>OICE01000059.1_pt1 | contig 46836 bp, 37 predicted proteins | sample 1581171 | NCBI WGS metagenome assembly OICE01 (sample SAMEA3882545, study PRJEB24775) | human gut metagenome | biome: human-associated habitat; feature: intestine environment; material: feces | place: Netherlands | collected 2009/2010 | reverse complement strand
GGGCTCGTTAGGGACTTGCACCCATTAGACAACACACATGCTAGTCAAACAAAAATGGCGACTCCGAGAAGGAATCGCCACCTTTTATTTAATTTTATAAATTTCGTACCTTTGTTTTTCCCAAAACTTAACTTCCGCAGAGCGGAACAGTACTGTTTTTTGTCGTCACTGAATAAACAATCTTATTCTTACCTTAACTAACACCTGTCGTCCTTGAATAAACAATCTTTTCTAACTACCTTAACTAAAACCAATAAACCAATGAACAACAATCTTAACTTTACCTAACAACTAAACCTAATAAAATCTATTACCTAACTAAAAACCTAAAACTTATTTTTTCTGATGCAAAGGTACAACTATTTTCTGAAACTGCAATGTTTTTACCCGAAAAAATGCAGAAAACTAACATTTTTTAAATATAGATGGCATTTTGTGTGCGAACACAAACGCTTATTAACACATCAAAAAGGTATGTTAACACAAAGCGTTCCTAAGAATGCCATCAGATGGCAATCCTAGGAACGCTCCTATTCTATCACCTATATATAATAAGGTATGAATCCTACCTGTGAAAGGAATGAATCTCCCTACATTCATGAATCTCCCTATATATAATAAGGTGTAAATCCCAGAAAAATCCTACTCTGTAATCCATTCTCCCTTGAGTGCCTGGGCAGCAGCTCTTGAACCCGGTATTACCTGACCCGGACGATAGTAGCTGTCGAGCACTATCTCGAAGCGAAGCATGGAATAGGCAGGGATTACGCTACTCGAACTCTGGGTAGAACCATAAGCCAGCTGATATGGGATATACACCAGCCAATGATCGCCGATGTGCATCTTGAGCACGGCTGTGGTAAAACCATCTATCCAGCCACTTGCCAAATTGGTAGTTACCTGAGCAGTGGCCTTGTCGTAGGTACCCTCAAAGGTCTTATCGAATACATAACCTGCAGGATAAGTATCAGTGCCCAGCAATCTGCCCAAATAGCTCACCTTCACAGAGTCGGTGTACATAGGGCATCCGCTGCCCTTGCCTTCCTTCAACACGCGAACTACGATGTGATCAGCAGCCTTGTAGGAAAGCGGAACATCCATACCAGTCACATCCTTGTTAGGCGTCTGGTTCTGGAGCGACCAGTTGAGAAACACCTTCCATTCGCTGCTGCCGGCAGCCATCTGCGCCTTGGCATACGTCAGCGTATCGGCAAAAGCCTGCTCGTTGCGTTGCTGCCAGTTGGCATACTCATCTACGGTGTTATCATCCTCGCTGCATGATGACAGGGCGAACACTGCCATCACGAGCAAGAAGAGATATTTAGAAATTCTTAATTTCATTACCAAGTTTCTTTAATACGCTAGTAATACTTACGCGCTCTTCGATGATGCTGCGGAGGTCAGAGATTGCTACACGCTCCTGCTCCATGGTATCACGATAACGCAGAGTAACCTTGTGGTCGTTTGGTGTCTCGTGGTCAACGGTGATACAGAATGGTGTACCGATGGCATCCTGGCGGCGATAACGCTTACCGATGGAATCCTTAGGATCGCCATAGTGGGTATTGAAGTGGAACTTCAACTCATCTACGATTTCATGAGCCAATTCTGGCAAACCATACTTCTTATCCAATGGGAACACAGCACACTTAACAGGTGCCAAAGCCTCTGGCAAACGCAAAACAACACGTGTCTCGCCATTCTCCAGCTTCTCCTCGCAGTAAGAGTGGCACATTACGCTGAGGAACATACGGTCTACACCGATAGATGTCTCTACATCGTAAGGTACATAGCTCTCGTTCTTCTCTGGATCGAAGTACTTGATAGAACGGCCGCTGTACTTCTCGTGCTGAGAAAGGTCAAAATTGGTACGGCTGTGGATACCCTCTACCTCCTTGAAACCGAATGGCATCTTGAACTCGATGTCGGTAGCAGCATTGGCATAGTGAGCCAGTTTCTCGTGATCGTGATAACGGTAGTTCTCATTACCCATACCGAGAGCCTCGTGCCAAGCCAGACGAACCTTCTTCCAATATTCAAACCACTTCATCTCAGTACCAGGCTGGCAGAAGAACTGCATCTCCATCTGCTCGAACTCACGCATACGGAATACGAACTGACGGGCTACAACCTCGTTACGGAAAGCCTTACCAATCTGACAGATACCGAATGGCAACTTCATACGGCCGGTCTTCTGAACGCTCAGATAATCTACGAAGATACCCTGAGCTGTCTCAGGACGGAGATATACCTTGCTTGTAGCATCGCTGGCAGCACCCATCTGGGTAGAGAACATCAGGTTGAACTGACGGACATCAGTCCAGTTCTTGGTACCGCTGATAGGGCAGACGATACCCTCATCCTCGATAATCTGCTTCAGCATCTCCAGGTTAGGCCCCTGCATAGCCTCAGTATAGCGGGCATGGAGATCATCAAACTTCTTCTGGTTCTCCAGAACGCGAGGATTAGTTGCACGGAACTGAGCCTCATCAAAGCTATCGCCGAAACGCTTCTTAGCCTTGGCAATCTCCTTGGCAATCTTCTCCTCATACTTAGCCATGTGATCCTCGATAAGCACATCGGCACGATAACGCTTCTTTGAATCGCGGTTATCAATCAATGGGTCATTGAAAGCATCTACGTGTCCAGATGCCTTCCATACTGTAGGGTGCATGAAAATAGCTGCATCGAGACCAACAATGTTCTCGTGCAACAATACCATACTCTGCCACCAGTACTGTTTGATATTGTTTTTGAGCTCAACACCATTCTGACCATAGTCATAAACGGCAGCCAAGCCATCATAAATTTCACTACTTGGGAACACGAAGCCATATTCCTTGCAATGGCTTACAATTTTCTTAAAAACATCTTCCTGTGCCATGATTAAATCTTATTTTTTTCAAATTTTCGGCAAAGATACTCTTTTTTCTCGAAAAATTGTTGTATTTTTGCCATAAATTAATAAAATAAGTATTAAAAGCTATATATGAGCGACGAAATTAAAGATAAAAACGAGATAAATGAGGAAAATTCACCTCAGGAACACTCCGACTACAAGCCGGTGAACCGTTTTGATGCTTCTGCCGTACATCACCTCAGCGGAATGTATCAGAACTGGTTCCTCGACTATGCATCGTATGTGATCCTGGAGCGAGCCGTGCCTCATATCGAAGACGGATTGAAACCCGTACAGCGACGCATCCTCCACTCCATGAAGCGCATGGATGACGGAAGATACAACAAGGTGGCTAACATCGTGGGACATACGATGCAATTCCACCCTCACGGAGATGCATCCATCGGAGATGCACTCGTGCAGATGGGACAGAAAGACCTGCTCATCGACACACAGGGTAACTGGGGTAACATACTCACCGGCGACCGTGCTGCCGCTCCCCGATACATCGAGGCACGACTCTCGAAATTTGCCCTGGATGTGGTATTCAACCCTAAAACCACCGACTGGCAACTCTCCTACGACGGCAGAAACAAGGAACCTATCACCCTGCCAGCCAAATTCCCGCTGCTTCTGGCACAAGGTGCCGAGGGTATCGCCGTGGGTTTGAGCAGCAAGGTACTACCGCATAACTTCAACGACCTCTGCGATGCTGCCATCCACTACCTCAAGGGAGAACCTTTCCAGCTCTATCCGGATTTCCCTACAGGAGGCGCCATCGACGTAAGCAAATACAACGACGGACAGCGAGGAGGCGTACTGAAGGTAAGAGCCAAGATAGACAAGCTCGACAACAAGACACTCGTAATCAGCGAGATACCATTCAGCAAAACCACCGGAAGCCTCATCGACTCCATCACCAAGGCTGTGGAAAAGGGAAAGATCAAGGCAAGAAAGGTGGATGATGTTACATCGGCAAACGTTGAAATCCTCGTGCATCTGGCACCAGGCACCTCTTCGGACAAGACGATGGACGCCCTCTATGCCTTCAGCGACTGCGAAATCAACATCTCGCCCAACTGCTGCGTCATCGAGGACAACAAGCCGAAGTTCCTCACCGTGAGCGATGTGCTCAGACATAGCGTTGACCGCACCATGGGATTGCTCCGACGCGAACTGATGATCCGCAAGGGCGAGCTGGAAGAGCAACTCTTCTTCTCTTCACTCGAACGCATCTTCATAGAGGAGCGCATCTACAAGGAGCGCAAGTTCGAGCAGAGCAAGAGTCAGGACGAGGTAGTGGCATTCATCTACTCCAAGCTGGAGCCGTTCAAGGATCAGATCTTCACCGCCAATATCGACGGCAAGGGAAACGTGGAATACTCATTCCATCGCGACATCACACGCGACGACATCCTCAAGCTCCTGGAAATCAAGATGCAGCGTATTCTGAAATATAATAAGGATAAGGCGGATGACCTCCTGCTGAAGATCAAGGCAGAACTGGCTGAAATAGAAAACGACCTCGCCCACATGACCGATGTCACCATCAACTGGTTTGAGTATCTCAAGGGCAAGTACGGAAAGATGCATCCTAGAAAAACCGAAATCAGAAACTTCGATACCATCGAGGTGACCAAGGTGGTGGAAGCCAACCAGAAGCTCTACATCAACCGACAGGAAGGTTTCGTAGGTACAGGTTTGAAGAAGGATGAATTCGTATGCAACTGCTCTGACCTCGACGACATCATCATCTTCTACAAGGATGGAAAATTCAAGGTAACCAAGGTTGCCGACAAGATATTCGTGGGTAAGAACATCCTCCACGTACAGGTGTTCAAGAAGAACGACAAGCGAACCATCTACAACTGCGTATATCGCGATGGCAAGCAGGGCGACTACTTCATCAAGCGATTCAACGTAACCGCCATGACGCGCGACAAGCTCTACGATATCACCCAGGGCACACCGGGAAGCCGCATCATCTACTTCACCGCCAACCCTAACGGAGAGGCAGAAATCATCAAGGTGACGATGGAACCTGATCTGAGCAAGAAGCGACAGAGCATCTTCCTGGAGAAAGATTTCTCTGAAATCCTCATCAAGGGACGTGCTGCCAAGGGCAACCTGCTCACCAAGCGAACCATCCGCCGCATCGGATTGAAAAGCCACGGACACAGCACCCTGGGAGGAAGAAAGGTCTGGTTCGACCCGGATGTAAACCGCATCAACTATGATGAGAACGGCAGATTCCTGGGAGAATTCAACGATGATGACTCGATCCTAGTAGTACTCGACAATGGCGAATTCTACATCACCAACTTCGATGTGAACAACCATTACGAGGACAACATCCTGAGATTGGAAAAATGGGACGAGCACAAGATATGGACGGCGATTCTCTATGATGCCGACAATGAGGGATATCCATACATCAAACGATTTACGATGGATGCCACCAAGCGCCATCAGAATTGCCTGGGAGAGAATCCGAACAGCAAGCTCATCCTGCTCACCGATACCCCATTCCCTCGCCTCAAGGTTACCTATGGTGGGGTGGATGCCATCCGACCTGCCGAAGAAATCGATGCCGAGCAATTCATCGCCCAGAAGAGTTTCAAAGCAAAGGGTAAGCGCCTGACAACATGGAAGCTGGAAAGCATCGAGGAATTAGAACCGACAAGATTCCCGGAACCTCCTGCAGAAGACGATTCAGATGCAGAAGATGCAATCGGCGATTCTGAAGGCGCAGGTAAGAATGCTGAAGCTGCAGAGAATCTCGATCCTGATGCAGGAAAAAGCGAGCAGCAGGTAATAGATGAACTGACCGGTCAAACCAATCTCTTCTCAGAAAAAGATTTCGAAGAAGATCAGAAAGACAAAGATTGGTTATCGAAGCAATAAAAGATTAGGGATAAAGCTCCAAAGAAGCTCACCTCGAAAAAGGGATAAAGCTCCAAAAGAATTGGAACAAAAAAATAAAAATAGGGAGTTTAAGGCATCAATAACCTTAAGCTCCCTTTATTTTATTCTTATACTAAATACTCTCAGCATTCGCCATTTTGCGTTTCGCGTTTCAGCGTTTCAGCGAATAGCCTTCCATGTCTCTCTCCTCGCCCCCGTTCCAGGCGATTCCATCGCTTGTCCAGCAAGGCTTTATTTCTTATACCCCTTCAGTTTCTCCAGGCAATAAGCCTTGAAATCATTCCAGTGGTAATAAGGCTCCACATCGCTCTTGATAGGAAGCGTAGCCTCATCCTCGCAGAGCAACACCTTCACCAGCACATCATTTGCCTTGTTGCGATAGAATACAAACTGAAGGTTGGTAGCCATCGGAGTAATCTTATAATCAAACCATTGAGAAGCAATTCTCTCAGGATCTCTGATCTCCTCGCCATATCCATTCAGATCCAGGAGGCAAGTGAGCGGAGTAACCATCGTATCATGGCCATATCTCAAGGTAGCACCCGGATGCGGAAGAGCTATGCAGCTATCAGCCTTCTCGATGATATCCATCAGAAGATTACGCTGGGAATATGGCTGAACATTGCCCGTATAAGGAGAATTGCCATACGCCATCTGCCACCAGATATTGGTACTTACCCAATTCTGATACAGCTCCTCCTCGGTAAAGAGATCATAAAGCGAAACCTTACCTCTCAACTCCGTGCCCTGGATAGAGCTAGCCATCTCATAGAGCTTTCTGTTCAAGTCGCTCTGATTGATATTCTGCTTCACCCAAGCCGGGTCGTTGAAAAGTTCCTGCATCACTCGGCTATAGCAGGCATGCTTCTGGGCAAACTCCTGCTGTGCCACCTTCATACCCACGCAGTTCTTCAAGCTATCCAGGTATCTATCTCCCTGATTCATATAGTACATATCATGCTCGCTGGCATCGTGGAAGATATGAAGCTTAGGATTCATGCGGAGCATCTGCTGCAAACCATTTTCCATTGAGAGGATGCAGCGGATCACCACCGTGCTTCGTGCCTCGATATTCGTATTACCGGCAAAGATTTCTGGAAATCTTTCCATCATTCGCCTGGTAATACCCTGATGCTGGAGAGCTCCCAGCGGAGTCAACTCGCCATCACGTCCCTTCGCCTCTTCACGAATCAGCTTCACCTTAGCCAGCGTTTCCTCACCCTTGGCTGTCAACTTACCTTCCTGCTTCGCCTTCAGCAAGGAGAAATAAGGTACATCATACGCTTGCTTGCCAATCATATAGCGGGAGCCATGACGGCCATAGTGGCTCAGATAGAAAGGCTTATAGCCCTTAGGCGCCGGAGTCAACTGTTTCTGAGGTCCCCGATAAGCCACATAGTTACTGCCCGAGAGCGTAATGTCTCGCCTGAAATCCTCCAGAGGACTCTGAGCAGACAATGGCATCGCAAAAGCTAGAATCAGCATGGTTGCCATCAATAACAAATTCATTTTTTTCATCATGTTTTTTTCAGTTTACCTGCAAAGTTTTATAATTTGCCTGCAAAAGTACCATTATTTCTCGTAAAAAACAAACAAACCCGCTTTTTTCTGCTCATTTCTTTTTTTTATTCAAATATTTATTGTATCTTTGCACTCACAAATGCGCTTGTGGCGAAATTGGTAGACGCGCTAGACTTAGGATCTAGTGGTTCAGGCCGTGTAGGTTCGAGTCCTATCAGGCGCACCGATAAAAATCCTAACTACTTGATAATAAGCGGTTAGGATTTTTTCTTTTCTATTTTTGGCAACATTTTGGCAACATATTTCAATGCTAATCTATAGTGACCGCCAAAAGCAAGGTATCATTTCACATACTTTCACACTATTTCTTGCGATTACATACACCACTTTAGTTTATCCCCATACATAGAGTTTTTCACCCAAAACAGAAAAAATCACAAAGAAAATACATTTTCCTCCTGAATATATACCCTATTTTCAAAGAAAAATGCTATCTTTGTAGCTGTTTAATATAAATGTGTCCTAAGACAATGCCTTACTTTTTAAGTAGGCTCATTTAGGAAAATAAAGAAGGAAACAATGGAAAAATATATAGAGATATTCAACAAGCTTTGGGAACACTCAGAGAATGAGGTTGTCGAGTTTAAGAAAGCAGAGACCAACTTTGATATCGATGAGTTGGGCAAATACTTCTCCGCTCTTAGCAATGAAGCAAACTTACGTGACCATGAGTTTGCTTGGATAGTCTTCGGTGTTTGGGACAAGAAACATCAAATTATCGGTACAACATTCAAGGATGGTGAAGTTGCACTCAACCGTTTGAAGCAAGATATGTCTCAACATACCACAGACAACCTCATCTTTAGGGATATTGTACCTATTGAGGTTGAAGGTAAGCGTGTTTTGCTTTTCCAAGTTCCTGCATCACCACGCAATATCGTGATGCACTGGAAAGGTGTGGCTTATGGTCGTGATGGCGAAAGTCTGAAACCACTGAACCAGGCAAAACAAGATACTATCCGCCAACAGCCACCCATACCCGATTGGACAGCCCAACTCGTACCCAATGCAACCATTAATGATTTGGATGAATTGGCAGTGGCTACAGCTAAAGTTATGTTCAAAAAAGTCCACTCTTCAAGTATTCCTGCTGAAGAAATTGACGCATGGAGTACAGAGGAGTTCTTGGCAAATAGTATGATGATGCGAGAAGGGAAGCTCACTCGTGCATCCATTCTACTATTGGGAAAACCCCTTTCTATTCAAAAGATTCATCCTGCCGTAGCACAAATCACTTGGACATGGGAAGATGAAGAAGGCATCGTACAAGATTATGAACATTTTACAATACCTTTCATCTTGACCGTAGATAAGGTGTTGAGCAAAATACGTAACAAGACTATGCGTGAGTTGCCAGGTGGAACCCTGTTCCCAGACACCATGAAACAGTATGATGAATACACCATACGAGAGGCGTTACATAACGCCATCGCACATCAGGATTACACCTTACAGCAGCGAATTGTTTTTGTAGAAGGTCCTAGTACCTTATATTATGGCAATGGTGGCAGTTTCATTCCAGGAACAATAGAAAATGCCCTGGAGCATAAAGGACCTCAATTTCATTATCGTAACGATTGTCTTTGCAAGGGCATGGTCAATTTCAATATGATTGATACAGTAGGACGTGGTATCAAGAAGATCTACACAGAGCAACGCAACCGATTCTTTCCAATGCCAGATTACGACATCGACAACGAACATCGTACTGTTGGCGTAACTATCTATGGCAAAATGATTGATGAGAAATATACCAACTTGCTAAAGAGCAACCAGTCTTTGTCACTAAAGGAATGCCTTTGGCTAGATGCCGTACAAAAGCATCATCCTATCACAAAAGAAGCAGCCAAGCTACTATTTGATAAAGGTTTGATTGAAGGACGTGCTCCACATTATACCATATCATTAAAAGTAGCCAAACTGACAAACCAGATTGGTCACTACACAAAAGAGAAAGGACTTGCAGAAAAAAGTATCCAAAAGCTATTATTGCAATTGGCACATAATGCAGGAAAAATAGGATTTTGGCGCAGAGATGCATTCGAAAGTCTTCAGCATGTTTTTCCTGCAAATAATAGCCATGATGAAAAATTACGAAGAATAGGTCGCCTACTAATTAATATGGCAAAAGATGGCCTGCTAACAAAATCACCCAATGGTAAAAAATGGATTATAAGCCAAAAAGGTGAAGAAGAATTTGGAGCATAAGAGCTATCATATTTCAATCGTTATTGCAGTCGTTTGCGGTCGTTATTGCAGTCGTTTGCGGTCGTTATTGCGGTCGTTTGCGGTCGTTTTGCAGTCGTTTGCGGTTATATACAAATTCTTATGCAATTAAACAGACACACAAATCTGAAGAGAAGAGAGGACCGCAAAAACAGCACTAGCAAATACCAAACAAAAGCAGTGCTATAGGAGTACCGGTTCATGCGCTATGATGGTATAGATTGCCGCTACTATCAGATTAATAATAGGATATCCAAACAAGGGAAAAATGTGAGCAATTTACGTTAGTCACCTTCTCCCTTTACTTTTTTGCACGCTGTACACTATCCATATTTCATCACAATCTTGATAGAATCCCTACCCACTTTGGCACTAACCAAAGACTCGGAAACGGCATAAGAAGCAGCACCGTTCGAAACAACTGTAGAGCCGAGACACCATTACTCTTCGGCAACTTCTATTACATTCCCTTCAAGCTGCCCGTTGGTATGTAAATAAAACATTACTGCCTTAACAACAAAATAGAATCCCAAAATAGGAATTGAACTAACAAAAGATACAATAGAATACATAAGCATGGATAAGAAAAGTGATACTTATTCTATTGTATCTACATTAACTTCAACCAAATACTTAATTGGTTTGATGTTCACCCTCAAATCCGCAACCTATAGGGTTTAGTGGGATTTTGCTTGCAAAGCGACAAAATTCATTTTATTGTACATATTTCTTGCACAACAGAAATGTCGCAGACACAAAATCCCCTTACCCCATAAAGCGACTTGAGGTAATACGCTGGTTTAACCAGAAAAGCATGGTCTTTAACCAAAGTCTGTCTTGAACAGGTTGGCATAAGCATTGTTGTCTGAGTAAATGTTCAATACATGCCTACGTGATGTCTTAATCCATTTTGGAAGTTTCGTTCATGTCATCGTAGATGCGTTCCTTGCCACCACAAAGATATACGCACATCAGAAAGCGTAGAATCTCGCTATATTGATAACCAAACATAGTACATCTCAATCCCAAGGTGGAATCTATGGTTTGAGCTAAAAGAGCATCAAATTGCTCCATAATCGAAAAAAATCCCCCAAAAGGAGTGAGTTTCTCAGATTTTATTTGTACTTTTGCCATGTCATTCAGAATTTTGTTTGTTTTTATTTTGCAACACTAAGATAAATGAAATTTCTGACATGGCAAAATTCTGAGCAACTTTTTGTTGCTCAGGTGCTTATAAAAAATATCAAATTATAGTGTTGCGGAAATTAGGTTTATGATACATATCTTAATTATTGATGACGAAGACCCTATACGTAACCTGCTGGCTCGAATGGTTGAATTAGAAGGTTACCAGGCCTCGAAAGCCGCAGATTGCCGTTCTGCTTTGAAAATGCTGAATACTCAACGTTTTGAAGTGGTACTTTGTGACGTTTTCCTACCGGATGGAAACGGAGTGAACTTCATTTTCGACATTCACAGAATTCAACCGGATGCAGCTGTTATCTTACTTACCGCGCATGGAAACATTCCAGATGGTGTACAAGCCATTAAAAATGGAGCATTTGATTATATTACTAAAGGAGATGATAACCGTAAGATTATTCCTACCATCAGCCGTGCCATAGAAGAGAGTGAAAAGAAAAAAGGGAAGAATGATGCTCCTCTAACATATTCTTTTCAGTCTATCGTCGGCCAGTCAGAGTGTTTGCAACAAGCAATCAGTCTGGCTCAAAAAGTAGCCAAGACCGATGTCCCGATTTTACTGACCGGAGAGACTGGAACAGGCAAGGAAGTGTTTGCCCATGCCATTCATACAGCCAGCGCCCGATCACAGTATCCTATCGTGGAAATTAACTGTTCGGCTTTCAGTAAGGATTTGTTGGAAAGTGAATTGTTTGGTTACAAGGCTGGCGCCTTTACCGGTGCAGTTAAGGATAAGAAGGGATTATTTGAAATCGCCAATCATGGTACCATATTCTTGGACGAAATTGGAGAGATGGCCTTTGATTTGCAAGCCCGTCTGCTGCGCGTTTTAGAAACAGGAGAATACATCAAAATCGGAGACACGAAGCGAACCCAAGTAGATGTACGCATCATCTCAGCTACTAACCGTCATTTAAAGGAAGAGATAGAGAAAGGAGGATTCCGGGAAGACCTTTTTTACCGTCTGTCAGTCTTTCAAATTCACCTGCCGGCTCTTCGGGAGAGAAAAGAAGACATCGAGAGTTTAGCCCGCATGTTTCTGCAGCGTTATGCTGCTAAGTTCAACAAACACATTGAAGATATAGATCCGGATGCCTTGCTTACCCTTCGGCAGGCAGAATGGAAAGGCAATGTGCGCGAATTGCGCAATGTCATTGAAAGAAGTGTCATCATCTGCGACAACCAGATAACCTTGGAAGACCTTCCCATTGAACTTCAGCATCATCCATGCTCACGCAGTGACGATAAGGGGGATGAGTTTGAATTGGCAGCTATTGAACGAAAGCATATTCTCAAAGTGCTCCAACATACCCATGGAAACAAGACAGAAACAGCTCGTTTACTGAAAATCGGTCTTGCCACTTTATACCGAAAAATAGACTCTTACGGCATTCAATAACATAAAACATCCGGTTTCTTTATCATTTCATTTCAAGAGAGCGACCTTCTCATTCTGAGAGGGCCGCTCTCTTGCTTTATAGTCAGTTGAATTTCTTTTTATAGCTGATACACAGTCTGTTAGTTCTTGATTTATTTTCTTGGCACATCCCTTGCCTATATGATACCATCATGTATAACTCATAATAATTGTAATAAATAAAATGAAAAGAAAATGAATGAAATGATTGGAATCGCCATCTGTGTAGCAAGCGGATTGGCCTGTTTTAAAATGTTTATGAAGTGTATCGATTGGTTCGATAACCTATAAAAAAAGAAAGGTATGTATACAGCATTGTTTATCGTAGGTTTTATCCTGTTCGGCTATCTTGCTTATGTCTTGGTTAAGCCGGAAAAATTCTAAAAAGTAGAAATTATGAATACAGAAATAATAGGTATAGTAGCCCAAGTGGTATTGATGGTTGTTCTCAGCTATCCGCTGGGAAAATACATCGCTCGTGTATATCGAGGAAAAAAGGTTTGGACAGATTTTATGAAGCCGATAGAAGGATGGATTTTCCGTCTTTCGGGCATTCATCCCGATGAAGAAATGAACTGGAAACAATTCTTGAGAGCATTACTCACCGTGAATCTGTTTTGGTTCATTTGGGGTATGGTGTTGCTTACCTTGCAAGGTTGGTTGCCTCTGAATCCGGATGGCAATTTGGCACAAAGTGCTCACCAGGCTTTCAACACCTGCATTTCGTTTATGGTAAACTGCAACGAACAGCACTACAGTGGAGAAAGTAACTTAACCTATTTTACTCAGCTCTTCGTTATTATGCTGTTCCAGTTCCTGACTGCTGCTACCGGTATGGCTGCCATGGCAGGAATTATGAAAGCTTTGGGAGAAAAGACCACACAAACTATCGGCAATTTCTGGAAATTTTTGGTACTTAGCTGTACCCGTATTCTTCTTCCGTTGTCTTTAGTTGTCGGCTTTATTCTAATTACGCAAGGTACTCCCATGGGATTTGACGGAAAAATGGAAGTAACCACCCTGGAAGGTGAAACCCAATATGTATCACAAGGTCCGGCGGCTGCCATTATCCCCATCAAACAGTTGGGTACCAATGGCGGAGGCTATTTCGGTGTTAACTCTTCCCATCCCTTGGAAAATCCGACCTATTTATCCAATATGATAGAATGCTGGTCCATCTTGATTATCCCTATGGCTATGGCTTTTGCATTCGGATTTTATGTGAAACGGAAGAAATTAGGATACAGCATCTATGGAGTTATGCTGGTAGCCTTTCTGATTGGAGCCTGTGTCAATGTATCACAAGAGATGGGAGGTAATCCACGTATTGATGACATGGAAATTGCACAAGAAAATGGCTCAATGGAAGGAAAAGAAATACGTTTGGGGGCTGGTGCCACCGGATTGTGGAGTGTTGCGACCACCGTAACCTCCAATGGGTCTGTCAACGGCATGCATGACTCTACCCTGCCTCTTTCAGGGATGATAGAAATGCTGAACATGCAGATTAATACGTGGTTCGGTGGTGTCGGCGTAGGCTGGATGAATTACTTTACGTTCCTCATCATCGCTGTATTTATCAGCGGGTTGATGGTAGGCCGAACTCCTGAATTCATGGGCCACAAGGTGGAAGCTCGCGAAATGAAAATCGCTTCTATCGTAGCGCTGCTGCATCCGTTTGTCATCCTGGTAGGAACGGCTCTGGCTGCCTATCTGTATGTTCATGCCCCGGCTTTTGTGGCGAGTGAAGGCGGATGGCTCAACAATCCTGGTTCCCATGGATTGGGAGAAATGCTTTATGAGTTTACCTCTTGTGCGGCCAATAACGGATCTGGATTCGAAGGCTTGGGTGACAATACCTGGTTCTGGAATTTTTCCTGTGGCATTGTACTGATCCTGAGCCGTTTCATTCCGATTATCGGCCAGGTAGCTTTGGCCGGACTGCTGGCTCAGAAAAGATACATTCCTGAAAGTGCTGGTACGCTGAAAACCGATACGGTGACCTTTGCTGTCATGACTTTTGCTGTTATCTTTATTGTAGCAGCCTTGTCTTTCTTCCCGGCACAGGCCCTGACCACACTGACGGAACATTTTACTCTCTAATTACAACTGATTAATAGCAAGAAAATATGAATACTAAAAATACAAACAACTCGTTGTTTCAGAAAGACCAGCTGAAAGCCAGTCTCAAACAGTCTTTCGTCAAACTGAATCCACGACTGATGGTGAAAAACCCTATTATGTTCACAGTGGAAATCGCCACCTTTTTCATGCTGCCGGTGACCGTCTATTCAGCGGTAAGCGGTGCACAGGGCTCGGTAATCTATAACTTCAGCGTTTTCGTCATTCTTTTTCTGACCTTGCTTTTTGCCAACTTTGCGGAAGCCATCGCCGAAGCACGGGGCAAGGCTCAGGCTGACAGCCTGCGCAAGACTCGTGAGGAAACACCAGCCAAGCGGGTCACAGATGGAAAGCTGGAGTCTGTAAGCAGTTCCCAACTGAAGAAAGGCGATGTCTTTGAGTGTGAAGCAGGGGATGTCATTCCTGCAGACGGTGAAATCATAGAAGGTCTGGCCTCCATCGATGAAAGTGCGATTACGGGAGAATCCGCTCCGGTTATCCGTGAAGCCGGCGGAGATAAAAGTTCGGTAACTGGGGGTACAAAAGTGCTCTCAGATCGGATTCGGGTGGTGGTTACCACACAGCCCGGAGAGAGTTTCCTTGACAAGATGATTGCATTGGTCGAAGGGGCTAGCCGGCAGAAAACGCCGAATGAGATTGCACTGACTATCCTGCTGGCTGTATTCACACTTGTCTTTCTGGTGGTGTGCATTACGCTGAAGCCGATGGCCGACTATTCCGGCACTACCATTACGATAGCCGCTTTCTTGTCTCTCTTTGTCTGTCTGATTCCTACCACCATCGGTGGACTGCTTTCCGCCATCGGAATTGCAGGTATGGACCGCGCACTGCGTGCCAATGTCATCACCAAATCAGGAAAAGCCGTTGAGACAGCAGGAGATGTGGATACACTTTTACTGGACAAGACGGGTACCATCACTATCGGAAACCGTAAGGCTACAGCCTTTCATCCGGTCAAAGAGATTCCTCTGCGCCCTTTTGTGGAAATATGCATGCTCTCTTCCTTAGCCGATGACACTCCGGAAGGTAAATCCATCATCGAATTGGGACGCGAACAAGGCATCCGCATGCATACACTCCAGACGGAAACGAAAGGGGCCCACATAATCCCGTTTACGGCGGAAACCAAATGCTCTGGCGTAGACCTGAAAGACGGTACCCAAATTCGTAAAGGGGCTTTTGATGCCATCCGCAGCCTGACGCAGGCAGCCGGTCATGACTTCCCCCAGGAAACGGAAGATGCTATTCAAAACATATCAGGCAACGGAGGTACTCCTTTGGTGGTCTGTGTCAATCAGAAAGTAGCCGGTGTCATTGAATTGCAGGACATTATCAAACCAGGTATAGAAGAGCGATTTGAACGCTTACGAAAAATGGGTGTCAAAACGGTGATGGTAACGGGAGACAATCCCTTGACGGCACAATACATTGCCAAAAAAGCGGGTGTGGATGACTTCATCGCCGAAGCCAAGCCGGAAGACAAGATGAATTACATCCGTCGGGAACAAGCGACCGGCAAGCTGGTGGCCATGATGGGTGACGGTACAAACGATGCTCCGGCTTTGGCACAGGCCAACGTAGGGGTAGCCATGAACAGCGGTACACAGGCGGCAAAAGAGGCCGGCAACATGGTTGACCTGGATAATGACCCGACTAAACTGATCGAAATCGTAGAGATAGGAAAGCAGCTGTTGATGACACGAGGTACACTGACCACCTTCTCCATCGCTAACGATGTGGCAAAATACTTTGCTATCATTCCGGCCTTGTTCATGGTTTCTGTTCCTCAATTGGGTGCCCTTAACATCATGGGGCTTCACAGTCCCGAAAGTGCCATCCTGTCTGCCGTCATCTTCAATGCGCTCATCATTCCTGCGCTGATACCTCTGGCGCTGAAAGGAGTTGCCTACAAGCCGATCGGTGCCAGTGCTCTGCTTCGTCGAAACCTGCTTATCTATGGGGTAGGCGGTTTAATCGCTCCTTTTGTGGGTATCAAGCTGATTGATCTGCTCGTTGGACTATTTGTCTAACCTATCTTTCATGATAATTTATTCAAATTATTTTAAATTGACTCGTAAAAATATTCATTATGAAGAATCTTATAAAATCAATAAAACTCACTCTTGTTTTTTGTGTGTTTTTGTCCGTATGTTATGTGCTGGTCCTGTGGGCGTATGCCCAGTTCGCCGCGCCGGGTGAGGGTGGCAATGTCGAAACCGTTAGCCTGAACGGAAAAGTAGTGGGGGTAGCCAACGTCGGACAGCGGTTTACCCAAGATATTTATTTTTGGGGACGACCTTCCTGTGCAGGTGACGGTTACGACGGCACCAGCTCGGCCGGCAGCAACAAAGGGGTAACCAATGAAAGCTACCTGAAAGAAGTCGAGGCCCGGATAGACACCTTTTTGCTGCACCATCCGTACCTGAAACGTGCGGAGGTGCCTGCAGAAATGGTAACGGCCAGTGCCTCCGGATTGGATCCTGACATCACACCTGCCTGTGCCTATGTGCAGATAAAACGGGTAGCTACTGCCAGAGGATGGAGCGAAAAAGAAGTGAAAGCACTGGTGGAAAACCATATCGAAAGACCGCTTTTCGGCGTTTTCGGGCCTTCCAAAATCAATGTATTGAAACTGAATGTTGCTTTAGATGAACATAAGAAAAAAACATTAATCTGTTTGTAATATGTATACTTTTATCAAAAAAAATCTGCTTCTCATAGGAGTAGTGGCTTGTTTATATCCTTTACAAGTTTCTGCACAAGACAAACTATCCGTCCATGCCAAGGCGGATTTCGTATCTGACTATATCTGGCGCGGAGCCGATCAGCAGTCCGGCTGTTCGGTACAGCCTTCTCTCACGCTGGGCTATGCTGGTTTTTCTCTCAATATTTGGGGTAGCCAGTCACTCACCAAATGGGAAGAAGGAGGTGCCAAAGAATGGGATATCAACCTCGGATATACCTACCGGAATTTTACAGTCACCCTATCCGACTACTGGTGGAGCGGTATCAACCAGCCTTATGGCCATTACAAAAACAGCCATTATTTCGAGGGCACTCTGGCTTACTGCTTTGGCGATACTTTTCCGCTATCCCTTTCATGGAGTACCATGTTTGCCGGGGCAGACAAGAATGAGAAGGGCAATCTGCAGGCATCTACTTACCTTTCGGCCTCCTATCCCTTCCGGCTACCTGCTGACATAGTGCTGACTCCCGCTGTCGGCTTTACTCCCTGGAAAGGAATGTATCACCATAAAGCCGCTTTTACAGACGTATCTCTGAAAGTTTCCAAGGAAGTATCGTTGTCAAACCATTTAACAATCCCCTTATCTGTTCAAGCTATCGTATCACCGGTATATGACCGCACTTACCTGGTAGCAGGGATCGGCATCGGATTTTAACATGTCCACCACCTTGTACTCTTAAGGACAGTGGAAAGGAAAGACTTGTTTTCTCAAAATGAAAAGGTTTCTTCTCAGATTGAGAAAACAGTCTGCCTTTTCATTCCTCTTTTATATCTTCATAGCTGCTGATTTTCAAGTGATAATGAAAGATCTGGAACAATGGCACAGTCTTTGTCTCTCATATAATAAAATAAAAGAACAATGGAAGAATGGTATCAAAGCAATAAAGTTTCTTTTCAGAGAAACAGGGACTGTATGGTCAACTATCGAAATGTTTCATATGCATTAGGCGTGCTTGTACTAGTAGAAGCGGGGTTTTTCGCACTTTGTGCAGGTGTTTCCTTCTACTATCAGGAAGAAGACTATATTCATTTTTTAGAAACGCTGCTTATTAACGTTGTACTTGGTGGACTGCTGCTGTTGGGGGGTAAACGAAATGAAGTATCCATCAATCGACGTGACGGTTATTGTATTGTCAGTCTTTCGTGGATACTGTTTTCGGCACTGGGAATGCTTCCTTTCCTATTTAGTGGATATATTCCATCAATATCCGATGCCTTTTTTGAAACCATGTCAGGGTTCACCACTACCGGTGCCACGATATTGGATCATATCGAAACCCTTCCCCACGGACTGTTGTTCTGGAGAAGTCTGACCCAGTGGATTGGTGGACTTGGCATCGTTCTTTTTACTATTGCACTGTTGCCTCTATTTTCGGGCAGCAGCCAACTGCTCTTCCTGTCAGAGGCAACGGGAGTTACCCATGACAAGATTCACCCCAAAATCAAAGTGATGGCACGGTGGCTGTGGACAATCTATATCGGACTGACAGCTGTGGAAACTCTTCTGCTTGTAGGGGGTGGTATGAGTGGGTTTGATGCCGTCTGTCACGCCTTTTCTACAACCGCAACCGGTGGCTTCTCTACCAAGCAGGCAAGTGTGGCCTATTGGAATTCGCCCTACATTGAATACGTGATTTCAATTTTTATGATTCTGTCTGGCGTCAATTTCTCTCTTTATTATTTGGCTGCTATGCGTGGTAACTTTCGCCATTTATGGAAAGATGAAGAATTACGCTGGTTTCTGAAGTCCGTCGGAATACTCACCCTGTTCATTACTGGAGCCCTATTCCTGACTGACTACTACGATTTGGAAACGTCCTTCCGCAAAGCTCTGTTTCAAGTAGCTACTGCTCATACTTCCTGCGGATTTACTTCAGATGATTACAACTTATGGCCTCCTTGCACCTGGATGTTGCTGATTTTCGCCATGATTTCAGGCGGATGTACTGGATCTACCAGCGGAGGAGTCAAAAACATGCGGTTGCTTATCATTGCCCGTAACATCCGGAATCAGTTCAAACAGATGCTCCACCCTCGGGCTGTTTTACCGGTACGAGTAAACGGTATCTGTGTCCCAGTACGGACCTCTGCTACGGTATTCACTTTTTTCGGAACTTACTTGATATGTATTTTTATAGGGTGGATATTATTGATGTGCTGTGGAGTGGGACTGACCGAATCCATGAGTACAGTGATATCCTCCATAGGCAATGTGGGTCCCGGACTGGGAGCTTTCGGACCGGCTTTCTCCTGGGCGGCTCTTCCCGATGCAGCCAAATGGATACTTTCTGCGTTAATGCTCATCGGGCGTTTGGAGATTTTCGGTATCTTGCTACTCTTTTATCGGGGATATTGGAAAGACGAATAACGGAATCTGCCTCTTTGAGAAGGATGTAGGGTGATTTCCCTAATCGTCAACTCGGGCAGATTGCAAGAATATCAACAGAAATAAACATAAATATGATGGATAGAAATGATAGAGAAGAAAACGCACAGCATTTCCTACAGCTGATACGGCGTTCACAGCGGGGTGTATTCAAGGTCTATATCGGCATGATAGCCGGTGTGGGAAAAACTTACCGTATGCTTCAGGAAGCACATGAAATGTTAAACAACGGCATTGATGTGCAAATAGGATATGTCGAGACGCATGGACGTGCTGGAACGGAAGAACAGCTAGCCGGACTGCCGATTATACCACGGAGAAAAATCTATTATAAAGGAAAGGAATTGGAAGAAATGGATTTGGATGCCATCTTGCTGTTACACCCAGAATTGGTAGTGGTAGATGAACTTGCGCACACCAATGTAGAAGGAAGCAGGCATGAAAAACGATGGCAGGATGTCATGGAATTGCTTGAAGCAGGCATCAATGTTATCACTGCAGTCAACATTCAGCATATAGAAAGCCTAAATGAAGAGGTAAAAGGAATTGCCGGCATCGAAGTAAAAGAACGGATTCCTGATAAGGTGCTAGAAGAAGCAGACGAAGTTGTGAATATAGATTTGACAGCGGAAGAACTGATCAATCGTTTGAAAGCTGGAAAAATATACCGAAAAGAAAAAATTCCAACAGCCTTGAACCATTTCTTCAAAACTGAAAACATCCTTCAGCTCAGGGAACTGGCTTTAAAAGAGGTTGCCTTTCGTGTGGAACGGAAAGTGGAGAACGAAATTATCAGCGGAGAGAAAGGCGTACATCGCGAACTTTTTCTGGTATGCATCAGCAGCAATGAAATAACTCCCAAAAGGCTCATTCGCCGCACTGCCAGATTAGCCTCTCGATATGATACGGATTTTTTGGTTCTTTATGTACAGACCCCTGCCGAACATCCGGACCGCATTCCATTGGCTACCCAGCGCCATCTGCTGAATCACTTCAAACTGGCGGCGGAGCTGGGCGGTGAACTGATACAGCGGGCTTCACCGGATGTCATAGATACTATTCAAACGGTGTGCAAAGAGCGTCAGGTCACGACGCTGTGCATCGGACAACCGGCTTTCACCTATGTCTCGACCTTAGTTCATCTGAAACGATACCGGTCTTTTTTGAGATTTCTCTCGGATGAGAACATAAAATTGGTTATCTTTCCGCAGTAATAAACCTAAACCTCAAATCCACAACCTATAGGGTTTAGTGGGATTTTGCTTGCAAAGCGACTTGAGGTAATACGCTGGTTTAACCAGAAAAGCATGGTCTAGAATCTTGCTATATTGATAACCAAACACATAGTGCATCTCAATCCCAAGGTGGAATCTATGGTTTGAGCTAAAAGAGCATCAAATTGCTCCATAATCGAAAAAAATCCCCCAAAAGGAGTGAGTTTCTCAGATTTTATTTGTACTTTTGCCATGTCATTCAGAATTTTGTTTGTTTTTATTTTGCAACACTGAGATAAGTGAAATTTCTGACATGGCAAAATCCTGGCAACTTTTTGTTGCTCAGGTGCTTATAAAAAATATTAAATGATAGTGTTGCGGAAATTAGGTTAAATAGATTGTTTTATGAATATCAAGACAAAACTGACGTTGAATATCGGTGTGCTGGTAGCCATGATTGTGCTGTTAGTTTCACTCTCTGTCGTCAACTTGCAAATTCTGACCGCCACCGAACCGACTAGCCCGGCGGCCGGTCCCGCTCTGCAACGGGCATTGGTATGGGTCTCCATCATCGGAGGTCTCTGCATTGTCTGCGGCCTTTGGATGTTGAAACAGTTGCCGTCCTCCGTCAACAAGCCCGTCAAAGAAATTACAGACGGTATCAAGGAAATTGCCAATCACAACTACGAACAGCGGTTGAACCTCGAAAGCAAGGAGTTTGAAGAGGTGTCCAAAAACTTCAATCGGATGGCTAAACGGCTGGCTGACTACAACTCTAGCACACTGGCTGAAATAAAGGCAGCCAAGAATTATATGGAAACCATCATCAACAGTGTGAAGGAACCCATTATCGGACTGGACAATGCGATGACCATCCTTTTCATTAACGATGAAGCCCTCAGCATCCTCAACCTTCAGCGAGAAGAAGTCTTGCTGAAACCAGCTCAGGAGATAGCCCTGCGCAATGACCTTCTCCGCAGATTGCTCCGGGGATTGCAGGATGCATTCGATGAAAAGAGCACCTCTAAAAACGAGCCGCTTAAAATCTATGCCGACAATAAGGAAAGCTATTTCCAAATGAGGTGCATGAAGACAGGCAGAGAAGGTTCCTCGCAAAAAGAAGGATATGTGATTCTCTTAAAAAACATCACTGAGTTTAAAGAACTGGATTCCGCCAAGACCACCTTCATCTCTACCATCTCTCACGAACTAAAAACACCGATTTCGGCCATTCTGATGAGCCTGCAACTGCTGGAAGACTGCCGAGTGGGCTCTCTGAATGAGGAACAGAAGGAACTGGCTCAAAGCATTCAGGATAACAGCGACCGGTTGCTGAGTATCACCAGTGAATTACTCAACATGACCCAGGTGGAATCCGGTAAGTTACAACTGAAACCGCGCATCACCAAGCCTATCGAGTTGATTGAATATGCCATCAAGGCAAACCGGATACAGGCCGAGAAGTTCAACATTCAGATAGAAGTGCAATATCCGGAAGAGAAGATGGGCAAACTGTTTGTTGATAGTGAAAAGATAGCTTGGGTGCTGACGAACCTACTTTCCAACGCTATCCGGTATTCAGCAGAAAACGGGCGTATTATCATCGGTGCGCGGCAAACAAAGGACAACTGGATAGAAATGTTCGTACGTGATTTTGGAAAAGGCATCGATCCCCGTTATCACCAGAGCATCTTCGAACATTATTTCCGAGTTCCGGGCACCAAGGTACAGGGTAGTGGACTGGGACTATCCATTTCCAAGGACTTTGTCGAAGCGCATGGGGGCACTCTGACCATAGATAGTGAATTGGGGAAAGGCAGCTGCTTCACACTCCGGTTAAAGGCATAAAATCAAGATACGGAACGTGAAAGTTGTTTCCTATTTCCCCTTTTAAAAAGTTAAATTATGGGATACCGATCATCAAATTTTTGCAGTCTAATTATCCCATATGTTCTAATTTACTATATTACATATTCCTCAAATCCGCAACCTATAGGGTTTAGTGGGATTTTGCTTGCAAAGCGACAAAATTCATTTTATTGTACATATTTCTTGCACAACAGAAATGTCGCAGACACAAAATCCCCTTACCCCATAAAGCGACTTGAGGTAATACGCCGGTTTAACCAGAAAAGCATAGACTATAGCCCAAAAACTTCTTGTAGGTTGGTTTTGCATCATACTTCTCTGTTTCTATGAACTGATGATCAAAATCATACTCTTGACCGGATTTCAATTGACCAGTAGTAAGCAGGGCTTTGATCAATAAGCAGTTCATCTTGTCTGCTGTATTGAAATCATAGGATTTGCCAGAAGCAGACTTATAGGTGATGTTCTTACAAGTCAGTTCTCCGATAGCACGCAATATGGTGTCTGCGCTGCAAGTACGAAGAGTTGGATGAAGAGACAAATGTTTTATCAAGTGAGTTGTAACATCCTCAATACATGAGCCACCACAAAGATATACGCACATCAGAGAACGTAGAATCCCACTATATTGATAACCAAACAATGTGCATCTCAATCCCAAGGTGGAATCTATGGTTTGAGTTAAAAGAATACCTAAGCTTGTTGCTTGCTATATACAAAATGGTCTGCCCTAAGGATAAGTCTAAAGTCAGACCATTGGTTTTTATTATAACATGCCAACTCACAGCAATCCAAGATATAGTCTGCACATTCCCAATCAAGAGAACATGCAGACTTTTTTATACCCATCCTTTACGATGCAAATACCAAACAAGCCAATAAATTAGTATCTCTGCTCCGAATCCACCTCCAAGGACTATCCATAACACCCCAGAATGGATTTCTGTAATGTTCACAATGACCACCAGTACCAAAATCGAAAATGTAAAAATCAAAGTCAACATACATGCCGCAGCAATATCAAGAGGAATCGAGATTCTACCTGATGCCTCATTTACATCATCAAGCACCGCTCGCACTTTCTTGCCAAAGGCATCAGCAACATCATCACCCATTTCTACTGCAACCTTCTCTATACTTAACTTAATTCTTTCATCCACTCGAACAGTATTAGCCTCCTTCAACATAGGAAGGAGTTTGCCAACCTTGGCTGTAGAAGCATCTACTTGCTCTGAAATAATCTTGTAATTACGGATACTTTGCTCAACTATGCCTGATAATGCACGAAACGCATTGATGTGTTGATTGAGCAAATCACGATCCATATCTCTCTGTTGTTCGGGCGAAAAGGTATCCAATTGCGCTCGAAGTTCATCTGTATCAAATTTCTTCATTCTATTCTGCTTTAAATATAATATAGTTATCTACGTCTTCCATATCTTGCTCGTTTTCCCAATGCAGCAATAGCAGCCTGAGCACAACGATGTGCCCACTCCATTTCATCTTCACGTGGATCTCGTCCCCATTTCTGATCATTGCCTGTACTACCACCTTCTCCTGAAACTGAAATGTTGGGAGTAGCGAGCATCGTAAAATAAGCTGTAGCAAGATTCGTCAACATCTTCCAGTTAGCTACACTACGAAAATCAAACTCCGTATCAAAATAGTCCTCTATCTCTTTCGGAATAAAGCGATCATAGACTTCGCCATCAATATTTATACTTACACGTGATGTTCCAGGAACTCTTTCCGTATAAGAATTGAAAGCTCGGCTATATGTATCATCAACGAACTTTGCCGTGGTATTCCCGGCAGTTCCAATACCAGAGCCATCAACTTTAAAGCCTACAGCTATACCCTTCTGGGGCTTTTGAACAGGATTATTCATTGAAGCAGAAACATTCCTCATCTGTGGATGAAGCAACTTCCAGGTAGTTTCGATATTCTTGGCTATCAACTTTCGTCCACGCCCCAATTCAGAAGCCTTGTACTTTGCATTACCTTTCGCCAAAACATAACCACGAACGATACCCTCTTTGTCACGACGTAAACGCACATCATATCCTTTTCTTTTCAACAAATAAGCATATTCATCCCATGACCAATGCGGCATTAATCGAACGATGTCCATACAATCCTCACTCACCTTCCTGAGATTATTGTCTCGAATCTCACAAGCCGTAGTCCAACCATATCTTCGAGCAATAATCTCAGCTGTTCTTTGGGCACGAAGATGAATGGCATGATCATTATTCATCTGTCCCCATTCTGTCATTCTACTAACTGCTGCATGAAGATGAGGTGTACCGCTCTCTGAATCTTTATGAAGCCAAACAGTAGCCATACTACATCCCAAATAAGTTTTGTCTGATACCAACTTACCCTTTTTGTCATAGATTACCTGTTTGTCAAACTCTTCTATAAAATCGTTCCAAAGTTTCTTCCAATCAGATAAAGAAAAGTCCTTGGTAAGTTCAGCAGAAGGACTTATCTCGATACGGATCACGTTATTCTTGACGTCCATTCGCGATGCAGAAATCAAGTTCATCATCATCCAAATCCCTAAAGCATCCATATCTGCATCAAGATTTTGATTACATACATGGTATATTTTCTCCGGATGTTTCTTGTGCTCCGATTCACCACTCATATATCTGATGGCATTGATACCATGTGATATTGCTTTTGCCTTTGCAATCATAAACTACTAATTTAAGTTGAACTAGATGGGAAATCATTAACTTTCTGTACCGACTGCAAATAGTCGACTACAGCATTCGTTATTGGCACAACCCTCTCATACCAATCAAACATCACACGATAATTACGAAAGAGAGAAAGCTTTTGTTCGTTAGTTAACCCCGACAAAGCATTAGCAAAATTGACCATATCAATACGGCATTTCGCCAAATTTCCTAGCAGTTTTATCTCTTCATTAGACAACTTGTTCTTTGGCTTATACCCCAAACAACGAGCACGAACAAAGCTACTTACTGTCATATTACAACTTTTAGCAGCCGAACAAATCTTCGAATATTCACCCTGAGTCACCTTGGTAACTACCACATGATTTCGTTTATTCTCCAACGATATTTGTTTACTTTTATTTGTCATTTCTTTAATCGTTTAAAATATTCATATCAAGGGTTGTGAGCCTGCGAACGACTTCATCCTCCGCTCTTTCTCAAAGAAAGGAGGCGAGAACGCAGAGGATACCGAGCGCAGCAAAGGTAATACCTCGGCATATCTCGCAACAGAAATGCCGTCACCTCTGCTTACCCACAACCCCTTCAGCCCTTTAACCAGTCACCTTATCCCAAGGCTTAGCCTTCAAGTATTGATTCAAATAGAACTGGGCAGAAGGCTCCGGAAACTGACTCAAATAAACTGGAACAAAATCTATGGCACGCTGCTTATCAGACTCCGCCATAGAATCCCAAGCATTTTGAAATTCCCCCGTATAAGTACCGATTTTCGGATAGACATCAACCAATCGCTGCAAAGGAATTGGAGCGTTAGAAGCAACTTCCTCTTTCTTCTCTTCTACAACCGATTCGGTCTTCTTCGGTACGACTCGTTTTTTACTCACTTTGCGTTGAGCATTCTGAGTATTAACAACACGACGCTGCTCATAAGCATTACGTTGAGCATCGATTTGTTCACGAAAAAGCGTAAAGAACGCTTTCAAAAGGGAATTGGAAAAAGCTGGTTCCTTTTCCTCTTCCACATAACGAGCGATAGCTTTTGCTATCTGTCCCGCATCTTTGTCTTCTAATTGCGCTAAAGCAACATAAAGACTTGTTGGAATTGTTATTGCTTTCATTACTTCTAAAATTTATTTTATGAATAGATTCGGATACCATATTGACGGCAAATCCAAAAAAATGTTCCAATACTAACGCTTTGGTAATTTCGCTTCAACAAATCAGAAAACAGTTTATCTGTCTTCAATTCGTTATAATCCAAATTCTGTTGACTACAGATGTGGAAGAACGGTCTGCCATCTTCTCCCAGAGTAGCAAGAGAACAGCCAACCTTCATCCATTGTTCATAGGAAACTGTCACATCCGTTCCGGTGCGGCTGATTATCTCACAGCATTTTTTCACAGCCAGAAGATCATCATTCCCATCGAAATCACCAAGAGGATAAAACACCTTTCTAGAAGGTTCCACATAAACACCTTCGTATGGGATTGCACTCATGTTAATTAGCGGATGCTCATCATAACTTATACAACGCATACGAGTGAGGTCGCTACATGCTCCATCAATCGTAATTCCCATTTTTTCAAAATCGATTTGCAACTGTCGAAACTGTTGCAAATGATTTTGTGGATACCGCAAAGGAATAATGGCGAAGATACCTTTACCACTAACACTGAGCGAACAATAAGCAATCTGAGGCAATACAGCCAACTGAGTTTTGAGTTCTTCCCAATTCGTTATATCTGGGTTTTCCTTAGAATCTACATCTATACTTATCAACCCCGAATATTGCTTTATGTTCCCAACGGCTCTCGTTGGAGCAAACACGCCACTAATAGCTGCTTGTGGGAGTCGCCGCTTCCATTTATCCCGTTCCTCCTTATCTGCAATACAGCGCATCATCTGAATGACATTTGCATACTCTTTAGAGAAAAGGAAATCATGCAAGGTAATTACCCTTCCCACATTATCAGTGACTCCATCGTAAACTGAAATTTGCCTTGAAAATATATTCATAGATATACCTTATTTTATAGTTTCAGTTGCGACACGTCCTATACTTCTAATTATCAATAAGATCGAGCAGCAACCCACCGCAACCATATTTCAATCTGAAACTTATCATTCAACTACAGCAGGTTGCGGTAGGATTACGCTTGAACTCCCTTTATATAAAGGGGTTTCCGTTGATGCGCAACCGCAACCATGAAGTTCTGGCTGTTTATTGACTATCCTACTCACGTATTGCCTGCTAACACCAATACCTTCTGCAAACTTAGTAATATTCATTTTATCTTCTCCTACTAGGGAATACAGCAGTTTAATCAACTGTTCTTTCGTCATCTTCTTAGCTGTCGTTCCTCCTGTAATAAGATTCAATGCTTTGGTTCCACAATACTCGAAGTAGCGCATACACTCCACACTATACTTCATTTCTTCTGCTGACACCTCTGTAGAAGATGGCAAAGCAAAATAACAACCAGGCCCAGCATCATCTTGGCAAGACAAGATGTGAGTAATGGCACACCATTTCAATACATGAATACGCAATTTCGATAACATCGATGCCTGGAACGAATCATTTTCATCCGTTCTAGCCTTTGTTTCGTTATAGTAATCTATGTACACTTGCTTAGCTTCAGCACAGAGCGTCAGTTCCATATTCCCCATCTTCAATAGCTTCGTGAAGATCTCATTCCAAGCTTCTACATAGGATGATTCCAACACTACCTCAGAATAAAATGACTTCGGTATATTGTCAGGATATACAAACAGCCACCTCTGCACAAAACCCAAACTAGCCAAATTTCTTTTGAAAGCTTCAGTAAAAGCATCTGGCTGGATGCCACCCATCATGCAAAGAAATGGATGTTCTATACGAATTGGCATTTGAGTCTTTCGAGTGACAGAAAAAGTGGTACCATCCCAGATGGAAAGATAGTTGCTTATCTCACCACTATTATGATAGCGTCCGATATCATCTATGAAACCCTTGATTTCATCTCGGTACAACAGCAGTCCATCACGAGAGTCACATCTTCTATCAAGCACCTGATACAAACCTTCAGGAGTAACATCAGAGACAATCAGTTGATTAAATATAGGTTCATCCTCCTCGACATTCTTCTTGAAGACCTTATATTTATCACGAAAATCCCTATAGCGATTACCATCCTCTTGATGCATAGGTTCCAACAGAGCCTTGATTGGTGAACTTTTGTTTGAACCACTTGGAGCTATGTGACTAATCCATAAATTAGGATGATTTCGATACTTCCCATCATGAATCGTCACATGTTTTCCACACAAAGTTGCCACGATACAATACACCGCAGATGTGATGAAATCCTTCGGGCACTGGAATACCTTAGCATATTGCTCGATAACTCGCTGTACTTCCAAACGAAGAACATAAGTAGGCAATTCCTTTGGTGGAGCATCCAGTGAATGCGAATTGATTTTAAGCATACCATATTATTTATCAAGATCAAAGACACGCTCTATATCCGACTGACGATAGAAAGACTTTCTTCCCATCTTAACAGGTTTGAGCATTCCATCCTTCGCCCAACGCCATAGCGTCACCTTAGATATACGATACTTGCTCGCTACCTCATCTGGAGTCAACAATGGAGATTCAACTTTCAGAGGTTTCTGATTCATCTCTTCCTGCCAATTCAAAAAGAGTTCCTTCAAATCTGCCATATTAAGAATAGCAAGACTCATGTTGTTACTTAAAATTTCACTTGTATTCATAATCTATTATATCTTTAAAATTATACATTTTCCATTTCAACAGGTCTCTAAAATATTATTACTTGAAAGCCAATGAAACGAATTGCGCTGCAAAAATACAATAGAAAAATCTAAGAAAAAAGAAATCTTATGTTCCTTAAAAAAAATATCTAAAAATAGGAACAAATAAAAAGAAAAAAAGGTGTTCCCAACATTTTTTAGGAACACCTTCTAATTATTATAATCCACTATCAACCAACTGTTTTTCAAACTGTTGCAAATCTCCGGTCTTGATTTTCAGAGTTTTACCATCATCAGTTCTCAAATAACGTTGCACAGCTTTCACAAAACTTTCTTTAGCTTTCAAATCCCCCTCAGATACATCCTCTGCATGAACTTCCTGCCATAAGAAAGAAATTATCTCATAGTTATATGCCTTCGTATTTTTATCCGCAGGAAAACGAACCTTAATATCATCTTTTAAATTCAGATGATAAATAAAAGCAGCAGCACGCTTTGCTCTCGTACCCTTTTCCGATTTTATATAACGCAAACCTACATCAACAAACTTTTCAATGTAATCGTCACTCTTTTCAGAATTACTGTCCAATTTCAGGAAATCATGCAAATTATTTACTTTCTTAAATTTTTGCTCTAGCAAATTAAATTTTGCAAGAGCATAGTATGCTGCAGTCATTTGACCTAAATCGAAACAATAGTCAGCAAATTCTGAAACTGAACAAGAATCCTCATTTGGCTCAAAATCCAATGAAGGCACTCTGGCACTGTTTCGATATGCTTTAATTTGATTTTTGATAGCATTCTCAGATGTCATTTGGCAAATATTATCAAAGAAGAAATATTTGTATGCAGCATTAAATCCATTACAAAAAACACGAAACAAATATGAATTCTCCAAAGACGTTTCTTTATATTTTGCAAAAACGGAATCACGCATTGCCCATGCTATAAAGTGTCTTTTATACTTCTTCACTTGCTTTGTATACATCTCAAAAAGTTCCTGCAACTTTTCCCATGTTTCTTTCGTTGTCACGACAGTCACTTTTTTATTTTTAAAAGTACACACATGACTATAATAAGTATCAACATTTGTAAATATTGACACATAACCTTTAGGTCGTTTTCTTCTACTAGCTAAATTTATCATAACTAAATGCAATTAATTGTTTCTTTTAAAATGTCATCATCTATCTGGCGATAGCGATTGAATGCCCTACTTCCCTCAACATGACCACTCATCTTTCCAACAATATTCGGGTCACGAACAGCCTTATAAGCTGCACCAACGAAAGTACGGCGAGCCATGTGAGAACTGGCAACATCACAAATTCGTTTCATTTCATTCTCCCCAGTCGTTGAGTTACGAACCTGAACGATTCTTGTGATGCCACAAATCAACAGGATAGCCTTGATGGCATCATTGTATTTCTGTGGACTGATGAAAGGGAATAAACGTCCATCCTTATCAACACCCTCATATTTCTTCACCAATTTCAAAGCACATGGATTTAACGGAATACGAGGCTTCACCGGAGCATCCTCATCGGCCGTCTTACTCGGCACATACTCCAAGATTCCCTGGGTGATGTTCTGAGAAGTCAATCTTGTAAGATCACCAACACGACAACCTACCAAACACTGGAACACAAATATATCACGCTGAGTTTCCAATGTCCTTAAAGGAAGTTTTGAACATGCCTTCTTATCCTCATCATCCAGTTTTTCAAACATTGCTGGAATATCTGTTTCAGCCACAAGATTTCGTTCTTCCTTTGTTATATAAATAGGTGTACCATACTTCTCCACGCCTATCTTAATTCCATCGAAAGGACGATTGGTTGTTCTCTCCGTTTCATACAACCATTGCATAAACGCCTTAAATTTCTTTTTAAGTTTCACAATGGTATTCTCTCCACGGTCTTGCAATTTGGTCATCGTATGCACCACGTTGATTTCAACAGGATACTCTTCAAGAATACTTTCAAACTGCTTAGGGTATTTCTCCGATAAAGTCTTCTCATAACGAAGATACTCCTCGAAATCTTCAATATCCTTACGAGTCATCTTGTCTATATTCCAAGCAAACTTCTCCTGCATCACTTTCTTCTTGAAAGCTTCATATCGAGCCAAATCCCGAATCAACACCCGAAAGGCCTTGGTATGATCATAAGAGAAGCGCTTCTTTTCCAGATACTCTTCTGCCAGGTCATAAATGGAGTTCTTTTTTCTTTCTCTCTTTCCTTTCTTGGCAGGCTGACGTGTTGGATGAAGAAAGCGGTTTACTATCTTATCCAACCACACTGCATCTACATCATCTTTATGAGCAGAAGCGAAAGCCTCCATTATAGAAGCTAACAACTCGTCCAACAATTGCTTTTGCTGTTTAGAGTTTTTCACTTCAGGTGTTATAATGCGATCTGCTACAACAACCTCGCCATAAGATTTCAACTCATAGCCTTTCTTTGCAGCTTCTTCTTTATTTATAGACAATACTTTTTCTGGTACAGCAATACCAGTCTTTAAAGTCTTAGTTCTATTGATAAAATATCGAAAATGCTTCGGAGAGATAAACAATCCGCTCTTTACCCTAAGATTGGCACCACGAAAAGGCACGAAGCGAATGAGTATTTCGCTTCTATGCGTAACCTTATCTTCCTTGCTTGATATACTTAATTCTATACTAGCCATATTAGTTCCATTTTGGTTGCTGCAAAGATACAACATTTTTGGCAACATTTTGGCAACATCTTTGAAATCTAACGTATTTTTAAGAAACTTTACGAAACAAGCAACAACTATCAATATCTGATTATCAAGCACTTACAATCATCTTATTTTTTCATGAGTTTAAATAAAAATATGCCTATCAGGCGCACCGAATAAAATGCTAAATAGTTTATTATCAGCTATTTAGCATTTTCTATTTTATAAAATTGCTCGTGTTTTTGCTCGTGTTTACCTGAATAACTCCCATTTCAGCCTCAGCAGAAGAAACAAGAAAAGCGACCACCCATCACGGGCAATCGCTTTAAATGTTCAATTAAAATTAGCCATTATAGCTAAATCAGGCGCAAAGATACAACTTTTTCCCCACAAATCACACATCATTAACATATTTCACCAAATTTTTAAAGGTGTCATCGTCCTCCTCCATAATTCTCGAAAGATCCTCATAATTAAGTCCCAACTCCTTACAGTTCTTCAAAAGCACCGTTTGGGCGTCCCTGAGAGTTCTAAATACGGGGTGTGGATCCAACTTCTCTCCGTAACGTGTTTGCACCACTACCGTGGTACTTTCCAACGTTTCCAACTCCTTGCGGCAGAGTTCAATAGTGTTGAGGCTAATTGCCGTTGAATCGATCAGCAAAGCCAAACCATCATTATACTTTCCGCTCTTCTTTAACATTGCCTTTATGCGGCTTGAATAATTTCTCATAATTGATATTTTTTACAAAAGTACACGAATTTATTTTTTAGCCCTTGCGTGGAAAATGGGATAGGCGAGGTTTAACGACCCCTACCCCCCATTTAAAAAAACACACCCCCACCTCAGGGCTTGCAAACGTTCTTGCACATATTGGAGAAAACTTTTTTCCAAACTTCCATCTTCTGCACACATTTTTGCAGCCTCATCTCTTCGGCAAAGGTTCTCACTCTGCTAGGTCTGAGGCTAGGGTTACAAATGGGTGCAAAGGTCTGCAATAGCACCGCCTCACAAGCGCACATCCACGGCTCATTTCTTGGGTGTCTGACTACATATAAAGCCATCAGGGAAACCGCAAAGGAAACATCAGGGGTTTCGCCATCTTGTCCCAAATTAGGCTCTATAATGTATCGGTACGCCTCATCTATTACAGAGGCCGCAAAGTCCGCCTTTTCCTTTGGCTTCATCTTCTTCACTTCTCCCTCTACATCTGTGCCTCCGTACAAAGGGGCGATCAGGTTATTAAAGAAAGCCTTTAGCAATCTTTTCTTTTGCTCCTTGCCGTTCTCAGCCTTAAAGCACATAAACGGCTCACGTCCTGAATTTGAAACAAACTCAGCCAAAACTACACTTTCAAATATCTTCTTCATCATCATATCCTCCTATATTTAAGTTACTAAAATCCTCCTCAACGCTCTTCGCTCTTCTCGCCTCCGACAACTGCCAATAAACAGAGGCCACGGTGGCACTCGGTAACTCTGAGGCTGAGGCTATCAAATTGTCATACTTGGTGTCTGCTTGCCCCTCATCGTACTTCTCAGGGCAAAGAGCCGAAAGCCTATGAAACATTACTCTTCCATCCTCCCCAAACGCTGAGGCTATGGCAAGTCCCATCTTCACCCATTCCTCATAATTGGAAAAGGCCATCAGGTTCTCGGCCTCAGCTTTTTCTATGGCTAGTAACATCTTCACCGCCTCCGTGGTATTGTCTGCCCTCTCTCTATCAGGTGGCAACCTTTCGGCTTGCAGCACATAAGGGAACGGCTTCACGTCTTCGTTTATGTATGGCTTACCATCATACGACACAAAGAAAGCGTGTGACACGTCCTTGCAAGCCTCATCGGCAACCATTCCATAACGCTTGCGGAAATATCTTACTGCCGCCATATAATGCTCCTTGCGCTTCTCCGTGGAATGGATCGGCAATATTACTCTCCATCCCTTGCCACTACACGAAAGCCCACAATACAAAACAAAGGGATCTCCCTCCACCACGTGCTTGAAAGCCCTGAAAGCTAAATTTGCTTTCTCCGTGCTCGGATCATTATCCTTGCCATCGAAATCTAGGGCGATCAGGGGAATGGCTTCGCGGATCTTTTTCGCTTGCCTCTCCTTGGGGAAAACTCCCATCGTGAACAAAGGTAGCTTCTTTTTGAGTTCCTTTTGCTCCTCACTATGATACTCAACAGATCGCACCGCCTCCACCTGATCCTGATATTCTCCACTTGTTAAAATGGATCTCAGGGGCTGAGGCTCCTTGTCTGCCATCGCCCGCACATCCTTAAACGTGCTTACCTTAATATCTAAATATTGCTTCATACTACTTCGTTTTTATTGTTTAGTGCAAAGGTGCAAATTAGTGCAAATCAGGTGTCTTGCACCAAATCCGCAATAGTGTTTTTGTGTTGGTGCAAGCGCACCCCTATAAGGGGTGCTTGCCCTTGCACTAAATATTGCACCTATTTCTGCACTCGTTTTTCCAATTTGGTGCAAACACCATTTTTGCACTAAATCGTATCATCCACTAAAACGTATTGCTTGCCCATAACTTTTATAATGTTGGAATCCTTGGCAAACCTGATTTTGTTCTTGGCGGTTCTCTCTGATACTGCCGCCTCCATCATATACTTTTCGGTGAGTTCCTTATAAGTGAAACCCTCGGGCACTCCCTCAAAGATCGTGTTCATCTTTGCCATCACGTCCATCAATTCCTCTTCCACCTTGGTGGCCTTTATATTAGGTGACCAAATGGGCACACCGTCCACACCTATGGAAAAAGAGAAATCAGGAATCGAAACGTTTCTGCAATCGCTCTCGGTAACATTGAAAATCCCATCATTCTTTTTCACCTCGAACACATCAGAGGCTTTTTGTAGTAACAACGTGCCTAAATGTCCTTTCATATCGGAATCGTCCTTTCTCTTGTTGGTGTGCAATACATTTACTATCGCCACATCATTCTCAGCCGAAAGCCTCATCAGGGAGTTTATGATCTCACTTGACTGCCCCACATCGTTGAAATCCTCCAACATGTCGGCTATTCCGTCTATTACTGCCATTGTAGGGGCGTTTTCCCTTATCGCCCTCTCTATTATTGGCAACCGCTCAGAAATCGCAGCAGAACGCAAAGAATAAGCCTTAAAGCGTTCATTGTTCCGCTCCGTGCTCCACTTCATCAGGGAATAAACACGTTTTGCAAGTGCTGCCGTGTTTCTCTCGTTTTGCTCCGTATCGAAATATAACACCTTTGCGCCATCTTCAACGGCTTCAAATTGAAAGTCCTTGCACCCCATCACGCTTGCAACGAAAACAGTACAAAGAAAACTCTTTCCGTTTTTACTCTTCGCCTTTACTGCCTGAATGTCACCCCTTGGTAATGTCCCCACACCATTCAGGCGCACCGTAAAACGTGGCTCTGGGTAAACCTGAGTAATGTCTATTTCGTAAGCCTCAGAGGTTTCACACAAGCCCCAACGTTTTGCAGCCTCAACGCCAAACGGCTTTCTTGCTTCCCTGACTGCCATTTGCACCTCTTTAGGCAAATCGTCCATCAGATCGTAAAACTTGTACTGCTTCATCCTCTGCCCTCCAATAGCTTCTCAATATCCGACAACTTATAATAAACCGAATTGCCCACCTTTGACGGCACTAAATACTTTGTTTTCTTCCATCGCCACAAAGTATTTTCTGACACGTTCAATTTCTCGGCTGCCTCCTTTTGGGTGAGATAGCTTTCAGGTGTCTTTTGCTCACGCCCGATATTGATCGCCTCATTGATCAGGTTCAAAGCAAACTCTTTCAAGTCTGTGGGTGTAACTGTTATTGCAACGTTCGCACCGCTTTCTAACAAAGTTTCTATTCTCATATTATAAACGTTTTATTTCCCTTTTGCGGCTCTCGGTGTCTGTTTGGGCTTCTCCCCACCTATTCCGTTTCAAGAATGGCAAAGGAGCAAACAGAGGCGACCCCTTGCCATAACTTGACGGTGCAAAATTAAGCCGAATCTCGGGGAAATAAAACACTCAGGGGAATCGGGGGAAATTTGGGGGAATTATTGGGGAAAAGACAAAGGTCAAATAAAATAGAAACAAAAAAAAAGAGAGGCTTTCGCCTCCCTCCTTAGTACTTCTTTACCGCTTCATAATTCCACCCTCTTTCTCCGTCTCGCTCAGGTACAATCGTTCTACAATCGTTAAAGAATGCCTTAAGGGTAACATCAGATTTTGCAAAGCATTTAGTAAATATATGCTTTAACTCCTTTGGCTCTATGGTCTTCAACAACACAAAGAAAGAATCTATGTCTTTTATATAACCATCATATTTCAGGCGAAAAGCCGCTTTAGCTTGGCTCCCCTGAGGGCTTTCCGTACCGGTGTCCTCTTCGTCCCCATACAATTCCTCTAAATAATTGTAGGTGCCAATACTGAGGCTGATACTTTGGAGCACTATTTTAAGGCCTCTTCCGACTTTTTCCCTCAGGTGCAACCACTTGCGAAACATCGGATAGCTTTCCTCCTCTTCGTCTCCACCATTTGACCGATAGTAGAAATTCCGCTCTTGCCTGAAAATCTCCTCCAACAAATACCCTGCCGTGCCTGAAACGTCCTCACTCTCGAAAACAGAGGAAACGAGTATTTGCGCCCATTCCTCTAACACGTGATCGGTTACTTGGGGAAATCCCATTTTATCCTTTACGACTTCCCATTTATCGTAAATATCGGCTTCTCTATCTGCCCAATTAATTAGCTTCTCTTCAATTGTTAGCCAAACCTTTTCCATATCTCAGCCTTCATTTATCAATCCACAATAATGTTTTTTCTACAATCAGCCTTAACAACTTTGGGGCTATTAATAAGCCCTTTCAATCTCTTCTGATAGTCTCGCTTGCCATAAATGGAAATCATTCCCCCGTGCTTGCGCATAACCTCCACGGCCGCCTCTTTATCCGTGGGCAATAATTCAAAGATCTTTTTTAGCACATCCTCATAATTTATACTTGAATCGTAATCGTATCTTTTTTCGAAATCTAAATCTCTTTCCATAAATATCTCCTTTATCCTAATTGATTAATAACGTCCAACAAAGTGGAATCCTCGATCTTGCGATAACGTGAAAAGGCTTTAGATCCCTCAACGTGCCCGCTCATCTTACCAATAATGTTCGGATCGCTCACCTTAAAGTAAGCATTGCCCACAAATGTACGTCTTGCCAAATGGCTGCTTGCAATCTCGTTGATCGGCTTTATCTCGTTCTCGCCCGTCTTGGGGTTTCTTACCACCACATTACGAGTTATCCCCACCTTTGTGAAAATGGCCTTTATAGCCTCATTGTACTTCTGTGGGGTAATAAATGGGAACAATCGGCCATCAGGGGCACACCCTTTATATTTCTCCAATAACTCCACCGCTCTAGGGTGCAAAGGTACACGTGCTTGCAAAGTCTGTTCGCCCTCATCCTTTGTTTTATGCGGGGCGTAAACCAACACCCCATTAACCACATTATCCTCCGTTAGCTTGATAAGATCGCCAACACGGCAACCGACAAAACATTGGAAAACAAAAATATCTCTCTGCACCTCCAAACTCTTGGAGCCTGAGAGATCGAAATCCGCAATAGCGTTCCTCTCCTCTATGGTGATATAATAGGGCGTGCCAAACTTTTCGCTGCCGATCTTTATCCCCTCGAATGGTCTGTTCTTCGTCTTGTCGGTTTCATAAAGCCATACAAAGAAAGACTTTAGTTTCTTGGTGAGTTTAACAAGCGTGTTATCGCCTCTAACCACTAACTTACATTGCCCTCTCTTTACTCCAATAGGGTAACTTCTGAGTAGCTTCTGAAAGATTTTAGGGTATTCCTCGGACAAACTCTTTTCATTTCTCAGGTAGTCCAAAAAATCCTCTATGTCGGTACGTGTCACTTTATCCACATCGAAAACAAAGGTTTTATCCTCTGTGGCTCTTCTGAATCCCTCATAACGTGCCACATCACGCACTAGAACACGAATGGCTTTAGTGTGATCTACAGAAAAATCTTTCTTTGCCAAATACTCTTCTGCCAACTCGTAAAAAGTCTTTTTTACCTCAATCTCAGGAATGTACTTTTCAGGGTGATTAAATTGATCCACCACCTCCTTAAACCAAACAGAATTTATTTGCTCTTTGGGGGTGTCCGACACTTTGCCCATAATGTAGGCGCAAAGGTCATTCATCTTCTTTAATTGGTCTTCGTGGTACTGCACATCGTTTCCCACTTTGCGCCTATTAACCACTATCTCCCCATTACGGAAATTATCAGGTGTAACAAAGATACCTGACTTTGAACGCACAAAATAATCTTTACCATTTCTCAGGCTAATCAGCACCTCAGCCAAATTTGTGTCGGCTTGTACCTTGGTGGATAAACGTTTATAAATTGCTGCCATAACTTTTATAATTTTAATTGAACGCTGCAAAGATAATGGTTTTCTCTGAAACCACCAAATTTTGCACGTGCAATTTTTACTTTTGCTCGTGTTTTTGCTCGTGTTTTATCTAATATGGCAAAAATGAATAAAAGCTAATACAATAAATACGGCACTAACTGTTATTGATTTTCAGGTAGTTACATTATTTTCCCTTTTACGGCTTTTATATCTGCTTTTACAAATTGTGTTCCTATCAGGCGCACCCAAGAAAATCCTAACTGCTTGGTAATAAGCAGTTAGGATTTTTTATTTTTAGAAATCAGGAAGTTATCACCAATCTACTTGCTTATAGATATTGGAAGAAACGGTCGTCACGTAACCACGTTTTTTGATTTAAATCAACAAAACCCCATATTTTGCAAGAAAACTAGATAAACATTTCTTGTTTTTCGCATATTTCCTATATCTTTGCCCATGGAATTCCTATAAAAGAAAAAAACAAAGTATTAATTTCGATTTAAAAGATTGATTATGAAGAAGATTATGTTGAGCCTTATGATGGCTCTCGTTTCTGTTTGCGCTAGCGCACAGGTTTACATCGGTGGTACTGCTGGTATCTCTAGCAACAAGATCGGTGATGGTGACAGCAAGACTGCTTACAAGCTCATCCCAGAGATTGGTTACCAGTTCAACAACAAGTGGGATGCCGGTATCGAGGTAGGTATCCAGAAGGGCGAAGTTTGCAAGATTTCTCCAGTTGGCGATGCTACTACCTTCACTATTGCTCCTTACGTACGCTATGCAGCAGTAGAGAGTAAGGTAGTTGATCTCTTCTTCGAGGGTACTATTGGTTATGGCAGTGTAAGCAAGGGCGGTGGCGACTTCTACGAGGTAGGCATCAAGCCAGGTTTGGCTGTTAAACTTACAAAGCATGTTGAATTCATCTCTAAGATTGGCTTCCTCGGATACAGAGGCTATTCTCCTGAGCATGGTGAGAGCTCATCAACATTCGGAGTTGACGTAGATGCAAGCAACATTTCTTTTGGTGCTATCTACAAGTTCTAATCTTAGAAAAGCTCATTTACTCATCGTAAATATATCAAGGGCGCAAGCTTTTTCCGCAACAGGAATAGCTTGTGCCCTGTTTTTATATGAAATTTCAAATTATGCGAAATCTCTATTTATAGGAAATCTCAATATAGAGCAACCTTGATAACCCCATCTTTTCTATTCTCAAACACATCGTAGGCTTCCTCTATTCTGGATAACGGAAAACGATGGGTAATAAGAGGAGTGGTATCTATCTTGCCCTGTGCTATCAAGCTCAGGATTTCCTCACAGTCACAGCCATCTACTCCACCCGTCTTGAAGATGAGATTCTTGCCATACATATCAGGAAGCGGAAGCATCTGGGGCTTATCATACATAGCTACAATGGTAACGATGGCATTAGGACGGGCACACTTCCATGCCAGCTGGAAGGTATCTGAACCACCTGCTACCTCCATCACCACATCGGCTCCACCATGCAAACTCTGTTCCTTGACGAAGGTTTCGCAATCTTCCGGTTCTACCACAAGAACCTGCGGATAATGTTCCCGGATAAAAGTTCTTCTGGCTTCTGATTTCTCGCAAACAATGATTTTTCCAGGATTCTTCAGTAAGGTACAGATCAAACAGCAAACTCCCGTAGGACCTGCTCCGATAATGAGAACCGTATCTTCTTCCTTAATTTCCGAGATTCGGGTTGCCCAGAATCCAGTGGCAAGAATATCGCCTACAAAGAGTGCCTGCTCATCGCTCACCGTATCAGGAATCTTATTCAATCCGGTAGTGGCATACGGAACTCTGACGTATGCCGTCTGACCGCCATCTATTCTGCAACCCAACGCCCAACCACCGTGAGGAGAAGTACAGTTGTTTACGTATCCATGCTGGCAGTAGAAGCATTCGCCACAATAGGTCTCCACATTCACCGTAACTCTATCGCCCGGCTTCACATGGGTAACCTGCTCGCCTACTTCTTCTACTACACCCAATTTTTATGCTTTGTTAAAATTAGATTTTTTTAACGAGAAAATACTGAAAATTCACAGAATATATATATCTTTGCAGTATTTATTATAACATCATATCACAAAACCCATTCTATATGAATAATTACAAGAATATCAAGGCAAAGGTTCTGCGCATTGACGAAGAAGAACATAAGTTCGTCATCGAAGTAGAAAACAGAATTTACAAGGTAGGACAGATTGACTTCCAAAGGAGGCAACCCGCACCTAAGACGCTTGACTGTCTGATGATTACAACCCATTTGGGCAAAGTATTTATCTCACAGAACATAGAACACCTCATGAGAAAACATTATAAGGAAAATGATGAGGTAGATTTCAAGATCAAGATGACATTAGGTGATTTCTATCATCTGGAAGACGAATACGGCTTCACGGCTATGTTGAAAAGGGATACCATCATCAATGCAGCGCTCACTCCTAGAGTAAGATGCAGAGTGATGAAGTTCCGACAGAAATACATGGAGGTACAACTCGTAGAAGTATTGGGCGCCGATAAGTCGGAATTTTCACTTTCAGATAAAGACTTTCGTGAAATCATAGGCGATGAAAACTGGAATACCCCAGAATTCAGAAATCTGATGCTCGGAGATACTCCTTCTGACATCTTCGACCTGGAGTGCCACCGATGGATTGCCGGTATATCTAACAATCTTAGCCAAAACGAGTTACAGACATTACTCCTGCAAATCCATTCTCAATGTATCGAAACGCTACAGGGAGAGTTTCTCCTGCCCCGATGCAAGGAAGCCGAGCGCACCCTGCTCGAACAGCGATTTACCGATATCATCGAACTGATATCTTACTACATTCAAGCTATCAGAATATTAAGAGAGGGAAAGGCCGAGCATACCATCAGCCAGATTCTTTCTACTCTATCTACCTGTGCCTATATCTACCATCCACGCAAGCAGTTCTGTATCATGCAATGTATCTTCATGCTCGACTTTTCGATCATGGAAAAACTCATCACATCCATCCTGACCACCCTTCGCAGCCAGCAGGTATATCTCTGGAACAGAAAACCTTTTCAGATGCAATGGCTCAAACTGTTACAAGGCTATGTTGAGAATATCTATCACCAGACAGATAGACTTTCCAGCGATGCATCAACCAAGGAAACTATGATTCAAGTATTGACCATCGAGCTGATACTGGGACGTCATGCATCGCATAAGATTTACGATAACTCACTGAATCAGGCATTGCTCTACCGCTTGGTTTCGCTGATGAATGTAAGCGACCCAAACAAGACTCTCCAGAAAGCTTTTCTTTCACTCTTCACTCCGGCAGAATTCAACGCAGCCCTTCCTTTCAACAGCGATGACGCATTCGTCCTCGCCAATATGCTCTGCTCTCAACAGGACAATGAAACCGTGGAGAGTTTTGAACCTGCCAAATATGAGAATGAAACAACCCTCCTCACCATCAACGAGCAAGCCATCACCATACAGCCAAAGGATCTAGATAAAGAAAATGTATATATGCCCCTAGCTTCACGCATGGGATTGTGGCATGGACTTTCCATCCGCCTGGACGAAAAACCACCGGTAAAACTGCGTGGAAAAGTAGGTACTACCATCGAACACTATAAGGAACTGTGGGAATACATCAACCATTCTCTATTCTCCCAAAAACACAAGTCCTCGAAAAAGCAAAACAGAAAACTCTATATAGATGATGAAACTACCATCATCGTAACCAAACAGTTGGCAGGACTGCTCTTATTTGAATGCAAAGTAGTAGAAGAAGGTTGTGAGGGAGTGGGAACATTAGACGTATTAAACGATGTTGTTCCTTTCTTCCCTGGCGACATCAACACCCAGTCGTTTGAATATCAAGGGATGCCGCTCTTGTTGCATGCTTACGTAAAAGAAGTCAACAATGATGGAAGTTATGTCTTTGCCATGCGTGATATGATCAGCGAATACGCAGACGACGTACGAGTAAACGATCTGTTTTATAACTCTCGCCTCACCTGTCTGCTCTTCACTCAGGTACCCGACGTGCCTCGGGTTCCTGCCGTAAGCAGCGAAGGCTTTTCTGTTTCCGTATGTCCTGCTCCAGGCATGACTCTCAATGATTTGAAAAAAGGTATGGTGATAGAAGTGGATAACATCACGGAAGGAACCAATGGATACCTCAACGGTACCTTCCTGCGGGAATCACCGGAAAGCCGATTCAGTCTTGCCGATGCTTTCCATCAGCTGATGCTGGGGTATGCAGCACATGAGGTTTACAATCCAAAGAATGAAAAGGATGAATTGGCTAATGCAATGCCTATAGAGAAAGTATATGTATCGGAAATGATGAACATCATAGATGTCAAAGCCACCATAGAAGAAGACAAGATCAAGGCATACAACTATCTCAACTTCTGCCGACTTCTTGCCATCATGCTCGACAGCAAGGAGAGAACCAGTTATTACGATAGCCGACTTACGCTCCTGGAGGTGCTCAACGACTTTGCAACATTAGATAAGGTAGATATCAACAAGATTGAGCATATCGCCGAAAAGGAACCGGAATTGTTTGAACGCAATGCCATCCTTCGACACGACTTTATGCAGTTGCGCATCATCGGTTGTCTGGATAGCGAGGAACACTACGAAGACCTGTACCATTGGAGCTGTCTTACAGAAGATCCTCAACTGCAGCAACTGGCATCGCTCGTTCTCTCTCACAACTTCGTGAAGAAATCGGGACTTCTCACCCAAGCCGGTGATATCCTCGACAAGATTCGAGCTCTTCTGAAACTCCACAAGTCATCTTCCAACAAGAAGAACTATGGCAAGGAAGATTTCCATACCGAGTTCAAGACCTCCATCATCTATCCGGAAAACTCCATGCGAGTGGATGTGCAGGCACAAACCATCAAGATTATGCAGGAAATATGTGCCTTCCTCAATGCCGAGGGCGGCCATCTCTATCTGGGCGTATCGGATATTGGCTATGAAATGGGATTGGAAGAGGACTTGAAGAACCCTCTCTTCAAAGGCTCTAGAGATAAGTACGAGGTATATGTCAACAATCAGATTATCTATTATCTCGGTCAGGAAGCAGCACATTATATACATACTCACTTCGATACGGATATCAGCAATGCGGTACTCATCATCGACATCGAGCCATGCCCTACACCTAAAGCCGTAGGCAATGTATATTATGAACGCATGGGTACATCTGCGCGCAAGGTAAACGATACCTATAAGGACAAGTTCCTTGCCATCAGAAAGCAATGGGCAGAAGAGCACATTCCGCATGCTGTGGTTACGCAGGAAGAAACGCAAACTGCGGTAGAAAATACTCCAGCCACCAAGGAGCCTAAAAACTCTAACAAGCATGTAGAATCTGCTCCAATCACCGACCACATCCAAACCTCACGTCTGCGCAACAATGCCTTGCACGATTACGAGGAAGGCTACCGCCCTATCACGGCAGTCATCTGTCTGATGGACACGGATGAATACAAGATACTGGCTGAAGACGACTGGCAGGATTATCGCCTGAAACTGGCTGTTCATGAAGACGAAGAAGCAGGATGGCTCATTCTTGTCTATGAAAGCGGAAAGGTATGCAAGGTTTCGATGGCAGAGCTCTTGCAGAGAGAACGGGGCAGAGTTTTCAAGCGTTACGCTGGCGAAAAACTCATCTTTGCGTCCGTTGCCTCAGATAAGGACTCTGTATGTGTAGGATTCATTGACGGCAAAAGCAACCATTACGTCAGATTTGATGATGTTGACAGATTCGAACACGGCAAGATGCAGGCAGAAGGTACCCTCCCTATGGATGTACCGAATGCCGGCGTCCACTATGTAGAAGTAATTGCGCAGGATCAAGTTCCTGTCAATAGGAACATCGGTAGAAGAACCATCGGATGCATCCTGAAAACCGTAGAAGGAAGAAGATGTATGGAAGTTCTCCCCGACTGTAATTTGAAATAAATAGGTTACACCATCATTTTTTCCAGTTGCTCCTGTGCCTTTCTCATATCCTGTTCAAAACCTACATGGTCGAGAAGGAAACCATCTCTTCCATCAGCAAGCAGCTGGTAAAGCTGTGGATTCATGCCATCCACATACTGGCTGATAGCATATTCGATATCATCACGCTGTGTGGGATTGGTAGAAAACTCATAGACACGAAGCTTCTGATGAATAAAGCAATAAGCCGACTCTATACAGTCTTGAGAGATACTGGATAGAGAAAAACTATCTTGATTGGTACTGTCGCCAGAATGGGTGAAGCCCTCTTTACCGAGGGTTTCACCTTTATTTATATTTTCACCTTTATTTATATATTGATTCATATCCATTATTTCACTCCTTTCATTGACAAGGCAATGCGCTTACGCTTCAAATCCACTTCCGTTACTCTCACCATCACATGCTCATGGAGCTTCACTACTTCACTAGGGTCATTGATGTAGCGGTTTGACATCTGGGAAACGTGAACCAAGCCATCATTGTGAACACCTATATCTACAAAGGCGCCAAACTTGGTGATATTGGTTACGATTCCAGGCACCACCATACCCTCCTGCAGATCCTCAATGGTCTTGATGCTCGCATCAAACTCAAATTTTTCAACCTCTCCACGAGGATCCAAACCAGGTTTGTCAAGCTCAGCCATGATATCCGCCAAAGTAGGCATACCCACCTCGGCAGTGACATATTTCTTAATATCTATCTTCTTCTGCAAATCCTTATCTTCCACCAGTTGCTTCACGGTAACACCCTGATCTTTCGCCATCTGCTCAACCAAGGCATAACGCTCTGGGTGAACGGCACTGTTATCTAAAGGATTCTTGGCTCCAGGAATACGGAGGAAGCCGGCACACTGCTCGAAGGCAGAAGGACCTAGACGTGGCACCTTCTTCAACTGAGCACGAGAAGCGAAGGCTCCATTCTCCTTACGGTATTCAACAATATTCTTGGCAAGAGTAGGACCGAGACCACTCACGTAGGTCAGGAGATGCTGGGATGCAGTATTCAGGTTTACACCCACCGAGTTCACGCAACTCATCACCACATTATCCAAGCTCTTCTTAAGCTGTGTTTGATCCACATCATGCTGATACTGTCCCACACCGATGCTCTTAGGATCTATCTTCACCAGTTCGGCAAGCGGATCCATCAGTCGTCTGCCGATACTTACGGCACCACGCACGGTAACATCCTCATCAGGGAATTCATCTCTGGCAATTTTGGAAGCAGAATAGATAGAAGCACCATCCTCGCTTACTACATAGATATCCACAGGGTGTGGATAACTTATTTCGTGCAGCCAGTCACTCGTCTCGCGACTTGCAGTACCATTTCCTACAGCCATCGCCTCTACCTGATACATCTTCACCATACGCTGGATAGCAGCAGTAGCCTCATTTTTCTTATTACGAGGAGGATGAGGATAAACGATTTCATGATGAATCAGATTGCCCTGTGCATCCAGACAACAGGTCTTGCAACCATTGGCAAAACCAGGATCCACCGCCATCATGCGCTTCTGACCTAAAGGAGCAGCGAGCAAGAGCTGGCGCAGGTTCTCTGCAAAAACCACAATTGCCTCTTCATCCGCCTTCTGCTTACTGAGAGCCGCAAACTCAGTCTCAATACTAGGTTTCAAAAGACGCTTAAAGGCATCATCCACCGCATCACCTACCAATGTCTGGCACTCACCATATCCATGCACATAGTGGCGTTTCAGCTTATTCTGGCATTGCTCATCATCTGCAGAGATACTGATACGGAGGAAACCGGCAGCCTCACCACGACGCATCGCCAAGAGGCGATGAGAAGAACATCTTTTCAATGGCTCTGAAAAATCGAAGTAATCAGAGAAGCGCTGCGCTTCTTCTTCATCTTTCTTCTTGGCAACCACCTTCGAAGTGATGATGGCTCCTCTGCGGAATTCTCCACGAATCTGATTTCTACTCTCCTCGCTTTCGCTTACGGTTTCTGCAATGATATCCTTAGCTCCCTGCAAAGCAGCTTCTACATCCTTCACCTTATCGCCCACAAACTTCTTGGCTGCCTGCAGCGGATTACGTTCACGCTGAAAAAGCAGAACTTGCGCCAAAGGTTCCAAGCCTGCCTCACGTGCAATCTGTGCACGAGTTCTGCGCTTTGGCTTGAAAGGAAGATAGATATCTTCCAGTTCTGTGGCATCCCAACATTTTTCGATACGCTCTTTAAGGGCATCTGTCAGTTTACCTTGCTCATCAATAGTCTTCAGGATAGTTTCCTTACGTTTCGCCATTTCCTTCAACTTCTCGTTTGCCTGAGCGATAGCTTCGATGTTCACCTCATCCATATTTCCCGTTTTCTCCTTACGATAACGGGAGATGAAAGGAATGGTGCATCCCTCTTCGAGAAGCTCCAATGTATTCTCGACAGCCTGCTCACGTAATTTGAGTTGGTCTGCAATAATCTTTGTAAATTGATTCATAATTAATTTCTATTTTTGCGAATGCAAAGATACAAAAAAAAACGAAAAAAGCCTCAGAAATCTTTCGAAATCTGAGGCTTTGATAAAAGAAGGCGGCTACCTACTCTCCCGCATTGCATTGCAGTACCATCGGCGCA
>OICE01000058.1_pt1 | contig 46842 bp, 40 predicted proteins | sample 1581171 | NCBI WGS metagenome assembly OICE01 (sample SAMEA3882545, study PRJEB24775) | human gut metagenome | biome: human-associated habitat; feature: intestine environment; material: feces | place: Netherlands | collected 2009/2010 | reverse complement strand
GCCGTATCTTCTGGGTGTTCCCGATTTCGAGGGCATCCGCATCCATGCCGGCAACTACCCCGACGATACCCAGGGCTGCATCCTGGTGGGTGAGAACAAGGTGAAGGGTATGGTGGTGAATTCCCGCATCTGGCTGCATCGACTGATGAAATGCATCAGCGAAGCGAGAGAAAAGGATGAATCTGTTTGGATTACCATCCTCTAAACACAAATCATCCCCTAAACACAAGAACATCCTCTAAATTCAATTATCATCCTCTAAACTAAGAAGTAGTGCATTGCAAAAAGAGTACCTGAATAAAGGGAAAATTTTGCAGTGCACTGGTGGGGCAGGGTGAAAAATATATAAAAATTCTTTTGTCTCGATTGTTTTTGCTATCTTTGCAAGCGGATTCTGACTTGAAGAGAGGAGAATCGGATGTCTTATTAAATAATGTAATGATATAACTCTAAACAAATATGAAGATAAACATTGGACCGGCTACGCCTGACACGGCGTCGCACATTGCATCGCTCATTATGGAGGCGATGAACCCAGGATGCTGCCAGAACCTGGCAGGTGCTCATCATACGCTGGCGGAATTCCATCAGGTGATGGAAAGACTCGTAAAAATGGAGGATAGTCAGTATAGTTACCGCAATACGCTCCTGGCTACCAATAGCGAGGGCATTACTGCCGGTATCATCGTGTCATACGACGGTGCACAGCTCAAGGCGCTGCGCAAGCGATTCATCGAGGAGGCAAAGGCAACCTTCGGAATCGACTATACAGGAATGGATCCGGAAACCCAGGAGGGCGAACTCTATATCGACAGCCTCGCCGTGCCTGCTGCCTTCCGTGGCAAGGGTATCGCCAAGATGCTGCTCAAGGCGGCGATAGAAAAGGGCAGGGAAATGGGCCTTCCTGCCGTGGGACTGCTTGTGGATAAGGGCAATCCAAAGGCAGAAAGACTCTATGCCAATATGGGATTCGAATACGTGAATGATGCTATGTGGGGCGGCCACAGCATGAAGCATCTCCAGTATCCGCTACGCTAGTTAGCTAATCCCGGTATCCGCTACTCCAGTTCCTCAATCTCATCTTCGTTCATCTCCCTGTCGAGCTGGCCGCGCCAGAGATACTTGCGGGTTTCGTGAACGATGATGCCGCTGAGGCAGAGCAGGGAGATGAGGTTTGGTATCGCCATCAGGGCATTCATGCAGTCGGCGATATTCCATACCAGTCCGAGGCTGATGACACTGCCCAGGAAGATACTCACAATATAGAGCATGCGATAGATGAGCATCCAGCGCTTGCCCTTGAGGTACTCTACGCAGCGTTCGCCATAATAGCTCCATCCCAGGGTGGTGCTGAAGGCGAAGGTGGTGAGGCCGATGGTGAGCAATGGGGCTCCTATGTATGGTATCTTGCTGAAGGCTGCCTTGGTGAGCGCTGCACCATTGTGGTAATCGATATCAGGATAGGCGATGATGCTGGAGGTGATGACCAATCCCGTGAGGGCACAGATGATGACGGTATCCCAGAAGGTTCCGGTAGAAGATACCAGCGCCTGGCGTACCGGGTTGCGGGTCTGGGCGGCGGCAGCTACGATAGGTGCCGAACCGAGTCCTGACTCATTGGAGAAGAGTCCGCGGGCGATACCATAGCGGGCTGCTATCATGAGGGTGCTGCCTGCAAAACCGCCTCCGGCAGCACGGGTAGTGAAGGCGGATTCGAAGATAACCTTCAGGGCTGGCAGGAGATAGGCGTGATTGACGATCAGGATGTAGATGCAGCCCACCACATAGAAAAGCGCCATGAAAGGCACAAGCATTCCACATACTTTTGAGATACTCTGCACACCACCGATGATGACTGCGGCACCGAGAATGGTGACGATGGCGCCGGTGATGTAGGGACTGATGCCATACTGGTTTTCTACCAGTGTGGAGATGGCGTTCGCCTGTACGGTGCTGCCGATGCCGAAGGAGGCGAGGGCGGCAAAGAGGGCGAAGAGGACACCGAGCCACTTCCATCCCAATCCCTTTTCGAGGGCATACATCGGACCGCCAAGCATCTCTCCACGCTTGGTCTTGACACGGTATTTCACTGCAAGAAGACCTTCGGCATACTTGGTGGAGATGCCGAAGACACCGGTGAGCCAGCACCAGAATACGGCGCCCGGTCCACCCAGGGCGATGGCTGTTGCCACACCGATGATGTTACCGGTACCGATGGTAGCGGCTAGGGCTGTGGCGAGGGCTCCGAACTGGGAGACATCGCCCGTAGCATTCTTGTCCTTCTTGAAGGACAGCGATATCGCCTGGAAAATCTTACGCTGTGGAAAGCGAAGGCGAACCGTCAGGAAAATGTGGGTTCCCAGCAGCAGGATGATCATCGGCCATCCCCAAAGGAACGAACTGAAGGATGTGAAAAATTCGTTGATTGCTTCCATGTTAATCTCTCTTTTTAAAATACAATTATAAAATCTATATCTAATTTTTTAAGAAGTTAAAGAAGTTATTACTTCCCTTTTACTTCCCTTATTAATCTCTATTCCTCAAATTCTACCCTTGCGTTGGGGAATCCCATTGCCTTGAACATATCGCGGAACTGCTGCTTGGCATTGCGCTGGGCGATACGGATATTGGCTGGGGTGAGGCAGCGCTTCTTCATCTGGGCATAGGCGCGGTCGTAGAGTGCCTGGCGGTCGGCTCCCGTCCACTTTCCTTCTTCAAAGAAGCTGCGGGTGCGGGCTTCGTCGATGAAGTTGTTATCCAACAAGCGGATAGGAGGGAGGGTGCAGACGATGGAATCCTTCCCGGCATTTGCCTGGATCCATCCTTGCTTTACATCTTTCATATTGATGCCCAGGCGCAGGGTGCCGTAATAGATGCGCACCAGCTGGTCGTCGCCAAAGAAGCCGCGACGAACGGTATCTACCAGTTCCTCGTTGCTGATGGCGAGAAACTCCCATTCGCCTATCGCCTCAATGCTCTCTACCTGGGTAGGCGACAGGGTGGTCTTCTCTTCTGTGGTTACGCTCACCGTATTATCCTTGTTGAGCCAATAGAGCGTGCCCACGAGTATGAGGGCAAGGATGGTGAGCAGGATGATGCCATATTTCTTCATATCTTATTCCTCCTTAGTTTGAGGGTTTATCTTTCTTCTCACTAGTTTTTGTCTTTCTTCTCCACTCCCGAGTTCTGCAGGAATCCCCTGATATCATCGAGGGTGAACTTCTTGCGGAAGCTGATCTGGATGTTCTCTTCCCGGAAACCCATCTGCATGAGCATTGGGATGAGGGTATTGGCTGCACTGATGCGAGCCTGCTCCATCAGGTCGAGGTTGGGAATATCTCGGATGATGCTCTCTCTGCCCTGCTGTTCCAGCTGGGTGAGTTCGGCATCGGAGTAGTTGCTGCGGGTGAGTGAAACATACTGTTTCAGTTTCTTATGATCGATTCGGGTGCCTGTGAGCATCATCTTCGGGTCGGGCAGGATGATTTCTATCTTATCGCCTTTTCGGGACACATTCCTGTCTGAGAATCCCTGGAAATCTACATACGCCTTGATGGTAGCATCCATGGGGATGGCTACCTTGCGGTTGGAGCCTGGCACGGGGATGTTGAATTCGTGCTTGAGGAAGGAACCCTTAAGCTTGAACTGGTCATCGTGGGTGATGATCTTATGAACGTGCGCCTCGGCGGTATAAAGGCGCGTGCATTTCTGTATCTGCATCACCATCGTGGGGATGGTATCGATGGCGCTCTTCTTCTCTTCTGCCGGCTTCTTGGGAGAGCAGGAGAGGAGGCTGAGGATAACCGCCGGGATGAGGATAAAAAATACTTTCTTCATACGATTAAGGGTATAATTTATATGATAAATATGTAATATATATGATAAAATATATAATAAGGATATAATAAAAGCTCTTGAAGTCAGGGTTCGCCCAAACGTCAAGAGCTTTCTTATCTAATTAGAATTTTGCCATTTTGATAGCGTCGATAGCGCACTCGTCACCCTTGTTACCCAACTTGCCGCCGCTGCGATCCTTCGCCTGCTGGAGGTCGTTGGTGGTGAGAAGTCCGTAGATGACTGGGATTTCCTGTGTGGCATTGAGGCGCGCAATACCGTAGGTGACACCCTCGCAGATATAATCGAAGTGCGGAGTCTCGCCACGAATCACACTACCCAGGATGATGACAGCATCGTAGCCGCCATTGAGCACCATCTGATGCGCACCGTAGATCAGCTCGAAGCTTCCCGGTACGGTCTTCACATGGATGTTCTCAGGGATGGCTCCATGCTTCTCCAGCGTCTTGACAGCTCCATCGAGCAAGGCGCCTGTAATCTCTGGGTTCCATTCTGCTACCACGATACCGAAGCACATGTTGCTGGCATCTGGAATCTTGGAAAAGTCGTATTCCGACAAATTATGAAGTGCTGTTGCCATAATGTTCTGATTTAGTTGGAAGCACGCTCGATGTACTTATCGATCTCAGCGCTCTGAACGAGCATAGAGTTTACATACTTCTTCTTGATGTCCTGATAGATGCTCAAAGCCTCTGCCTTCTTGTTCTGGCTCTCCAGGATTTCGCCAGCCTTGATGAGGAAAGCAGGAGAGAGAGAGTTGTTGGCGTCATCTTCTGCCTTGCTGTCTGCCATGGAAGCTGCCTTCTTGAAAGCGGCTACGGCATCATCGAGCTTGTTGAGGTGAGCGTATGCATCGCCGAGGGCTGCCTGAGCGGCTGGGCTGATCATCTCGTCGCCCTTAGATGAGAATGCGTCGAGGCTCTTCTCTGCCTCTGCCCACTTGCCGAGGTTGGCATAGCAGAGACCTGCATAGAGGTTGGCGAGGTTGCCTGCATCGGTGCTGCCGTATTCGCTGGCAATCTTTGCGAAGCCTACGTAGCCAGCGCCATCGCCGTTGAGTGCCTGCTCATACATCTCGTTCTGGAAATAGGTCTGACCCTTGCCGAGCAATGTGCTTGCCTTGTCCTCACGAGGACCTGCAATCTGAGACATGTAAGCGAATACACCTGCGATGATAACGATCAATGCTACCACTGCGATCATAATTGCCTTCTTGTACTTCACGAAGAAGGCCTCATTCATGTTAAGGCTCTCGATTTTCTGAGCCTGTACGTTGTTGTTTGCCATTTCTTATTTTTGTTTTTTATTATTCTTTGTTATTCCTTGCTCTTTTATTCTTTTAGGTTGCAAATTTACTGATTTTTATTCAGATATTGAAATTTCTAGCCTACTTTTTTCGTTTTTTGGGCTTTTTCTGCTAACTTTGCAGTCAATTAGCAGAAAAGTATCTATGATTTTAAAGAATATTTCCATTATTAATTACAAAAACATCAAGGGCGCCAACCTGGAGCTTTCGCCCAAGATCAACTGTCTTATCGGCCATAATGGTATGGGTAAGACCAACTTTCTCGACGCCATCTACTATCTCTCGTTTTGCAGGAGCGCCAACAATCCCATCGATTCGCAGATCATCACGCACGACGAGGCTTTCTTCATGCTGGAGGGCAACTATGAGAGCGATAATGGGGATATGGAGAACATCTACTGCGGTATGAAAAGGGGTACCAAGAAGCACTTCAAGCGCAACAAGAAGGAGTATAAAAGGCTCTCGCAGCACATCGGACTCATCCCGCTCATCTATGTTTCGCCTTCGGATGTTTCGCTCATAGAAGGGGGAAGCGAGGAGAGAAGAAAGCTGATGGATGTGGTGATCTCGCAATACGACAATACGTATATCGAGGCGCTGAACAACTACAACAAGGCGCTGCAGCAGAGAAATGCGCTGCTGAAGATGGAGGAGGAACCGGATGCCACGCTGATGGAACTCTGGGAACAGCAGATGGCGATGAACGGAGAAATGCTCTATGCCAAGAGACAGGCGTTTGTGAACGAACTGGTGCCGCTGTTTCAGGAGATTTACCAGCATATTTCGGGCAACCAGGAGAAGGTGGGGCTGCATTATATCTCCCACTGTCAGCGGGGACCTTTGCTGGAGGTGATTCAGCGTGACCGGTTCAAGGATAGAGCCGTGGGATATTCCTTGCACGGCATGCACAGGGACGACCTGGAATTTACCATCGGGGATTATCAGATGAAGCGCGAGGGAAGTCAGGGACAGAACAAGAGTTATGTGATTGCCCTGAAGCTGGCGCAGTTCAGTTTCCTGCAGCGTACGTGTTCGAATACCACTCCTTTGCTGCTGCTGGATGATATCTTTGATAAGCTTGATGCTCAGAGAGTTGAAGCCATCGTTCAACTGGTATCGAGTGACAGCTTCGGTCAGATTTTCATCACGGATACGAATAGGGATCATCTGGATCAGATTCTCCATCGGCTGAATGGCGATTTTCGGATTTTTGAGGTGAATAATGGAGAAATAGCGTATGTTTAGACAGAAAGTAAAATCGATAGCAGAACTATTGCCTGAGTTTCTGAGAAACCAGGGATTGGAGACGCCTTTGCAGCAGAGACGTCTGATAGATAGTTGGGAAACTGTGGTAGGGGCACCTATCGCTGCCTATTGCGGTGAGAAGTTTATCAAGAATCAGACGCTGTTTGTAAAAGTGATGAATCCGGCACTGAGGGCTGATCTTACGATGAATCGCTCCATCCTGGTTCGCAGATTGAACGAGCAGGTGGGAAGTATGGTGATTGCTGATATCAGATTCTATTAAGCGCAGAACTTCTTGCGCTTAATAGAATTTCTATTTTATACTCCTTCGTCATCATCTTCTAATTCTTCTTTAGAAGCAGAAGAGGCTGAAGAGGTGGATTCGGTACTGGATTCGGTATCGAGAACCTGGTCTTTGCTGATGCTGACGGCACCCATTCTTGATATTTTCAGTACCAATGGAAGATATTCATCGCTGGTGATATCCGGGGAACCGACACTGGCTGCAAAACAGAGATTGTCTCCTTCAGCCTTGTCGAAAACGATGCCAAGAAGGGCTCCCGTCGATTTTGTCTGCTTATCGAGATTGCTTTCAAAGGCTGCCTTTGTAAAGGTGCGGTTGAAGAACTCGGTGCCATCGCTTCTCAGAATGCGGATGGTGATCTTGTTATCGTAATACTTGTTGGTTTTGTCCAGTTCGATGATGGGTAATTCGTGGTCGGATTCTCGCTTCACTACCACCTTGTAATGGTTGCCCAGCCATTCTACATCTCTTGACTGTTCATATCCGCTCATCTCCTGGGTGGGTTTGTTGGTTACCTGTGCCACAGGTTTTGGGGCAATGATTATCTTGCTCTTTTTCTTTTCTGCGCAAGAAGCCATGAGACCTATTGCCAGAATGGATAATAATATGTAGTTACTTCGTTTCATCATTGTTGTTTATTGTTTTGACGACAATGCTTTTTTGATTTGCATTGTTTTCTTTTTGAAGTACAAAAGTAGTAAAAAAAGACGAGAAATCATATTGTTTGCCGTTAAAAAACGAAAAAAGCATCGACTTTCACAAGCCGGTGCTTCAGATCTACCTAAATACTAACTAATAAATTTCCTATTGAATCTTACACGATATAATAAAAGTTCAGTTTATGAATTCTAATCGTTCTATTTGACCCTTATTCACCCAAAAGGTTTAATGGGATCAATGAAAAAAACGACTTTTTTATTTTATTAACGCATTTTCCGTATTATATTGTATTTTTCTGCGAAAAAAATGCTTTTTTTTATGAGATAATCTTCTTTTATTACAAGATGATTTCATTCATGGCGATGTCTGTTTCCTCCGTAGGAATCTGTGGTAGGAGCTGGAAGGGGAAGGCGATGCCTATTCTGTAGGCTCCAGGAATCTTCGGGAGGAAGCGGTCGTAATAGGCCTTGCCCCTGCCCAGACGATTGCCCCGGATATCGAATGCCATACCCGGGATGATGGCTACATCTATCTCACTGTAGCGATGGGGAGGGAAAAGGGCACCTGCAGGCTCCATGATATGATAGGCGCCTTCTCTTAAATCCGCTCTTCCGCTGTATTCACGGAGCACCATAGTATGGTCGTCTATTACTTCGGGCAATAATACCTTCTTGCCTGAAGCTACCAGACGGTCGATGAAACGATGGGTGTTCACCTCGTCGGGGAGGGAATAGTACATCATCACCGTATGGGCAGACTGCAGATGCCCGTTCTCTTCGAGATGAGACAAAACAGAAAGCGACAGTTCCTCAAGATCACTTGAGGAATACTGTCGCTTTCTATCTCTTATTATTTTTCTAAGTTCTTTCTTATTCATCTTATGCGTTTGCCATCATCGTATTTCTGCAATGTAGTGACCTGTAATTATAGGGTGTGTCAGCCATTGCTATTTTCTGCTTCTTGCTTTTTGGATTTGCCGGTGCTGCTGGCTTCTTAGGGAAGGCGGCGTGATTATTGAAGACCTCAAGGGTTTTCCTGATCACTGGGTCATCCTGGTTGATGTATTCTGTCCAAGCCTGCTCATCCAGCATATTATAGATGATGCGGCTGTCGAGAACACGGTCCAGCAGCTTGTGAGACTTGCGGATGAGAAGGTTGCGGCGCTTCAGTCCGCGCTTGTCAGCATAAACGGCAAACTGCTCCACCAGGTTCTGCTGGTCAAGATAATCGGCGAGTTCCATCATCTCCTTGAAATTGTTCAGCTTCAGACGGTTATCGTCCGTATAGGTAAACGCAAACTGGAGAATCAGTCCGCTCATGCTCGCTTCCTTGAAGTAAGATGTCATACCCAGGGTATCTTCCGGAACGAAGATATCTGGAGTGATGCCACCACCACCATAAACCACTCTGCCGATGCCGGTATGGTAAGCCGGACCGGTATGCTTGATGCTATCCTGCGAGAAGAACTCGCCATGCTCATAACGGGTGAGGAGATCCTGCTCGTAGTCACCGCTGTCGCCCAAGGTATATGGCTTCTGGATGCATCTGCCTGATGGAGTATAGTAACGGGCGATGGTAAGACGGATGAGACTGTGGCCTGGGAACTCGATCTGCTGCTGTACCAATCCCTTACCGAACGAACGGCGGCCGATGATGGTGGCACGGTCGTTGTCCTGCATGGCTCCTGCAAAGATCTCTGCCGAAGAAGCTGAACCCTCATTGATGAGTACTACCATCGGAATCTTTTGATAGGAACCCTTGCCATCACTCATATAATCCTGGCGAGGCGACTTGCGGCCCTGGGTATAGAGAATGAGTTTCTTCTCAGGCAGGAACTCGTTTGCCATGTTCACAGCAGCTGTGAGATAACCTCCCGAATTGTCGCGCAGGTCGATACAGAGATTCTTGAATCCCTGCTGCGAGAGTTTTGCCAGGGCGATGAGCATCTCTGGATAGGTGTTCTCGCCGAAGTTCTTGATGCGGATATATCCGGTGTTGTCATCGAGCATATAGGCAGCGGTGACACTCTTGGTAGGTATCTCGCCACGGGTGACGGTGAAGGTCTGTACCTTCTTGCTGCCATAGCGGATAACGCCAATCTTCACCTTGGTATCCTTCGGACCCTTGAGGCGATGCATCGCTTCCTGATTGGTAACAATCTTGCCTACGAAAGGCTTGCCATCTACGGCAACAATCTTATCACCTGCCAACAATCCAGCCTTTTCGGCTGGTCCGTTCTGAATCACATTCTGCACATGGATGGTGTCCTGGCGGATGACAAACTCGATGCCCACGCCCGAGAACGAACCCTTGAGGTCGTCGGTGGCGGCAGCTGCATCCTTCGCACTGATATAGACAGAGTGAGGATCCAGTTCGGCAAGAATCTGAGGAATCGCCTTATCGACCAACGAATCGATGTTCACGGCATCTACATACTGGTCATCGATGAGGTGGAGCAGGTTGTTCAGACGGTTGCTTCCACTGTTGATGACATTGAGACGGTTGCCGGCGAAATGATTCGAAAAGAATGTGCCGATGATGATGCCCAGCACAACGCAGAGCGCCATGATGAAGGGCATATACCGATTGGTCTTATTCTTATTCATATTCATAACTAACTAATTTAATATACTAACGTTTCTTTCTCTCTTTTTCTCTCTTTAATCCTGTGAAGCTTCTTCTTCTTCATCCGGATTCATGTATTCTACCACCACTCCTGCACGCTTCAGAAGATCCACACCGTCGGTGAGGCGGTATTTCTCAGCATAGACCACACGCTTGATGCCCGACTGGATGATGAGCTTGGAGCATTCGATGCAGGGAGAGGCAGTGACATAGAGTGTACTGCCCTCGCTGTTGTTGCTGCTGCGCGCCAGCTTGGTGATGGCGTTGGCCTCGGCATGCAGAACGTATGGCTTGGTTACATTGTTTTCCTCGCAGATGTTCTCGAATCCGCTGGGGGTTCCATTGTATCCATCGCTGATGATCATCTTGTCCTTCACCACCAGCGCACCTACCTGGCGGCGCTTGCAGTAGCTGTTCTCAGCCCAGATGCGAGCCATGCGCAGATAACGCAGGTCGAGCTTCTTCTGTTTAGAAAGTTGATTTTCCATCTATAGTTGATAGTTTATAATTAACAGTTTACAATCAATGATGAATGATTCTGTCTTTTGCAGATAAAACTCTTAACTCTTCTCGATCTCGTTGCGTTCGAGCAGGGCATCGATGGTTGGCTCCTGTCCGCGGAATCGCTTGTAGAGGGTCATCGGATGCTCGGTGCCTCCCTTCGAAAGGATATTGTCACGGAAGCTCTGGGCGGTAGCCTGATCGAAGATGCCATTCTTCTTGAATACGCTGAAGGCATCGGCATCGAGCACCTCTGCCCACTTGTAGCTGTAGTACCCAGCCGCATATCCACCTGCCATGATATGAGAGAACTGTACGGTCATACAGGTATCAGGCAGCTGCGGGAAGATCATCGCCTTTTTCCATGCCTCCTTCTCAAATGGGATGATATCTTCTGTGAAGGCATCCTTCTTGGTATAGTATGCCATATCCAGCAATCCGAAACTTACCTGACGCAGGCAGGCATAAGCTGTCATGAAGTTGCGGCTCTTTACGATGCGCTCGATGAGATCATCCGGCAATGGTTCGCCTGTCTCGTAATGGAAGGCAAAGGTGCGCAGGAAATCCTTCTCTACCGCATAGTTTTCCATAAACTGGGATGGCAACTCTACGAAGTCCCACCATACATTGGTGCCCGAAAGACTCTCGAAACGGGTGTTGGCAAACATACCGTGGAGGCTGTGACCAAACTCGTGGAGGAAGGTCTCTACCTCGCCCAGGGTCAGGAGGGCTGGCTTCTCAGCGGTAGGCTTGGTGAAGTTCATCACCACGCTGACATGAGGGCGCACATTGGTGCCCTTGTAATCTATCCACTGTCCCTGGAACTCTGTCATCCAGGCACCTCCCTGCTTTCCCTTGCGAGGGAAGAAGTCGGCATAGAAGACAGCCAGATAGCTGCCGTCCTTATCGAATACCTCGTATGCCTTGACATCAGGATGATAGACCGGGATGTCCTTGTTCTCCTGGAAGGTGATGCCGTAGAGCTTGTTGGCAAGACCGAATACGCCATCAATCACCTTGTCGAGCTGGAAGTAAGGACGGAGCATCTCTGCATCGAGATTGTACTTCTCCATCTGGAGCTTATGAGAATAGAATCCGAAATCCCATGGCTGCATCTCGAAATCATCACCCTCCAGTTTCTTGGCGAGCGCCTCTACCTCTGCCGTCTCGTGGATGGCGGTAGGCTTGTAGGCATCGATGAGATCGTTCAGAAGCTTATACACATTCTCTGTGGTGCTTGCCATGCGATGACGGAGTACGTAATCGGCATAGGTCTCGAAGCCCAGAAGCTGTGCCAGCTCTCTGCGCAGGTTGACCAGTCGCTGACAGATCTGCAGGTTGTTCTGCTCATTGTCGTGGGTACAGACGGTATTTCTCGCCATGTACATCTGCTTGCGGAGTTCGCGCTGGGTAGAGTAGGTCATGAAAGGAGAGTAGCTAGGGAAGTCGAGGGTGAAGATCCATCCCTCTTCGTTCTTCTCCTTGGCATTATGGGCAGCGGCAGCGATGGCGGTCTCTGGGAGTCCGTCGAGCTGAGCCTTGTCGGTGATATGCAGGGTGTAAGCCTTGTTTTCCTTCAGCAGATTCTGCGAGAACTGGAGGGTGAGCATGCTTGCCTCCTCGGTGAGCTTGCGCAGCTGCTCCTTGCCTTCTTCATCGAGCAGGGCACCGCTGCGCACGAATCCGTCGTAGCTGGTATCGAGGAGCATCTGTTCCTCGGCATTGAGCTCACGGTTAGGATGATCGTGAACGAACTTGATGCGCTCGAAGAGCTTCTTGTTCAGGGTGATATCGTTGGCATGCTTGGTAAGGATCGGACTCAGCTTCTGTGCCAGTTCTTCCATCTCATCGCAGGTTTCTGCACTCATCATGCAAGAGAATACATTGGAAACACGACTCAGGAGATCGTAATAATGCTCGCCCTTCTCGGTATCTACGCGGGCAATGGTATTCTCGAAGGTAGGCTCTGCCGGGTCATTGATAATCTTATCAGTGGCCTCGTCATCGCGTCGGATACCTTCCATGAAAGCCTCTTCGTAATCACCGAGCTGGATGCGGTGGAAAGGGACTGTATAATGTGGGGTGCCGTAGGGCAGGAAGAAAGGATTCTCTCTCTTCTGGGTTTCGTTATTCTTTGTGGAGTTGTTATCTTGCATAATTGTAAATGTTATCTATTGATTAATTTCTCGAGTGAATGTTATCTATTGATCAATTTCTCGAGTGCAGGGATGCTGATTCTGCCGCGATGGAGTTGGATCAGCCCCTGGGCTTCCAGTTCGTTGAGCGCCACAGATACCTTGAGCCGCTTGACATTCAGCTCCTGTGCCAGGCGATCCATCTTGATATGGAAGTTTTTTTCGCCTGCCGGGCGTAGGCAATGATTCTCGAAGAATCGGATGATGCTGTCGCTGAGTGTCTTTGGGGGTACCCTGAAGAGTCGGCGATTGCTTCTCTGTGCCTGGGTGGAGATGAGGTTGAGCAGATTGATGTGGAAGATCTCGTATTGGTTGGCGAGTCGCAGCACTTCTTTCTTGCTGATGCTCATCAGGCTGCAGTCATTTCTCGCCACATAGCGATGGGGCGAGTGCTGGTCGTATCCGAAGAGGCGTTCTATCATGAATACCTCCGGCGCCTTGATGGTCTCTACGATTCTGTACCCACGGTCATCTGCCATGGTTTCTACTGCCACTTCTCCGGAAAGGAGAAAGAGCAGCCGGTGATAGGGTTCACCAATCTCGGTTAAAGTCTCACCTGCTTCTATCTTCTGGAAATCGAACTTGGTATGTCCGGCAATCTGAAGAAGTTCGACGCGGCTCATACCGAGAAACAGAGGCAGATTCAAGAGTGTATCGTATAACTTATCTTCCTGCATCGTTCTTTATTTTTCTTACTTTTTCAGAAGCTTTATTTTCCTTACTTTTTCAGAAGCTTTATTTTCCTTACTTTTTCAGAAGCTTTATTTTCCTAACTTCTTCTGAAGAGATGGAGAATACCAGATCTGGTTGCTGCCCTTCTGGTCAGAATAAATCAGGTAGGCACAAAGCTCCGGATGTTTCTCCAAGATCTTCTTGGCTCCATCCAATCCCAGTACCATGAACGAGGTGGCATAGGCATCGGCGGTGGCACAGTCATCTGCAAATACGGTGGCAGAAAGGATGTTGTGCTGTACAGGATAACCTGTCTTCGGGTCGATGGTGTGGGCATACTTCTTTCCGTTCTTGTAGTAGAAGTTGCGATAGTTGCCGCTGGTGGCCATCGCGATATTGCTTACGCTGACTACATCCTGGATAGCCTGACTGGTATTGAGTGAATCATCTGTCGGCTTGTTGATTCCGATGCGCCAAGGCTGCAGTTTCTCGCTGTTGCCGTTTACCACGATCTCACCGCCTATCTCTACCATGAAGTTCTGTACGCCCTTCTTCTTGAGGAATCTCGCTACCACATCGGTGCCATATCCCTTGGCAATGGCAGAGCAGTCGAGCATCGTCTTCGGATTCTTCTTGATGACGTAACCATCCTGCAGGGAAACGGTGTGGAATCCCACGATGGCACGCAGACTATCGATGGTCTGTCGGGTAGGAGGGTTACCGGTCTTGAAACCGAATCCCCAGGCATTCACCATCGGCGCCACGGTGATATCGAAGGCTCCGTCTGTATCTCCGGAAATCTTCTCGGCGAGTTGGAAAACCTCGCTGAACATCTCATCCACCTTCACCTTTTCATTGCGGTTGACGCGGGAGATGATGGAGGTCTTGTTGAAAGGGGAAAGTGAATTATCCACCTTCTGCAACTCAGCCTCTATCTCTTTCTGATAGTTGGTGTCACTCTGGTAAGTGATGTGATAGATGGTGCCGAACACCATACCCTCATCTTTCTGGAATGGGGTGTTGTGCTGCTGGCGTATCACGAAGATACTGCCTATGATCAGAATGAGCAGAAAAGGTATCTGCCAAATCAGTTTCTTTTTTTTCATTGTCTTGCTTACTGAATTTCCGCTTTTGCGAAATTAGAATGAACAATCTATATCTCGGATTATATCTCGAGTGTAACGTTAAAGGTGCCGCCTAATCGGGAACCGCCTTGTTTTCCGAAGCCCGGCACATAGTAGCAGTTGCCTATTTCGCCATCCTTCTTAGCCAATCGGCGCTTGTATCGGAAGCTCCATCCCATACGGACAGGTCCCCAGATCTTGGCATCTACTCCGAAGACTCCTTCCAGCCAGTGATAGTTGCTCTTCACGCCTTCGGCTCCATAAGGAACATCGCCTCCCCATACCGGGTCCTGGATAGGAGGAGAGGTGACATCGTATTTGAAGGATGTGAAACCGTAGCGGAAACCGCCAAACAGACGGTAATCGTCGTGCTTGTTCTTCAGCAGGTTCCAGTCTATACCGATACGGACATAGGGAGCGCTGGTCTTGTAATTGAGCTTCGTGCTCTCGTCGCTGGCATCAGCCTTGCCATATCCCAGCTCGAAGACCGGATAGTACTTGTCCTTGAGATTGATACGGAGGGATGCCTCGTACTGACCGTAATCGCTGACCATCAACTGAACCGGTCCGATGACATCTACTCCCACAGCCATTCCACGGAAGAACGGGATGGTATCCTTCTCCACAGTAGCCATCTTCTTCTTCTGGTTCTGTGCATTCGCAGAAGCACCTCCCAGCATCAGAAGACAAGCCAGAAGGAAAGCTCCTTTCTCTACGGCTTTTGTCATCTCCATAGAAACAGCTTTGCCTATCCCCATGGATGCTGCCTTAGTGACGATTGCCGAAATAGATATAGAAATGCGCTTTAGATGCATCATAATTTACCTCTTTATTGTTGATGACTATCGAGTCTATGTAATTGTGGGTGGTCTTCACCTCCGTAATGGTATGGAAGAATGATGGACCGCAATCCACTGACTCGAAATGCGAATAATTCTCCTTCTTCACGGTCACCGTGTCTTTCCACACCTGATGATCGCGGTTGCGAATCTCGAAGTAGAAAACATCCTCCGGCTGATGATAACTCATCGGAAGAATGAAACTATCTACTTTCACATCCTTGTTGATGAGCACACTGTCAGTGCCCGCTGTCTTGGTGGTCGAGATGGTCATGGTGTCCTGCAGGGTCTTGATGTTGCCCATCAACTTGTACTTGGTATAAGTCGTGTTGTTGAGCGGGCAGTCGAGGGTGGAACATCCCACCATCGTCAGTACCATCATCAGGATGACCATTGGTATTATTTTCCGCATCTTATTTCCTTTTCTATTTGATAATCGTTACGGTTTGGATTCTGGCGGCTGATCAAGTCGCCCAGGAATCCGGCAAGGAAGAACTGACTACCCAGTACCATGGCGATGAGCGCAATGTAGAAGTATGGGGAGTCGGTGATGAGATGACCATATACGCCATGGTAGAGGTCTATGCTCTTGTCGATGCCCAAGCCGATGAGCGAGAGGAAGCCGATGAAGAACACGAGGCTGCCCAGGAATCCGAATACGTGCATTGGCTTCTTGCCGAAGTTGCTGAGGAACCAGAGGGTCATCAGGTCGAGATAGCCGTTTACGAAACGGTTCCAGCCCATGAATTTGGAGGTTCCGAACTTGCGTGCCTGGTGGTGAACCGGCTTTTCGCCAATCTTGGCAAAGCCGGCGTTCTTGGCAAGATATGGGATGTAGCGATGCATCTCGCCATATACCTCGATGTTCTTGACTACTTCGCGTCGGTAAGCTTTCAGACCGCAGTTGAAGTCATGGAGATTATGGATTCCGCTTACCTTGCGGGCTGTAGCATTGAACAGCTTGGTAGGGATGGTCTTGCTGAGAGGGTCGCCCTGCTTGCGGTTCTGCTTGTAACCTGAAACGAGGTCGTAGCCTTCCTTGGTAATCATCTGGTAGAGTCCCGGAATCTCGTCAGGAGAATCCTGCAGGTCTGCATCCATGGTGATGACTACATCTCCCTGTGCCTCCTTGAATCCGCAATAGAGTGCCGGGCTCTTTCCGTAGTTGCGGCGGAACTTGATGCCCTTTACTTGCTCGAACTTCTCGGCAAGCTCTTCTATGACATTCCATGAACGGTCGGTTGAACCGTCGTTCACGAAGATAACTTCGTATGTGAAATCGTTGGTGTCCATCACTCGCTTGATCCAAGCAAAGAGTTCTGGCAATGATTCTTCCTCGTTGAAAAGAGGAACAATAACTGAAATATCCATTTTCTTATGTTATGTTTTAAGATTTTCTAATTCGTTTCTTTGAATAGATGGCTGCGAGAATCGGACTGAGTACTGCGCCTGCTACCAAGTCGGTGATCATAAACATGGATGCCCATGCGATAGGCTTCATCATTGTGATGGCATCGAAGAGGGACTTGGTTTCCTCTGCTGTCAACTGATAAGCCTGGGCTATCATCTGGTAGTTGGTCTGGAGCTGGGTCATAAACATACCGGTGTTCATGAATCGGAACCAGAGATACTGTACGATGGTGAGCAGCAAGGTGGCATAGAAGAATGTCTGGACACAGTAATACAATCCGTGCTTGAAGGAGATATGACCTTCTCTTACCACATCACGGAAATATTTCAGTCGCTTTGCCACCACGAATGGAGTGGAAAGGATGAGGAGATTGGAAAACAATCCCAACATCTGGTATTCCGGGTCGGCTGCCAGCATGGTACAAACGAAACTGGCTACCCATACGATACCAAGCAGGGTACCGTCTTGACGAGCAAAAGCCTTGGTCTGTTTGATCTTGCCTGTATCAATCACAAAGATCTTGATCTTCTGATCAGGGTTGTCGAACTTAGACTGTCTCTGTTCGTCGTTCTTCTTTTCTTCTTGCTTCTCGTTATTTTCTGTATTCATTGTCTTAATGTATTTCTACGAATGTAATATATCAATTTGCAAAAATACAACTTTTTTATTATATAAGGTGTAAAGGGGGAGAATATTTATAGATAATTAAAGATAGAATGGATTTAAAAACAAAAAAAGGAACCTTCTGAAAGAAGATTCCTTTTTGAGCCTCTTGTCGGATTCGAACCAACGACCCCGAGATTACAAATCACGTGCTCTGGCCAACTGAGCTAAAGAGGCGGGTGGACAAGCGATTCATATCGCACCGCTACAACCAAGTACCCTTGCTATGTTCCCATCCTGGGGGATTCCGAGGGAGCTGGTCGTATGAGACTTGTCCGTCTCATATACTTGAAAGCGGTTATTGCTTTTAAGCGAGTGCAAAAGTACTGCAAATTTCTGAACCTGCCAAATTTTTCAATGGAAAAGTTTGTTATGTTAACGTTTGTTTAGAAAAAGGAGGCAGATAATTGCCCCCTTTTTTCTATTACACCTTATTATATTTAGAGTAGGATAACTCCTTTTCAGGTTATGTTCAGAAGATGATAATTCCTTTTCAGGTTATGTTCAGAAGATGATAATTCCTTTTCAGGTTATGTTTAGAAGATGATAATTCCTTTTCAGGTTATGGCTAAAAAACGATAATTCCTTTCCAGGTGCATTTTTTTTCTTCTAAAAATCTACAACCGTGATGCCGGCACCACCGAACTGAACATGCTCATCGGTATAATGTGTCACATTCGGAACGCTGCTCAGGTACTGACGGATGAGCTGTCGGAGGATTCCGTTGCCCTTGCCATGGAGAATTCTAACTCTTGGCATACCTACCAGGATGGCATCGTCAATGAAATACTGAACGGCATTCAGTGCCTCATCGCCACGCATACCTCGTACATCCAGATCCTGATGGAAATTGGTCTTGTGGGCATCAATTGTCTTGCGGGTCTCCTTGCTGATACCATATGAAGCCAGGTTCTCCTTGCGCTCCTCAGTTTTATCTACGTTTTCAGCAGTGGCAGTGGCGTGCTCCAGTCTGTTGAGGCGCATCTTGGTACGCATGCCGCCAAAAACAGCAGTGGCAGTATCGCCATTGATGCTCTCTACCTTTCCTATCGTAGTCAGACCCTTGATTCGTACGGTATCGCCCACCTGGATTTCCCGCTTGCTGTCGCTCTTTAACTTGCTCTGTGCATTTCGCAGAGCTGCAGCCGCCTTCTCCTGGTTCTCCTTCTTCTCAGCCTGGCGCTTGGCATGGCGCTCCTTGCGCTGCTGGATCTGGGCTATCTTGCGGGCAATCTTGTCGTCCGATTCCTTGGTGTCAATCTCCTGAACCTCCTGCTTGAAGGCATCGAGTTCCTGACGGATGCGACGGGTTTCCTCCTTTTCCGCCTGACTCTCTCGAATCTCTCGGATGGCATTCTCAATCTTCTTGTTGCTCTCCTTCAGGAGTTCGGCAGCTTCCTCCTTTGCTTTCTTGAGGATTGCCTTTCTGCTGCGCTCGATATCCTCGATGTCGCTTTCATATTTCGAGATGGTCTTCTCCATATCCTTCTCGCGCTGATGGATATTCTGGCGCTTGTTCTCCCAGTATCGCTTGTCGCGGACGATATCCTGCAGGTACTTGTCGCTCTGGATGTATTCGGAACCAACGATGTCGGATGCCTCCTTGATGACTTCTTCCGGCAATCCGATCTTTCTGGCGATTTCGATGGCGAAAGATGAACCTGGGCGACCGATGGCGAGCTGGAAGAGTGCCTTCATCTCATGACGGTCGTAGAGCATGGCGCCGTTTACCACTCCCTCATGACTGTCGGCAAAATGCTTCAGATTCTGATAGTGGGTGGTGATGACGCCGTATGCCTGCTGCTTGCAGAACTTGTCGAGCACGGCTTCGGCGATGGCGCCGCCAATGCCCGGTTCGGTACCTGTACCAAACTCATCAATCAGAATGATGGTGTCGCCATTGGCTGCCTTCATCATATTCTTCATGTTCAAGAGGTGAGAAGAGTAGGTACTCAGGTCGTTCTCCAGACTCTGTTCATCACCGATATCTATCATGATGTTGTGGAAAACACCCGTCTTGGAACGCTCGCTCACCGGGATGCTCAATCCGCATTGCAGCATATACTGAAGCAGACCTACTGTCTTCAGACACACAGACTTACCTCCGGCGTTAGGTCCCGAGATGATGAGGATGCGCTTATCCTGTGTCAAGGTGATGTCGAGTGGTACCACCTTCTCGTTTTTCTTCTGCAGGGATTGCTGGAGGAGTGGGTGGATGGCACGGATCCAATCCACGTGTGGATGGTCTTCTACCTCTGGCTCTATCGCCTTGAATACATCGGCAAGTTTCTGTTTAGCCTGAATCAGGTCGATGATGGCGAGGAAGCGGTAGCTGTCCAATATCTCCTTAGAGAATGGACGTACCTTGTTGGTGAAATCGGTAAGGATTCGGATGATCTCCTTTCGCTCTTCACCTTCCAATTCGCGCACACGGTTGTTGGCCTCCACCACTTCGGTTGGCTCGATGAAGACGGTCTTACCGGTGGCACTCTCGTCGTGAACGATACCTTTGATTCTGCGCTTGAGGGTAGGGATGACTGGGATGACCAGTCGGCCGTCGCGCAGGGTTGGGGTAACATCTTTCTCTACGATGCCTTCGCTCTGTGCCGAGCGCAGAATACTATATAAGGTACGCGAGATGCTTCCTTCAGTTTTAGCCAGTTCTCTGCGGATCTGGAGAAGTTCAGGGGTCGCATTGTCGCGAATCTTACCAAACTTGTCGAGAATCTGGTCGATGCGCTGAATCAACTGTGGGAAGGTCATTACGTCTTGGGAAAGGCGATGGAGGGCAGGATAAGGATACTGCTTTTCTCTACGCCAGCCATCTTCCGGTTCGCCGTGACCATCATCTTCGTCGCTATGATTCAGAATCTTTACCATCCCAGCGATGGTGGCAAGCGAACGTCTTAAATCGAACAGTTCATCCTCTTCTAAGTGGGTGTTTTCCACACGGATACGGAGGATGCTTTCTCTTACATCATAGAAATATTGAAGGGGGAAGTCTTCCACTTCCTCCATCAATCTACGGAACTCACGCACCTGCATGAGCCACTCGTTAACGAGTTCTGCGTCGCTGCTGAAAGACATCTTGTCCACCTGTTCCTTGCCAAGTGGAGAGAGACATCTTTCGCGCAACATTTTACGGATTTCATTGAATCCTATCTTGTTTTCAAAATTATCTGGATAAATCATGGGTGCAAAAGTACAACTATTTTGGCTAACTACCAAACATTTGAGCCATTAAGTGTGTTCCTGGCGGCTCGGGGTGTTAATCTTTGCTTGATATCTGCCAGGTATTCTTTCCAGTTATATTCGTGTCGTCGGTTCCATACGTCGCCCAGGAAGGCTACTCCGCCGAAGTTCCAGGCGCGCAGCTGGGGAATGAATGGAGGGATGACGCCGCCAAGGGCTATCACCTTTTCATTGATGATGCCGCTGTTGCCTGCATCTTCCAAATCTCTGTTGGAGAAGGAATGCTTGTAGCCTTTCTTCGAAATGCTGTCGAAGATCGGACTGAGGAATACATAGTCGAATTTTTGCTTTGATCCCTTTGTAAAATCGGGATTAGCGTTTTCTGCCGATGAAAATACGGGATTGGCGTTATCCACCGATTCGCTGACTTCCTTGAAACTGTGGCAGGAGCGGGAGAGGCTTCCTTGGAAGTTCTCGGGAATCTGGCTGTTTCTCCGGTTGAGGTGAATGCCATGGAGATGGTATTTCTCGCAGAGTTCGAAGTGGTCGTGAATCACGATCTGAGGATACCATTTCGGCTCTATCTTCTGGAGCAGTTGCTCGCATTCTTCTGGTGTAGAATCGGGTTTGCGCAGATGGAGCAGGTCGATTCCTGCTTCAAAAAGCTGGTCGATGTACTTTGCTTCATGCGAAATAAAGGTTGGTGTTGTGATAATAATCCATTTCATTGCTTCTTGCTTTTAGATGTTTTCTTAGCTTCTTGCTTTTAGATATTTTCTTAGCTTCTTGCTTTTCCTCGGAAGCTGTTTCTTACGAGTGCCGATTCGCAGTTTTGACAGAGTGCTTCAGTGGCAGTATGGTGCTTGAAGCCTTCTATCATTGCCTGGGCACGAGGGGAAGAGAGGATTTCTTCGAGTGACTGATGGAGCAGGTTGCCCAGAATGACATCGCCGTTATGGTCGAGACAGCAAGGCACGAGACTTCCGTCGGCAAGAACGCCTATCTGCTTCAGCAATGCTTTGCAGAAGACTTCCCGATTTCCGTCGTTGCCTTCGTTCTTGTCTTTTCCCTCGCTTATTTCATCCTTGTTTCTGTTTTCATCTATGTTCTTGTTGTCATCCCCTTTCTTGATGTCGTTTTCGAAGTTAGGCCATTCGAATTTCCGGTCAAACTCCAGGTATAGGTGATCGCAAAGGCGGAATCCGTCTGGGCGTTCCTTCCATGGCTTGGGTACGTATTTCTCGATGAGGCGTATCACTTCCTCGTTTTCCTTGTCCCTTCCGCCTTGGTTCCAGAGTCGCAATACCATACAGGTGCCTTTGGCTGCGGCTTGGGTGGAGAAGGTCATCACCTCATCCATATAGCTGGAGAGCTCTCCCTTGGCATTGCTTTCGTGGGAATGCAGGGAGAGCTGGATTTTGTGGGGCAGGGTGTCGAGGAGTTCCATGGCACGATGTAGGAGGGTTCCATTAGAGGTAAGCACCGTCTTGAATCCTTTCTCCCTAGCCGTAGTGATGAACTGCGGCAGGAGGGGATGGAGTAGGGGTTCGCCCATCAGATGGAAATAGAGGAAACAGACCTTTCCACGGATTTTGTCGGTGAGCAGGTTGAATTCCTCAGCACTCAACTGTCGCTTTTCCCGGGTGTGCTTGGGACAGAAGTGACAGTTGAGATTACAGGTGTTTGTGATTTCTATGTAACAACGATCAATCATTCTTTGTTTTTTCTCTTCTCTGTTTTATCTGCTTTTTCGTGAGCGTCTTGTTGCTTCTCCGCTCTTTTTCAGCTTTTGGTAAATAATGATTTTGGTTCGTAGAAGTGGTTCACCGGACCGTGACCTTCTCCTATCTTGATGTCCTTACCTGCCAGGATGGCGCCTGAAAGATAGGTTTTAGCCATGGCGATGGCTGTGTTCATATCCATTTCTCTTGCCAGATAAGACGTGATAGCGGAAGATAGGGTGCAACCGGTACCGTGGGTATTGCGGGTGTTGACGCTGATGCCACGATAGCTGGTCTTCTGTTTTCCGTCCTCGAAGAGATAATCTACCTTCTCTGCTCCATCGAAATGACCGCCCTTGATCAATACATATCTGCATCCCAGTTTACAGATTGCAGCTGCGGCTGCTTTGATGTCTTCTACATTCTCTATCTTTCTGTTGGCAAGAATCTCTGCCTCAGGAATATTAGGGGTGAGCAGGGTGGCTAAAGGCAACAGTTCGGTGATGAATACATCGAGTGCATCCTCCTGCATCAGTCGGCAGCCACTGGTAGATACCATGACTGGGTCGATAACGAGATACTGGAAGCTTTCCTGGTACTTTTTGAGGGTTTCTGCGATGGCACGAATGGTTTCGCAGTCATTTACCATACCTATCTTTATAGCATCAGGATGGATATCTTCCATGACGGCCTCTATCTGTCCTTTCACGATTTCCGGTTCCACATTCTGAATGCCATACACTCCCTTGGTGTTCTGTACGGTGATGGCTGTGATAGCGGAAGCGGCATATACGCCCAATGCCGACATCGTCTTGATGTCTGCCTGAATGCCAGCTCCTCCGCAACTGTCAGAGCCGGCTATTGTTAATGCTGTATAGTATCTCATATCTCCTTTTTTTTATATATTACTTTTGCAGAAGTATAGTCATTTCTATATCTATATTGCAAAAGTACAATTATTTATTGAATTATCGCCTTCTTTTATTGATAAATTTGATGTTTGCCGTTACTTTTTATTCATTATATCTATTTCGGGGAACGCTTATGCTAGGAGAATGCATATATTTGAGGAGATAGTATAATAGAATAGAGTGATAATATCAAAGATCTTGGAAGGTGATATAAAAGAAAAAGCCTTCTGAAATTTCTTTCAGAAGGCACTTGCGGAGAGAGAGGGATTCGAACCCCCGGTACCTCTCGGTACGACGGTTTTCAAGACCGTTGTAATCGACCACTCTACCATCTCTCCAAATTCAGTCTGGATGACTATAGCTTGGTTTTCTTAAGCGGATGCAAAGGTACTACTTTTTTTTGAATCCACCAAATTTTAAGGAATAAATTTGCAGAAAATATTTAAAGTGAAAGATAAATCTCCTTTCACTGAATGTGGATTGTATTGAAAATGAGTTGGTTAAGTGTGAATGGAGTTTTCTCTTTATTTTGAGGTGGTAATCGATAGTTAAGCTTGAATATGGTGATATGCCTGGCTCAAGATGGTTACTGTATAGGTGATGAAAGGATCTGATATATTCAATAATGGATGTTTTGATAATGAATATTGGTCGTCTTTGTTATGAATGTTGGGATGAAGTATAGTAATCAGAAGGATGAAGCATGGTAACCAGAAGGATGAGGGATAGATAGTAGCAGGCGAAAAGGGTCGATTTATCAGCTGAATGATGAGGCTCATCTATATGGATGACCCGGGTCATCCGATACAAAGAAGCCTTTTCTGTTCTTTTTGTGATAGTTGCTTTCTCCCTTAGCCTAAGTTGCTTTCTCCTTTAGATTAAGTTGCCTTCTCCTTATATTAATAGTTCTTTCTGCTGATTATTATAGCTGTTTCAGCTTCAGGTATATGGTGCGGTGATAAGCGCAATAGGTTCATTTGGCGTTTCACCATAGTTGCGTAGTACTATTGGGGAGTAGATTTCTCCCTTCACACTTAAGTGATTGATGTTGAGCGGATTTTTGTGATTGTGAAAGGAGAATGAGTTTTTTAATTATAAAAGTGTGAACATGAAAAAAGCCTTCTGAAATTTCTTTCAGAAGGCTCTTGCGGAGAGAGAGGGATTCGAACCCCCGGTACCTCTCGGTACGACGGTTTTCAAGACCGTTGTAATCGACCACTCTACCATCTCTCCAAATTCGGTCTGGATGACTATAGCTTGGTTTTCTTAATCGGGTGCAAAGGTACAACCTTTTTTTGATTCCACCAAATTTTTGAGGAACTTTTTGAGAAAAAATGTCGAAAAACATGGAAAATAGCTCAGAAAAGGCATCAGAACTGACGAAAAAGGCATAAAAAAAGGGCTACCGCCGTAGCCCCAACCTTGATAACCTTAAATCTAATACTATGAAAAACACAGTGCAAAAATACGAAATATATCTGTTCCTTGTGTATAGAAAACAGAAAATCTATATTTTAACTGTGATTTTTTACCTTTTTTAAGCGTTCTCCTTTCTATTTTAAATAACCTTTAGTCTTGAACTCTTCCATCAATGGCAAGGCGAGAACCTTGGCATCTGGGTGAGGAGCTCCTGTGGTACCTAAAGCACGGAGATCGAAGAAATGCTTCCAGTCGTTGATAAATGCGGTATGTACCAACTCTGTGTTGCAATCCAATGGCAGGATGGCACGAGCCTCCTGTGGTTTGCAGCCAGCTTCTATCAATTTCATGTAGGCATATTCTGCAGCCTGGTTGGCAAAGATCCAGGTGTCGAGCTTGCTCCATTCCTGTGCTCTGCCCTCAGCAATGTCGGCGCACATATCTTCCAGTCGGTAATCCTCTTTCTCCTGAGAACCATTATAACCTTCTTCTTCTACCCAGGTAGGAAGGTTGATCGTAATCTCGTTGTCGAACTTGTTCTTGGAGTAGTTGCAGTAGCGTGTGCTCTGCTCTGCCATTGAGTTGGCACGATGGCGATTATACTCACGGGTGATGGCAATCTGTGTGGTGAAATGCACGGTGATGCGGAGTTCGTGCTTTCCCTCTTCATAGTCGCTGAGGAATTTCAGATCATCCATCGCCTTGTTTTCTGCCAGAACACGGAGATTGGTAGTGATGTAATCCTTGCCGTCGATGGTGTGGCAGCGAGAGAACTTGTTGTTTGTATAGAGTGGCAACTCCCCATGATTGCATACGAGATAGACTGTGCCATGTTCCAACATAGCATAGTGCTCACTCTGTATCATTCTATCTACGAATGGCTTAGCCGAGTCGTTGGTGGTGTTGTTCTCACTCTTATAGCACACTCTTCCGGCACGCTCTATCTGCTGATAGATGCCGAGTTCTCCTGGCTTTTGCAGCCAAATCTCATGTTGAGGCCTTTCTATTTTCATTGTTTTCTCTTTTTATTTCATTGATTTTTCGTTTATTATTGCGTGCAAAGGTACATTATTTTATGGAGACGGCAAAATAATTAGGCACTTTTTTCGTACTATATATATAATAAGGTGTAATCATTGGAATATATGGAAATATACCCCAGTATATGAAAATAGGAACTAAAATCAATAATATAAAGATATGGAAATAAAACCAATAGCAAGATTCCGTTCTCCGTTCAGCAGCAAGTTTGGTATTCCCAAGCAGGCAGGATTGGTGGCGGAACTGGAAGGACAGATTGTTTTTGAACCCGAGTATCGCAATCCGGATTTCCTCAGAGGAATGGAAGGTTTCGATTTTCTCTGGCTTATCTGGGAATTCTCGGCGAATAAGCACAAGGCAAACAGCCCGGTTGTAAGACCTCCAGTTTTGGGTGGTAACGAGAAAGTCGGGGTATTCGCTACCCGCAGTCCTTTCCGTCCGAACAATATCGGATTGTCATCCGTGAAAATCTCCCGTATCGAATGGGAGACAAGCAAGGGACCTGTCATTCATGTAAAGGGTGGTGACCTGATGGATGGTACTCCCATCTATGATATCAAGCCTTACGTGGTGTATGCCGATTGTCATCCTGATGCACGAAGTGGATTCGTGGATGAACGGAAATGGGCGAAGCTGGATGTTGAGATTTCTGGGGAAGTAAGGGAATATCTGATTCACCAGGGATTGAATGGTGAGAAGATTGAAATATTGAAAGAGGTTCTGGCGCAGGATCCTCGTCCGCATTACCAGAAAGACCCTCATAAGGTTTATGGAATGCCTTATGAGGGTCTGGATATTCATTTCTCTGTCTGCGAAAAGACGCTTACCGTTGTAAGGTAAGTGTTTGAAGCATTTAGAGCGAATGGTTTGCGATATGTTTTCTTACTTTGCAAAAGTAGCGAAGTTCACATTCTCGAGCTTGATTTTGCAAGTCTCGTCGATATCCTGTGCCTTCTGATTGTAGAAGATATAGGTATCCTTGATGGTAATGTCGTGAACCATTCCCTCTGCGCCGTGAGCCACGATGCCGTTCTTGCATCCGCGAACATATACATTGCTGATGTGGATGTCCTGGAAGTTTGGAAGATATTCCTGCTTCACTGGGGAATTGCTCTTCTTGGCTCCCACATGGTTGTCGAAGTAGGTGGTCTCAAAGGTGATGGCATCTCCTGTGATATCTGTCATATAGATATGGTCGATGAAGATGTTCTCCGAGGTGCCGCCTCGCTTCACTGCACTCTTGAATCTCAAACCGGCATCTGTGCCCTGGAAGGTGTTGTTGCGAACCACGATGTTCTTCATGCCGCCAGAAAACTCGCTGCCGATAACGAAACCGCCATGGGCATGATATACGGTATTGTCCTGGATATTGATATTCTCGCAAGGACCGGCTTTTACTCCGGCAGCTCCTGCGCCACCCTTCATGCAGATTCCGTCATCGCCGGCATCCACGATGTTGTTTACGATGAGTACATTCTTGCAGCTTGAGATGTCGATGGCATCTCCATTTTGTGCATTCCAAGGACACTTCACGGTAATACCGTCGATGATGACATTCTTGCATCGGGTAGGGATGAGGTGGAAGCGTGGACTGTTTAATAAAGTAACACCCTGTACCAGTACGTTCTCGCAATCAGTGAATCGGATCATGTGATTGCGTACCTTCTCCTGTGCATCGATGTTATCTACTACGTTTGGAGTATGTTTCAGATTGAGCGGATACCAGATGTCGCCCTTTTCGTTCAAGGTGCCACCCATCTGCTTGAAGCGGTTCCATTCTACGTCGCTCACCTTACTGCGCTTCACCGGGCGCCACCATTCTCCATTTCCGTCGATGGTTCCTTCTCCGGTGATGGAGATGTTCTTTCTCTTGCTGGCATTGATGGCTGGGGCAGCACGGTCTTCTTTCTGACCGGTTTCATCATCTATCTTGATGAGGTCGTTCTTATCTTCCGAGAAGACGATGATGGCATTCTTTTCCAGATGCAGGTCGATGTTGTCCTTCAGGGAAATCAAACCGGTGAGATAGATGCCGGCAGGTACATTGAGATGACCGCCGCCCATCTTGCTCAGCTTACTGATAGCCTTGCTGAATGCCTGGGTGTTCATCGCCTGACCATTGCCGTTGCCGCCAAAGTCCAGAAGACTAACCTGGTTGTCTGGGATGGTTGGCAGGGTAGGCTGCTGCATTTGTACCGGCAAGTTCTGGTAATACTTGCTGTAGTCTTTGGCACCTGAAGCAAATGAGGCTGCTGCCCATCCGCAGATTGCCAATAATGAAATCAGAATCTTTTTCATAAGTCTTTAAGTATTGTTTTGTTAATCTTTAAATTAATAAATTAGTATTTTCTCTTTTTATGTTGTAACATTTGTTATCTCCTGTTCAAAATACGCAAAAAGGCGGCTCTAACCGAAGTCAGAAACCGCCTAAATGAAAGGAGGAGTGGTACCACCAGGAATCGAACCGGGGACACAAGGATTTTCAGTCCTTTGCTCTACCAACTGAGCTATGGCACCATCTTGCTTTTTGCGGTTGCAAAGGTACAACAAAAATTTTAATTGAGCAAGAGAAAACCAAATATTTTCTCTTGCTTAATGTTTATTAACTAAAATCGCCTCTTTCGGGTTTCTTCCTTAGAGAAGGCGATTCGTAAAACTAGTCTTTCAGAGGATTCCATCCCTGCGCCTTGAGTTCAAACTCCTGACCATCGCGGGTGATGAGGAACTTACCGAGGCTCTCCTTGGTGATGTAACCAATCTGCTTCACGCCTTCCATTTCCTCAATCTTGGCATGGTCGCCGATAGGAACGGTAAAGAGAAGCTCGTAGTCTTCGCCACCGTTCATGGCACAGGTGGTGAGGTTCATGTTGAATTCCTCTGCCTGTACTGCTGTCTGGTAGTCGATAGGAATATTCTTCTCATAGACACGACAGCCGCAGTTGCTCTGTTCGCAGATGTGCATCAACTCGCTGCTCAAACCGTCGCTGATATCCATCATGGCGGTAGGGCGGATGCCTACCTCACGGAGCTGGGCTATGATGTCACCGCGAGCTTCTGGCTGGAGCTGACGCTGCAGCAGGTATTCCTTGCCGGCAAAGTCTGGCTGGAAGTTACGCATTTCCTGCAAGTCTTTGTTGAGGGCTGCCAACTTCTGGTCGTCACCCTGCGCCTTGGCCTCTGCCATCTTCTTGCGGATGTCTTCTACCTGTCCGTAATATACTGCCTTTTCGCGTTCCAGGAGTTGCAGACCCATATAGGCGGCACCCAGGTCGCCGGTTACACAGATGAGGTCTGTTTCCTTGGCACCGCTGCGATATACGATGTCTTCCTTTGCAGCCTCACCAATGCAGGTGATGCTGATGGCAAGACCGGTGAGCGAAGAAGTGGTGTCGCCACCTACGATGTCAACGCCGAACTTATCGCAAGCCATACGCAGGCCTCTGTAGAATTCATCAAGATCTTCTACTTTGAAGCGCTTGCTCAGTGCAATGCTTACCACCATCTGGCGTGGTGTTCCGTTCATGGCGAAGATGTCGCTGATATTGACCATGGCACTCTTGTAACCCAAGTGCTGCATATCAATATAGGTCAGGTCGAAATGTACACCTTCCATCAGCATATCGGTAGTCATCAGCACCTCCTTGTCGGGATAGTGCATCACCGCACAGTCATCGCCTACGCCATAAACAGTAGAGGCATTCTTGTTTTCATATCCTTTGGTGAGATGGTCTATCAGTCCAAACTCACCCAACTTAGCTATATCCAATTTTTTACTTTGAACTTTGAATGTTGAACTTTGAACTTTATGATTAGCATCAGTAGCTGGAGTTTCTTTAAAAATTCCAGCTTTTAGCTTCTGCGAATCATTTCTCGCATAATCTCAGTCATCTTAGGCTGAGCGGCATTGGCTGCAATCTGTACCTCCTCATGGCTTACTTCTACAGGAACGTCGAAGCCGCCGAGGTCGGTGATGATGCTGATGCCGAATACCTTGATGCCGCAATGGCGGGCCACGATCACCTCAGGAACGGTGCTCATACCTACGGCGTCACCACCCAGTGTACGATACATACGGTACTCTGCTGGAGTCTCGAAGGTAGGACCCTGAACGCCTACATATACACCATGCTGAACAGGAATACCCTTCTCCTTGGCAATCTCGTCGGCAAGATCACGGAGCTGCTTGTCGTATGCCTCGTGCATATCAGGGAAGCGAGGACCGGTAGGGAAGTTCTTGCCACGCAATGGATGCTCTGGGAAGAAGTTGATGTGGTCGTCGATAACCATCAGATCACCGATCTGGAACTTAGGGTTCATACCTCCCGATGCATTGCTTACGAAGAGAGTCTCGATGCCCAACTCGAACATCACGCGCTCAGGGAAGGTTACTTCCTTCATGTTATATCCCTCATAGAAGTGGAATCTGCCTTCCATTGCCATGATGTCCTTGCCGCCCAGCTTTCCGAAGATGAGCTTGCCTGCATGTCCTTCTACGGTAGATACAGGGAAGTTGGGAATTTCACTATATGGGAATTCGTAACTATCAGTTATTTCTGAAGCTAATTGTCCGAGACCTGTTCCCAGAATGATTGCAGTCTTCGGACTTGTGCTCATCCTTCCTTTTAGCCAGGATGCTGTTTCTTGAATTTTTTCGTACATAGCTTATTATCTTTTCGTTAAAATTATCTTCTTGGTCTAGCATGAAGCTTACCTTGATAGGCAGTTCGTACATGCTTTCTTTCACACTCTCGTAGAGTCCTTCTGCCTCTCTCAGTCTCACGGCATCCTTTTCTGTAGTGATGATGATGCGTGGTTCCGGCAAGGCTTCGAATGCCTCATTGATGCGGTCGATGTCTTTGCCCTTGAAGCGATGATGATCGCCGAAAGAGAGAGAGTTCATCTCCTTGACCATCGGCTTCAAGTCGTGCTCCATCTGTTTTGGAGATGCGATGCCGGTGAGAAGCAGCACGTGATAGTCTTTAGGATCTTTCAACTCTTTTCCTGTGAAGACGCCCTTCAGTGTATCGTAGTCGATGCAGGTGAAGTAGAGCTTCTGGAACGGATAGAGATCCATAGCCTTGGTGAGTACACGGAATTCCATTGGTTTCAAATCCTTCGGACATTTGGTGATAATCACGATGTCGGCACGGCTCTTTCCGATCAATGGTTCACGCAGCCTTCCGGCAGGCAGCATCTTGTCGTAGATGATGAGACGATGGTAATCTACCAGGAGGATATTGATGCCGGGCTTGACATAGCGATGCTGGAAGGCATCATCAAGCAATACCACATCTACATCCTTGGTCTCTTCATTGCTCTGCAGGTTGTTGATGCCTCTTACCCGTTTGGCATCTACTGCAACGTAGATATCAGAAAACTTCTGGTGCATCTGGAAAGGCTCATCACCGATATCCGACATTTCTGTATTTTCATCTGCAAGTACATATCCGTGGCTCTTGCGTTTGTATCCACGTGATAGCACGGCAATCTTCACCTTGTCGTGCAAGAGGCGAATCAAGTATTCCACATGCGGTGTCTTTCCCGAACCGCCCACGGTGATGTTGCCCACCGAGATGACGGGAATCGAGAAGTCGTGGCTCTTCTTCAATCCGATGTCGAAGAGCCAGTTGCGGAATCTTACGAGGCTGCCGTATATCCAACTGAGTGGTAGCAGCCAGTCGTTGATCTTTATCAGATCTCCTTCTGTTCTCATTTCCTCACTCCTTTTTTATACCTTATTATATATATATTAATGTATGTTCAGTACGAATGGCATCGCTGCCTGCACTGGTTCTTTCTCTTTGATGTTGCGAATCATCATGAATGGTTGGTAGAGATCACCCAGTGTGAGTCGTAACTGTTCGTCGAGATAGTTGCTGCTGCTGCCTGACAGTCCATCCAGGAGCTGGTCTGTCCAGTCAACTGGCATTGGGTATTCTGTGGTTCCATAATCGGAAACCTTGGCAAGTTGGGCAGCCTTGGCAACAGCGTCATCGAGACTGCCGAATCCGTCAATCAGCTTGATGTTCTTGGCATCGGTTCCGAGCCATACTCTTCCTTGCGCAATCTTCTCCACTTCCTCGGTCTTCATCTTTCTGCCATCTGCCACACGCTGGCGGAAGAGGGCATAGCCGCGGTTTACATAAGCCTGAAGATGACCGATTTCTTCGGCGCACCAAGGACGGGCACTGCCGGCGCTGCCGTAGGCACTGTTGCGGTTGGTCTTTACCTCGTCATATTTAAATCCCAGCTTCTTGGTCATCAGGTCACTGATGTCTGGCAAGGCACCGAAGATACCGATGCTACCCGTCAGTGTTGTTGGCTGAGCCATGATATAGCTGGCACCCATACTCATATAGTATGCACCTGAAGCAGCCATGCCACCCATGGATACTACCACAGGTTTCTTCTTGTTGAGCTGACTGACTGCACGCCAGATCTGTTCCGAGGCATAGGCATCGCCACCACCAGAGTTGATGCGGAGTACCACTGCCTTGATGTTCTTGTCGTTGCCCAGATCCTGAAGATCCTGAATCACATCGTTGCTCACAATCTGCTGCTCGCTTCCGAATGCACCTGGTGTTGCTACTCTTACGATTTCTCCCTGGCAGTAATATACAGCAATCTGGTCGCCCAGGAGGTTACTGTCATCTACGGCTGCGTTTACATCACCCATAGATACCTGCTGTATCTTCTCGTCGTTTTTCAGACCGAGCTGTTTCTTTACAACGTCTCTGATTTCATCATAATAGCAGAATCCGTCCACCATTTTTCTGGATTTCAAGAGCTTGGTGTCATCGAATACCATCAGTCCGTCGGCATAGCGGTTCAGGGAATCCTTGGTGAGGTTTCGGCTCTTGCTGACATCTGACAGAATCTGATTCCAGAGTCCTCCGATATATCGGGTTACCTGCTCGCGGTTGGCATCAGTCATCTTGTCCTCGGTGTACATTTCTGTGAAGCTCTTGTATTTGCCCACTTTTACAATGGTGAAGTGAACGCCGAATTTGGCAGCCACATCTTTTATATATTGTGTCTGTGAGGCAATACCGTGCCAATCTACCGAACCTTCCGGATTCACATAGACCTTGTTGGCAACCGAAGCCAGGTAATATCCACCTTGGGTCATGGCATCACCATAGGCAATGATCCACTTGCCGCTCTTCTTGAAGTCGGCAAGAGCGTTGCGGATTTCCTGCAATGTAGCGTAGTCTGTACTCAGAATACCCGTTTCCAGATAGATACCCTTCACCTTATCCTCCTGTTTTGCCTTCTTGATGGCTGAGAGGATATTGTTCATGCCAAGGTTGTTATATTGGTTACCGGTGAGTTGTCCCAGCCAGTCGTCGCTTGCCTGATCGCTGATTTGACCTTGCAGCTTCATCACCATCACTGAGTTGTCTTTCAGTGAAGGAGTCTTGCTGCTGTTGCACATCATACCAATGAGTGTGATAACGGCGAGAATCACCATGATGATTCCGAATCCGAAGATACCTACGATGGTAGCTGCTACATTCTTGAAAAATTGCTTCATAATTCTGTCTATATTACGTTGATACCGATTTATTTTTCTGCAAATATAGTAAAAAAGTAACAAATGACAAAGAGAATTGTACAAAAACACCGAAAAATGGTGAAAATATAACGTTGTGTTAACGAAAAAATGCTTATCTTTGCAAATGAAATACAAACTAACACTAAGATGAAAATGAAAAAGTCGATTATTTCTTTCGCATTGATGCTCTTTGCCATATCTGCATCAGCGCAATCCACAGCAAGGAAGTTCGTATTGAAGAACAGTGCCGATGGACAGAGTGAACTCACCTGTTATCTTCCCAAGAAACCAACGGGTCGTGCCGTGGTGGATTGTCCCGGTGGCGGTTATTCGCATTTGGCGATGGATCATGAGGGACATCAGTGGGCGGAATATTTCAATAAGCAGGGTATCGCTTACTTTGTTTTGAAGTATCGTATGCCGAAGGGCGATCGCAACATACCGTTGAGCGATGCCTATCAGGCGATGCGTACCGTGAGAGATAGTGCGGAAGTATGGCATATCAACAAGAATGATGTAGGTATTATGGGCTTCTCGGCTGGCGGTCATCTGGCTTCTTCGGTAAGTACTCATGCTGATGAGGCTGTACGTCCGAATTTCTCCATCCTCTTCTATCCTGTGATTTCTATGGATGAGCGGATCACCCACAAGGGTTCCTGTGTGAATTTCCTCGGTGAGGAGCGTAAGACCAATGCCAAACTGGTAGAGGAATGGAGTAATGACAAGGCTGTCCGCCCTCAGGTAACTCCTCGTGTTATCCTCCTTATGTCGAGTGATGACAAGGTGGTGCCTCCTGTAACAAATGGAGTGGCTTACTATACGGCAATGAATAAGGCTGGTAATGAATGTACCCTGCATATCTATCCTTCCGGTGGACATGGATGGGGATTCCGCAATACGGCCCAGGGGTTTCGTTATCATACCCAGATGCTGGATGACCTTACTACCTGGCTTCAGCATTTTTAGGTAATGTCTGACAGAAATGTCAGTAAATGTGCTGGTGAGAGCGTGCCAAAGTGTCAGTTTTGACGCTTTGGCACGCTTTTCGTATAGGGCGAGGGTGTCTAGCGTATGCCCGAATAGGCTGAAGTAAAGACGAAAATTAGAAGTAATAACAAATTAAAATATAAGAATCATGAATATTAAACCATTAGCAGATAGAGTGCTGGTACTTCCTGCACCAGCTGAAGAAAAAGTAGGTGGAATCATTATCCCTGATACAGCAAAGGAGAAACCACAGCGTGGTAAGGTCGTTGCTACTGGCAAGGGTACCAAGGATGAAGAGATGATTCTCAAGGAGGGCGATACAGTTCTCTATGGTAAGTATGCTGGTACTGAACTTGAGTTTGATGGTACTAAGTATATGATGATGCGCCAGAGCGACGTTCTCGCAGTGGTAGAAGAGTAATTGATAATTAACATTTTAATTAAGAATAAGGAAATGGCTAAGGATATTAAATATAATATGGATGCCCGCGACCTCTTGAAGAAGGGTGTCGATCAGTTGGCAAATGCAGTAAAGGTAACTCTCGGTCCTAAGGGACGCAACGTGGTAATCGAAAAGAAGTTTGGTGCTCCTCAGATTACTAAGGATGGTGTTACCGTTGCTAAGGAAGTAGAGTTGGAGAATAAGTTTGAGAATACCGGTGCACAGCTCGTTAAGAGCGTTGCCAGCAAGACTGGTGATGATGCCGGTGATGGTACTACAACAGCTACAATCCTGACTCAGGCTATCGTAACAGAGGGCTTGAAGAACGTAACTGCAGGTGCTAACCCAATGGATTTGAAGCGTGGTATCGACAAGGCTGTAGCTGCTGTCGTTGCCTTCATCAAGGATCATGCTGAGCAGGTAGATGACAACTATGATAAGATTGAGCAGGTGGCTACTGTTTCTGCCAACAACGATGCAGAGATTGGTAAGCTCTTGGCTGACGCTATGCGCAAGGTTTCTAAGGATGGTGTCATCACTATCGAGGAGAGCAAGAGCCGTGATACCAACATCGGTGTTGTTGAGGGTATGCAGTTCGACCGTGGTTACTTGAGCGGTTACTTCATGACAGATGCTGACAAGATGGAGTGTGTAATGGATAACCCATACATCCTTCTTTACGATAAGAAGATTTCTAACCTGAAGGAGTTCTTGCCAATCCTCCAGCCTGCTGCTGAGAGCGGTCGTCCTTTGTTGGTAATCGCTGAGGATGTTGATTCTGAGGCTTTGACAACATTGGTTGTTAACCGTTTGCGTGGCGGTTTGAAGATCTGTGCAGTAAAGGCTCCAGGTTTCGGCGACCGTCGCAAGGCTATGTTGGAGGATATCGCTGTATTGACTGGCGGTGTTGTTATCTCTGAGGAGAAGGGCTTGAAGTTGGAGCAGGCAACATTGGAAATGCTGGGCTCTGCTGACAAGGTTACTGTTACCAAGGACAATACAACTATCGTAAACGGTCATGGCGAGAAGACTAATATCCAGGATCGTGTAGCTCAGATCAAGAATGAGATTGAGAACACCAAGTCTTCCTATGATAAGGAGAAGCTTCAGGAGCGTTTGGCTAAGCTCGCTGGTGGTGTTGCTGTTCTCTACGTAGGTGCTAACTCTGAGGTAGAGATGAAGGAGAAGAAGGATCGTGTTGACGATGCTCTCTGCGCTACCCGTGCAGCTATCGAGGAAGGTATCGTTGCTGGTGGTGGTACTACTTATATCCGTGCTCTCGAGGCTTTGAAGGATATGAAGGGTGACAACGCTGATGAGACAACAGGTATCCGCATCGTAGAGCGTGCTATCGAGGAGCCTCTCCGTCAGATCGTAGCCAACGCAGGTGGCGAGGGTTCTGTAGTCGTTAATAAGGTTCGCGAGGGTGAGGGTGACTTCGGTTACAATGCCCGCAAGGATATTTACGAGGATATGCGTCAGGCTGGTATCGTAGATCCTGCTAAGGTTGAGCGTGTTGCTTTGGAGAATGCTGCTTCTATCGCTGGTCTGTTCCTGACAACAGAATGTGTCCTGGTAGATAAACCAGAGCCAGCTCCAGCTGCACCTGCTGCAGCTCCAGGCATGGGCGGTATGATGTAATAGAGTGCGTTTTTGCAACCTAAATATAACAAATAGGGGTGATTCTCAGAGAATTATCCCTATTTTTTTGTTTTTTTAGCAATTGATATGCAAAAAATCGCAAAATTGTTTGGTGCTAATACGCTTTTTTTGTAACTTTGCAAGCGAAAAGAAAAGGTAATACCGACCGCAAGGTCGATGAAGATATTTTTTTGATTTGTTTTAGTAGATTAGTTTTTAAGTAGTTTGTTTTTGAAAATCGGTTGTCGTGAGACATCCGATTTTTTTTGTGCTCTTCTCAAAAATATGCTTAATCTTATGGCTAGCTCAGAAAAATGTTGTATCTTTGCAGAACAAATAGTTTTTTAGTATCATGCACAATATTGATTGGAAAAAAGCATTGGTCTTCCTGATCGTTATCGGAGGACTGATTTATATAACGAAGGCGGAGTTAGGAATGACTACTACGAATTCTTTCCTCACTACGCTAGGTATCTTATTGCTTCTCTTCATCGGTGATAACTTCGCACAGAAGATAGATGATGACAGAAAACGCAGAAAACTGAATGATGATGGAAAAGCTAATTAATCTCTATAAGCAATGGGCTGGCGAAGAGCCTGCTGATGTCATCAAGCTGGCAGGGCAGGGAAGTAACCGCCAATATTTCCGTATCATCAAGCAGGATGGGGATACGGTGATAGGTGTTATAGGTACGAGCCGTGATGAGGATCACGCCTTCGTATATCTGGCTAATCATTTCAATCTCCGTCAGTTGCCGGTGCCTAAGATACTGGCTGTAAGCGATGATGAACTCTGCTATATCCAGACAGATCTGGGCGGCACTTCGCTCTTCGATGCCATCAAGGGCGGAAGAGAGGCTGGCGGAAGATACAATCAGAAGGAGAAGGAACTCCTGAAGAAGACAATCCGTGAGTTGCCTAACATCCAGTTGCGTGGTGCACGTGGACTGGATTGGTCCAACTGCTATCCTCAGCCGGAGTTTGATGTGGACAGTGTGCTCTTCGACCTCAACTATTTCAAGTATTGTTTTCTGAAACCGACAGATTTGGATTTCCATGAATTGAAGTTGGAAGCTAACTTCCGTCTTTTCGCGAAGGATCTTACGTCAGAAAAGATGGATTGTTTCCTCTATCGTGATTTCCAGGCTCGCAACATAATGTTAGACGAAAATGGCAATCCGTACTTTATTGATTTCCAAGGTGGCAGAAAGGGACCTTTCTATTATGATCTGGCTTCCTTCCTTTGGCAGGCTTCAGCCAAGTATTCCTTCAAGCTCCGCCGCGAGTTGGTATGGGAGTACTATCAGTCGCTGAAAAACTATACCGAGGTGCCATCTGTGCGCCATTTCGTGCATCGCTTGAGTCTCTTTGTGCTCTTCCGTACCTTGCAGGTGTTGGGTGCTTATGGATTCCGTGGCTATTTCGAACGCAAGAAGCACTTCATAGAGAGTATTCCGCCGGCTATACAGAATCTGCGTGATCTGCTGAAGATGGGCGAGAAGGTTTTCCCATATCCTTATATGATGGATATGCTGCGCCGACTCACCGAGTTGCCGCAGTTTAAGCGCATCGAGAGTGCGGCTATGACCCGTGCCGATGGTTATAAGATTACAGATAACAATATCTACTGTGCGCATCCGCAGGATGGACCTGCCACTTATTCCAAGTATGATGGCAAGGGACCTCTGGTGGTGCGGGTATTCAGTTTCTCCTTTAAGAAGGGAATCCCTGAAGATCCGACTGGAAATGGTGGCGGTTATGTCTTCGATTGCAGAAGTACCCACAATCCAGGTAGATATGAACCTTACAAGAAACTTACGGGTCTGGATGAGCCGGTGATCCGATTCTTGGAGGATGATGGTGAGATTCTGACGTTCCTGGAGAGTGTCTATAAGTTGGCAGACCATCACGTGAATCGCTATATCCAGCGCGGTTTCACCTCCCTGATGTTCTGTTTCGGATGTACGGGCGGTCAGCATCGCAGTGTGTATTCAGCCCAGCATCTTGCCGAACATATCCACGAGAAGTTTGGCGTAGAAGTGCAAATATGTCATAGAGAACAGCATATTGAGCAGGTTTTGCCTGCAAAACAATAATATTTAGCGTGCAAATTTGGCTATCTCGCAAAAAGTTAGTAAATTTGCACGCACATTAATATATAGCTATTTAGCAATGATGCAAGCAATGATATTCGCAGCAGGTTTGGGCACTCGCCTTAAGCCACTTACTGATCGCATTCCGAAGGCATTGGTAAGTGTTGGGGGAGAACCTTTGCTCAAACGTGTCATCTTTCAGTTGAAGGATGCCGATTTCACTCGTATTGTGGTGAACGTGCATCATTTCTCTAAACAAATCATCGATTATCTTCGTGATAATAAAAATTTCGGTATGGACATCCGTATCAGCGATGAGAGCGAAAAGCTCCTCGAAACGGGTGGTGGCATCAAGAAGGCATGGCCATTCTTCGATCAGACTGAGCCTATCCTGATTCATAATGTGGACATCCTGAGCAATGTGGATCTGAAGAAATTCTATCAGATGGAGTCGAAGGAACTTTCAGATGATTCTTCGGATTTTATGAAGGAGAAGGCTCCCTTGGCAGCCCGCCTTCTGGTGAGCGAACGCAAGACCAAGCGTTATCTCCTCTTCGATGATACCATGCGATTGGTTGGCTGGACGAATATAGAGACAGGCGAGGTGAAAAGTCCTTATCCTGGTCTCAATCCAAAAGATTATAAGATGTATGCCTTCTCTGGCATCCACATGGTTGCCCCATCGCTTTTCCCGCTGATGGAGGATGAACCGGATAAGTTCCCAATCATGGACTTCTATCTGAAGCATTGCGACAAGGTTCGCATTGAGGGATACGTGAAGAACGACCTCAAGCTGATGGATGTGGGAAAGCAGGAAACGCTGAAGGAAGCAGAAGCATTCCTGAAGGAGTTGATTTAAGTGAAGAACAGAGAATGTGAAGAGTGAAGAACGAAGAGTGAAGAATTCAATAGTCTAAGCTAATCATAAAGTTCAAAGTTCAAATTTCACAGTTCAAAGTAACAAGTTCAAAGTTCAAATTTCAAAGTTAAATATATTATGCAACAGAAGATTATTATTTTGGATTTCGGTTCACAGACCACACAGCTGATTGGCCGTCGTGTTCGTGAGCTTGATACCTTCTGCGAGATTATGCCTTACAACAAGTTTCCAAAGGATGACCCATCTGTCATTGGTGTCATTTTGAGCGGTAGCCCTTATTCCGTTCATGATCCGGAAGCTTTCAAGGTAGATCTGAGCCAGTTTATCGGTCGCATCCCAGTGCTCGGTATCTGCTACGGTGCTCAGTTCCTCTCTTACGCTCAGGGCGGAAAGGTGGAGGCTGCTGACAGCCGTGAGTATGGTCGTGCTAACTTGGAGCAGTTCGACAAGGAGAATCCTTTGTTCAAGGGATTCATCGAGAACTCTCAGGTTTGGATGAGCCATGGTGATACCATCACAGCGATTCCAGAGGATTATAAGTGCATCGCTTCTACAGCCAATGTGAAGTATGCTGCTTATGCTTCTACCAAGCAGCCTGTATGGGCAGTACAGTTCCACCCAGAGGTGTTCCACTCTTTGCAGGGTACACAGCTCCTGAAGAACTTCGTGGTAGATATCTGCGGTAGCAAGCAGGATTGGAGTGCTGACTCTTTCGTTGAGACTACTGTAGCTGAGTTGAAGGAGCAGTTGGGCGACGACAAGGTTATCTTGGGTCTTTCTGGTGGTGTTGATTCCAGCGTAGCTGCTGTTCTCTTGAACAAGGCTATCGGCAAGAATCTCACCTGTATCTTCGTAGATCATGGTATGCTCCGCAAGAATGAGTTCCGTGATGTAATGGAGGATTATAAGTGCTTGGGCTTGAACGTGATTGGTGTTGATGCTTCTGAGAAGTTCTTCGCTGATTTGGCTGGTGTTACTGACCCTGAGGAGAAGCGTAAGATTATCGGCCGCGACTTCGTAGAGGTTTTCAATGCTGAGGCTAAGAAGCAGACTGGTGCCAAGTGGCTGGCTCAGGGTACTATCTATCCAGACCGTATCGAGAGCTTGAACATCACCGGTAAGGTGATCAAGAGCCATCACAACGTAGGTGGTCTTCCTAAGGAGATGAACCTTCAGTTGTGCGAGCCTTTGAAGTGGTTGTTCAAGGACGAGGTTCGTAGAGTAGGTCGCTCTATGGGTATGCCTGAGCATCTGATTACCCGTCATCCATTCCCTGGTCCTGGTTTGGCTGTTCGTATCTTGGGTGATATCACTCCTGAGAAGGTACGCATTCTCCAGGATGCTGATGATATCTATATCCGTGGCTTGCGTGAGTACAAGGTGAAGTTGAGTGGTGAGGAAGCTCGCCGCGTCCTGGCTGCCGGTGTTCCTGCTGACATGCAGAATGGCGAGATCGAGGTTTCTCTCTACGATCAGATCTGGCAGGCTGGTACCGTATTGCTTTCTACTGTCCGTTCAGTAGGTGTAATGGGTGATGAGCGTACATACGAGCATCCAGTTGCATTGCGTGCCGTAACAAGTACTGATGCGATGACTGCCGACTGGGCACATCTTCCATACGACTTCATGGCTAAGGTAAGTAATGAGATCATCAACAAGGTAAAGGGCGTTAACCGCGTTTGCTATGATATCTCTTCAAAACCACCTTCGACAATCGAGTGGGAGTAATGATATAAATAAAAAAGACCACCATTTGAGTTTGATATTCAACTCAGATGGTGGTCTTTTTTTATTGATGAGTACTGAGTACTTTTTGGAATGATGTACTGAGTACTTTTGTTTCTTTAATAACCGTCGTTCTGCGTCAATTTTGGATTGGCATCACGTGCACCCTGTGGGATAGGGAGATAACGGTTGGTTGTCTTGAATACACGATCCTCAATCTTCTTGTCTGCAGCTGATGCATTTACGTCGATGGTAGCACGCATACCAGGAGCTACCGACTTGTCCATATTGACAGTACCTACGCGGCGCTCCAATGTACCGTTCAGCAATGTCTCAGCCAACATCTTGCCACTGGCGTCCTTCCAGCGCAGGATATCTGCACGGCGAAGACCCTCACCTGCGAACTCAACACCACGCTCGCGACGAATCAACTCGCGAAGCTTCTCCTTGGTATTGTACTTAGCTTCATCCACATTAGGCATACCTACACGATTACGAATCATATTCAGGTAGGTGTAAACCTGAGCAGAAGGACCATTCAATTCATTCTCTGCCTCACAGTAAGTAAGCAATACTTCTGCATAACGGAAGACGATAGGCTGGCAAGTGGTGTTCCAGATGTCTGCATACTGAGTCATCGGTGCCAGATACTTACCCCATGTCAAACCGGTCTTTGAACTGTTGTCGGCTGCGGTGTAAAAGTTGGCATTAGAAGCTCCATTTACAGTCTTGTCAAGCGAATTGAAGATAGCCTCCTTACCATTACCATTGATGTAGTCACATCCTGGATAGATGACTGTCATTGCCATACGAGGGTCACGGTTGTTGAATGGATGGGTAGGATCATAGCCTGAACCTGGCTCATCCTTGGTCAAGCCGTTTGCCATTTCGTATGTATCGATCAAGCCGTAGCTAGGAACGATAGAAGACCAACCACCATCGGCATTGTTGTACATACGGCCGATCACATTGTTCTCGTAGTCGTTTTCTACAGCCTGTACCGCAAGGATGATTTCCTTGGAATCTTGACCTGCTACATTAAACAGGTTGGCATAGTCTGGATCCAACTCATACTGATTCAATGCAATGATCTTTTCTGCACGATCCTTAGCTGTAGCATAGTCTCCATAATAGAGAGCTTCGCGCATACGGAGAGCCAGAGCTGCACCCTTGGCGATGCGACCACGGGCTGCAGGAGTAACATTGATATCGTTTACCAGGGCATCGAGTTCCTTCTCGATGTAGTCCTTTACTTCCTGCTCGGTATTACGTGGTACCGTAGCTTCCTCTGCAGTGGCATAGCTTTCGATGAGAGGCACACCGCCATAGTTCCAGTTCATCAGGAAGTAGCGGTAAGCGCGGATCCAGCGGGCCTGAGCCGTAATATCCTTCTTGGCAGCTTCTGGCATGTTACACTTATCTATGTTAGCCAACAACTCGTTGACGCGGCGGATGCGTGAGAAGTCGTACCAGTCTCTACCATTTGATGCGGTCACAGAACCATTGCCGATAGGAGTATAACCCTCCCAGGAGAACTGGTCGTAGCCGAAATCACTAGTTCCATCCCAATACAGGAGGAAACCATCCCAACCCGAACCGGAGTTGTACTGGTCTTGCCAGTTGTTGTAACAGCCAACGAGGAACTTGTCTGCGTCTTCCTGCGTCTGCCAGGTGCTGGAAGGTGAAAGGGCATCCTTTGGGGCTGTATCGAGGAAATCGGAGCATGAAGTTGCCAAGAGGGCGGTCATGCCGATGAATATATATTTTTTAAGATTTCTCATGATTATATCCTTTTTAAAATTATTAGAATGTTACGCTCAAACCGAATGAGTGAGTGCGAAGCAATGGATAAGAGCTGAGTCGCTGACTGGTTGCCTCTGGATCCACGTTGATGTCGAGGTTGTCGATTGTGAACAGGTTCTCGCAAGAGTAGTAAACACGTACCTTGTTGACATGAAGGAATTCAAGTGCCGACTTAGGAAGTGAGTAACCCAACTGCAAGTTCTTCAAACGGCAATAAGATACATTCTTGAGCCAGAATGTAGAAATCACCTGGCGGGAAGAGCTAGGTGAGTTTGTGTCAGTAAACAATCGTGGCATTTTAGGATTTGACTTGTTGTAAGTCCAAGAGTCTCTCCAGATGGTTGCCGGGTGAGAGCTGTCGCCTACAAAAGCACCCTCAACCTCGTATGCATCAAAGTAGCGGTAAGCCTTAAACTGTCCGTTGAAGAACAGAGAGAGGTCGAAGCCCTTCCAAGCTGCGTTCAGGTTCAAACCGAATGTCCAGCGAGGAACAGAACTACCTGCGTAGAAACGGTCGTTCTCTGGATCAATCTTGCCGTCACCATTGATGTCGGCATACTTCAAGTCACCTGCCTTGAATTTACCACCACCGAAAGGATTAGCACCCTTTGAACCGTCTGCTGGCCAGTAGAAGTCCATATATTCTTGTGCTTCTTTATCAGACTGGAAGAATCCGTCAGCCTTATATACATAGTAGCTGTTGAACTCCTGCCCCGTTGCATTACGCTGGTTGTAGCCTGTACCCACGTATCCTTTACCAGGCATGCTTTCGATTTTGTTCTTGTTGTATGCAACATTCAAGCCTGCGCCTACTTTCACCTCACCAAACTTATCGTTGTAGTTAAGGCTCATTTCAACACCTTGGTTACGCATCTTGCCCACATTGTCAAGATAGCTACCTAAGGCAAACTCGTAAGGAGCATCTACCGAAATCAAGATACCATCTGTAAGACGATTATAATAATCAACAGATGCGGTAATCTTGTTGTCGAGGAACCCTAAGTCAACACCTACGCCCCAAGTTGTGGCCTTCTCCCATGTTATGGTGTTGATCTTGTAGGAACTCTGATAGTATCCAGATGTTACCTTGCCATCGAATGCATACTTGGCGTTGATGTTGTATGTATTGATAGCTGGATAGTAGTCGCTCAAAGCCTCCTGGTTACCCAGCTGACCCCAAGATCCGCGAATCTTGAAGTTAGAGAGCCAAGACTTGGTACCCTCCATGAAAGCTTCCTCGCTCACACGCCATCCTGCAGAGAATGAAGGGAAGTAACCCCAACGATGACCGTCTGCGAAACGGCTGGATGCATCAGCACGGAGATTTGCCTCGAAAAGATAACGGCCTGCGAAGTCGTAGTTTACACGACCAAACCATGAAAGCATATTCAACTCACGGGTATATCCCTGTGCCTGTTGGGTAGATACATCACCGGCATTGATATCGGTAACACTATTATTAGGGAAGTTCTTGCGGTAAGTGTACCAATACTTATAGTCGTAAGCCTCTGCATGCCATCCTGCCAAAGCCCCAACGGTATGCTGTCCGAAGGTCTTGTTGTAGTTCAGCAATGCTTCGAAGGTTTTGCGCTCCCACTTATATACTCGTTCATCGTGGAAATTTGGATCGGTCTTCTTGTTCGCATTGTAAACGAAGAACTTCTGGAAGTAGTCGTAGTTCTGGTTGTCGTTTACATAAGATGCACTCAACTTAGCAGTCAAGCCATCGATGATCTTGTAATCAACACCGAAGAGACCGGTAAAGTTGGTATTGCGGCGATATACCTTCAGATCGTTGTCGAGCCATGCGATAGGGCTACCGTCAGAAATAGTTCCCCATGTGCCGTCGTCATAACGAGCTGTAATCCATGGCGCAATCAGGTTGAGCTGACGGATAATCTGGTCTGAACTACCACCTGCGTATGCAGAAGAAGGGTCGGTATAATCGTTCTTGATATAAGCGAGGTTCAAGCGAGCTGTAAGGCGGCTGTTAATCTTCATCTCCAGGTTTGTGCGGCCGTTTAGCTGTTCACGACCAGCATTAGGCAAGATACCCGACTGCTTCAGATAACCTACAGATGCCAGATAGTTTACGCTCTCTGTTCCACCGTTTACGCTTACGTTGTGGTGCTGCAATGAACCTGTTTTGTAAGCCAGGTCGTACCAATCGGTATTAGGGAGTGCATTGATTTCCTCTTCAGAGGTGAATTTCTTAGCCTTGCCCTCGCTTTCGAGAGCGTCGTTCAGCATGTGGGCATACTCGTATGAATCCAGACGGTCGATGAGACTGGTTGGATTCTGCACACTCACATAACCATTATAAGAAATTTGAGGCTTGCCGCTCTTACCACGCTTGGTAGTGATAAGGACAACGCCGTTGGCAGCCTTGGAACCGTAGATGGCAGCAGAAGCAGCATCCTTCAATACAGAGATGCTCTCGATATCGTTAGGGTCGAGGCTACTCATGGTACCTGACTCTACGCCATCAATCAAAATATAAGGAGAAGAAGAGTTGAGGGTTCCCACACCACGTACGTTGATGCTACCTGAGTCCATACCAGGAGCACCATTGGTACCGCTGATGGTAACACCAGGCATCATACCCTGGAGTCCACTCTGTACGTTCTGGATAGGACGGCTTTCCAAAGCCTTGCTATCTACTGATGATACAGAACCGGTGAGGTTCACCTTCTTCTGTGTACCGTAACCTACAACTACAACTTCATTGAGCTCCTTGTCTTCAGACTTCATGGTAATCTGCATGTTGCTTGCAGCTGTAAGAGTCTGTGGATTGAAGCCGATGTAGGTAATTGTAATCTTGCCATTAGGATTTTTCAGACTGAGGGAGAAATTTCCGTCTAGGTCGGTTACTGTTCCATTGGACGTGCCAACTTCCATCACGGTAACGCCGATAAGAGGTTCGCCTTGATTGTCAACAACACGTCCAGTTGCTACTTTCTTCTGCTGTTGGATGCTGTTGGTAGGGGGGTAAAGTTGTCAGCTTTTACCATAGTACCATTTGCAAACGCAGGAGACATGGAAGTCAGCGCACAAATCAGCAACGCTGTCTTCATTTGGTCTTTAGGTTTCATGTTCTTACTCATATTGTTTATGTTAAGAGTTGATGTTTAATTAAGATTTAGTGTATCTACTTAAATCTTATTTCGGGGGCAAAGCTACAAAAAAAATATGTAATAAGCAAGGAAAAATGAAAGTTTTTTCTAATAAACGTGAAAAAATGTGCGTTTTTTTTCAAAAGTAGGAGAGAGAAAGTGACTCTTCTTGCTTTTATACCTTATATTATATATAAAACTTTCCCTTAAGGAAAAAAATAAAAACCCTTAAGGAAAAAAATAAAAACCCTTAAGGAAAAATATATTTTTCTTTAAGGAGGGGCAGGAATGGTTGGGATGGAATACTTCTCACGCCTTGATAGTGGTATTCATATCCTCTCATTCCTGTCTGCTTTTTTTATTCTGCGAAGAAAAACAGAATTTATCCCTTCTGCTCTTTCAGCAAATCACGGATCTCTGCCAGAAGCTTCTCTTCCTGGGTTGGCTCTGGAGCCTTAGGAGCTTCAGCAGGCTTCTCTTCCTCCTTCTTGGCGGTAACCTTGTTCACGACCTTGATGAGCAGGAATACACAGAAGGCAACGATGAGGAAGTCAAGGGTGGTCTGGAGGAAATTACCATAGTTGATGGTTGCCGCCTGAAGTTTCTCACCGCCAATCACCTCTACGGATGGAAGAGTGACTTTGAGGTCGGAGAAGTTGACGCCACCAATGAGCCATCCGATAGGAGGCATGATGATGTCATCTACTACAGAACTTACAATCTTGCCGAAAGCACCACCGATGATTACACCGACTGCCATGTCGAGCACGTTGCCACGCATGGCGAATTGCTTGAATTCATTCAAAAATTTACCCATAGTCTTTAATCAATACTGCGTTAAATTAATATTTAATCGTCTGTAAGTCAATAACTTATATTAAGAAATGCTTATGAAAACTTAACTATAAAAAGTTGGTCA
>OICE01000044.1_pt1 | contig 57868 bp, 43 predicted proteins | sample 1581171 | NCBI WGS metagenome assembly OICE01 (sample SAMEA3882545, study PRJEB24775) | human gut metagenome | biome: human-associated habitat; feature: intestine environment; material: feces | place: Netherlands | collected 2009/2010 | reverse complement strand
ATTCACTTTTTGAGGAAGGCATCCAGTTGGTAACAGGACTGAGGGTGAATATGAAGAACAAACTAATGTCGTTCTATGACAAGATGATGCTACGCAAAAGATACATCATTGAAACGATTAATGACCTGTTGAAAAATACGGCTCAGATAGTACATTCACGTCATAGATCTGTTGCGAATTTCATCATGAATATTATTTCAGCATTAGGGGCATACTGTTTCTTTGACAACAAGCCCAAGGCACTTACTGGATACGTTATCGAAAATACGAAACAGCTGAGTCTTTTCTAACATTGCATATTTTACATGAGGATTTTGTCTCAGCAACCATCCATGATATATAGATGGTTGCCAACCCCCTATGTCCCTTATATAAATACATGATAAAGCCTTTAGACAGAGCTTATTATCCCGAACTGAGGTAATGGTATAGTTCACACGACCGAAGAAAGAGAGAATGTTCTCTTCTGCCTTGATGTCACTCTCATTGTTGAGAGGAGTACCTGCTGCTGTATTTGCCAAAACCTCCTGGATTGTCATAGTGGTTGGATATGCTACAGATGTGCTGGTACGTGAAACATCCTGGCTGCTGCTCCACTCCTGACCCAAAAGTACATTGAGGTGGTGGTTATTGAACAACTTGGTATTGTCGTATGTTACTGTATTTGCATTACGCCAGTTCTTGTTCTGCAAACGGATGAACTGTGACTGTGGCTGACCATTGAAACCATACTTTGAGTTGGTTGTTGCATTGGAACCCCAAACCTGGTCGGTATTGTTGTACTTCCAACCATAGCCAAACTCACTACGGAAAGTCAATCCCTTGAATGGCTTCCAGTTCAAACCTACGTTGTAGTTCTGCTGGAAACGCTCCTGATATTTATAGGTATCAGTGATACGCTCTACAGGATTGCGCTCAACAGATGTTGAGTTTTCTTCATCCTCATCAGCGTCTGTGAGTGGATAAACTGGCCAGAACTTTACAGTGTTAGCTACTGTAGAGTTAGCAGCATTGCTTTCGTTTGTGTCGGCACCACCATTCAAACCATCAAGTTTGGTATAAGCCATACGAGCATTGAAGTCAAGTGTCAACCACTTGTTCAAGTTGGCATTGATCTTGGCATTTACATTGTTCTTTGCATAGCCAGAACCAAGCATAATGCTCTTCTCATCGTTATGAGAGAAACCAACGTTGTACTTGATGTCTTTGGTACCACCGCTTACGCTAACATTATACTGCTTCTGGTTACCTGTGCGGCCGAATACCTCATCCTGATAGTCAGTACCCTGTACGGACTTCCAGATATCGAGATCATCGTAGTCACCATAGTTTGTTGCTCCGTTCTCAAAGAGAGCGTATGCAAAGTTGTAAGGATCAAGAGTCTTGATCAGTTTAGATACCTTCTTCAATCCGAAAGATGCATTGAAGTTTACCTGGGTCTTGCCTTCAGAACCGCTCTTGGTTGTTACGATGATGACACCGTTGGCACCGCGAGCACCATAGATGGCAGTAGAAGAAGCATCCTTCAAGACATCAATGCTCTGAATTTCACTTGGAGCAATGTCGCTGATAGAGCTTACAGGGAAGCCGTCAACGATGTAGAGAGGTGAGTTGTCCTGTGAAAGAGAACCACCACCACGCACGCGAATCTTAACGTCAGCATCTGGTGAACCTTCAGAAGTGGTGATGTTTACACCTGCCATCTTACCAGTCATCGCCTCGCTTACGTTAGATACCGGAATGTTAGCAATCTGCTTGTCGCTGATAGATGATACTGAACCAGTAAGGTCCTTCTTTCTAACAGTACCATAACCGATTACTACAACATCATTGAGGGTGGTATTATCATCCTCAAGCTTGATGTCGATTGTTTCTTTACCTGCAACGCTTACTTCCTTCGCTTTCATACCAATGTATGAAACCTTCAGTTTCTTGCTCTTGCCTTTTAAGTTCACTGTGAAATTACCGTCAATATCGGTCACGCCTCCATTGCCAGCTACACCTACCTCCATGACAGATGCGCCGATGATTGGCTCGCCCGTATTGTCAGTAACAACACCCTTTACAGTTTGCGCAGAGACGCTTGTTACCATGAACATGAGCGCGCCTGCAAGCGCAATTTTCTTTCTGTTATAATTACCAGACATACACTTATAGGTTAGATTTATACTATGTTTGTTTATTATCTGTTTGTTTATTCTTTGTTTTTGTATTTTTAAGTAGAAAACTATTGGCAATTTGGAAAACAAATCGTATTGTGACCTAGTTGCATTGTTAGTTTCTGCGTGCAAATATATTAAAAATAATTGGATTACATTTACTTTTGTTGGTAAAATCGTACGTAAACGTTTTCTTTTTTACGCTTTTTTATAGTGAAACCCTTTAAAGGAATAGGTATGAGCTTAATTAAAATAATACGTCCTAAAAGAACAAATGTATCGTCTTACTGATTAATTTTGACGATTTTGTTCTTTTAGGACGTGTTACTTATTTACTTTACAGCCAATCCCTGCTGTTCCATTTCCAGGCTTGCCCAGATGAATGGACCAACGCCTTTGGCGTCGTTGTCGCGGATAGGCTCGCTGATGTAATACTCGAAACTGCCATCGCGCTTGAAGTTTGGCTTCTTGACGTATGGACCAGGGCCAGGACCCAAACCGCTTACTTCGCAGCAACGTGTCAGACTGATGGTCTTGTCAGGATTAACCTTGATAAACTCCTTGATGATTCCATTATACGCCTTGACACCGGCATCACGGAACTTCTCGCTGAGATAGCCCTTGCGATAGCCCTTCAGCAGAACGTAGGCAAACATACTCGATGCAGTACTCTCCAGGTAGTTGCGAGGATCCTTCACATCCATCACATCATACCATACGCCTGTCTTCTTATCCTGGTACTTCAATACGCTCTCCATTGCCTTGTTGAGGAGGGCTATTACTTCGCCTCGGCGTGCGTAGTCTTCAGGCATAGCCTCCAGACACTCGGTCATAGCCATCACGTACCATCCCAAAGCTCTTGCCCAGGTGTGCTGGCTCTTGCCGTTCTCCTTGTCAGCCCAGAACTGCTGATGAGTCTCATCCCACGCATGCTTCCAGAGCTGGGTCTTCTCATCGTAAGTACGATAGTCGGTCTTGATCATCTGATCTACAGCGTCGTCGAGAATCTTCTTCGCCTTCTTTGGCTTGAGGTTCTGTACGGCGTAGTTGCAGTAGAAAGGCAAGCCCATGAAGATACCATCGAGCCAAACCTGGTTGGCGTAGATAGCCTTGTGCCAATATACGCCTTCCTTGGTGCGAGGCTGGTTCTGAAGCTGTTTGAAGAGTGTCTTCAATGCCAGCTCATTGCCCTTGGTAGGGAAGAGGTTCTGCATGCGGAGGATAAACTTGGCTGTGCGTACATTGTCGAGATTGAAGTCCTCGTACTTGTAGCCGGTGATATTACCCTTCTCATCTATCATCTTTGCCGGATATTCCTTCAGATATTCGATGATGCGGTCGTGGTCGGCTGCGTCTCTTTTCTCCTTATAATATAAATAGGTGTCGAGCATGCCTTCCATCTCAATTCCCATCACATAGCTCCAGCGTGGTTTCTTTGGGCTGAAGTCGAGGTTGTAAGGGTGAGGGGTGCGCTGCATTTCGCTATGGGTAAGCCACTCTGAGTAAGTCTGGTAAGGGCGATCTTCCTTGTTGAGTACGAGCGAACCGTTGATGATGAGGTTGTCAAACTTCACATTCTTGGTCTTACCTGTAATCTTCACTGGTTCTTTCTGAACACCATTGAAGTTACAGTTCTTCACGGAAATGTCGCTTACGTTCTCTACCTCGTTTCTACCGATGATGAGCACACCATAGTTACTCTTCTGGCAAGTTACATCTTCTACGCTTACATTCTTTACGGTAGGTTCGAATCCGCGGTAGCAGATTTCCTTTGGCTCATAGTCAAGGTTGATTTTTACCACAGCTTCCTTGCACTGACCTACTGTAACCTTGCGCATATTGATGTTCTGGATTACGCCACCACGACAGTTGTTGGTCTTGATGCGGAGAATGCGATCCAGATGAGGTGAGTCCATCACACAGTTTTCTGCATACACGTTCTCACATCCTCCTGAAATCTCAGAGCCTATCACTACACCACCATGTCCATCTTCCATCTTACAGTTGCGGATGATGATGTTTCTGGATGGTTGGTTCCAAAGTCTGCCATCGTTGTTGCGGCCACTCTTGATGGCGATACAGTCGTCACCGGTATGGAAGAGGCAGTTCTCTATGAGTACATTCTCACAAGCCTCAGGGTCGCAGCCGTCTCCGTTAGGACCTTCATTGTAAATGGTTACACCGCTTACCGTGATGTTCTTGCAGAGTAATGGGTGGATGACCCAGAATGGTGAGTTGAGCAGCGTTACATCTTTGATGAGGATGCGCTCGCTGCGTACGAAGTTGATGAGCTGTGGGCGGAGACCCTGTCCGAGTCCAAACTTACGCTGGTCGAACTCTACACCGTCTTCTGCTTGCTTGAGGAGCTTGGCACGAGAGCCCAGATTCTGAGCCTCCTTGGTGACTCCCTCTTTGTAGCCGAACATAGCCTTGCCAACCATCGGCCACCAGGTTTCGTTACTTCCGCCGCCATCAATGGTTCCCTTACCGGTAATGGCGATGTCTGTAGCCTTGTATGCGTAGATGCAAGGTGAGTAGTTCCAGCATGCCAGTCCTTCCCATGATGTTCGAACCAATGGATAGAGCTTGGTGTCGAAAACAAAATGGAGGGTAGCACCTTCTTCCAGAGAAAGCTCTACATGACTCTTCAGTTCGATGGCTCCAGTGTTCCAGGTACCTTTAGGGACAATCACCTTTCCGCCGCCCTTCTTGGATACGAGGGCGATGAGGCGGTTGATGGCTTTCTGGTTTTGAGCCGCCGGGTTGGTCACTTTAGCACCAAACTTCGAAATGTCGTACTTCTTAGCCGTAGCTTCGAGTTTTGGCAACTGAATGCTCTGCTCAATACGCTTGTATTCTTCGTCGTTCCATCCTGATGCATAAGTACATACAGGAATGAGCAAAGCCAATAGTAATGTCTTGAATAATCGGTTCATTGCTTGTTTCAGAGATTAATGAATAAAAATTTTGTTTGTTGTATTTGGTTGCAAAGATACATAAAAAAGATATATTTTCGATAGTTTTTTAGTTAAAAATTTGGCTGTTCTAACAAAAAAGTGTATCTTTGCGGTGATATTTAACATTATTAATACTTAAAATAAAGATTCGCCTATTGATTTAGACATTTACTTAATGATAAAATAAGGATTAAGAAATGAGAAAACTCAATCAAATGACAGATGAAGAATTGGCCTTGGCTTACGTCGAGGGCGACAATAAGGCTTTTGACTTGTTGTTGTCCCGTTGTGAGGTAAAGCTGTTTTCTTACATCCTCTTCGTCGTACATGATGAAGAGCTGGCGAACGATATATTTCAAGAAACTTTCGTGAAGGTGATAGTCAAACTTCAAGATGGGCAATATTCGCCTAATGGTAAGTTTGTCTCATGGCTTATGCGTATAGCTCACAATGTAATTGTCGATGGCTATCGTGATGCAAAAAATCTGCTTTTTGCAGACCAGCAGAACAATAATGATCTTTCCCGTCTGAAGGGAGATGCTGTAACAGATAGTTTTGTGGAAAAGGAAATCGTGCGCAACCAGGTGTTGAGCGATGTGAGACGATTGGTGGATTTCCTGCCTTCTAACCAGCGGGAACTCATCTATATGCGATTCTATCAGCAGTTGACTTTCAAGGAGATTGCTGAATTGACAAATGTGAGTATCAATACGAGTCTGGGACGTATGCGTTATGCGCTCCATAATCTTCGTCGAATGGCGAAGGAGTATCATATCAGTCTGCAACTTGACTAAACTTTCCGCTGTTTTATCAGCGGGAAGTTTAATCTTCTTGCACCTTCATTTACAGGAACATCTTTAGTCCTCTTCCTTTTTCAACTCTTTCAGATCGTGAATTGTTGCACAAGGATCAGGGCTCTTGAAGACGTAGCTGCCACTCACCAGTACATCGGCTCCGGCCTGTACGAGTCGTGGGGCAGTTTCACCCTGTACGCCACCATCTATCTCGATAAGTGCATGGCTGCCGCTCTCCTTGATGAGTTTGCGTAGGCGATGTATCTTCTTGATGGTGTTTTCGATAAACTTCTGTCCGCCGAATCCTGGGTTCACGCTCATCAGCAGTACCATATCCACATCGCAGATAATGTCTTCCAGGACATTTACAGGAGTAGAAGGGTTGAGGGTTACGCCTGCCTTCATGCCTGCTGCATGAATCTGCTGGATAGTACGGTGTAAGTGAGTGCATGCCTCGTAGTGCACGTTCATCATCATGGCACCAATCTTGGCGGTTTGCTCAATATATTGTTCTGGGTGTACAATCATAAAGTGTACGTCAAGAGGCTTGGTGCTCGCCTTCGCCACAGCTTCCAGCACAGGAAAACCGAAGGAGATGTTAGGTACGAATACACCATCCATAATGTCCATGTGGAGCCAGTCTGCTTCACTCTTGTTGATCATTTCTACATCGCTCTTCAAGTCAATGAAATTGGCTGAGAGGAGAGAAGGGGAAACCATTGTTTTCATCTCTGTTTTTTTTCGTTTTATGATATGAGGTTATAATCAGTTGATGAAATACGCCTTGCAGGATTCTTTCTTCTTGAATGCGCGATAAGTGTAAGCCATCTGTTTGATGAAATAGATGGTCTTGGCAGATGGTCTCATCTCTTCGGAAGTAAATAAATGCTTCATAGGCATATTTTTTATAAATTGATTAATACTATGCTGTTTCTAATTGCGCACCGATAGTGAGGAAATGCATCCTCATCATGATGCTTATATATTCATAAACGATGGGTATGGGATTTTATTATATCGGGCGCTTATATTTTTTTGTGAATAGTACTCTGATTACTTATATATAATAAGGTGTAAGGGGAAAAATGAAGAGAAAAAGAAGAGAAAATGAACTTTTTTCTGTTAAAATGATTAATTTTTAGATAAAAAGTTTGCTATTTCGTAGAAAAAGTGTAATTTTGCAATCGGTTAGTTGTAGTGACTATGCCAGTAATAAATAAAAATTAAAAGAAACAAAATAAAGAATTATAAATATGATGAACTCGTTTGTATCTACAGCATGGTGGTGGCGTAACTCAAGATCTAGAAAGTCGTGAGTCGAGTACCCGTGTGGATGCAAATCCGAATATACTAAGGGCCTGCCGTAACTTACGACAGGCCCTTTTTACATATCAGGGAGTTTCGGAAAATGATTCTTATTGGAATTTAGAGTATTAACAAAACAACAAAATAAAAATATATAGGAGAACAGGATTATGGAAATGAAGAATATCTTGAACAGAATGTTGAACCACGAGGAGTTGACCCGTGAAGAAACCAAGAATATCATCCTGGGAATTACTCAGAGTGAGTTTCCTGAGGAACAGATTACAGCCCTGCTTACTGGTTTGCAGATGCGCGGTGTGACTGTAGATGAACTTCTCGGTTTCCGTGATGGTATTTTGGAGACTGGTGTTCCTGCCATTCTCAATTGTGACCGATATATCGATGTTGTTGGTACCGGTGGTGATCGCAAGAATACTTTCAATATCTCTACTACTTCTTGTTTCGTCATTGCTGGTGCAGGATATAAGGTGGCTAAGCATGGTAACTTCGCTGCAACTTCGGTGAGTGGAGCTTCCAACGTCATCAAGAATCACGGAGTACAGTTTACTGATGATCTTGATAAGCTCAACCGTTCTCTTGATGAGGCTGGAATCGTTTATCTTCACGCTCAGCTTTTCGCCAAGGCAATGAAGTTTGTGGGTCCTATCCGCAAGGCTCTTCAGTTTCCTACAGTCTTCAATCTCCTGGGTCCTTTGGTTAATCCTAGTCAGCCAAAGTGCCAGTTGCTCGGTGTTGCCAATCTCGACCAGATGCGTCTCTATAATCAGGTTTACCAGAAAATCGGCATAGATTACGGAATCGTAAACAGCATTGATGGTTATGATGAGATTTCACTTACCAGTGATTTCAAGGTTACTACCAACAATTACGAGAGAATCTTCAAGCCACAGGATCTGGGCTTCGAGATAGCCAAGCCTGAAGAGGTAAGAGGAGGAGCTACCGAGCAGGAAGCAAAGGATATTTTTGATGCTGTGCTTGAGAACCGTGCCCTGCCAGCGCAGAAGAATATCGTGCTCGCCAATGCAGCCTTCGGCATCCAGGTGATGGAGAAGGGAAAGAAGAGTATCGAAGAATGCGTGGAGATTGCTCGTGAAAGCATTGATTCTGGAAAGGCTCTTGCTACATTCAAGAAATTCGTGGAACTCAATAGTTAAGGAAGATGGATATTTTAGAAGAAATCGTCGCTCACAAGAAAATAGAGATAGAACAGCGTAAGCGCTTTATTCAACCCCGCCAGATGATTACCCTCACCGAGCAGAAAATGCAGGAGAATGGAGGAAGAGTCCCGGGTGGAAGCATGAAGGAAGCGCTGATGAAGTCGGAGACCGGAATCATCGCTGAGTTCAAGCGTAAATCGCCTAGCAAAGGCTGGATCAAGGAAGAGGGAAAGGCTAGTATCATTCCTCTTGGCTATCAGCAGAATGGGGCTACGGCGCTGAGCATCCTCACAGACATAGATTACTTTGGTGGCTATGATGAATTTATCCAGGAGGCTCGCCATGTAGGTGTAACTCTACCTATATTATATAAGAACTTCGTGGTGGATGAATATCAGCTCTTGCAGGCTCGATACTGTGGAGCTTCGGCAGTATTGCTGATTGCTGCCTGTCTTTCCAAGGAAGAATGCAGGAATCTGATGCGAATGGCTCATCAACTGGGATTGGAGGTTCTTTTGGAGATGCATGGCGAATGTGATTTCGAGTATGCTGAGTTGGAGCCGGATATGTACGGAATCAACAACCGTAACCTCGGAACCTTTGTGACGGATGTGGAAAACAGTTTCCGACTGTCAGAAATGCTTCCGAAGGATGTATGCAGAGTAAGCGAGAGTGGAATCTCTCAGCCTCAGACAGTTCTCAGATTAAGAGAAGAAGGTGGGTTCAGGGGCTTCCTGATGGGAGAGCAGTTTATGAAACAGGCTGACCCTGGAGAGGCACTCGCTCAATTTATCAATCAATTAAAATCATAGGCAGATGTTAGTAAAGGTTTGTGGAATGCGTGAGCCTGGGAATATAGAAAAGGTAGTTCAGTTAGGGGTGGATATGATGGGATTCATCTTCTATCCAAAGTCACCGAGATTCGTTTCTCAATCTGTGGATCGAACGGCTGTAGATAAGAATGTTTGCAGAGTGGGTGTCTTTGTCAATGAATCAGTAGAATTGATTTTTGATAAGATTCTTCAGTTTGATTTGAATGCCGTGCAGTTGCATGGAAATGAGAGCCGCGAACTCTGTGAACAGCTTCATGAGCAGAATGGCTTATTGAAAGTCATCAAGGCTATCAGCGTTTCCACAGCCGGGGATATCCCGAAATATAAGGAATATGTAGGCGCTGTTGATTACTTCCTTTTCGATACCAAGTGTAAAACGGTGGGTGGAAGTGGTCAGCAGTTTGATTGGCAGGTTTTGGAGAATTACGATGGCGATGTTCCATTCATCTTGAGTGGTGGAATAGGACCGGAGGATGTGGAGAGAATCAGAAACTTCCATCATCCGATGTGCATCGGAATCGATCTGAATTCGAAATTCGAGATGGAGCCGGGCTTAAAGGATGTGGAGAAGTTGAATACATTTCTTGAAAATATAGAAAACAAAGAGATAAAAAAAGAGTATTATGAATAAGATAAATGCATTGTTTGCAAACAATAAAGACCGCAAGCTTTTGAGCTTGTATTTCTGTGCTGGTTGCCCAACCCTTGAAGGAACGGGTGATGTGATTAAGGCAATGGAACGCAAGGGAATTGATATGATTGAGGTAGGAATCCCATTCAGTGATCCTCTGGCTGATGGACCTGTCATTCAGAGTGCTGGTACCAAGGCTTTGAAGAATGGAATGACTGTGAAGAAGCTCTTCGCTCAATTGAAAGCTATCAAGAATGAAGTAAAGTTGCCACTTGTTCTGATGGGCTATCTGAATCCTATCATGCACTACGGAATAGAAGAATTCTTCAAGAGCTGTGTAGAAAGTGGTGTGAGTGGAACTATTATTCCTGATCTTCCTTTCGATGATTATCTGAAAGTGGTAAAGCCTATTGCTGACAGATATGATATCCGCGTCATCATGATGATTACACCGGAAACAAGTGAGGAGCGTATCCGATTCATCGACGAACATACTGATGGCTTTATCTATATGGTTAGCTCTGCCAGCATCACGGGCGCCCAGAGTAGCTTCGGCGATGCGAAGTTGGCTTATTTCAATCATATCAATGGTATGAATCTACGTAATCCTCGTATGATTGGTTTCGGAATCAGCAACAAGCAAACTCTTACGAGTGCGCAGGATAACGCAGCTGGTGCCATCATCGGTAGTAAGTTTGTGACATTGCTCAATGAGGTAGGAAATCCAGACCAGGCTCTCGACCTGCTTTTCGAAGCATTGAAAAAATAATTCAACCTTTTAATTTTATAGGAAAGATGTATCAAGTTGACGATAAAGGATTTTTTGGAAAATTCGGAGGAGCTTATGTTCCTGAGATTTTATATAAGTGTGTAACTGAACTTCAGGAGGCTTATAAGCCTATCATTGAGAGCGAGGAGTTTAAGAAAGAATATTATGCGCTCTTGAAGGATTATGTTGGCCGCCCTTCACCTCTTTACTATGCGAAGAGAATGAGTGAAAAGTATGGATGTCAACTCTATCTGAAGCGTGAGGATCTGAATCATACCGGTGCACACAAGATCAACAATACCATCGGTCAGATCCTGATGGCAAAGAAGATGGGTAAAACCCGTATCATCGCAGAAACCGGTGCTGGTCAGCATGGTGTTGCCACAGCTACAGTATGTGCCTTGATGGATATGAAGTGTGAAATCTTCATGGGTGCTACCGATGTGGAGCGCCAGCATACCAATGTGGAGCGTATGAAGATGCTGGGCGCCAAGGTGAATCCTGTCCGTACTGGCAATATGACTTTAAGTGATGCATGCTCAGAGGCTATCCGCGACTGGTGCTGTCATCCACAGGATACATTCTATATCGTTGGTTCTACGATGGGACCTCATCCTTACCCAGATATCGTGGCAAAGATGCAGAGTGTAATCAGTGAGGAGCTGAAATGGCAGTTGGAAGAGAAGATTGGCCGCGATTATCCTGATTACCTCATCGCTTGCGTGGGTGGTGGAAGCAATGCCGCAGGTACCATCTATCATTATATCGATGATGAGCGGGTTCAGATCTATCTGGCTGAGGCTGCCGGTCATGGTATTGATACCAATTACACGGCTGCAACCATGCATTGCGGTACAGAAGGAATCATTCACGGTGCCCGTACGCTTGTGATGCAGACTGAGGATGGACAGATTGAGGAAGCCTTCACCATCAGTGCCGGTTTGGATTATCCGGGTATTGGACCTATGCATGCAGACTTGGCTACAAGGGGCAGAAGTCATGTACTTGCCATCAAGGATGATGAGGCTATCTATGCCGGTTACGAACTGACTCGTATGGAGGGTATCATACCAGCCATTGAAAGTGCTCATGCTGTGGCTGCCTTGAAGAAAATGAAGTTCAAGAAGGACGACGTGGTCGTCTTGACCGTTTCAGGCCGTGGTGACAAGGATGTAGAAACCTATTTGAGCCATAAGGAAATGGCTGGAGAATATGGAAATTTCTAAAGTATTTTAAAGCTTTTGCCCTTTCAGGGCGACAGTCTTACACCCATTACTACCCAGGGTGTTACCCTGGGCTAGGAGCTTCTGCCCTTTCAGGGCGTGTGGGTGTAATTAGTTAAAGTTCAATCAATAAGAAAAAATGGCTAAGTTTAATTATACGACAGTAACTCGCACGATTCTCGCCGACCTCTATACGCCTGTGGGAGTTTATATGCGATTGAGAGATATTTACCCCCAGTCGGCTCTGATGGAGAGTAGCGACTACCATGGTTCTGAGAATTCCCGTTCCTTCATAGGTGTACATCCATTGGCTAGCATAGCCGTGAGTCATGGAGAGGTTATCAAGACTTATCCTGATGGTAGTGTTGAAAAACAGCAACTTCCAGCCTTCGGCGAAGGAAAGGGAGAAGATTGTAAGCTCGCCATTTCGAAAGCTTTCAATGAGTTCATCCAAAGTTTCCATGTAGAGGGAGAGGGGAAGGAATTCTGTGGACTTTATGGATTCACAACCTTCAATGCTGTACGCTACTTCGAGAATATCCCAGTAAAGGATACCACGATGGCAAAGAATGATGCGCCGGATATCTATTATATTATGTATAAGGACATCATTGTGTTTGATCATTTCAATAATACGATGCAGCTTATCGCTTTGAGCGAACAGTATGGTGAAGAGGGAACTGCTGATGATCAGGCTTCTGAGGCAAATAGGGCTGTTGGCAATGCTGAGTTGGATGCATTGATGAAGGCGGTGAACAAGGCTAATGTGAAGCCTTATGATTTCCATCCGGTAGGCGAAACAACTTCTACTCTTACAGATGAGGAGCACAAGGCGAACATTCGCAAGTGTATCCAGCATTGTATGCGTGGCGATGTGTTCCAGATTGTGGTGAGCCGTAGATTTGTGCAGCGTTATGAGGGGGATGACTTCAAGCTCTACCGTGCTTTGCGCAGCATCAATCCATCACCTTATCTCTTCTATTTTGATTTTGGTGGCTTCCGTATCTTCGGTTCTTCACCTGAAACTCACAATCGTATTGTCGGAGAGAAGGCTTTCATTGATCCTATTGCAGGAACGACCCGCCGAACGGGTGATATGGAACAGGATAGAAAGGCTGCTGAGTTCCTCCGTAATGACCCGAAAGAGAATGCTGAGCATGTTATGCTTGTGGATTTGGCACGAAATGATTTGAGCCGTAACTGCCACAATGTGAAGGTAGATTTCTATAAGGATATGCAGTTTTACAGTCACGTGATTCATCTGGTGAGCCGTGTGAGCGGAACATTGGATCAGAATGCTGACCATATTAAAGAATTCATAGATACCTTCCCAGCTGGTACCTTGAGTGGTGCGCCAAAGGTAAGAGCGATGCAGATTATCTCAGAATTGGAGCCTCACAATCGTGGTGCTTATGGTGGATGCATCGGATTCATAGGACTGAATGGTGATTTGAATCAGGCTATTGTAATTCGTACCTTTATCAGCCGAAATGGCGAACTCTGGTTCCAGGCAGGAAGTGGAGTTGTGGCGAAGAGCAACGACCAGTATGAGTTGGAAGAGTGTAATAATAAACTGGGAGCTTTGACTAAGGCAATTCATATTGCTGAGAAGCTTTAGGTTGTGATTAGTGAGTAGTGATTGGTGAGGAATATCACTACTCTCTGATAAATAATTAATAATCAATAATAAGATGAAAATAGTTATCATAGATAATTACGACTCCTTTACTTATAATCTTGCCCATTTGGTGAAGGAGTTAGAGGCTGAGGTTACGGTATTCCGTAACGATCAGTTTCAGCTTTCGGAGCTCGATCGCTTCGATAAGATCATATTGAGTCCGGGCCCGGGAATACCTTCTGAGGCTGGACTTCTGATGGATGTGATTAAGAAATATGCAGGCAGAAAACCGATGCTGGGAGTTTGTCTGGGGCATCAGGCTATCGGTGAGGCATTTGGTGCTAAACTTACCAATCTATCTGAGGTTTATCATGGAGTAGCTACACCTTGTACTCAGTTTGGTAATGACCCTATTTTTGAGGGATTGCCTAAGCGTATTGAGATTGGCAGATATCATTCCTGGGTAGTAGATAAAAGTGGTTTCCCTGATTGTCTTGATATTACAGCCGTGAGTGATGATGGTCAGATAATGGGCCTCAAGCATAAGAATTATGATATTCGAGGCATCCAGTTTCATCCAGAAAGTGTGCTGACACCTGATGGAAAAAAGATGATTCAGAATTGGTTAGAGCTTTAGTCCTTTGGGGCTAAAGCTTTTTCTTTCCATCTTGAATACAGGATATTGCGGTGATTGCAAAAAAAAAAGAGTTTGACGTCCTGAAGAACACCAAACTCTTTTTTACTTTTATATAATGAACTCTAATCAAGAGAACACATAATCACATATTATAAATCCCAAGCTACAGCACTTGCACCAAGTACAGCTGCAGAACTACCATCAAGAGTAGAAACGAGGAACTTAGCCTTGCCCTTGTAAATCTTGAGTACGTTCTTGTCGTAAGCTTCCTTCAAAGGCTTCATCAAGAGGTCACCTGCCTTGGTGAGACCGCCGAAGAATACGAATGCCTCAGGAGCAGAGAATGCTGCGAAGTTAGCGCAAGCCTCACCGAGCATCTTGCCAGTGAAGTCGTAGATGCGCTTAGCCAGAGCATCACCCTTGCCGGCAGCAACGCTGACATCGTAAGAAGTAATCTTCTCTGGATCCATCTCGCGGAGCAAAGAAGGCTCATCGCTTGTCTCCAGGAATTCGCGGGCAGTGCGAGCTACACCAGTAGCAGAGCAGTATGTCTCCAAACAGCCTCTTCTACCGCAGCCACAAATACGACCAGCCTCACCTGGTACTACGATAACATGACCCAACTCACCAGCGAAGCCATCGCTTCCGTAGAGCATCTGACCATTGATGACAATACCAGAACCTACACCTGTACCGAGGGTAATATCAATGAAGTTCTTCATACCACGAGCAACACCATATGTCATTTCGCCAAGTGCAGCAGCGTTGGCATCGTTAGTAAGAGCTACAGGGATACCGAGAGCTTTGCTGAACATATCAGCCAAAGGTACAACGCCATCGTGAGCCCAAGCCAAGTTTGGAGCAAACTCGATAGCACCCGTATAGAAGTTTCCGTTAGGAGCACCAATACCCATTGCCTTGATCTTCTCGATACCACCTACGGTCTCGATAATTGGCTGGAGTGCCTCTACAGATGCCTTTACATAGTCATCTACCTTATCATAACCACCAGTTTTGATAGCTGTTGTTGCCTTGATTTCGCCACGAGCATCAACGATTCCGAACACAGAATTAGTACCGCCGAGGTCTAAACCAATAACGTACGGTTTTAATGTATTTTCAGTCATGTTACTTTTTAAATTAGTTAGAATTGTTTATTTATGCTGCAAAGATAATGAATCCTTTTGAAAATATCAACTTTTTCTTGTATAAAAAAGTATAATTTTAGAAGTTTTGGGCAAAAATATTGCAAATGTGCCCTTTTTTTTGTAACTTTGCCCGCTGTTATAGAATAATGTACGAAAAATGAGTTTAGCATTTCCAATAGAGATAAACATCCTTGACTTTATATTCAAAGGAATTATCATCGGAGTGATTGCCTCCGCCCCTATGGGTCCTGTAGGCATTCTTTGTATTCAGCGTACGCTCAACAAGGGACGCTGGTTTGGGTTCGTCACGGGCATTGGTGCTGCGTGCAGTGATATCGTATATGCACTCTTCACGGGTTTAGGTATGAGTTTCGTGATGGACTTTGTTAATAATGCGCAGAACAAGTTCTACCTGCAGATTTTTGGTAGTGTTTTGCTGCTGGTGTTCGGAATCTATTGCTTCAAGAGTGATCCGATGAAGAATATGCATAAGTCGAGCAATAAGCAGGGTACTTTATGGCATAATGGAATTACTGCATTCCTGGTTACCTTGAGTAATCCGCTCATCGTGTTCCTTTTTATGGCAACTTTTGCACAGTTTGCCTTTGTGGTTCCGGATATGCCGATAGAAATGGGAGTGGGATATCTGAGTATTATGTTTGGAGCCTTGTTGTGGTGGTTTGGTCTCACTTGGCTCGTCGATAAGATCAGAGGTAAATTTGATACAAATGGAATCCTTATCATCAATAAGGTGATAGGAAGTATCGTGATTATTTTCTCAATCATCGCTCTTTTTGGAACGATGTTTAATCTTTATCATTTACCAGAATTTTAAGTTATGTTTGTAGCACAGAAATTAAGAAAGGAAAGTATTGCAGAATACCTCTTATATATGTGGCAGATAGAGGATGTTATCCGTGCCTACGGATGTTCGCTGCCAGTGATTAAGAAAAACTATATCGAACGATTCGATTTCACTCCTGAACAGAAAGACGAGGAACTCGATTGGTTTGGTAACCTCATTCGTATGATGAATGAAGAAGGTAAGCGTGAGAGCGGGCATCTTGACATTAATAGAGTGTTATTGCAGGATGTCATTGATTTGCACGGCAGACTCCTTCAGAGTTCGAAGTTCCCAATTTACAATGCTGAGTATTACAAGGTGTTGCCTTTTATTGTAGAGTTGCGCAACCGTGGTGATAAGGATATTAATGAGGTTGAGACTTGTCTCGATGCACTTTACGGAGTTATGATGCTCAGATTGCAAAAGAAGGAGATTACCCCTGAAACAGAGAAAGCCATCAAGGAAATCTCAATTTTCGTGGGATTGCTCAGTGATTACTATATCAAGGATCGTACTGAAGGCTTGAAGTTTGAAGATGACGATATGTAATCTGCTGGCGGAACAAGTGTTTTTTTTGTAATTAGAGATTAGTATTTATTTTTTTTAGGATATACATATTATAATATATATTATTGATGAAAGAGATTGAAAGAAGAAGAACGTTTGCCATTATTTCGCACCCTGATGCTGGTAAGACAACATTGACCGAGAAGTTCCTGCTCTTCGGTGGACAGATTCAGGTGGCTGGTGCCGTTAAAAATAATAAGATTCGTAAGACTGCTACTTCCGACTGGATGGATATCGAGAAGCAGCGTGGTATTTCCGTATCAACTTCTGTGATGGAGTTCGACTATCTGCCTGATGGTCAGAGTGGCGAGCCTTATAAGGTGAATATTCTTGATACTCCGGGTCACCAGGATTTCTGCGAGGATACTTATCGTACGCTCACCGCAGTGGATTCTGCTATTATCGTGGTCGATTCTGCGAAAGGTGTAGAGGCACAGACTCGTAAACTGATGGAGGTGTGCCGTATGCGCAATACTCCTGTTATCATCTTTATCAATAAGATGGACCGTGAGGGTCGTGACCCATTCGATGTTCTTGATGAGTTGGAGGAAGAGTTGAAGATTTCTGTTCGCCCTTTGTCTTGGCCTATCGGTCAGGGTGTTCGCTTCAAGGGCGTTTACAATATTTATGAGCATCAGCTCAATCTTTTCACACCTAATAAGCAGCGTGTTACCGAGAAGGTAGAGGTAGATATTCAGTCTAAGGAACTTGATGAGCGAGTAGGTGAGCGAGAGGCAAATCAGTTGCGCGAAGAACTGGAGTTGGTGGATGGTGTTTATCCGGAGTTTGACGTGGAGACCTATCGTTCTGCAGAGGTAGCACCGGTATTCTTTGGTTCTGCCTTGAACAACTTCGGTGTGCAGGAACTTTTGGATTGCTTCGTGCAGATTGCTCCATCACCAAAGCCTACCAAGGCTGAAGAGCGTATGGTAGAACCAGAAGAGCCTAAGTTTACTGGTTTTATCTTCAAGATTACCGCTAATATCGACCCTAACCACCGTTCATGTATTGCATTCTGCAAGATTTGTTCTGGAAAGTTTGTGCGTAATCAGCCTTATTATCATGTGCGTCTCGACAAGACAGTGCGCTTCTCTTCACCTACCCAGTTTATGGCGCAGCGTAAGAGTACTATCGATGAGGCTTATCCTGGCGATATCGTTGGTTTGCCAGACAACGGTATCTTCAAGATTGGTGATACTCTGACTGAGGGCGAGAAGATTCACTTCCGTGGATTGCCTTCGTTCTCTCCACTTCTCTTCAAGTACATCGAGAACGATGACCCAATGAAGAGTAAGCAGTTCCAGAAGGGATTGGAGCAGTTGATGAACGAGGGTGTTGCACAGTTGTTCGTCAACCAGTTCAATGGTCGTCGTATCGTGGGTACCGTCGGTCAGTTGCAGTTCGAGGTTATCCAGTATCGCCTGGAGAACGAGTACAACGCCAAGTGCCGTTGGGAGCCTGTTCACTTGCATAAGGCATGTTGGATTGAGGCTGACGATGAGAAGGAATTGGAGAACTTCAAGAAGCGTAAGTACCAGTATATGGCCAAAGATATTGAGGGACGCGATGTGTTCCTCGCCGATTCAGGCTACGTATTGAGTATGGCTCAGCAGGATTTTGAGCACATCAAGTTCCACTTTACATCGGAATTCTAAAATAACAAGAGAATGATGGATGAAGAGTTATCAGAATACAAACAAAGCAGGATAGAAAGATTTGTTGTTTGGCAGAAGGAACATATTTCCGACCGCCAGATGACCCTTATCCTTGCTTTTGTGATAGGTTTACTCGCTTCAGTAGCAGGTTTCTTCCTGCACGGTATCGTGCACGAAATACAGTTGCTGCTTACTTCCGGGTTCCAGCAGAGCAGTTATAATCTGCTCTTCCTGCTTTTCCCTATCATTGGTATTTATCTTACCTCACTTTTTATCAAGTATGTGGTGAGGGACAATATTTCGCATGGTATTACCCGTGTGCTTTATGCCATCTCGACCAAGAACTCCCGACTAAAGGGGCATAACTGCTGGTCTTCGGTAGTAGCGTCCGGTATTACCATTGGCTTTGGTGGATCTGTAGGAGCCGAGGCACCTATTGTGCTTACCGGTTCTGCCATCGGTTCTAATCTGGGACAGATTTTCCGTATGGATAAGAAAACCATGATTCTGCTGGTGGGCTGTGGAGCCAGTGCTGCTATTGCTGGAGTCTTCAAGGCTCCAATCGCAGGACTCGTCTTCACCCTCGAGGTGCTGATGGTTGATCTTAGTATGGCTTCACTTCTGCCTATCCTTATCAGTTGTGTCACTGCTACCTGTTTTACCTATATCTTTATGGGTGACAGTTCGCTTTTCGATTTTACCCTTACCAATCCATGGGAGTTGAATCGTACACCAGCATGTATCCTGTTGGGTATCTTCTGCGGATTGATAAGTCTTTACTTCATGCGCACGATGTCATGGTGTGAGGGACTTTTTGCCAAGATGAAGAATCATCCTTATTGTAAGTTGGTTTTTGGTGGACTCATTCTCAGTTCGCTCATTTTCCTTCTTCCTTCACTTTATGGAGAGGGATATTCGGCAGTAAATGTGCTTCTTAAGGGGCAGAATGAGGCAGAGTGGGGGCAGGTGATGAACCGTTCGCTTTTTTCTGGTCATCAGAATCTGTTGATTCTCTATATCGGCTTGGTGACCTTTACCAAGGTTTTTGCCACTTCGGCTACCAATGGTAGTGGAGGATGTGGTGGAACCTTTGCTCCTTCTCTTATCATTGGTGGATTTGCCGGTTTCTTCTTTGCCCGACTTTGGAATGTCTACGAGGTAGGTGTTTATGTGCCGGAGCAGAATTTCACCTTGATGGGTATGGCAGGATTGATAACGGGTGTGATGCATGCTCCACTTACAGGTATTTTCCTTATCGCCGAACTTACAGGTGGTTATCAGCTTTTTATGCCACTTATGATCGTGTGCATATCTTCGCTCCTTACCATCAGTATTTTTGAGAGCCATAGTATCTATGCCTTGCGTTTGGCTAGAGAGGGTAAGCTTCTTACGCACCACATTGATCGTGCTGCGCTCACTCTGATGAGTATGCAGAGTTTGGTTGAGAAGGATTATCATCCGATCAAGGAAGATTTGCCGATGGAAAAACTGGTGAGCGAGATTAGTCGAAGCAATAATAATTTCTTGCCTGTTCTCGATGAAGCGGGCGTTTTACAGGGAGTTATTGATATCACCAAGATTCGTCATATCATCTTCCGAACAGAACTCTATAAGCATTTCAAGGTGAAACAGCTAATGTTACAGCCTTCTGCCGTAATTAGTGAGAACGAGAGGATGGATGAGGTGATGCAAAAGTTTGATAAGACAGATGCCGCACAGTTGCCAGTAGTAGATATTAATGGTGTGTTGAAGGGCTATATCAGTCGTACCAAGGTGTATGAGGTATATCGTCACATTGTGGCAGATATGTCTGCAGAGTAATAATATTAATCAATGAACAGTATGACAAAGAAAGATTTAAGAATCATATTTATGGGAACTCCAGAGTTTGCTGTGGAATCCCTCAAGCGCCTTGTAGAGGGCGGCTACAATGTGGTGGCTGTGGTTACTCAGCCTGATAAACCTGTGGGCAGACATCAGGACACTTTGCAGCCTTCTCAGGTGAAGCAGTATGCTGTTGAGCATGGACTGCCAGTGCTTCAGCCCGTAAAGATGAAAGATCCCGAGTTTTTGGAACAGCTTAAAAGCTATCAGGCAGATTTGCAGGTTGTTGTGGCATTCCGTATGTTGCCAGAGGTTGTGTGGGCAATGCCAAAGTTTGGTACATTCAATGTTCATGCTGCCTTGTTGCCCCAGTACCGCGGTGCAGCTCCTATCAACTGGGCTGTTATCTATGGTGAGACTGAGACGGGTGTTACTACCTTCTTCCTCGATCATGATATAGATACAGGTCGTATCATTATGCAGAAGCGTTTCCCTATTCCTAGTGAGGCGAATGTAGAGTATGTATATGATGGATTGATGCATTTAGGTGCAGAAATCGCTTTGGAAACCATCGATCAGCTGATTGCGTCAGATGGTAATATTTCGAGCATTGCTCAGGAAGAATTCATCGGTGAGGGGGTAGAGCTTAAGGCTGCTCCAAAGATATTCAAGGATACTTGCTGCATTGATTTCCACAAGCCTTCTAAGCAGGTACACGATTTCATACGTGGTCTCTCACCATATCCGGGTGCCTGGACCAACATCAAGAAGAAAGGCGCCGTGAAAGAGCAGGTGCTTAAGATTTTCAAGACTACAGTTAGCGATGATTCTCGTGGTATGGCACCTGTAGGATGTTTCAGGATTGAAGGCGGACATTTGCAGGTAGCTTGTATCGACCATTGGCTCAATATCTATGAGTTGCAGCTTGCTGGTAAAAAGCGTATGGAAGCTTCAGTCTTCCTCAATGGAATGAAGGATATTGCATACTACGAATGCCAGAAAGCGCCTGATTCTGATGCAGGTTTACAGTAATTTAGATTTTAATTTCAAAGTTCAATTTTCAAACAGTTAAGAAAATGACTAGAGAAGAAGATATTAAGAATGCAGTAGAATGCATGCGAAAGGGTGGGGTGATTCTTTATCCTACAGATACAGTTTGGGGCATCGGTTGTGATGCTACTAATCCTGAGGCTGTGAAGAAAGTATATGAGATTAAGCAGCGCGACGATTCTAAGGCGCTTATCTGCCTCATAGACTCGGCTGATCGTATGGCTCGTTATTTCCGTAACGTGCCTCAGGTGGCTTGGGATTTCATCGATGCGGCTATGCCTGTTAAGCCTACTACCATCATCTTGGATGATGCGAATGGTGTGGCTAACAATCTTGTAGCAGAAGATGGTAGTTTGGCTATGCGAGTTACTTACGAGGAGTTCAGCAAGCAGCTTTGCTATCGTTTCCAGAAGCCTATCGTAAGTACAAGTGCCAATGTAAGTGGCGAGCCTGCAGCTCAGAACTATCGTGATATCTCTGAAGAGATTCTGAATGCGGTAGATTACGTGTGCTGGACCCGTCGCCAGGAGCATAAGCCTCATCAGCCTTCAAGTATCGTTAAGATTGCTAAGAACGGCGAGGTAAAGGTAATCAGATAATCATTATATTGATTGTTATATTATAAATAAAGCCTGCTTGGAGTTTTTTTTCTCTTAGCAGGCTTTTTCGTAGCTATACCTTAATTGTAGCTATATCATATAGCAAGAACTAAAATGATAATATAATAAAATGATAATATAACAAGAAACCCTGCAAGAAATAAATCTTACAGGGTTTATCCTGGGTGGAAGGTGGGACTCGAACCCACGACATTCAGAACCACAATCTGACGCTCTAACCAACTGAACTACGTCCACCATATTGGTAAGTTTTTGCCTATTCGAAAAAGTTGGGTGGAAGGTGGGACTCGAACCCACGACATTCAGAACCACAATCTGACGCTCTAACCAACTGAACTACGTCCACCATTTCTTGTAAGCGGGTGCAAAGGTACGAAAAAAAAATGATTCCACCAAATTTTTTCGTACCTTTTTTCCATTTTTTTATTTTGCAGGACTATTTGGCACTACAGGAGCTGCCTTTTGAGCATCTGCACCTGCAGCTGGAGCCGCTTTCTGAGCACCTGCTGCTGCATCCTTGCTAGCACCTGGCATAGCAGGAAGAGCTGTCTGCTCCTGGGTTGCACCCTCCATGACGCTGCTTTCGCCTGCTGCCTGTGGAGCAACGTATGCGCAAGCTACGCTGATTACTACCATAAGAGCTGCGAGACCCCAAGTAATCTTTTCTACGATGTCGGTAGTCTTGCGTACACCCATGATGGAATTGGTTGAAGAGAAGTTAGATGCCAATCCACCTCCCTTTGACTCCTGGATCAGCACGATGAGAACCATCAGGATTGAAACCAGGACGATTAATACTACAAATAATGTGTAAGCCATTTTTTAATTTTAAAACTAGTTTTATTATTATTATTTTATTTATTTCTCTTAACCCCTTTGCAGGATATTTTATTTCTTTGCATTCAGCATCAGTTTCTCCAGGAATCTGAGCTGATCTACATAATAATATGCACTCTTTTGTGGGTGCTGCTTATGCAGACGATCGATAATCTGATAGGCTCTCTCATACTTGCCCTGTTTGATGTAGATTCTTGCAAGGGTCTCTGTAAAGATTCCGCCGTTATCGCTTGACTCGTTATGGGGAGTTGCTTCGGCAGGCTCTGCTCCTGTATCTGCTTCTGTATCAGATTTAGTTTCAGATTCCTCTGTGCCGTTGATTTTCTCCAGGTTAAAGCCACCTTCTTCTATGAAGTCATCGATGAGACTGATAGTACGGGATGGTTGTTGTTCCATCTTCTCTTCTGTCTCTGTTTCCATCAAGTATGATACGTAATCTACCGCAGCATCGGCTGGAGTAGGCTTGCGCTTTTCTTTCTTCTTCTCATTTTCCTCTGCATCGGCAGGGATGGAGTCAAGGAAGTGGTCGATGAGGCTGCTGGTGCGATCTTCTTTCTTCTTGGCATCAAGAATGCCCATACCTTTCGGTTTTGTCTGGGTACGCTTCAGCTGGTAGTGGGCTGCCTCTATCATCTGGAAGATGACCTTGCGGTCGGAGATGTAGATGGCTGCTCGGCGAAGTTCTTCATCGAAGCTGGGGTCGTGGAGTAGGTATAGGTTTTTCAACATCAGCAGGCGAGCCGTCTGATAGTACGGATAAAGAGCCAAGAGCGCACGTAGGTCGTAGAGCGTCTCTCGGTTCATTTCCTCTGGATGTTGTATTAATCTATTTAATTCCACGATGTCTTAATTATTAACTTTAAACTATTAACTTTTAACTTAGAACTTAGAACATTCCTACCAGTTAGCCACTGTTGCGTTGAATATCTGATCAACCAAATCCTTCACCATCTGAGTAACCAGCTCTTCCTGCACAGATGCCAGGCTCTGAGTGGTATCGTAGGTCTTGGCGGAGGTAAACTGACGCTCGAAGTCCTCGTTGTGGTTTTTGGTATTGGTGAAGCGGACGTTCACTGTAATGCTCAATTCAGTCTGTGCAGAATATCCCTCTGCACTCACCGACTTGTTACGCTGTGAATATTGGGTGATTTCTCCCTCAATCTTCAAGTCTCCGTTTCTGGAAACCTGGCGCAGCTGAGTGTTGCTGGCAAACTTGTCTTTCAGCTCATTGTTGAACATCGGACCCATAGGTCCCCAAACATACGAGCTTCGGATAGGGAAGTCGGCCAGTTGGATGGTCTTGGTCTTGGTGTAGTCGATGCTGGCTCCATTGAACTTGTAGCTCACAGAGCAGGCTGCAGTAACTCCCATTACCAATATGATGCCTATTATATATAGGTACGCGCGTAAGTGCTTCATATTTTTATTCTTTATTATTATCTTTCCCTGCAATGAGTCGTTAATCATTTCCGAGCCCGTATTTCTTGATTCTTCGATAGAGGGTGCGGTCGGAGATTCCCAATTCATCGGCTGCTTTTTTTCTATTGCCATTGTTTCTCTCCAATGCTTTTTCTATCATCTGCCTGCCCAGTTTGCTGAGGTTAAGCGATTCGTTCTCGCTCATCTCTTCGTTATCGAAGTCCTTGATTTCCTCTGCTTCTACTTCCTGGGCTTCTGGTCGGGAATGTATCAGGTCTGGATGAGAGTTCATCATATCCGAACGCGACTGTATGATGTCCGATGCACGAGCTGGTGTCACATCGATTGGATAATTTGCGGGTATGCTGCTGTTATCCATCGGTTGCGATTGTGAGAACCCTTTGACTCCATTAAGTCCACGTGCTTCATCGAGTTGTTTTCTCAACGAGTTCATTTCGCGTCTCAGGTCACTCACATTTCCTCTCAATTCGTACAGAATCTTATAGAGAATTTCTCGTTCGCTTTCATAACTGTGCTGACCTCCGCTCTGTTGAGGAATCGGTGCCAGCTGTGTACTCTCTTCATCTTTTGGGATGAATTGGAGAAGAGCATCAAGTCCGATTTCTCTTTCTTTTGAGAGTACCGACATCTGCTCTGTGATATTCTTGAGCTGTCGAACATTTCCCGGCCACTTGTATTTCAACATCAGTTGCTTGGCATCTTCTGTAAGCGAGATTTTCGGCAAGTGATATTTCTCAGCCATTTGCATAGCAAAGAGACGGAAGAGCAAGAGTATGTCACCGCCACGTTCGCGCAAAGGAGGCATCTGGATAGGAATCGTATTGAGACGATAGTAGAGATCCTCACGGAATCTTCCTTCGCTCACCGCCTTGCGCATATTCACATTGGTGGCAGCTACGATACGGACATTGGTCTTTCGGATTTCTGTGCCTCCTACTCGGATATATTCACCGGTTTCCAGCACACGAAGCAATCGGGCTTGTGTCTGGATAGGAAGTTCTCCTACCTCATCTAGGAAGATAGTTCCCTTGTTGGCTATTCCGAAGTAACCTTCGCTTTCGCCGATGGCTCCAGTGAAGGAACCCTTTTCGTGTCCGAAGAGTTCGCTGTCAATGGTTCCCTCTGGGATGCTGCCACAGTTGATGGCGAAGTATTTCTCTCTTCTTCGTGGAGAATTGTCGTGGATGACTCTTGGAATGATTTCCTTACCCACTCCGCTTTCTCCGATGATGAGCACGGAAAGATCCGTCGGTGCCACCTGTAAGGCAACATCGAGAGCATGATTCAATCCGTCGCTGTTACCGACGATATTGTATCGTTGTTTTATCTTTTGAAGTTCGGAATTATCCATTTAGCTGCCAAAATTACACATTTTTTTTGAATTATCTGCTTTTTTCGTCCAAAAATAGGTTATGGAGAGCAGAAAATAGGTGATTTTTAACTTTTTCGCCTATCTTTCTGCTCTTTTTTCCTAATTTCTAGTCTTGTATAGGACTTGTCCTGCTGCTGGAAATTCATAAGTTTCAGTAGCAGATTTCGCCTCGTTTTTTACTCTTTAGAAGCTGGTTGCTGACCAGCCTGAACTGCAGAGAGAACAGCAGAGAGTGCTGCAGCTGCCTGTGCTGCCTTCTGCTTGTTTGGCTGTTGAGCTTTCTGATTATTATTCTTCTGCTCGTTGTTTCTAGGAGCATTATTCTGCGCCTCCTTCTGCTCGTTGTTTCTTGGAGCATTGTTCTGCGCCTCCTTCTGCTCGTTGTTTCTAGGAGCATTATTCTGTGCCTCCTTCTGCTCGTTGTTTTTAGGAGCATTGTTCTGTGCCTCCTTCTGCTCGTTACCCTTAGGTGCTCCCTGTTTTCCGTTCTTGGAAGGGAATGGAGATGGAGCATGCTTCTTTGGGATAGAGAAGCGAACCTTTTCACTTTCGTCTCGCTTCTCGTGATAGAGTTTTGGCAATGGGTTTGTACCCACCTCGTCGCTTGTTTCGCGATGGCGGAAAGCATCAAGTGCCGTGAAGATTGCATGGCGGAAAGATGTTGGGTCTGCCTCGTTGCAGCCTGCCATGAAGTAGCAAGGGGTTGTATTGGCTGCGGTATGGATGAGTGGCAAACCAGCAGTGTAGAGCACGCCATCCTCGTTGTAGAGAGCATGGAATGGCACGGTAGCCTGATCGTAGTACATTGCCATGATTCCATCGAATTCACTGAAGTAACCACTGCCGAAGAATTCGTCTGCTGGGTAAGGACCAAACGCCTGGATTCCCTTGTCTGCAAGGTGGTCGATGGCAGGGATGATGATTTCGCGTTCCTCTTTGCCACAACTCTGTTCCTCGTTGATGCTAGGATTCAGGGCGAGTACGGCGATACGTGGATTGGTGATGAGGAAGTCGCGCTTCAATGTCTGCCAGAGCAGTGTTGTCTTGCTCACGATCCTTTCCTGACTGATTGCGCCAGCAACTTGAGCCAAAGGAGTCTTTTCAGTGATAGCTGCGATACGGAGGTCGCCTCCGATGAGGATGCTCAGGGCACTGTTGCGGTCACCGATGCATGTTTCGATGTACTCCTTGTGTCCCTTGAAGGTATAGCCTTCAATCTTGACGTTCTGACTGCTGACAGGTGCTGTAATCAAGACATCATAGAGATTGTTGCGATAGTCGGTCATAGCACGGTCGAGTGCTTTGATGGCTGCAGCTCCTGATTCATCAGTAGGAAGTCCCATATCTACCTTCACCTCTTCATCTACTGCAGCGAGGAGGTTGATACGTCCATCTTCAGCATCTTCTGCTTTCTGGATGATAGAGAACTGGGCTGGCAGATTCATCGCCTTGCGATAATAAGCTGCCACTTTTGGTGAACCATAGATGATTGGGGTACAAAACTCCAACATCTCAGGCTCACTGAATGCCTTAAAAATGAGTTCATATCCGATACCATTGGTATCTCCGTGGGTGATAGCCACCCTAATTTTCTTGTTGTCCATTAATACTTATTTTATAGTAGAAATCGCAGCTTCGAGCTGCTTGATTAATATTTTCTTTTTCATTTCGGGAGCATAGACGAATCCGATGATGTAGAGGTCGTAGCCTTGCTGAATTTCAGCTTGACTTGTTGACTTATGAATGCGATGCATGACATAAGGTCCTCCCATGGCATCCCCCTTCATCTCCCAGAGCCCTCTTTCCGAAAGAACTGGAATCACCATATACATACTGTCGGTTTCACCGGGCATGTTGGTTTGAAGAATGCTGTCGATCTGAGCTTTATCATCTGCAGGAACTGCATTTGAATTCTTCATTCTTCGTTCTTCACTCTTCACTTTAAACACGAGCAGGTTTTGCATTCCCGTACTTGCATTATTCGAGATCCAGATGAAGTCTTTTGCTTTTTTGCTGGCGTTCATCGAGACCGGAATCTTCAAGTCAATTCCAAACATCTTCTTGATTTCGTTCTGCATCTCCTTGTTTTGTTTGCTGGGGTTGCTGGAGATGATATCCGCCAGATGTTTCAGTTCCACTTCATCCACGATTTGGCGAAGTTTCTTGCCATTGAGCCTTTCTCGCAACTGCTGTGGCGATTGGGCAGAAATGCGAATGATATTCTGTGGCGCTGCATTCTCATCGTGACGAAGTGTGACGGAGAAATCCCTCTCTCCGATATTCACGACGATGCGGGTCCTGACGAGCAGATAGCTGCCTCGTGTCTTGCCCTTTTTCACCTGAATCAGTCGGCAGAATGGTTCGGGTTGGGGCAGTCCAGTCACATCTTCAGTCAGCATCTTGGTTACGATGCTGTCGGTATCCCCTTCGAGCACCACCTCGTAAGGTTGTCCCGTGCTGGCTGGCTTTTTCCTGTTCTTACCTGTTATATCGCAACTTGTCAGGAGAATGAATATAAGATAGAACGAGAAAAGGAACGTTATCGTTTTTCTCACCATTATGCTATTCTCTACATCTCCTCTTTCTGCTTTTCATCCTCGTGCTGTCGGATTTCTCCAATCTTCTTCGAGGTGCTGAGTAGACCGCAGGCGGCGTAGATGTCTTGGCCGCGGCTGGCACGGATAGTGGTGAAAACACCATGGGAAGTGAGGTAATCACGGAACTGCTCCATCTTCTCATCGTCAACACCCTGCAATGGAATGTCGGGAATCTGATGGAAGCGGATGAGATTGAAACGGCAATCGAGACCTTTCACCAGTTTGATGATGGCTTTGGCATGCTGCATACTGTCGTTCACTCCCTTGAATACGATGTACTCGAAACTCAGGCGGCGCTGATGAGAGAAATCGTAGTTCTTCAGGAGCTCTACCACTTGTTCTATACCCATTCCGCGTTCTGCAGGCATCAGTTCTGCACGCTCTGATGGTATCGGGTCGTGCATCGAAATTGCCACATGGCATTCGCTCTCTTCCAGGAATCGCTTCAACTTGTTCTTCACGCCCACAGAACTTACTGTGATTCGTTTCGGACTCCACGCCCAACCGTAATCGGCGGTGAGAATCTCGGTTGCACGAAGCACATTGTCGAGATTGTCCATCGGCTCTCCCTGTCCCATGAACACGATGTTGGTGAGCTTATCCACCTCCGGCAGCGAGTAAATCTGGTTCAGGATGTCGCCGGCAGGCAAACTCCCCTCGAATCCCTGCTTTCCGGTCTGGCAGAAGAGACAGTTCATCTTGCAGCCCACCTGCGAAGAGACGCAGAGCGTGGCGCGGTCCTTATCAGGAATATACACCGTTTCTACGAATTTGCCGCTTCGGGTAGGGAAGAGGTACTTGATGGTACCATCCACAGAGTATTGTGCGTCAGAGAATTCTGCGCATCCTATTTCGTATTCGGCAGCGAGTTTGGCACGGTTGGCTTTCGAGATGTTGGTCATCTCATCAATGCTCTTTACGTGCTGCTCATAGAGCCACTTCGCCATCTGTCCGCCGGTGAAGGCAGGCATGCCGAGATCCTTAGCCACCTGCTTCAATTCAGCAAGTGTAAGACCTAAAAGATATTTTTTTTCATTATTCATACTGCAAAGATACGCTTTTTTGCTGAAAAATTCGTATCTTTGCCACATATTTTAATATAATAAGCTAAAATAAGGTGAAAATGAGAGAAAAAATAGATCTTTTCTTGCCTTGTGACGACCTACAGGAAGCTAGATTTACGACCATAGATCTTCACGAAGACAAAACAGTACAGCATATCAACCTCCTGGTGAGCGCTGACTTCGCTGCCCAGCATCCGGTGCCGGAAGGTTGCACCTTCATTGCCGTTGACCGCCTTGAGAGTTCTAACACTGTAGAGAGCATCGCTGAGAACACCGATGCCGACTATGTGTTGATCTGTACCAAAAATACTGATATCCGATGGGGCAATCTCGCATTGGAGCGTTTTCTCCGTGTGGCTGATGACACGGGAGCGGTGATGGTTTACTCCGACCATTATACGATGGTGTTGGATGAGGAGGAAACAGCCAAGTTTCAGGCTTCATTGGGTGAAGATGCTTCTGAGCTGGAGAAATCACTGAGAGTTCCTAAGTTGGAAAAGCATCCGGTAATCGATTACCAGCAGGGATCACTTCGTGATGATTTCGATTTTGGAAGCCTCTGGCTCATCAAGGCACAGGCTCTCCGTGATTATGTAGCTCAGCGTGATCGTCAGGAATACCTTTATGCAGGTCTCTACGACCTGAGACTTTATCTGAGTAGAGTGGGAGAAATCTTCCATATCAATGAGTATCTCTATACCGAGACCGAGAGGGACAACCGCAAGAGCGGTGAGAAGCAGTTCGACTATGTAAATCCTCGTAATAGAGAGGTGCAGATAGAAATGGAAAAGGCTTGTACCCAGCATCTTGGTAAATTGGGTGCCTTGATTGATACCTGTTACTATCGTCAGCCGAATTTTGATGAACAGGACTTTGAATATGAGGCATCTGTCATCATCCCGGTTTTCAATAGAGAGAAGACCATTGCAGACGCAGTGCTTAGTGCGATGAGCCAGAAGACCAATTTTAAGTTCAACGTCATAGTTGTAGATAATCATTCTACCGATCGTACAGGTGAAATCGTGCAGGAAATAGCTGATAGTACGAACTGGGATGTAGAGAAACTTGATTTGGAATATAAGGAGGGAAAGGTAAAATGTACGATGCGGGAAAAGCTGGCTCCACGTCTCTTCCTGCTCCAACCTGCAAGCAAAGACCTAGGAATAGGTGGCTGCTGGAATCTGGCCGTCTCTAGTGAGTTTTGCGGTAAGTTTGCCGTTCAGCTCGATAGCGATGACCTCTATTCTTCTACCGAGACTCTGCAGAAGATAGTAGATGCTTTCCATCAGCAGAAGGCTGCGATGATTGTGGGTTCTTATCGTATGTGTGACTTTGATTTGCAGACCCTTCCTCCTGGACTTATCGACCATAAGGAGTGGACCGAGGAGAATGGCTGCAACAATGCCTTGCGCATCAACGGTTTAGGTGCTCCTCGTGCTTTCTTTACCCCGTTGGCAAGACAGATACAATTTCCAAATACCAGCTATGGCGAGGACTATGCGATGGGCTTGGCTTTCTCTCGCCGCTACCGCATCGGCAGAATCTATGAGGAACTCTACCTCTGTCGTCGCTGGGGAGGAAACTCTGATGCAGCCCTCAGTATAGAAAAGGTGAACGCCAATAATCTTTATAAAGACCGTTTGCGCACCATGGAGTTGAAGGCACGTCAGCAGATGCTGTTGGGAAAGGCTGATATTATGGAAGATAGCAGTATCTCCCGATTCTTCAATCGACAGTTGGAGCAATGGGAGGAGGCTCGACATCGTTATCGCGACCTCAAGCACGTAGAAACCAAGACACTCTCTGAGTTTGTGAAGTTGCAGTGGAATCCGGCTCGTATGGTTAGCACGGGAGCCAAAATAGACAAGAAGGCTTTGAGCGAGCGCCCTTGTTTCCTATGTGCTGCCAATCGTCCGGAAGAACAGATGGTGCAGCAGATAGACGACAAGTTCCAGCTGTTGGTGAATCCGTTCCCTATCTTGCCAATCCATTTCACGATCCCGGCACGTAAGCACCAGTATCAGCTCATCTATAAGAACTATGGTGAGATGCACAGATTCCTGAGTCTGCACAGCGACTTGATGGTATTCTATAATGGTCCGAAGTGTGGAGCTTCTGCTCCAGACCACCTGCATTTCCAGGCAGGTTCTAGTGGACTTCTTCCTTTGCAGGCAAACTGGCAGCGTCTTTCCCGCAATCTTACCGATATCATCTCGCTGAATGATGATGAGAAGATTGCTTTGGTTCGCGATTTCATCGTGCCAGCCTTTGTTATCATCTCGAAGAGCGAAGAGAGTGATGAAACCCTCTTCCGCCGTCTTTACAAGGCTTTGCCTCATCGTGGCGACGAGAAAGAGCCAATGATGAACATCGTAGCCTGGCGTAAGGGTGAAGAATTCATCACAGTGGTTATCCCTAGAGAGAAACATCGACCAGATGCTTACTTTGCTGAAGGGGATGCACAGGTGATGGTTTCGCCGGGAGCACTCGATATGAGCGGACTCATCATTACTCCTCGTGAGGAAGATTTCCGTAAACTCACCGATGAAAAGGCTACTGCTATCTTGCAGGAATGCGGTGTCAGTCCAGAGAAGGTAGAGACTATCGTTAACAAGCTGAAGGCGGCAAAGGAGGCTAAGGCTGCTGTCGGAGCTTCTGCCTTATATAATAATGGAAAGGAACCTGAGGTGACTGTGGGAATCGTGAGTGCACAGAAGGTTCATTTCATACTCAACAAACCTTATCTTGCCAAGGGAGAAATCGTGATTGGTGAGCAGGAGGTGGAATTCTCCGAAGGTGGCGTGCTTTGGAATGGAAACCAGTATAGTTCGCTGACTTTCCATCCGCAGAGTCCGGATGCCTCTTTCTCATTGAGTGATGTAACCATCGGTGTGAACTTCCATTGGGAGCGTAAGGAAACTCAGACTTTCCTGGGTACGCTGAGATTCCTGGTAGAATCTGATAAGATTTTAGCCATCAACGAGCTGCCTGTAGAGAAATATCTGGAGAGTGTCATCAGTAGTGAGATGAGTGCCACATCCAGTCTCGAACTCCTGAAGGCGCATGCCGTAATTTCCCGTTCTTGGCTTTTGGCTCAGATGCAGCATCGCAGAGAGGTGGCAGAGAGCGGCAACAATTTCTTCTCTTTCGTGAAGAAGGAGGATACGCTCATCCGTTGGTACGATCGCGAAGACCATACTCTTTTCGATGTTTGTGCCGATGACCATTGTCAGCGTTATCAGGGAATTACGAAGGAGACCTCACCACATGTGGCAGAGGCTGTAAGACTCACCAGAGGACAGGTTCTGCTGGATGGTGATGAGATTTGTGATGCCAGATTCTCGAAGTGTTGTGGCGGTATTACCGAGGAGTTCCAGTATTGCTGGGAGAATACTCCGAAGAATTATCTCACAGCTGTAAGGGATATTGCCTTGGGTATCGAGGATGCAAAGGTTATGCCTGATCTTACCATCGAGGAAGAGGCTGAGAAGTGGATTCGCTCAAACCCACCTGCTTTCTGTAACACAACAGATAAGAAGATTCTTTCGCAAGTATTGAATGACTATGACCAGGAGACTGCCGATTTCTATCGCTGGAAGGTAACGCTCACTCAGGAGAAACTCCAGCAGCTTATCGCTGACAAACTGAAGATGGACTTTGGTGCCATCCTCGACCTGAAAGCCGTAGAGCGAGGTAAGAGTGGAAGAATCAGCAAACTCCAGATTATCGGTACCGAGAAAAACTTCACCATCGGTAAGGAACTCGAAATCCGACGTGCGCTCAGCGACTCTCATCTTTTAAGTTCTGCCTTTGTGGTAGATAAACTGGATGAAGACGAGCAGGGTGTACCTCAGCGTTTCGAACTCATCGGTGCAGGATGGGGCCATGGCGTAGGTCTCTGTCAGATTGGTGCTGCGATGATGGGTGAGGAGGGTTATCTCTATGATGCCATCCTTCTCTATTACTATCAGGGTGCAGAAATCAAGAAACTCTATAAATAAGTTGTAGAATGGTAACATTGAAAAATAGTCGGAATCCATGGGCTTGGATTCCGACACTCTACTTTGCGGAAGGACTGCCTAACGTCATCGTGACAGCCCTCTCTGTGGTAATGTATATGCAGTTGGGCTTGACCGATGCAGAGGTGGGTCTCTATACCGGATGGCTCGCCCTGCCTTGGGTTATCAAACCCTTGTGGAGCCCATTCATCGATCTGCTGAAGACCAAGCGTTGGTGGGTATTGACAATGCAGGCGCTCATCGGAGCAGCTCTTGCCGGCATCGCTTTCTCGCTGCCTACTGCCTTCTGGTTCCAGGCCACGATGTGCTTCTTCTTCCTCATCGCCTTCTGTAGTGCCACCCACGATATTTCGGCGGATGGTTTCTATATGATAGAGTTGGATGAGCATACGCAGACCAAGTTTGTGGGTTTGAGAAACACCTTCTATCGCCTTGCCATCATCTTCGTGAATGGATTCCTGGTGATGTTGGCTGGTGTTCTCCAGGTGCTGTTCCGTAATCAGATCCGTTTCTCGTGGGCGCTTATCTTCTACGGATTGGCAGGTATCTTCATCGGATTGTGGCTCTATCATAGCAGATTCATGCCTCGTCCGAAGGAGGATGTACAGACCGACAGAACGGTGAGTGAAGTGGCGCACGAACTGAAGAATATGTTCCGCACCTTCTTCGTGAAGTTCGGATTGGGAGAAACCATCTGTGTGATGCTCTTCCTCCTGCTCTATCGTTTCCCGGAAGCACTCTTGAATACGATGACCAAGACATTCATCCTTCGTCCTAATTCGCAGGGCGGACTGGGATTGTCTCCGCAGGAATATGGCTTTGCCAATGGTACTGTAGGACTGATCGGTTTGTTGCTGGGTGGCATCATCGGTGGTATTCTGGTGAGTAGGGATGGCATGAAGAAATGGCTTTGGCCGATGGTTTGTGCCATTACCTTGCCTGATGTGGTTTACATCTATTTGAGCTACTCACTCAATAGCGACATCGTCGTGGTTTCGAGCTGCCTCTTTATCGAGCAGTTTGGTTATGGTTTGGGCTTCACGGTTCTTACCCTTTATATGCTGTTCTATAGCCAGGGCAAGTTCAAGACATCCCATTATTCCATCTGTACTGGTATCTCTTATTTAGGTTTGATGCTGCCTGGTATGGTTTCGGGATATCTGAAAGATATGGTAGGCTATCGCTTGTTCTTCATCATCGTGATGGCATGCTGCGCCATCACCTTCCTGGTTACTGCTTTCCTGAAGATAGATCCTGAGTTCGGAAAGAAAGAGAAGGAGATCAAGGAGGAAATAGAAGAGGAAGAAATGGAAGTGATAGAATAATATTTCTATGGAAGATAGGAGCTGTCTCTACTTGAAGATAGAATCTGTTTTCTATATATAAATAGGTGAAAAACTGAGAAAAGGTCGTTGGGAATTGTCCCAACGGCCTTTTTCTGTTAAAGTATTTAAAATCATTTTCTTCAGCCCTTGTGATATCATTTTAATATCGTATATTTGCGATATCAAAATGATATCAACATTAATAACGTAATAAATAAAGTAAAATTATGGAGAATAAGGAATTTACGTATCAGGGAAAGACCTTGAATGGCAACCTGATGTTAGTATTAAACATCATCGGCTTCCTGGCTGGAGTTGGCTTGTTTATATTTGCCTGCGTTTCGCAAGAAGGCTGGTTGGCAAATGTCAGTGGCGTTTGCGGCGTACTGCTTCTCATCTTGAGCATCATCTGCGTTTGCGGTTTCATCCTGGTGGAGCCTGGTCAGGCTCGCGTATTGCTTTTCTTCGGTAAATATCGTGGCACTTTTACAGAGCCGGGTTACTATTGGCTGAATCCGTTTATCAGTCAGAAGAAGCTTTCGCTTCGTGTGCGCAACCTCGATGCCGAACCTATCAAGGTGAATGACAAGACGGGTAATCCGATTATGATTGGTATGGTGCTGGTATGGAAACTGAAGGATACCTACAAGGCTATCTTCGAGATTGATACCCAGACCATGGCTGAGGGTTCTACGGGTCAGGCCGGCATCGGTGCTTCTGCTGCACAGATCATGAATATGTTGGGCCGCTTTGTTCAGATTCAGGCAGATGCCGCTCTCCGACAGGTAGCCGGACAGTATGCCTATGATGATGATGAGGGTGGAAAGGAGAATCAGATTACGCTTCGTGATGGAAGTGATGAAATCAACAAGGAGTTGGAGACTCGTATCGATGAGCGATTGGCAATGGCAGGTATTGAGGTAGTAGAGGCTCGTATCAACTATCTGGCTTATGCACCGGAGATTGCCGCCGTGATGCTTCGTCGCCAGCAGGCATCAGCCATCATCTCTGCCAGGGAGAAGATAGTAGAGGGTGCAGTTTCGATGGTGAAGATGGCATTGCAGAAGTTGAGCGATGAAGATGTGGTAGAGCTTGATGACGACAAGAAGGCTGCCATGGTCAGCAATCTGCTCGTAGTGCTCTGCGGCGATGATACTGCCCAGCCTGTGGTGAATACGGGAACATTGAATCATTAAAAAAGTATGGCCAAAAAGGAAACAAATACAAAGAGTTTTATATTGCGCATCGATTCGGAAACGATGGGTGCCATTGAGGCATGGGCTGAGGATGAGTTCCGCTCAACCAACGGCCAGCTGCAATGGATCATCGCCGAAGCGCTGCGCAAGGCTGGCAGACTGCCGAAGAAAAAGAAGGCTGCATCAAAGAAAACTAAGGAAGAAGTCGATTCAAATCAAATAGAAGGGAAAAAGAAAGATGAAGAATAAAATATTTAGTTTTGTGCTCGATTTATTCAAGAATGGCAATAAGGAAGAGCCAGCTGGCATCTTTGCGCAAGTCAAAATCTATCGTTCTACAAGTGCAAGGGTCTTTGAATTCCTGGTAGGAATCCTGGTTCTTGCCATGTGGCTGCTCACCATCAGAAATATCATTCATGACACATCTGATGATTGGCCTTATTATCTTCTGTTGGCTGGGATGGGTACTTTTTTCCCTATTGCTTGTTTGCTTCACAGCTATCATCCAAAGGCCAATGACGTTCCTTTCGTCAAGATTGTTAATGCCCGACAGGTATATTATCTGTCTCTGTTAGGTCGTTATGCAGCTTTATGGTCAGCCCTCTTCTTTTTATGGATTAGTTGTGTTGATTTGATAGATAACGAGGATTTGTTTCTTGGTGGAATGATAGCTTGCTGTGTTCTTTTATGTCTGAATGGTGTTTTCTTTTTTTGTAAGATATACCGGTTGAGAAATCTGGTAGAAGTTGAGGATCCAGAGCCAGCTATCAAAAACGAAAAGCTCCTGACCATCGGTGTTTTGGTATTGACGATGGCTTTAGGGTTTGCAATGCATCTCCTGCCTATTTGGGATTGTATGCCAAAGATGTTAGGTGGCTTTTTAAGAGGAATCCTCGTCATAGCAATGGTAGTCGGTATCGTCTGGATATGCAAGAGATACTTCGGTCTCTTCCGTGAAATAGATAAAGACGCCTCCGATTCTTTCAAAAAATAGAGGCGTCTTCGATTCGTCGCAACGGTTATTTATTCCCCGATAATCGTTGCGATGAGGTGTCGGCTTCCGCCTCCTTCTCTGAATTCGCAGAGATAAATCCCCTGCCATGTACCAAGGTTCAACCTGCCGTTGGTAATAGGAATGGTGAGCGATACCCCCACCATGCTCGATTTGGCATGCGCTGACATATCTGTAGGTCCTTCATCCTGGTGCAGATATCTTGGGTCGCCATCCGGAACCAGTCTTTCGAAGATACCCTTCAAATCATGTCTCACATCCGGGTCGAAGTTCTCGTTCAGCGACAATCCGCAACTGGTATGTCTTACGAAGAGATTCAGAATCCCCGTCTTAGGCAGCGCTGGTAAGTTCCTCATCACCTCGTTGGTTACAAGGTGAAAACCGCGAGGAAGCGGGCGCAATGAAAATTCAACTTGCTGTATCATATTCTTCTTTTTGTTTATATTCTGTATAATTTTATCTGTATTCTTTATAATTCCTTTTTCAGCCATTCACCGAAGAACTTATCGTACAGTTCGTAAGTTCCATCCGTCTCCGTAACAAAATCTTTCTCCAATAATCCCTTGATACCACCTTGTACAAAACTGGCGGAAGGAAGATTGTGCTTCTTGATGAATGCCGATGACATGATGTTTTGAGCCTTGCCTGCGTTGCAGATGGCAAAGAGAAGTTCCTTTTGCTTGGCTGGCAACTGGAAAAGGAGGGCTTCATAGGCAAAAGCACTTTCGTCTATAATCGAGTTGAGCGCCAGTTCCATCATCTTGTCATCAGCCCTTTCCATCATCTTGTCATCAGCCTTTTCCGTGAGCGAGAAAATCTTATTGAGCATCCTTTGCAGATACCAGGTGATGCCGTCAAAACGGTCGTATATCTGATAAATGGTTTCTCGTTTGATACACTTCTGTCTTTCCTCGAAAAGACGAGTGGCGAAGTCGGCATACACCTCTCTATCAATAGCTTTCAGAGTTTTTATGGAGGTGCTCTGATAGAAAGGACGGGCATGGCTCAAGAACATTTCCGACATCATGTTGCGCTGAGATCCGGCAAAGATGAAACTGGCATTATGGCAGTGCTGGATGTAAGTGCGCAGTATGGCTTCCACATTAGCTTCTCTATAGCTGCTGATGGTTTGGAATTCATCAATGGCAACGATGCAAGGCTTATCAGCACTCTCCAGATAATGGAAAATTTCATCGAGCGTTGTGGTTGGACTGGTGATTTCTCCCAAATCCACTCCCCACGAAGGCACGCCATTCATATCGAAGCTGATGGATGAACGGAGTGAGTGGAGGCAGTTAAGAAAATGTTCCACTACTTTAGTGCCTTTAGGTTTCAGACTTTGCAGAATACTTCTGCCTAGTTCCTGAATGAAGTCGGCTAGGGTTTTCGTGGCATAAATATCTACAAGGAATGTATAGTATTTATCCTTGATTTCTTCCTGGGCATAGACGTGTTGCACCAACCCAGTCTTGCCGATTCTTCTAGGTGCAATCAGGGTGATATTATTGTCATTCTTGATTTCTCTTATCAAGTCGATGGTTTCCTTTTCTCTATCACAGAAGTAAGCGTCGGATATGTATCCTCGCAGAATAAACGGATTCTCTATCATTGTATATTACCTTTTTATTGTCTTTGAATAGTCTTATATCTTTCTGATAATCATAGTGCAAAGATAATTATAATTTTATTATTATGATACTATTATAATGCAAATATAGGAAAGTTTAACCATTTAAGGGTATCTCCTTCTATCAAGTCGAGTATATCTCTTCTAATCAAGTCGGGTATTTCCTTGCTATCTGCTACCCCGAAAAATCTTCTTCTTTAGAAGAAGGAAAAAAAACAAGAAAAATAATCCCGAAAATATTTGGTGGTTTCAGAATATTGATGTACTTTTGCACCCGAAATCAAGCATTAAGAGTTGCCCAATTGCGGCACACCAACCGAGTTTCTCATAGAGATAACCACGGTGGTAAAAGAATGTGTAAGTGTTTAACAACTTAAAATAATTATCTTTATGAATCCAAATTCAGATTTAAAGAACAATGAGAGTGTAATGGCAGTTAATGCCGAGTCTTCAACTGTTGATGCAGGCTATGCCGAGTCAAGAATTTCTGAGTATGCAGCCCGTTTTGCCGCATACAGCGATGAGCGTTTGAAGCAGACCGTGGATTACGAGCGAAAGGTTCGTGGTTGGGGCAGCGAGCGCAGTTACTTCCTCGCCGCTCTGCGAGGAGAATGCGAGAAACGAGGAATTGATTACTGCTGGAAGTAGGGGAATGTTTCTCTGATATGAATCACCCCCCATCTGTGTAAATCTGTGAATTGAAAATCGGCGGCCGAAGGGAAAGCCAAATCTGTGGGAGCTTATGACTTGAATTCCTCGATGAAGGGTTGCAGGTTTCCACCTCTTGGCGAGTTATGGTCTTCAAGGATGGCGAAGGCGATGAGCTTGTACTTGTCCTTGAACTCCTTCTCGTCGATGACTTCGTGAAACAGTCTTGCGATATGTTTCGGAGGATTATGGAAGGCACCGCAACCGAATGCTCCGAGCACGATGCTGTCGTGTCCGTTCTGCAGACCGATACGCAGCATCGTCCTCATTTTGTTCTTTGTCAATGCGGCGTCTTCTTCACAGATGTTTCCATCTCTATCTAAATCAGGATGATTGATGGCTGCTACTGCCACGAACGACATATAATAAGGAGTATCGAGCAAGGCAAAGTCATCCTTGGCTCCAGTCCTGAACACGGTAGCGTCTGGCACATAGATGCCTCCGAATCTTACAGGCATCGGATATTGGAACCTGCTTTTCTCCAGTCCGTAATCCTCGGCGTATTCTGCATAGCGATACATCGAGAGAAAGAGGTTGGTGCTGCGGAAGAGGCTCTCTTCCTGTGCCCGGCTTCCGTTCTTCACGCCACCGCCCGGGTTGCGACGGCTTGCCAGGTTGAGAACCACGGGATTATATCCTTCTTGCTGCAACTGATGACCGCAATGGATGCTGTCGTCATTCTTCACAATAATCTTTGTGGAGCCTTCAGCAAGGGTAGGTATGTTTGAAGCATCCTGTGGCTTGGTATAGAATCTGCTTCCCTTCAGCATCTTCGTGTTGTCGAGCAGTTTCACTTCCTCCCCATTCTCAGAGGTGTAATGTCCCTCCAGTACAATATCTATAGTTTGCTGATACACGTCAGCCAGTTGTCTTCTGTCGTTTATCATGATTTCTTCTGTTTATTTTGTTCGTACTGCTAAAAATCCATTCTTTCAGGCAAAATTACAAGTTTTCTTTGTATTCTCCAAACTTTTATATAAAAAATGTGTATTTGTTCTATTAATAATACATATAGCAAGAGATTTGCTAAGAGTTGTTTATAGAACTTAACAAGATTCTATAAGGCTTTCCAAAACATTTTCCAATCACCGATTGGAAAAAATGAGCTTCAATTTGCATATCTGATGGTCGAGAAGTGATAGTTCCGATATCCATATTTCCCGATATTAAGAGTCTGAGCAAGAAGCAGAGAGAGGATTATATGATTATGGATGACCAGTATTTCTCCTTTGATGCTTCAAGTAAAATTTACTCGATAAAAGATATTTTGAGGTATTAAGTTGCATATTTCATTTATTTTTTGTAACTTTGCCCTCGAAAGGGGAAAGGTTGCCGAAGGCGGCTGATCCCTTGTAACATAATGTTGAACAAATAAAATTGAATAATAAGAAACAGAAAGAATAAACTTTAGACATATAATATAATAATATACAAGCGTTTACGATTATTTGGAGTCTCTTGAAATTTGGCGATTGAAAAAAGACTGTACATTGTAAATATAAGTGAATGCTCACGCTCATAAGGCGTGAGCTAAACTTATCTATGTACAGCAGGTTACGCCAAATACCTTAGAGACTGATAAGTGAGGCTTACGCCTTTCTTATATAGTTTCGCCAACAAGGTATTTGTCTCTTCTGCATTGTTTTAGTAAGCCTGGAAGTTTGCCAAAGCATAGCAAAAGTGTGACCTGCTAATTCCGATAAAGTTTACGCTCATAATCCCTTATAAGCGACGATGAAACAGGAAATCCCTTATTCATCTGCGCAGCTCTTGTATTATGCTTGGCAGTTGTCACGTAATAGGGGCGGTGCAGATGATGATAAGTTGACGGGTGTCTTGTCGGAGGCACGTGTCGATCTGAACCCCCATCAGGTGATGGCGGCTCTTTTTGCATTCCAATCTCCTTTCTCCAAAGGTGTTATCCTTGCCGACGAGGTGGGATTGGGAAAAACGATAGAGGCTGGTATTGTTATCAGCCAGTTTTGGGCTGAACGTAAGCGTCGTATCCTCATCGTTGCCCCAGCTACCCTCCGCCGACAGTGGAGCATGGAGCTGGAGGAAAAGTTCTTTCTGGATTCTTTTATTCTCGAAAAGAAAAAGGGGATTTCTTTAGACCATCTTTCCGATGGCAAGCAAATCTATATCTGCTCTTATCAGTTTGCTTCCAGACAAGCCGAAATCTTGTCGCGCACTCATTGGGACCTGGTGGTTTATGATGAGGCTCATAAACTGCGTAACGTTTATAAGTCAACCCCTTCGATGGCTTCCCGGCTGAAATCAGCTTTTTCTGATAGTCATAAACTCCTCCTTACCGCCACTCCGCTCCAGAACAACATTGAGGAATTGTATGGTCTGGTAAGTATCATCGATGACCATTACTTTGGTGACTTGAAGAGTTTCAAGGCTCAGTATTGCTATAGTAACAAAAACGATGATATTGCTTTTGGAGATCTTCGCAAGCGTCTTCGCCCCATCGTGCATCGCACGCTTCGCAAACAGGTAACGGAGTATGTAAAATATACTTCCCGTATCCCGATGGCGCAGGAATATTATCCTGCCGTTGAAGAGCAGAAACTCTATAATCAAATCAGCGAGTATCTTCGCCGTGATGATTCTTACGGATTGCCAACCAGTCAACGCCAGTTGATTACGCTGATATTCCGCAAACTCATGTCTTCATCAACCTTTGCCATCGGCTATACGCTCAAAACACTTATCGACCGTTTGCAGACCAAGATTGCTCCATATTCTGCCGATAAACAGCAGGGCTGGTATGGAGAAGATGGAGAAATAGCCATGGTTGCCGAGGATATGCTGGGCGATGATTGGGATGAATGGAATGAGCAGGATGAGAACGGACAGGAAGGAGAAATCCTTACTCCCGATGAGATAGAAGGTATCAAGGATGAAATCAAGGAACTTCAACGTCTATATGATCTTGCCAATGGCATCAGTAGCAATAAAAAAGGTGATTGCCTCTTGTCGGCACTCCATACCGGATTTCGGAAGATGGAAGAGTTGGGAGCCAACCGCAAAGCTTTGATATTCACGGAAAGTACCCGTACCCAGCTCTATCTGAAACAGCTTTTAGAGGAGAATGGTTATATGGGCAAGATAGTACTCTTCAATGGTTCCAACAACGATGAAACTTCCCTGAAGATATATAAGGCATGGAAAGAGCGGAATATAAGTATATCAGCCTTTACCCCTTCTTTGTCGGCAAACAAGCGTCAGGCTATTGTAGATTATTTCAGAGACGAAGCCGAAATCATGATTGCTACCGAGGCGGCATCCGAAGGTATCAACCTTCAGTTTTGTTCGCTTATCGTGAATTATGATTTGCCGTGGAATCCTCAAAGGGTTGAACAGCGTATAGGTAGATGCCATCGTTATGGACAGAAGAATGATGTTGTGGTTTTCAACTTCATCAACAAGGCAAATGCAGCTGATGTGCGTGTGTTCCAACTGCTTTCTGAGAAATTCCATCTCTTTGATGGTGTCTTCGGTTCGAGTGATGAGGTGTTGGGTAGCATCGAGTCGGGTGTTGACTTCGAGAAGCGGATGCTCAACATCTATCAGCTGTGCCGTACTCCTGAAGAAATCAATGCAGCCTTCGACCAGATTCAGCAAGAGATGGATGCAAGTATCAAGGCAACGATGCAAGATACCCGCAAGCAACTGCTTGAAAACTTTGATGAGGATGTGGTGGGTCTGTTGAAGATTCGCCAAGGCAAGGATATGGGAAATCTGAATAAGTTCCATCGCTGGCTTTGGTCGATAACCATTGCTACGCTTGGTAAGGAGAATGTAGAAGTGGCAGATGAAACCAATCTTGTCTTTCGCTTGAAGCACAATCCTTATCCTGATGTGGCAGCAGAATGTGGTATGTATCAGATAACTACGCTGCAATCGCAATACATCAATTATCGTTTGTCGCATCCTTTGGCTCAAAAGGTCATTGCCTTGTGTAAGCAAAATGAGCAAAGTCTGCAGAATCTCCTCTTCGATTATAGCCTATACCGTTATAAGGTAGCAGATATTGAACAATGTGCTTATGAAAGTGGATGGCTTCAGGCTCATCTTGTTTCTTTTATATCCGAAGGACAGCAGGAACAGCACATTGTGCTGACGGCACTTGCGGAAGATGGAACGGCTTTAGGTCAGGAGTTTGCTGAAAAACTATTGAATGTACCATCGGTAGTTACAGGAAATGCTTATGTGCAGGAGAAAGCAAACCAGAAGCTGGCTTCCCTGTACGATAACCGGCGAGCAGCCTTGACCGTTCAGATAGAAGAACGAAACAAGGCTTTGCTTGATGCTGAAATCCAGCATATCGAGAAATGGGCAGAAGACCAGCAGCTCACTTTGGAGAATGAACTGAAAGACATCAAGGCAAAAATCAAGGAGAAGAAAAGACTTTTGGGTCGTTCGGAGAATGCACAGCAAACATTGACCCTGGAAAAGGATTTGAATACCCTTACTCGCCAGCAGAAGCGTAAGCGAGCCGAAATCTTTAATCTGGAAGATGAGATAGAGGAGAAGCGAGACGGAATGATAGACAAAGTGAAGGCTTTTATCCAGCAGCATATTACGGAAGAAGAACTCTTCTGTGTGCATTGGACTTTAAAGAAATGAAACGGAATCAAAGCAAGATAATATAAATATAAACAATGACACAATACGAACAGAAATTTAGAGATATACTTGCAGAAATACTGCAACTCGACCAAGCCGAACTCGACTTTGGTATATATCGCATCATGAATCAGAAGCGTAAGGATATTGAGGCGTTCTTGAACAATCGCCTTGTTCCTGAAGTTACTAAGATTTTGAAGGCTCAAACTGCTGCAGGAACGGATATTTCTGCCATGGAGAATGAGGTGTTTTCTCATTTGGCTAAATTCTTTAGCCGTTATTATGAGGGTGGCGATTTTATCTCTAAACGTCGCTATAAGGACGATGCCTATGCTATTCCTTATAGCGGTGAGGAAGTGAAGTTGTATTGGGCAAATGCCGACCAGTATTACATCAAGACTTCTGAGTATTTCAAGAATTACTTGTTCGTGTTGCCAACCAGTCGTCGTAAGGTACACTTTGTTCTTCGTGATGCGGATACGGAGCAGAACAACAACAAGGCTGCCAACAATATGGAGCGCCGTTTCCAACTTTGTGAAGAGGATTGTATAGCAGAGGAAGATGATGAGCTAAACATCTTCTTTACTTATGAGTTGATGCCGAAGACTACCAAGCAGGATGCACTTGTCAAGGATGCTGAGGCTAAGATTATTTCCTTGTTTGCAGAAGGAAAATATGCAGACTTTGCGGAGTTGGTTAATGAAAAGGTGCCAACAGAAAAGAATAAGGAACGCACTTTGCTGATGAAGCATCTGCAAGACTATACTGCAAAGAACAACTTTGATTATTTCATCCACAAAGACCTGGGCGGTTTCCTTCGTAGAGAACTTGATTTCTATGTCAAAAACGAGGTGATGTTTTTGGATGATTTGGATGCCACTCATATCATGGAGCATTTGGCACAAGTGAAAGCCATCAAGCTGGTAGGAGAGAAGATTATCACCTTCCTTGCCCAGCTCGAAGATTTCCAAAAGAAGTTGTGGCTCAAGAAAAAGTTTGTAGTCGGTTGTGATTATTGTATCACGCTCGACCGCATTCCTCGTACCCTTTACTCTGAGATTATAGCCAATGATGCCCAAAGAAAAGAATGGGTTCGCCTCTTTGCCATCGATGAAATCAAAGGGGATATGATGACCGAGGGCTATAGTGAGCCATTAACAGAAAAGTTCCTGGAAGACAATCCTTTCCTTGTGCTTGACACCAAGTTCTTTAGTGCCGAGTTCAAGCATAAACTCGTGGGGAGCATGGAGAAAGTGGATGAGGAGTGTAATGGATTGCTGATAAATAGTGAGAATTTCCAGGCTTTGGAACTGTTGCAGGAGAAGTTTCGTGAGACAGTGAAATGTGTTTATATTGATCCGCCTTATAATACAGGAAAAAATGATTTCTTTTACAAAGACAGTTTTCAGCATTCTAGCTGGTTAACAATGATGAATGAAAGATTGTCTTTAGTTAGGTCATATATATCAGAAAAAGGAGTCTTCTTGATGAATATGGACGAGCATGAAATCTCTGATGCAGAATTATTAATCTCTGATGTTTTTGGAAAAGATAATGATTTAGGAACAATTGTATGGGATAAGCGCAATCCTAAAGGAGACTCTAAAGGAATTGCTTATCAGCATGAGTATATTCTCGCATATGCTAAAAATGGAGCAGCTTTAGTAGAGAGTTGTAAGGTTCAGCGACCAAAGCGTAATGCTGAACTTATATTAAATAAAGCGCATCAACTTTTTGGGAAGATTAAGCCAAATAACACAGCTGATGATGCATATACATTATCCCAAGCTAATCAGGATTTTGTAAAATGGATAAATAGCCAAATAGGTTTTAGCGGAGGTGAAAAAGCGTATAATATGATAGATAGTAAAGGTGAGCCTTATCAGTCTGTTTCTATGTCTTGGCCAAACAAGAAAAAAGCTCCAGATGAGTATTTTATACCTCTGATTCATCCGAAGACACTAAAACCATGTCCTGTTCCTGCAAGGGGATGGAGAAATCCACCTGCAACAATGAGTGCTTTATTAGAAGCTAATATGATAATATTTGGCCCAGATGAAACTACACAACCACGACGTAAATATCTACTTCGTGAGAATATGTATGAGAATATTCCTTCTTTGGCTTATAATGGTGGCTCAGATACAGAAATGCTTCATAATATGGATATCCCTTTTGATACTCCAAAGGTAACAGACTTAGGAAGAGAACATATTGGTTCGTTTACAGAAAAAAACTCTATAATTCTTGATTTCTTTGCAGGTTCAGGAACGTACGGACATTCTGTTCTGAAATTAAATAAAGAAGATAAAGGTAATAGAAAATATATCCTTTGTGAAATGGCAGAGTATTTTAAAACATCAACCAAGCCTCGCATGGAAAAAGTAATCTATTCCGAGGATTGGAAGAATGGCAAGCCTGTTTCCCGCAAAGGCATTTCTCAATGCTTCAAGTACATCCGTTTGGAGCAATACGAGGATACATTGAATAACTTGCAGCCAAAGAATCAGCGACTCGACTTCGATAACGAGAATGGCAAGGGAGATTTCGAGGAAACCTATTTCCTCCGTTATATGCTCGATACAGAAACCAAGGGAGATCTCTTCAACCTGGAATGGTTTAAGAATCCGTTTGCCATGTCTATCAAGACAACCAAGGATAATGAGTTGGTAGATACCCATGTTGATATGGTGGAAACCTTCAACTACCTTATCGGTCTGAATGTAGAGACGCTCCGTTATCCTAAGGATGGCTACTGTGTGGTGGAAGGAACTACCCATATCGGCAATGAGCGAACCCTCGTGATTTGGAGAAACTGCAACAAGGTGAGCAACGAAGACTTGAATGAATTCTTCCGAAAGCAAGCCTACTGCACCACAGACTCAGAGTTCGATAAGATTTATGTAAATGGTGATAATACATTACCGAATATCAAGACGGATGAGGAGCATTGGAAAGTAGTACTCATTGAGGAAGAATTTAAGAAGAGAATGTTTGAATAGGTCTTATTATGGCTAAGAAAATACAGAAGAAAGGAAAACTGCAGCAGGCACTGGTCCTGTTTCATTATATCTTGCAGCTGTTTGGCTGTAAGGACTTGGAGGCTTTGTCTCGTGATCTCAAGGATCCTGCATACGAAGGATTGAATGATGACCACGAGTCAAAACTCTATCATGAGCTTTGTCATAAGCTCTATGCTACCGGTCCTTTGTCCATAGAACAGTTGTACTTTTACGACCTGCATATCGTGAAGTTTACTGATGAGATTAACGAGAAGCGGAGTGAACCTATTAAGTGGAAGTGCTTCCAGTATCTATCCCTCTTGTTCACGGAAATCTATCTCGACCAGTATTTCAGTAATCCGCAGGTACTTTGCGACAACCTGAATCGTTTTCTGCATGATGACTTCAATCATCGTGCAGAAACCTGGCATGAGTTGCCCGACTTTACGGTTGATGACTTGAATAAGTTGGCTTATTGGAATGCAACCGGTTCGGGCAAGACTCTGCTGATGCATGTCAACATCAAGCAAAATCAGGAGTATGCCAGAATCCATCATGCCAAGAAACTCAACCGCATCATCGTATTGACTCCAAATGAAGGATTGAGCCGTCAGCATTATGAAGAGTTGAAGGCTTCTAATATGGATGTTGCTATGTTCAGCAAGCAGGGTGTTGGTGGTTTGTTTCAAGGCAAGGCTGTAGAAATCATCGACATCAATAAATTGGCTGATAAGGATGGAGATAAAACGGTAGCAGTTGAGGCTTTCGAGGGCAACAACCTGGTATTGGTAGATGAAGGTCACAAAGGTTCCTGTGGCGATGTCTGGATGGGGTATCGTCAGAAACTGACCGAGGAAGGCTTCTCTTTTGAGTATTCCGCAACCTTTGGTCAAGCCATTTCTGCAAAAAGTAATGCCAAAGACCGGAAGGCGATGTTCGACCAATATGGTAAGGCTACACTCTTTGATTATTCCTATCGTTATTTCTATGCCGATGGATATGGCAAGGATTATCGTATCATGAATATGAACGATTGGAATGATGATGATCTGCTCAATATGTATCTCACGGCATATTTGTTATGTCTTTATGAGCAGACAAAAATCTATCAGAGTGATGTGCGGATTCATAACAGGTTTCTGGTGGAGAAGCCATTGGGCATTTTTGTGGGAAGTAGCGTAAAGGCTGTGAGCAAGGAAAATAAGAATCAGGTATCGGATGTAACTCAGATACTCTTGTTCTTGCAGGATTTTATCAGGAATCGTACAGAGTTTTCAGGTTATATCCGTCGTTTGCTCAGTTCGGAAGATGGATTGAAAACAAAGAATGGTTATTCTGTTTTTGGCAACTCTTTCCTGGCGCTTAAAGGTGGTTATCTCGTAGAAGATGACAAACAGAAGTTTGCCGAGAACATCTACGATGCTATCTTGCAGGATCTTTTCCACTCCAATATCCATGGTGCCCAACTTCATATCGACCTTCAAAAAGGAGGTTTTGAGGAGATTGGATTGAGAGTAGGAAGTGCAAAGGATTATTTCGGCGTCATCAATGTGGGCGATGGTAAGGAATTGCTGAAACTCCTGCAGGATAAAGGATTCCTTTGTGAAACGAAAGCATTCGGAACTTCCAGCCTCTTCAACAATATCAATTCTCAAGATTCAACTGTCAACATCCTGATTGGTTCCAAGAAGTTTACCGAGGGATGGAGCAGTTGGCGAGTTTCCGTGATGGGGCTGATGAATGTGGGACGCAGCGAAGGTTCTGAGATTATTCAGCTTTTCGGTCGTGGCGTTCGTCTGAAGGGATACAGATGTTCCCTGAAGCGAAGCAAGATGCTGGATGCCTGCTATCAGGACGAGATGATTCCAAAGAATTTGTCAACTATAGAGACTCTGAATATCTTTGGCGTGCGGGCTGATTATATGGAAGCCTTCAAGGCATACTTGGAGGATGAAGGTTTGCCAACCAATGAGATTGACTATGAGAAGATTGTCATCAAAACCATTAAGTCTGTTGATTTAGACGCTCTTCATCTTTCATTGCCGAAAGTCGTAGATGGCTATAACTTCAAGAAGTCTGCCGTGGTGGAACCTGCCGAAGAAAGCCTGTTGAAAAAGGTGAATGTAAAACTGGACAAATATCCAAAGGTGGATTTGCTGAGAAGCAAGAATGTCCAAACTGCTAATGCTGCAAGTCACTATATAGGTGTTTTGGGACAGGAGCATCTGAATTGGATAGACTGGACGGAAGTGTTCTTTGCCTTGCAAGGTATGAAGGCGGAGCGTGGTTGGTATAATCTGGAATTGCGATTGGAAGACTTGAAGTATTTGATGGCGAATCCTTTCTGGTACGAATTGTCTATTCCTGAGGACCGTTTGAACTTTCATGATTTCGGAAAGAATGTGGAGTTGTGGCAGGATGTTACAATCAGTCTGCTTCGAGGCTATATGGATATGGCTTATAAGAAAGCCAAGTCGAAGGAAGAGCAAAAACATCTGAAGGAGACGCCGGTTACCTATTATAATATAGGTATGCCTGATGAATATGAAATAGAGGTTCGTAACGACCTGTATAATGTGGTAGATCATTTGAAAATATTGCAGGCGCAGGTGGAGGCCAATGAATTTGGTGAAGACTTAGTTCTTGATGCTCCTTATTTCAAGGCTTTGGATGTGGAGGAACATCTGTATAAGCCTTTGGTTTTCCTTGCAGAGAAAAATACCAATGGTAATCGTCCTTATGTAGATGTTGTAACTGGTGAGCCAAAGTTAAAGGTGTCTCCAGTGGCGTTAAATTTGGGAGAACAGAACTTTGTAACTTCCTTCCGTGAATATTGTAGGGTTCATCAAGACGATGTGCTAGCTGGTAAGCAGGTTTATCTGCTTCGCAATGAGAGCAAGAGGGGATTGGGCTTCTTTGAGGCAAACAACTTCTATCCTGATTTTATCTTATGGATATTGGATGGAGAGAAGCAATACATCACCTTTATCGATCCGAAAGGTATTCGCAATCTTAAAGGATTGGAGGATGATAAGATTCAACTCTTCAAGTATTTACAGACAGAAGTAGCTTCTCAGTTGGGCAACGCTCACCTGATGTTGAACAGTTTCATTATCAGCAATACGCCAATGGAGCAAGTTGAGTTTTGGTTGAAGAATCCATTTGAGAAAGGTGAATTCCAAAAGAATCATGTGCTGTTTAAGGATGATAAAGGCTATCTGGAAACTATGGTTGATATGATTTTGCAGTATATATAGAAAAAAGTTTTTTTTCTATTTTAATGCCACATCTGCCACGCTGTGTGTAAGTGGTTGATACAGATAGAATAATGGGTGGCAATAAGGTGCTTTTTTATAGCCACCTATTGCCACACCGATACGTTCTTTATACTATGCCCAAGGCTGAAGGAAAGTCAACCGAAACGCTGCCCATTTGCGCCCGAAACGTTGGGTGCTTTTGACCAGAAGTTTCGGGCACTTGTCTTCGTTGTAAGGGGCACGTATCCTCGTTGTATGGAGGACATGTCCTCGATGTATCGGGCAAGTACTTACGATATATTACGCAAGCACTTACGATATATTACGCAAGCACTTACGATATATGATGCAAGCACTTACGATATTTAGAAGACGCAAGGCAATGCAGAGAGCTGCTGCATGATGGTCTTTGCCATACGGGAATGGCCGGCATCGTTTGGATGAAGACGATCGGTGTCTGGCTTGTTGAACATCTGGGCACCAGCATCATAAAGAGGGAAGAGACCTGAATGGGAGTTGAGGTCGATGACCGGAACCGCCCATACATTGCCCACTTCCTTAATTGCCTTAACGTATTCATCGAAGAAGATGCCACGAACGTTCTCGTACATCTCATCAGGCTGGATGTTCTTGTCACCGCTGGCGAAGAGCGCACGATGCACAGGTGTCATCACCACAATCTGCTTGGTAGGGTACATCTGCTTCAACTTCGACATGGCGATGTTAATACGACCTTTCAAGGTGTTCTTGTCCATGCTGAAGTGGCGATGGCGACGCTGAACCATTTCGCTTGGCTTGTGGCGGGCTACCCTCACGCTGTCGAAAGTCTCCGTGTACCATTCACCGATAGGCACACCATTGTTGTAATCGTTGGTACCCATAAAGATGAGGATGGCATCGAAATCATCGCCATGCTCCTTCTGGAGCTGATCTGCCTGACGGGGAATGTCGTTCCACTGTCTGCCGCTCACACCATAAACGTATGGGGTGATGCCGAGCCAATCCTGCAGGAATCCCCAGTATTTCACTTTTGAAGCCTTGATGTTCGGATCTGTGATGGAGTCACCGAAGTAAGCCACCTTCTTGCCTTTCCAGGGATGATGAAGGTTCTTGAAAGCCTTTTCCTTTTCGGCGATTTCTTTCTTGCTCATCGCCTTTTGGGCGAATGCTGGCTGGGTTGGCATCGCCAAACTGAGGGCAAGTACCAGAGTAATCATTGTTTGTTTCTTCATTGCTAGTTTGTTTTTAATCTCTTTCTAGGCGCAAAGGTACGGCAAAAATCTCATACTAAGCTATATTTTTTGTTCAAATATCGTTCTTTTTCTGCTTTTTTCGTAATTTTGCACCCGCAAATATAAAATTGGTATTATTAAATAAGGTATTAAGAGGGATGACTGTTAGTTTGAACCATTTAGGAGATTTAGCCCGCAAGCGAGTGGCTGTGGCGGCTTATTATTTTGTACCGGGAGTGGTGTTTGCCAGTTGGGCAAGCCGTATTCCGGATGTTAAACAGATGTTGCATCTGAGCAACGGCCAGTTGGGAAGGTGCTTTTTGCCATTCCTATCGGTCAGCTTCTGATGATGGCTTTTTCGGGCGTTCTGGTGAGTAAGTTTGGCAGCAGGAAGATGATTCTGCTTGCTGAGGTGCTCTATGCCTTTGTATTGTTCTGCATAGGTAGCAGCAGTACGGTGTTCCAGCTGATTCTTTCTCTTGTCGCTTTCGGAATGATGGCGAATCTGATGAACATCGCCACCAACACCCAGGCTTGCCTGGTGGAAAAGATGTATGGGCGCAACATCATGTCGTCGTTTCATGGCTTGTGGAGTTTGGGCGGATTTGCGGGTGGTATCATCGGAGCCGTCTTTGCCAATACCCTGCTTCCGATAGAGGTTCACTTTGGAGCCATCCTGGCGATGAGCCTTCTTATCATCGCCATCGGATTCAGATATCTGGTAGATGATGCTACGGCAAAGGCGGAAGAGGAGGATGTTCCGAAGTTCTCTTTCAAGACCATCGACCCGATTCTGTTCCTCCTGGGATTGATGGGATTTGCCGGCATGTTCTGTGAAGGTACTGTTTATGATTGGTCTGGTGTGTATTTCTCATCTGTAGTAAAACCCGATGAGGCTTTTATCCGTGCGGGCTATGTAGCTGGCATGGGAGCGATGACTCTGGGTAGATTCCTTGCCGATGGTTTTGTTACGAAATACGGCCCAGCCAGAGTCTTGAAGGTTTGTGGAGGTTTGATATTGGGTGGTTTGTGGCTGGCTGCCGCCTTGCCTTATCTGATTCCTGCCACCTTGGGCTTCCTGCTGGTAGGTTTCGGCATCTCTTCATCGGTGCCTATCTGTTACAGCATCGCCGGAAAACTCGGAACCATCAAGGCGAGCATCGCCATCACCATTGTTTCGAGCATCAGCTTCTTCGGTTTCCTGGTAGGTCCCCCGGTTATCGGATGGCTTGCTGAGGCCACCGGTCTCCGCATTGCCATCAGCATCGCCGCCTGCCTGGGCTTGATGATCGCGTTTGTGGCAGCAAAAGTATCCCATAGGCTTTCAGAATAAAGTAAAAAAGTATCCCATAGACTTAAAAAGTGAAGTCTATGGGATTTTTCGTAAGATTCTCCATTATTTTCCGATTTTATTCTATTCCGTCTTTCCGATAAAAGCTATACCTTTGCACCCGGAAAAAACAAATAACAAATAAACAACTGACATGGAAAAAATAAACAAAAGATTTGTGTATTTCATCTGTCTGGTATCGGCGATGGGTGGATTGCTGTTCGGTTACGATTGGGTGGTGATTGGCGGTGCCAAACCCTTCTACGAACTGTATTATCAGATAGCCGATAACCCTTCAGACCAAGGTTTGGCGATGACTATCGCCTTGATAGGCTGTCTGATAGGAGCGATGCTCTGCGGTTCGCTTGCCGACCGTATCGGAAGAAAGAAACTCCTGGTTGTTGCTGCCCTGATTTTTTTCTTCTCGGCGATAGCAACGGGAATGGCTGATACCTTCAGCTACTTTCTGGTAGCCCGTTTCTTCGGAGGCATCGGCATCGGAGTGGCTTCAGGACTTTCACCTATGTATATTGCAGAGGTGGCACCTACCTCCATCAGAGGAAAACTGGTTTCTTTGAACCAATTGACCATCGTGCTTGGTATTCTGGCGGCACAGATAACCAACTGGCTGATAGCAGAACCTATCCCGTCTTCTTTCTCCTCGGCAGATATTGCTGCATCCTGGAATGGACAGATGGGCTGGCTATGGATGTTTTGGGCGGCAGCCTTTCCTGCGGCTGTATTCTGTGTGATGGCTTGCTTCATCCCGGAAAGTCCCCGTTGGCTGGCTATGAAAAATAGAGACAAGAAAGCTTTTGTTACATTGAATAAGATAGGTGGAAACAGCTATGCGCAGGCAGAATTGCAGGCCGTGCGAGAGGCTAACGAAAAGGACTCCTCGCAGGCAGGATTGAAGACTTTGTTCAGCCAGCCTTATCGCAAGGTGCTCCTGCTAGGTGTGGTGGTTGCCTTCTTCCAGCAATGGTGTGGAACGAATGTTATCTTCAATTATGCGCAGGAGATATTCCAGTCGGCAGGTTATGCCATCGGCGATGTGCTTTTCAATATCGTGGTAACGGGAATAGCCAATGTTATCTTTACATTTGTGGCCATCTTCACGGTTGATAAATGGGGAAGAAAGGCTTTGATGAAACTGGGTGCCGGCGGACTTTGCGGCATTTATCTCATTCTGGGCATCTGTTATTTCTTCCAGATTACGGGATGGTTTATGATTGTGCTGGTGGTGGCAGCCATTGCCTGCTATGCGATGACTTTGGGACCTGTTACCTGGGTGCTTCTGGCAGAAATCTTCCCTAACAGGGTGCGCGCCGTAGCGGTAGCTACCAGTACCTTTGCCCTTTGGGTGGGAAGTTCTACGCTTACCTATACGTTCCCTTTGCTCAATGTGGCATTGGGCAGTTATGGTATCTTCTGGATTTATAGTGCAGTATGTCTGGGTGGTTTCCTCTTCATCTCTTTACTGTTACCTGAGACCAAAGGCAAATCGCTCGAAGAATTGGAAAAAGAATTAATAAAACATTAAATAATTATGGTAAAAGCTTGGAGAGAAACAGTGGTGATTCCAACCTATGAGGTGGGAACCCCAGAGAAGAATCCTATTTTCTTGGAAAAACGAGTTTATCAGGGTTCGAGTGGAGTGGTTTATCCTTATCCTGTCATCGAGAGTATCAGCGATGAAAAGGTGGATAAGGAGTGGCACGCCATCTGGATTGAGAATGAATACATCAAGGTGATGATTCTGCCGGAATTGGGCGGTCGTGTGCAGATGGCATACGATAAGATCAAGAAGCGTCATTTTGTATATTATAATCATGTCATCAAACCGGCATTGGTGGGTTTGACGGGTCCGTGGATCAGCGGTGGTATCGAGTTCAACTGGCCTCAGCACCATCGTCCAAGTACTTATCTGCCAGTGGATAGTACCATCGAGGAGAATGAGGATGGTTCAGTTACCGTGTGGGTGAGCGAAACAGAAAAGATGTTCCACCAGAAGGGTATGGCGGGCTTTACCCTGCGTCCTGGCAAGGCTTACCTGGAAATCAAGGGTCAGCTCTACAACTGCACCAACGTGCCTCAGACTTTCCTCTGGTGGGCGAATCCTGCCGTGGCTGTGAACGATTATTACCAGAGTGTATTCCCACCTGATATCAATGCCGTGTTCGATCATGGCAAGCGTGCCGTGAGCAGTTTCCCTATCGCCACGGGCACCTATTACAAGATGGACTATTCGGCAGGTGTTGATATCTCTAACTATAAGAATATCAAGGTGCCTACATCTTATATGGGTGTCAACTCAATGTATGATTTCGAGGGCGGTTATGAGAATGATACCCAGGCTGGTATGCTGCATGTAGCCAATCATCACGTATCTCCGGGTAAGAAGCAGTGGACCTGGGGTAATGGTGATTTCGGACAGGCCTGGGACCGCAACCTTACCGATGAGGATGGACCGTATATCGAGTTGATGGCAGGTGTATTCACTGAAAATCAGCCTGATTTCACCTGGTTGATGCCATACGAGGAGAAGCGCTTCACCCAGTATTTCATGCCTTATAGAGAGTTGGGCGTGGTGAAGGATGCTACCAAGGACCTGATTATGAACATTGACTTTGTGGATGATCAGGGAAATGTGACCCAGGAAAACACTTCCGGAAAGGTGAACTTCAAGGTGTTTGCTACTTCCAAGCAGGAGGTGAGGGTGTGTCTTGATAATAATGATGGGGAATGCTATAATAAAGTGGTGACTCTTAGTCCGGAAAATGTTCTGGATGAGACGGTAGAGGTAGGAGACTGCGCATGGTATGATTTGGCTTTCACTATCAAGTCTCTGGATGGTAAGAACCTGATGATTTGGACCCATGAGGATGATGAAATCCGTCCGATTCCAGACCCAGCTGAGGCTGCCTTGCTTCCTGAGCAGATCAAGACCAACGACCAACTCTATCTGACGGGTCTTCACTTGGAGCAGTATCGTCATGCCACCTATAATCCGGTGGATTATTACGAGGAGGCACTCCGCCGTGATCCTATGGATTACCGATGCAACAATGCCCTGGGTTTATGGTATATTCGCAAGTGCCGTTTCGATAAGGCAGAGAAGTATCTGCGTCGTGCCGTGAAGGTATTGATGAAGCGTAATCCTAATCCATACGATGGTGAACCTATCTACAACCTCGGTCTTGTCTTGAAATATCAGGGTAATTTCTGGGAGGCATACGATATGTTCTACAAGTCAACCTGGAATGGTGCATGGCAGGATGCCGGCTTCTTTGAGTGTGCTCAGATTTCCGTGATGCTGCATCGCATGGATGATGCAAGAGAAGAAATCGAGAACTGTCTGATTCGCAATACCCATAATCACAAGGCTCGTGCCTTGAAGGCTGCTATTCTCAGATTGACTGATAAGAAGGATGAAGCTATCGCCTGGTGCGAGGAGTCTTTGAAGATAGACCAGTTTAACTATGGTTGTCTCTTCGAACTCTTCCTCTCTACAGATAATAAGAAATATCTTGATAAGATGGTAGAGATGATGCATGGTATGCCGAACAACTATGATGAGTTGGCGCTCGATTATGCAGGTGCCGGTCTTTTTGGTGAAGCTCTGAAGGTTTTGCAGGCAGCCATTGATAATAAGGCTATTACTCCGATGACTTATTATTATCTGGGTTGGGTACTTCGTAAGAAGGATACGGATGATTGGGAGATTGCTAAATCTGCTTATGAACAGGCATCGAAATATCCATCAGACTACTGCTTCCCTAACCGTCCTGAGGCCGTTCTGGCATTGAAAGATGCCATTAATGTTAACGATAAGGATGCCAAGGCCCCTTATTATCTGGGATGTCTCTATTACGACAAGCGCCAGTATGATGTGGCGATGGAGGTATGGAGAGAGTCGGCAGAAATTGATCCTAAGTTCCCTACCGTATGGCGTAATCTCGCACTCGGATTGTTCAACAAGGAGCAGAAGGGCGAAGAGGCAGTGAAGTATATGGAGAAGGCCTTCCAGCTTGATACCGCCGATGCACGTATCCTGATGGAGCTGGATCAGTTGTACAAGCGTCTGGGCTACGAGCATGCGATGCGCCTGAAACATCTTCAGCAATATCCGGAGTTGATAGCCAAGCGTGATGACCTGCTCTTGGAAGAAATTACGCTTCTGAATCAGATGGGTAACTATGCTGAGGCGATGAAGAAGTTGGATGCCCATCAGTTCCATCCATGGGAAGGTGGCGAAGGCAAAGTAAGCGGACAGTATCAGCTCTCTCGTTTGGAACTTGCCAAGAAGGCTTTGGCAGCTAAGGATTATGACAAGGCTATCCAGCTACTTGAGGCATGTCTGGTTTATCCTCATCATCTTGGTGAAGGCAAGCTCTATGGTGCACAGGAGAATGATTTCTATTATTTCCTGGGTTGCGCATACGCAGCAAAGGGCATGGCTGATAAGGCTAACGAATGTTGGGAAGAGGCAACCAAGGGACCTCAGGAACCAGCTGCTGCCATGTATTACAATGATGCCAAGCCTGATAAGATTTTCTATCAGGGATTGGCTCTGTTGAAACTCGGCAGAGTGGATGAGGCTCATGGCAGATTCTACAAGCTCATCAATTATGGCAAGAATCATCTCTTCGAGGATGTGGTGATGGATTACTTTGCCGTATCATTGCCTGATTTACAGATTTGGGAGGGTGATTTGAATCTCTCTAATCAGATACATTGCAAGTACATGCTTGCCCTTGGTTTCTATGGCTTGGGCGATAAGAAGCATGCTGAGCGTTATCTGAAAGAGGCTTCCCGATTGGATAAGAATCATCTGGGTATCCTGTCATTCAAGAGTTTGATAGAATTAGGTTTGTAGTGAAAGCTGTCTGCTTTCTCATAGGTTTGTATGTTGAGTCCCTACGTCTATTGTGAAAATAATAGATGTAGGGACCTTTTGTTTGACTAGCATGTGTGTTGTCTAATGGGTGCAAGTCCCTAACGAGCCCTAGTAGTGGGAATCGTCCAGCCAGAGAGACAAGGGTGTCCGTGGCGACGCGGAATCTGAAAGAAGTCAGCGGCAAAAATCTGACCCAACGCACAGAAACTTGATATAAGGCTGCTTGTAGGGATAAGACTGCAAAAGGAGTCAAAGTCCAATAACTACTCGGAACTGCATGCAGTAAATCAAGTGGGTATAAGATGGAAAGACAGCATGCTTAACTAGTGAGGTCTCACGGACATGTCGATTAGTTGTTTTTTTTTACGAAAGTCATGGAGTAAAGCTTGCCGTGAGAAGTCAGCAGACGCCATAGTAGTGGAGTATTCGATAACATTCCACGAAGGGCAGAACCTATAAATTAAACGATAGTAATTGAAACGTACCTTATGAAGGAAAGAATG
>OICE01000040.1_pt1 | contig 59339 bp, 36 predicted proteins | sample 1581171 | NCBI WGS metagenome assembly OICE01 (sample SAMEA3882545, study PRJEB24775) | human gut metagenome | biome: human-associated habitat; feature: intestine environment; material: feces | place: Netherlands | collected 2009/2010 | reverse complement strand
AATATCGGAGATTACCAACTTTTTTAGGCACTATTTCTTATCCCGAACTGAGGTAAAAGAATACACATTTGTCAAGTAATTCCAGTTTTCCGCCAGCTGTTCCTCCAGAAAATCCTTATGCTTTTCCGGCAAATCCGTATGCTCTATCATCAGGTAGGCCGACAAAACGCACAGCATTTCTCCACGCTCACTATCACCGCTAACCTCCAGTTTCTCTATCTCCTTATCAACAGCATCCTCTGGCCATTGCTTGATATATGGACGATAAGACTGGTCCATAATGCATCGCAACAAATGGAAGAAATTATATAGTCCGCCCGCTCTGCAATATGCAGAATTCAGAAGATCCATTATATTATGCTCGCCTACGAGTTTATCAAGCTCATCATAGGCATACATCCATAAGGATAGCGGATAAAGCACATCAGAAAAATCGGTACTTTCGGAATAGTCACCCGACAGGAGACGCCAATAGATAGGTTTCATCCTTTGATGAAACTTTATCATCCACACCTGGTTATGGAAAGAGTGATTGTATTGTTCTGCCTTTGCGCGAATATCCCAGCCTTCAGGAGCTTCTCCACCATCAAATATTTTCGTTAAAGGTCTGACGAAGTCTTCGTCGATTTCTTCTTCAATTGTTTTCATACATTATTAAATTTTTGGGACGAAAAAGCCCCACCTGGTTTGAGCGCTCAGTCTCATCACCAGGTGGGGCTTTCTGTTCTTGTTAGTTTCTATTATGATACAAAAGTAATATTTTTATTTTGAACCTCCAAAAAAATCACTACTTTTTTTTATATTACCACATATTTTCTATTATTTGACTCCTACGAAATCACTCAAAGGCATTATTTTTGCACAAAAAGTATTCAGCTTTTCTTTTAAATTTGGTATTCTTTTAAACTCAACAGGTTTAGTTCCATCAAAGGGAAGGACTATATAATATGGGGCATGCTGCGGATGGAAGCCATATTCCTCTAAAGTTTCTTTAGTCCATATCTGAAATGTCCCTCTCTTTTTCAACTTGAACAGTTGGCAATCTTCTCCTGCAGTATGCAATAACAGATACTGCATACGTTCAAAGCCAGGAGTAACACAAAGTGACCCTTTAGAGTTTCCTGCACGAAGATAACAGATACCCTTTTCTATCATCTTTGCCTTCAAGTCTTTACGTGCATGATTCACCATCACCATCACTTCTTCTGGATTCTCGGAAATCTTTCGGAGAATTTTCTTTGCCATATCCGAATTCATAATTTCCATTTTTCTTCTGATTCCATAATCCAAGAAATCTTTACTTTGGTCGATACCTATGAATTTTCTATCCAGTAAATTCGCAGCAATACCCGTGGTACAACTACCAGCAAATGGGTCCAAAATCGTATCTCCCTGATGAGTTGAGGCGAGTATTATTCTATATAGCAACCGAAGAGGCTTCTGTGTAGGATGCTTGCCGCACTTCATTTCCCAAGAAGACAAGAATGGAATTCTCCAAACATCAGTCATCCGCTTACCGCCATTCAATTGTTCCATCAAGGCACAATTGAAGAAATGCTGGTGTATTTCATCTTTTCTTGCCCAAATAATATACTCGGTTGTAAAATCAAAATAGTTACGCGACAAAGTAGGCTTGGCATCTGTTTTTTGCCAACAGATGATATTGAGAATCTTGTATCCAAGTTCCTGCATACATGAAGCCACGGAAAAAATATTATGGTAGGTTCCCGTTACAAAAATGGTACCGCCATTTTTCAATACTTTTCTACATGCCGACAGCCATTGTCTATTAAACAGATTGATTTTCTCGAAAGAGGCAACTCTATCCCACTCTCCTTTATCAAATGTTTTCCAGGTTCCATTGATACATCTGGCTATATTTTTCGACAGAAAATAAGGAGGGTCAGCAAAGATAACATCCACTTGCTTACCAACTTCACCAATGAGATTCATCGAATCTCCTTGATACAAAACAAACTCCTTATTGTCTGAAGAAAAAAAGGGTTCTGTCATTATATTGCAAAATCTAAATCCAATTGAACAGGTTGCTGAATCTCGGAGGTCTTTACCGATTCATGCAGATCGAAATTGAAAACCAAAGCCTCTACCATGGCATGACGATTCTCCAGATGCCCTCCAGCCTGGTAAAAGTGTTCCTGGGTCTCTACATTAAAATGGTTCCAAAAACGCTCCATCATATCATTCGCCCTAAACTCATTATGATGCCATGTTGACAAAATAAAATGGGCTGGAGTTTTCTCCAAGGCATGAAAAAGAGCTTCTTCATCCTCTTCCGTCCAACCATTGTAATAGTCCACATAACGGCCATAATAAGGTGGATCACAGTATATTAAATCTCCTGCTTTTGCCTGCGCTATAGTATCGGCAAAACCTTGATTATGAAACTCCCACTTCCCTAGATGAATCACACGCTGCGCAGCTCCTATCTGATTGCAAATCTTGGTGATATAGGCTGGTGCAAAACGATTGGGCTTTTTACAGAAAGGTATATTCCATTCACCTCTACGATTAAAACGCATCATACCATTGAATCCTGCTCTTGAAAGAAAGATAAAGTCGAAAGAGCTAAACTCTCTATTGAAACGATCTCTCACCTTCCGATAATGTGCATAGCCGCCCTCATCTGCTTCCAAAAGCAGTTTTCCTTCATGCGCCAAATAACTACGCATATTTTCGGGAGTAATATCACCCCGCAAAACAGCATTGTAAAAATTGATGATATGCGGATTACTATCTGCTATATATCTACGTCCTCCAACAGGTGCATTCAAGCCAACTACGCCTGTACCAAAAAAAGGCTCTACCCAATTAGTTTTAGACAGGTCTAGCCCCGAACGTCGTATAATATCATTTATCCAAGGAACCAATTTTGTCTTGATACCCTGAGACTTAATTGGAGGGATTATTGTTTTTGCTATATTCATAATCTTTTGCTAATTTTACTTTTATTATTTACATATTGCTTATATGTGTCCAAATTTGAATAATGAGGAGAGCCAATACCTGCTCTTTGAGCATCTGCTTTATTGAAATAGCCCATCCAATAATCATCGAAAATATCTTCACCAAATTGAGCAAAAGGTCCTTGTCCTGCAAGAAGCTTGCTGACACTTGCTATTCCGCCAATATTTCTAGTATTTCCACTACCTGGTGTATCATTGGCAATCTTCCACTTGGGCTGTACAAAGAAGATAAATTTCTCGATAACAGAATGTATAGCATCCAACTCATCTATTTGATACGTCGTTTTTTCATTTTCTTCAACGACGCTCTGCTTATAAAGTATTCCTAAAACCGTATGGGAAACATACTCATTATATGCATGATCCATATTCATAATAGAATCCCTATTACGAAAATATCCCCAATAAGAACCTAAAGTCAAACCATTGATTTTATCATCTTGATAATAACTAGACTTAAAATCCACTGCAAACAAATTACCTTCCTTATCTTTAAAAGTTAAGTCTGGATAATAATTTTGTTTTGACGGAAGTTCCAACTCTAATCCGTTTTTCTCAGCAAAAGCTAACAGTTTAGGGATAAGAAGTATTTCTATAACTTTAGAGACGACTTTAGTGTCATTTGTAATGGTATAAACATTTTTATTGATGTCAATAAATCCCTTGACAACCCAGTCTCCACTGTCTGTCTCCAAGAAGCTCTTATATGTAGCAACCTCTTTGGTAAGAAGGTCGAAAAATATCTCTTTGGTCATAACATTCTATATTTTATTCTAAACATTCGCCAAAGATACGACTTTATTCCCACAAATGCAAGGAAAAATCGAAAAAAAAAAACAGAAAAGCTCTTTTTATATTCATTTTAGGACAACTTTTATTGAAAATAGTACTGACATATGATAGCCTGGGAATTTATCCATCAGTGTCCGTGATTTGCATCACAGCTATCACAATAACAGTTATCACAGTTTTTACGGGGGGGGTATCAAGGGATAAGGGAAATGTTAAATAGAATTTAACTATATATATTATTATAAATATATAATATATATAGTTAGTTCTGAAAGGAGAAAAAGAAAAGTGTTTCGAGAAACTGTGATAACTGTTATTGTGATAGCTTTTGAGGAGAAAAGCTATGGCGGTTGCAATCTGCAAAGCTATGGGTTGCTATCTCTAAAACTATGGTTTGTGATCTGCAAAGCTATGGTTTCTCTTTTTCAAAATTATGAGTTAGAATTATTAACGGGATTTGGAATCTGGGGCTGCTGAAAATCGGGGCTTATCACACCCTGATTTTTGGCGGTTCCCTAAAAAAGCCGTACCTTTGCATCGTCAAAAATTAATTATTAACCCTTTAAAAACTGATTGACTATGGGACAAGGAACTAGTAAGTATCGTAAGATTATGCGTACCCCTCAGACGGGTGAGAACGCAGGTAAGAAGCTCTGGTATGCTACTGCCGTGAGCGACCGTGAGATGAGTTTCGAGGACTTCGTGACCCATATCTCTGAGCACAACTCTCCATACAGCCGAGGCACCATCCACGGTGTGCTGATGGATACCCTCGACTGCCTGAAGCATCTGATTCTGGATGGCAAGAGCGTTCGTTTCTCCGACCTCGGATTGTTTTCCATCGGTATGACTTCGCGTGGCGAGGTGAGCAAAGAGAAGGTGACGGCGGCTAGCGTACAGGGCGTGCATCTGATTGTAAGAAACACAAAGACCTGGAGCAACGCCGAGCTGAAGAAGCTCACCAAGATCGTGGCTTACGATGATTATACTACCGGAGCTGATGACGGCGGTGGTACGGAGAATACTCCGGGCGGAGGTGATACTAGCCAGGGTGCTGGCGGGGATACTAACAAGGATAACGGCGGAACATCGCAGGGCGGCGGAACTAGCCAGGGTACTGGCGGTGGAACTGACAGCGGAACAGACGGCGGCGGCGACAACGTAAGTTTGTAAATCTTGCTTGATGCGGATTGCAAATCCGCAGAGCACAAATAGGTTAGGACGTTTTTTAACGGCGGATTGCAAATCCGCCGAAACGCCTAACGGAATTAATCAATAATCACTAATCATTAATTACTAAAAAAACTGCGTATGAAGAAAGAAACCTGGAAAACTGTATTTCAGATAGTAATATCTATCTTGACCGCTATTGCCGCCTCTCTGGGCGTAACGAGCTGCATGTCGTAGAACTGCTCGAGGTATCTTAGATTTTTTATCAATTGCTTCTCAAAAAAAGAGGGTGTGCCATAAGTTAATGACACATCCTCTTTTTTTTTATTTATTCTTTATTTTTATTCATCGGATTACGCGGAGTTATCGGAAGAGCATCCTGCTGTACCGATTACGCACGGAATTGATACGGAATCAGCTTTAGCGGATGAACAGCAGCTCACGATACTTCGGCAAGGTCCAGAGTTCATCTGCTACGAGCAGCTCCAGCTTGTCGATCTGATAGCGGATTTCCTCCATCTTCGGAGCTACCGTATCGTGATAGGCTACAGCCTTCTCACGCTCGCTCTCTATCTTGTTGGCTACCTTGCGGGCATCCACCAATGCCTCAACACCACGCTCTATCGACTCGGTGCGCTCGGCTATCTCACGGATGATCTTCACGTTGCGGGCAGTCAGCTTCTTGCCTTCCTCGCCACCGAAGATGTGAATCATACCCTCTACATTCTTTGCCAGACGGCTCTGATAGTGGGTAGCCACAGGGATGATGTGGTTCATGGTCAGGTCGCCCATCACACGAGCCTCAATCTGAATCTTCTTGGTATAGGTCTCCCACTTCACCTCGTTGCGCGCCTTCAGCTCACTCTCGCTCATCACGTTGGTCTTGGCAAACATCTCGATGCTCTCCTTGTCCAGGTAGCGGTCGAAGACTACCGGGCAGGATGCCTCGCAGTCCAAGCCACGCTTCTGAGCCTCTTCCTTCCACTCGTCAGAATAGCCGTTGCCGTCGAAGCGGATAGGCTTGCAGGTCTTGATGTCCTCTCTTACGATGTCGATGATAGCCGATGTCTGGTCCTCGCCCTTGGCTATCAAGGCATCCACGCGAGCCTTGAAGTTCTCGAGCGCCTCAGCTACGGCTGCATTCAATACGATGAGAGAAGATGCACAGTTTGCCTCAGAACCTACGGCACGGAACTCGAAGCGGTTGCCGGTAAAGGCGAATGGTGAGGTACGGTTGCGGTCAGTATTATCAATCATCAGCTCCGGAATCTCAGGGATATCCAGTTCCATACCCTTCTTGCCAGCCAGGGCAAAGAGCTCTTCCTTGTCTGCCTTCTCGATATGGTCGAGCAGATCGGTGAGCTGCTTGCCCAGGAATGAGGAGATGATGGCTGGAGGTGCCTCGTTGGCTCCCAGACGGTGGGCATTGGTTGCACTCATGATGGATGCCTTCAGCAGTCCGTTGTGCTTATATACACCCATCAGGGTCTCTACGATGAAGACTACGAAGCGGAGGTTATCCTCAGGAGTCTTGCCTGCTGCATGCAGCAGCACACCGGTATCGGTGCAGAGGCTCCAGTTGTTGTGCTTGCCGGAACCGTTGACGCCGGCGAATGGCTTCTCGTGAAGCAGCACACGGAAACCGTGCTTGTGAGCCACACGCTTCATCAGACTCATCAGGAGCATGTTGTGATCTACAGCAAGATTGCACTCCTCATAGATAGGTGCCAGCTCAAACTGGTTAGGAGCCACCTCGTTATGGCGGGTCTTGCAAGGGATGCCGAGCTCGAGTGCCTGGATTTCAAGATCCTTCATGAAAGCCTGCACGCGCTCTGGGATGGTTCCGAAATAATGGTCGTCCATCTGCTGGTTCTTAGCCGAATCGTGACCCATCAGAGTGCGTCCGGTGAGCATCAGGTCGGGACGTGCCGAATAGAGGCTCTCATCTACCAGGAAGTACTCCTGCTCCCATCCGAGATTGGTCTGCACCTTCTTTACCTGTGGGTAGAAGTAGTGGCACACCTCGGTAGCCGCCTCGCTCAGTGTATGGAGCGAGCGGAGCAATGGAGCCTTGTAGTCCAGCGCCTCACCTGTATAAGATATAAAGATGGTAGGGATACAGAGGGTATCGTCGATGATGAACACTGGCGATGTAGGATCCCATGCAGAATAGCCGCGAGCCTCGAAGGTGTTACGGATACCGCCGTTAGGGAATGAGCTGGCATCCGGTTCCTGCTGCACCAGCAGCTTGCCGGAGAATTCCTCAATCATACCTCCCTTACCATCGTGCTCCACGAAGGCATCGTGCTTCTCGGCAGTACCTTCTGTCAATGGCTGGAACCAGTGAGTATAATGTGTTACCCCGTTTTCCTCAGCCCAGAGCTTCATGCCGGCAGCCACGGCATCCGCGATGGAACGGTCCAGACGATTACCGTTGTCTATCACATCGATGAGTTTCTCGTACACATCAGATGGCAGATACTTGTACATCTTCTGGCGGTTGAATACATACTTGGCGAAGTACTCCGAAGGGCGCACCTTGGGAGTTTCCACCTCAACAGGTCTCTTTTTAAAGGCCTCGGCTACAACCTCAAATCTCAAATTAGCCATTCTTCTTTTATTATTTTATAAGTTTGCGGGTGCAAAGTTACGAAATAATTGGCTAACTGCTACCATTTTGCCCGTTTTTTTATGTATAATTCAAACTTTTCTTATTTTGATTACAGGATTCTGCCCACAATCTGCAACTTGAGCACAGGATAGAACTGGATTTTATCCACGATATCGGCGATGTCGCCGCCATCTTCACCCATCGAATCATTGAGAGCTTTCCTGACATCTACCTTCTCGCCGTTCTGATAGATCTTCAGCTTGCCCATATACTGGCAGCCGATCTCCCAGCGGAAGCCCAGACGGTTCTTGGGAACCACTCTTCCGAAGCCCAGACCGAGATAAGGGCGGAAGGAATTGCAGCGCAGGTCGGCATTGATATTACCATTCTTGTCGAACTTGATATTATAATCCGAGAGTTCCGCACCTACGTGGTTCAGAATTTCATCTGAATATTCAGGATATCGACTGATAAACTGCGCCAGATCATCGCTGTGACCGCTCAGCTTGGCAATCTTGGCACCGCCAAAAGCGAAGCCGGCAGCCACGAAGAACTTGCTGTTGCCGCCGAAAGGATAGATATTCGCCTTGGCATGAAAGGCTGTACGGGAGAAATCAGCATCCACATCCACCGGTGAATCAGGAATCCTCACCGACTGTCCCTGAACGATGATAGAGGCATCTGCCTCTATGTTCATCTGCTCAGATATCTTGAGCATCTTAGGCAGAATATCCACGCCTGCCTCCAGCTCCACGAAATTGGAGATAGGAGCCGCAACACCTATGCTGATACCTTCGGTACCCACGCCTGCATTCAGACCCACATGATTGAATGCAGTTCTCTTGAACTGTGCAAAACCACTTGTTGTAAATACGAGGCACAAAATGGCCATCATCAAAATCTTTTTCATCATTACATTATTTTTTTAATCGTTAGTATTCACATCTCACACACGTTATTTCTTCTTGCTTGCCTTCCACTCGAAGAGATAGTCGATGCCCTTGATCTTTACCTTGACAAAGAGATCGGCAGCCTTGCGGTCGGTGGTATAGAGATAGCCCGAAACCACTTCGCCCGGATGGATGGTGGTGCGCTCCAGATAGCCCAGGTCCTCAGGCATCTTGTCGGAATACTTCATGCGGTTGCCGTCTTCCAGCTGCTGCATCCGGCAGATACGGGTCTGGAAATCCTTCAGCGTATTGGAGGTTCCGGCATCAAACACCTGTGCGCCCAGGTTGGCATTCACATTGTTCTCACGTTCGGTCTGCACTATCGCCTTGTTCTTTACCGCACGCTTAGCCACCTTCTTCTTGAACTTGAAGATTTTCTTGTCATACTCATCAGCGCTCACCAGTTCGAAATCCTTTCGCTTGCCGCCCTTCATATCGTAGATTTCAATCTGAGAAGGGTCGATATCCACATTGATCATGCTCTTGTTGACGATGAAGACGCCGATTTCGCGGTAATCGCCGATGTTCTCATCTACCATCGAATTGCTCACGCCCACGATGAGTCCGTTCTTGTTGTAGTAAGGCCATGCCACACCGTTCTTATACTCGGTGAGGATTTCATCAGGCGAAGGGGTTTCCAGGATAGGCTGGTGGTCGGTGAGCGAATACTTGGAATAGTTGCCGTCGGCATCCACCACTACAAAAAATCCTTCAGGGATATCATTCTTGTAGGGAGTAAGGGTGCACACCCTGCCGTTCTCCGTGAAAGAGGCTCCTACCCCCATCTTCTTGCCCTGGTTCATGAAGAAATGCTCCTTCACGTTGCCGTTATTATAATAAGAGGTATATTCGCCCGAGAGCAGTCCTGCCTGATAGGTCTTCTTCTGCTCTACCTGTCCATCCTTGAAATAGGTGGTAAAGGTGCCGGCAAACTGGCTCTTGGCATCATCCTTCCTGTCGAGGACCACAAAGCAGCCTTCGCCCTGCAGTTCGCCGCTCATATAGTAGGTGCGGAACTCCTTGGCTGCCGTAGAATCAGCAGGATAGAGCGCCAGGCGATAATAGTTGGCGAAAGCCTTGTTAGGGGTTACCTTCCAACTCTTGTTGTAATAGAGGGTGTCCAGCCGGTCTTGCGGAACGGGAGGAGTTTCTGGAATGACTTTCTCCGGCACTGCAGGCTGTTCCTCCTGAACCACAGCCTTTACTTCTTCCGTCTGTACCTTCGTTTTCTGCTTCTTTACGCGTCCTGCCTTCTGTGCCAGGGCTGTCTGTCCTCCGAAGAGGGCAATCATCATGATGATGACCGAATACTTATTTCTCATCATAATTATTATGTTTTTAAATACTTAAGAATCTATCAATCAATTTCTTTCTATAGAGTCTGCCCACCTTTACATAGTCGATTTCATCGAAAGGAGGATAGAAATGGCACACATTGTCAACCACCTCGATGAGGTAATTGATGTTGACGATGAACTTCTGGTTTACCTGCATAAAATGAGGGGCGAGCGCAAGCAGGTCGGTGCTCTTCACGCTGCGTTTCAGCCTGATAGGCTTCCTGTTGTCAGCTACCACCACCTCCCAGCATCTCACTTCGTGATTATACTGGAAGAGGCAGACATTCTCCTTATCCACCAGTCTGAAATCCACGGAGTTGGTATAGAAGAGCAGCTTGCCGTTAGCAACGGGTGCGTTCTTCACGCCAGCCCCTACTACTCTCTCAGCCTCTTTCTCTGCTTCTTTCTCTGCTTCTTTCTCAGCCTCTTTCTCCAGTCGTCTGACGATGGTATCCAGCTCCTGGGGATTGATAGGCTTGAGCAGCACATCGAAAGCCTTCTTGCGGAAAGCTGTCAGGATATATTCATCGTATGCCGTGTACATCACCACCTGGCAGCGGCGGTGCACGAATCCCGACAGCTTATCCAGGAAATCCAAGCCATTCACATCGGGCAGCTGGACATCCAGGAAGAGCACATCGGGCTGGTACCTGTTTACCATCGCCAGGCCGTCAAGCCCACAGAGCGCGCATCCCAGCACCTCCATATCGTATTTCGTTTCCAATAAATCTGCCAAAGCCTTGCCTGAAGATTTATCGTCGTCTATGATTACAACTTTCATACACCTTATTATATTGTTTATATTCAAATTCCGCAAGTCCTGCTACATCACGAAGCCATCGGGTATGCATACCTGCGCCAGACATCCAGCCACGCTGCCGTCTTCTGCCTTCCGGTTCTGCAGCGAGAAGGTCATCTTACGGCGATTATGCTCGTTCACCACTGCCAGGGTCTGGGTGATGATGCCCAGTCCGGTACGCTTCTTCCCCTTCTGGCGGATATCGAATCCCCTGCCGTTATCCAGCACGGAAACCACGGTATAGCCCGGCTGCTTTCTACCTACCTTTACCTGCAAGATCTTCCTTCCCTCCCAGCCTCTCAGCCCGTGAACCAGGGCATTCTCTACGAGAATCTGGACAAACATAGACGGGATATACGTATTCTCCACATCCACTTCGGGATCTATCTGCAGCGAGAAATCGAAATTATCGCCCATCAGCGGAGTTTCCACCGCCAGATACTGCTTCACGAAACCGATCTCTGCGGCTAGAGATACCTTCGGCTGGCAGGACAGGTCGAGGTTGCTGCGTATCAAGCGGGCAAGCCCCATCAGCTCGTCGGCTTCCGCCGTACCGGCATGCAGAATCTTGTTGTTGAGGACATTGAAGACGAAATGAGGGGAGATTCGGTTTCTTGCCCCTTCCAGCTTCAACTGCAGTACACGATGCCTGCTCTCTTCGAGTCGCTTGCCGGAACGCATGCTCTTGATGACGAAGAACATGCACAGCAGCAGAATCAGCAGCACCACCGCCAGGGCGATGAAGCGGGTCTGGTTCAACTGTGCCGTCTTGTGCTCAATCAGCAGGTCGTGATGCAGTTTCAGCGTATCCTGGGTAAAGCGATCCATAATTTCAGAAGCTCTCATCTTGATTCTGTTGTGCTCCAGCGAATCATTCTTCTGCATATCCCGGCGAAGATTCTCGAATGCCATGCGGTAATCACCCTTGGCAAGGTAATATCGCTGCAGATACTGATTGCGGATCTGGCGGAGATTGAAGGCTACGAGATTGCTGATATCCTCTCCGAACTGCTGCCTTTCGCTGTTTAGGATGCGGGTAACAGCCGCCATATCCCCCTTCTTCACGTCCTGACCGATATGAATCGTATTACAGTAATATACCGCCTCCCGATCGTAGTTAGCCACCATGAAAGGCTCGCTCTCAGCAAGATATTTCTCCGACTGGGCAATGCTGTCCAGATTGAGATACACATCTGCCATATTCAGCTTGCAGAGATACATGTCGAAGCAGTCGTCCTTCTTGTGCTTCTCCAGCAACTGCTTCAGCTGCAGGAATTTGCGGAGCGACTGGGCATAGTCTTTCTTATAATAGTAGTAGTTGCCATAATTGTTCAGATAATACGCCTGCATAGCCAGCGACATCTGCGGAAGCTGGGCTTCCGTCTGCTGATAGCACTTGAGCGATGCATCAAAATCATTGAGTTTCAGGTAGATGGTAGCCAGACCTACATAGAGGGAGACATTCTCCTCCTTGGGCAACTGGAGGGAATCTACCAGAAAGAGCGCACGGCGATACCAGGAGGCTGCCTGCGACAACTGATTCTTGAAGAGATAGGCATCGCCCAGGTTGGCACAGATGCTTGGCGCCTGATGCTGCACATCGCTACGCATGGAATAGGCATAGGCAGAGTGGTAGAGCGAAACCACCTCGTCTGCCTTGCGATGAAAATTATGATAGTTGATGCCCTGGCAGTTGTAGGTATAGGCAAGAAGTCCGTTGCGGCGCGGAGTATCGGGCTGACGAAGGGCGAAGCGCAGGGTGCGGTCCACATAGCCTACCGTAGAATCGGGCGTTGCCGACTGGCAGAACCATCTTCCCTTCCTCGCATAATACTCATAGAACGTCAGGCTGTCTTTCGCCTGCTTCATACCTTTTTCTATCTCCGCCTTAGCCTGCGGCGACTGCGCATTGAGGAGTTCATCGAGCTGATGCAGCTTTTCGATACGCAGAATATCAGCAGTTTCCTCTGCCGATTTCCGGCAGGAAGCCAGGAGAATCAGCAGAGGCAAAAGAGGCAGGAGCACCTGCCAGAGGCAAAACTTATCTTTTTTCATCATTTCTATTATTTTCAATAAATTTACCCTGCAAATATAGGTAAATTAACGCAGACGAGCAAGCTTTTGGAACATTTTTTTCTTCTTAAAGCCATCAAACTTACATTTCGATATCGGATTGAAATGCTTGCGGGCTGTTACTCGGGTGCTGCGGGTATCATAGTCATCATCCTCCATCATGGCACGGAGCGCTTCTTCGGTTACACCATCCAATACCATCATATAGATTGGGGCATATTCTTCAATATCCTCAAAAGTGTTCTCGTCTGTAGCGCCTTCAGCATGAGGATCATACTCCAGAGTAATCAGCATCTTCTTCTTTGCCGAATAGAATGTTACCGACATATAGCCATCCTCGTTGTCCTCTCCCATATTGGTAAGGCCCAACTTGGCTGCCGCATTCTTCAACTTCTGATAGTCGCTGCTTCCACCATTATAATAAATGATGCCACCCTTGCCCAGATTGAGACTTTCCGTAATCAACAGTGCCAAAGGAGCCTTTGCCTCCAGCTGTGGAGTAAAAGAAGGGAAGCCTGCATCTACCGGCTTGACGTTGCGAAGCGTCTTGGCTGCAGCCAGGAGCGGATAGCTCATATTCTTACCAACTAATTTGGCGTTATCATCATATTCTTCTGTAGATTCCTGTCCAAAGAAGCCATATCCTTCCAGAGAGAACACGAAATCATTACCATTTCTCTGTACGGTACACTTCATCTCCTTGCCCGGCATAGTCATAAACAGCTGCTGGGTACTCTCTTTAACAATGTTGGTAGTTACACTATCCGTATAGGTAGTCTTCTCCTTCTTATAATGACCTATTCCTATTGTCATACTGATTTTGGCATCATCTTCTGGCACCAATATCAGATTATCATCCACGAGAAGCACACCACTAAGCGGATTTGAGTAAGTAGGTATAGGCCATGCATCATCGCCCATGACATCAGAGAAGATATTAATCATATTAGGGACAACCACTACCCCCGAACCTTTAACAATCAAATCTACAGGTACATCCTCATCCTTGATGGTTATCTCCTTGGAAACCTCATCACCCCTAAAGGTACGTGCACAGGCGGTAGCCTTACCCTTCATATCCTTCGGTACATACACATTGAAGTTCCCCTCCTTATCTGTCTGGCACAGTTCAGACTTATCCTTATCCGTCTGCACCCATACTGTAGATCGGATACCCTTGCCACTTTCGTTCATTACCTTTCCATATACACGAACCAAGTGAGAGAGGGTAATATCTACACGGCGACTTTCTCCAGGAGAGAGGGCTGCCACATTCACGAATGCCATCTGACTGACACCACCATAGTACTGAGGTTTCACCATGATGCTGAAGTCTGTATTGGCAGGAACTTCCTGCGAATAATATCCATCCGAATTTGTTACTGTAGGAGTCTGCAACTGTCCGATGTTCAATCTCACACCTGGCAGAACCTTGCCGGTATCATCCGTTACATGTCCATATACAGTTGCCTGACTTTCCGGATAATCCAGGTTAACCCAGGAGAAATGAGCCACTTCTCCTACATATACATTTCCCTGCAATGCAGCACTTCCTTCTTCCTCCCAGAGTCCTGTCTTCTCATTGAAGCTCCACAAAGGGATGCTGGCTGGCGGATTCTCGCCCATTCCGGCTGGTATCGGGAAAGTAAGCTTTGCCTTGCTGCCATCTTTGAGCTGCAGCTTGTCGCCATTTTCGGCATACATGTTCAGGTCGGTCATTCCGTAGGAAACCAGTTGGGCGCTGGAGTTGTCGGAACGCACAGCAGCGAGGTCGCCACCCGGCATCATCTCAGAGAATCGCTCATTGTTAGGATCCAGATACACCATCTCCGACTTCACCTTTCCGGTATAGCTGGCTCCGGTGCCATCCACCTTGTATCCATCCTGCGGCATATCAATCTTCATATCGCCAGCCTGCAGGGTCTGGTCGGATGAAGAGGAATAGGTCTTGATGCTGGTGAAATCATTGTTCTCCTTCTTGCACATCACCACCTCCCAGCTTGCGCCATCGGCAGCATCATCGTCAGCATCCATAGAGCGCACCACATCAAAATAGCCCGCCTTGCTGAATCTCACTACCGAGCGATCGTTCAGAACACTTACTACCTGAATCTGATCAAACTCAAAGAATCCGTCGGTATTGGTAGTAGCAGCAGAAGAGCCGCTCACGATGCTCACACCCTCGATTGGAGTGCCGCTGGCATCTCTCACGATACCCGAAAGAGCGATGTCTTCCATTCTTCCTTCTACGAGTTCTGGCGGATTTCCACCTTCAGAATCATCGTCATCATCATCTCCCTCATTCAGCAAATCCTGGATTTTACTGCATGAAGCGAACGTCATCAACATCATCAATAATGCCATGAACACAAAAGTTAAGCTGTGAATTTTCCGTCTCATAAGCCTTACATGTTTATCAGTTAATACAAAAATAGAATCTTATTGATTGAACAAATAGAATCTTATTGATTGCAAAGATATATAAAAAAATGTATATTCGCAACCACCCTTTCTCGGTCATCGTGCCTGTTTGTTACTAAATGCGTTTAAACGTCGTTTTTTCGGGCTTATTCGACAGCAAAAAAACAATCGGCTTAAGTAATCAGAAACAGAACTGATTAAGCTACAAAAAATCTTCTAATTATATTGAAAATGTGTATCTTTGCATTGAAAAGAATATCATCACCGTAACCATTCTAGGGATTATTTCTCGGATTTGAGTATTTTAAAGCCGATTATTTCTCGGATTTGAGTATTTTAACGCGATTTATTTCTCGGATTTGAGTATTTTCGCTATATTTTCACCTGTTATTCAAAGAGTTACGATTATGACAGAATATATACATACTTAACTTTCGCAAGCAACTCCCCAACACGCCCTGAAAGGGCAGAAGCCCCTAGCCCAGGGCAGCGCCCTGGGTATAATAGCAGTCAACAAGGCGCCCTGTAAGGGCAAAAGCTTTGTAAATTGCCAGATTCTTTTGAAGCTTTTGCCCTTACAGGGCGATGGGTTTGCGTTCATAATTACCCAGGGCGATGCCCTGGGCTAGGAGCTTCTGCCCTTTCAGGGCGTGTTGCTTCTAGAGCATTTGAGCATTCAGGACGTTCTTGAACCACATACAAAAATTCTGCCAGATATGGATAGATATAGCTACGCAAAAAAATCCCTTGCAACATTTCTGCTGCAAGGGATTCATCATCTTTCTACCTTAATGGTAATACACTACATAAATTTAAAAACTAAAACTTAGAATCTATATACTACAAAGCTGTTCGACTTCATCTTGACATTCAAGACGTTGCCGTTAGCCTGAGCATCTGATACAACTGGAACTACCACGTTCTTGTTGTCAATCTTGTTCTCTGCCTGGATATCATCGGCATGGAGAACAGTCATCTTGCCAGGGTTCAACTTCTTGATGCCATTGAAGGTAACGTTAATTTCCTTCTCCTCGTTAGAGGTATTGGCAATCTTCACGATATAGCTCTTGGTAGCCTTGTCGAAACAAGCTGTGGCATAGAGACCATTCTCGCCAGCTACAGCCTTGCCGTTCTCGGTAAGCTTCAATACGTTGGTACCCTTGTTCTCGCCGTAGAGCTGCTGAACATAGTAGTTGGCAGAACGAACAGAGCTGAGGTTATCAAACCAGATGAGGTCTGGACGCCACTGCCATCCCTCTACGTGAGCGAAGAGAGGAGCATAGGTAGCCTGATAAACCACATCGGCATTGCGCTCGAGACCGGTCATGAAGGCAGCCTCTGAAAGCGCAGCCTCCCAAGAGTTAGGGTCGTGCTCGGCATGAGCAGCATACTCGCCTGCAAATACCTTAGGACCCTTGCGGTCGTACTTATCGTAACGGCTGGCATTGCTGCGGAACCACTCCGGACTCTTATAGTAATGCTCATCTACCATATCTACGCCCAACTTGCGCATCTGCTCCCAACCGTAGTCGAAATCCTTACCATCGGCAGATGGACCTGATGAACCGCAGATCTTGATCTTAGGATACTTGGCATGAATCTGCTCCATGAACTTCTGCAAGCGCTCAGGATACATAGGTCCCCACTGCTCGTTACCGATACCAATCTGCTTCAGATTGAATGGTGCAGGATGACCCATATCGGCACGGAGCTTACCCCACTTAGAAGTGACAGGACCATTGGCGAACTCGATGAGATCGAGCGCATCGTCGATATAGCTCTGGAGATCCTTGACTGCTACATGCGCATTAGGATCCTTATCATCGTTCTGATACTGGCAAGCCAGACCTACAGAAAGAATAGGCAATGGCTCAGCACCAATCTTCTCAGAAAGGAGGAAATACTCATAGAAGCCCAAGCCCAAAGACTGATAGTAGTTAGGGAAAAGGCGATGTGGGAAGGTATCTCTCCAGCGGTTCTCGTTCAGAGGACGATTTTCTGGAGCACCCACAGAGTTCTTCCACTCATAACGGGTATCGAGATCAGTTCCCTCTACGATACATCCACCAGGGAAACGGAAGATGCCCGGCTTCAGGTCGGCAAGATCCTGCACGAGATCGGCACGGAGACCGTTCCAGTTGTCTTCTGGGAAGAGAGAGATATGATCGAGATCTACGCTCTCAGAACCTTTTTCCAGATATACGCGCATCAATCCCTTGGCATCGGTCTGAGGAGAGGTCAGGGTAGCTGTAAGCTTCTGCCACTTGTTGTTGGTGATGTTGATGACCTGCTTGGCAATCACATCATTCTTGGAATTGACGAGTTCTACACGAATCTTGCCCTGCTTGCCATCGATGAGATGCAGACGGCCATATACGGTGAAATCGTACTTCATATCCTTCTTCAGACCCATACCGAAGAAGCCGCGGTTCTCCAAACCGGTCTGCTTCTCACGGGCACCGGCACTCTCGAGCGTTACATAATGAGGGTTGCGGTCGAAGGCAGGCTTCACGTCATTGAGGGTTACGTTGCCGAATGTATTCCAACCCATCAGGCGCTGTGGAAACTCGAAAGAACGGTTTTCCACCATCTCTGCATAGAGACCGCCATCGGCACCGAAGTTGATATCCTCAAAGAAGATACCATACATGGTAGGCTGGATTTCTACTCCAGGCTTGTTTGCCTGAACCATAAACTGATGCTGTGCGAAAGCTCCGAGCGAAGACATCGCCATCAGCATTGCTGCGAAAATTTTTGCTTTTCTCATATTGCTTTGTTATTGTTGTTTTATAGGTTTGTTTATATTATTTAATATCGGATGCAAAGATACAAAAAATCCACCCCAAATGAGGTGGATTTTCTGTCTAAATATATTGGATTTTCATTCAAATCGCTGTTTTTCTACTATTTTCCCTGTGGAATGAAGGTAAATGTGAAGGTCTTGTTGCCATAATGTACACGATACTTCTCCAAAGGCCAAGCACCCCAAGAGTTCTCGCCGCCTACACCCATGTGGGCTGAATCGAGGAAGAGGTTGGTGTACTTAGACTTCTTCAGGTCGAAGCTGTGACGCTGCTCCTTGTCGTCGCCATCGTCGAGCTCCTTGGTATCGAAGTGGATAGCGCTGGCATAGAATGGAGTGCAGCTCTTTACCTGCAAGCCCAAGCCGGTAGCATCGGTCTGCTTCCACCAGCGGATATCGCTCTTGGTACCACTCTCCTGTGGACGGATGTATGGGAAGTACTGGTTGTCGGCATCATCTGTGTAAACACCGATGCGCATGCAGTCCTTGCGGTCTGAGTAGTTCTCGATAGGACCACGACCGTAGTAGTTGCTCTTCTCCATGGTGTATGGCATCTGCATCAACATACCGAAGCGGAACATATCGCTCACCTTGGCACCCTCTGTAGCCTTGAAGTCTTCTGTTACCTTCACGGCACCAGTATTGGCGAATACTACGTAGGTGATATCCATCTGACCCTGAACCTCCGGCATATCGAATGAAGTGAGGATCGTTACAGAGTTGGTCTTCTTATCCTTCTTCACCTCGATGTTCTTCAGGTTCATCTGAGGGTTCTTCCAAGCCTTGAACTTCTTCTGAAGACCTGCACCCATATCGTTGTCGGTAGGAGCACGCCAGAAGTTTGGCTTCAAGGTACCACCCTCGCCGAGCAATGACTTGCCATTGTAAGCATACTCAGAGATAAGACCTGTTGAACGGTCGATCTTGAAGGTGAGGTTAGGTGTGGTAACAGCTACCACATTGTTCTTCTTGGCTGCAAGCTTCATCTTCTTCTTGCCATGTCCCTGAGCCAGCATCTTGCTGCAGTCGCCAGAGCAAGCCTGCTTGGTAACTACTGGCAGCTGGGCATAAGCCATCACCTGACCGGCTGTGAGCAATGGTTCAGCCTCCTTCAGACGGAAGTCGATGTTGAGGAATACCTCCTTGCCCTTGATCTTGCTCTTGTCGTAAGGGATGGTGAAGTTCTTGGTCTGCTGTGCAGGTACATCAAGGTCGGCGATGGTACCATTCTGAGTCTCTACGCCATCCTCTTCCAGGCTCCATGCCAGGGCATAGTTGCTCAGGTCACGGAAGAAGTTCTCATTATATACACTCACCTCGCCTGTCTCGGCATTCACCATCTTAGCCCAGATGTTCTGGTACTGATAAGCTACCTCGTAAGCATGAGGGTTCATCTGGCGGTCTGGACCGATGATACCGTTACAGTTGAAGTTATTGTCGCTAGGATCATACTTGTTGTAATCACCACCGTAGCAATATTCTATCTTGCGAAGCTCCTCATTGTTCATCTTGTAAGGCAGGATGCTCATAGGCTTCACTATATTGCGGTGCAATGCCTGATCTACGAAGTCCCAGTCGAAACCACCCTGGAGGATAGGATACTTGCGGATCAGATCCCAGTAATCGCTCAGGTTACCACCAGAGTTACCCATGGTGTGGTTGTACTCACACTGGATGAGCGGCATCGGACTGTTTGGATCCTTGGCATACTTCTCAGAAGCAGCTACAGGATAGTACATTGGGCAGAAGATATCTGTACCCTCGCCACGGCGAGCCTGCTCGTACTGAACAGGGCGGGTCTTGTCCTGGCTCTTGATCCACTTGTAAGCCTGCAGGAAGTTGTCGCCCATCACGGTCTCGTTACCCAAGCTCCATGTCACGATAGAAGGATGGTTGAAGAACATAGACACATTGTGCTGGTTGCGCTCCATGATCTGCTTGGCAAACTCAGGCTTCTTGGCAGCCGCATCGTCGCCATACTGGAAACCATGGCTCTCCTGGTTAGCCTCAGCCACAACATACAATCCGTACTTGTCGCAGAGATCATACCAGCGAGGATCGTCTGGATAGTGGCAGGTACGAACGGCATTGATGTTCATGCGCTTCATCATCATGATGTCCTGAATCATGCGCTCCTCACTTAAGTTGTAGCCCTCGTCCGGATCAATCTCATGACGGTTGGCACCCTTCAGGAGAACAGGCTGACCATTGACCAGGAACTGCTTGTTCTTGATCTCCACCTTGCGGAAACCTACCTTTACCTGTACAATCTCGTATGGCAAGTACATACCGCCATTCTGGATAGGAGATACGACGAGGGTATAGAGGTTAGGAGTCTCAGCACTCCACTTGCGAACGTTCTTCACACGGAGCTGATACTTAGCCACACCATTCTTTACATTATCGGTACCTGTAACGATTACCTCCTTGCCATCTGGGTCGTAAAGACCGAAGTATGCCAGGGTATTTCCCTGCACCTTGGCTGTGATGTTGAGGTAACCATCCTTATAGTTGTTCTTCAACTCTGTCTCTACACGGACGTCGAGCAGACGATGCTCCTTAGAGCGGGCATAGAGATAGTTCTCACGTGCAGGACCGCTCAGGCGCCAGAAGTCCTGATCCTCACACCATGAACCGTCACACCAGCGGAATGTCTGGAAAGCGATGAGGTTCTTGCCCTTCTTCAGGAATGGAGTGATATCAAACTCAGCGGCAACCTTGCTATCCTCTGCATAACCGGCAAACTTTCCGTTTACATAGAGATAGATGTTGGATGTTACACTACCGAAGTGAGCGATGACGCGCTTGCCATCCCAGTTGGCTGGGATATTGATTTCACGACGATAGGTACCTACGTGGTTGTCCTTGGTAGGAACAGCAGGTGGCTGCTGGTCGAAGTGGCCACGCCATCCGAAGCCCACATTTACGTACTCAGGCTGGCCATAGCCCAACATCTCCCAGTTGCCTGGCATCTGGATATTGTTCCATTTAGAGTCATCAAGGTCAGTCTTGTAGAAGTCTGTAGGGCGCTCATCAGCATTAGCTACCCAGTTGAACTTCCATGTGCCGTCGAGCGACAGGTAGTTCATACTCTTCTTCTTGTCAAGATACTCAGCACCTGTTCCAGCGAAGTCGTTAGGATCGTAAGCGAAGTGCAATGTGTGCAGAGGCAAACGATTGATTTCATTCACTTGGAGGTCGTGCCACTCTGTGAAAGTAGGCTGCTGGATGGCTACCGTCTTTTTTAACGGCTTAATGGCAGCCTTCGGTTTTCTTACACCAAAGGCCACCATTGCCAATCCTGCCATACTCAATGTTACGAACAGTCTTTTATTCATTACTATTAAAGTTTTGTGTTTAGATATTTATCATATTCACAAGCGGTAAGAAGCATTGCTCCCACACCGAAGTTTGCCTGGGAATTGGCATCTACGGTCTGTCCCGGGATGGCTCTTTCGCCGATTGGCTGAACATAGCCCACCTTGCCGTCTTCCTGAACGGCTGTCTCTGTGAGGTAAGTCCATGCTCGTTCTATTACCTTCTTATATTCTTTCTTGTTGAGATAACCATTGTTTACTCCCCAAAGCATTCCATAGGTGAAGAAGGCTGTACCGCTGGTTTCTGGTCCCGGAGCATGCTCAGGATCCATCATCGAACGGGTCCAGTAACCCTCTGGCTGCTGGATTTCAGCCACTGCCTTAGCCAGCTTCTGGAACTTATCTACGAAGAACTGATAGTGCTTGTAGTCCTTTGGCATATCCTGGAGCACCTTTGCCAAACCTGCGAGAACCCATCCATCGCCACGAGCCCAGAAATCCTTCTTGCCGTTGGCACTCTTGTGCTTCGGATAGGCGTACTTGCCGTCACGGAAGTAGAGGTTAGTCTCCTTATCGAGCATAATCTCATCGGTGGTGAGGAGGTTATCGTAGAGCTTGTCGAGATACTTCACATCGCCGGTCAGCTTGTACATCTTGGTCATCACAGGCATCACCATGTAGAGGGCATCGCTCCACCACCAGTAGTCTGTTGGCTCAGAGTAAGCCTCGTAGTGCATCACCTCCTTGGCACGCTTCACCATGAATTCTGAGGCTGCAGCATTGCCCTTGGCTGCCTCGATGTTGTAGAGGTCGATGTAGGTCTGGAAGCAGATCTGCCAATCGCCGAAGAGAACGTGATCCTTACCCTCGCCGTATGGCTTGTACTTCCACTTGGCTGGATTAGCCTCTGTGGCACCGGTCCAGTCGTTGTGCTCAGCCCAGCGGATAGAATAATCGAGCATCTTCTGATCTTTCAGCATCTTATATACTTCCATGTTGCCGGTATGATAAGCGGCATTGTCCCAGAAGGCACGAACCTCAGGCTTGTTGTTGGCCTGCCAGTAATTGTTTACCTTTGTGATGAGTGCTACCACCTGCTCGTGGTCCCACTTTCGGGAAGCCTTCACTTCCTTCTTATTCTGTTTCTTGACCTTGGCGGTCTTCTTGGCTGGCTGCGCTGCGCTCAAAGGCAAAGCCAAGGCTGCAGCTGCCAGCATCATCAATATCTTGCGCATTGTAATCTATAAACTCTAAACTATAAACTCTAAACTGAAAAATTACCACTTGTCCTTGGTAACAATATCGTCCTTCCAGTGATGATCCTTAGGGAACTGCTGATTGTTCCATGCCTTCACCTGGGTCCAAGGCTGTGCTGCATCTGTCCAGAATGGATGATCGGCAGGCAAGCCGAGAGGCATGAAGGCAAGCGTGGTCATGTAGAGCGAACCGTTGTTGGTGTACCAGTCGGCTACGTTCTTCTGGGTATTTCCGCAGAAACCGATAGAGAGATAGCCCTTCTCATTGAAGTTGTTCTCCTTGTCGAACATGCGATGGAGCACCTTGGTCAGGGCTGCACGCACCTGTCCGTTGCTCAAATCACTAGGCAACGTCTGATACCATGCCATCAGGGCAAGCGGCTGCATGGTTGCCATTCGGTAAGGAATGCTTCTTCCGAATGCAGGGAAGGTACCCTCTGGAGAGATGAATCTCTCGAGGATGATGCTGTACTTCTGGCAGCGTCTCAACTCTCTATCATAGTACTTCTGATAGTCGAGGCGGGAATTCACCTTGGCATCCACCATTGCCTGGAGTGTTTCCAGATACATCGGATGGAACACATAGCTGCTGTAGTAATCGAATGCGAACGAAGGACCATCGGCATACCAGCCATCACCTACATACCACTCCTCTACCTTGCGGCAAGCCGAATTCACACGATATTCATCAAAATCGCCACCCGCCTTAGCCATGAAGCTCTCGATGGTAGAAGAGAAGAGGAGCCAGTTGGTATAAGGAGGATCGATGTGGCGGAGCTTGGCAAACTCCTTCAGGTATCGCTGCTTGGTCACCTCATCCAAAGGCTTCCAGAGTGTATCGTAAGCACGGAGGAAACTCTCGGCGATGTAAGCGGCATCTACCAGGTTCTGACCGCCGATGCCCCAGCAGAGATAGTCAGGACTCTGAGGGTCAACGGCATTCTTGTAGGAAGCCAACGCCCACTCACGGAGCTGCTTACGCTGCTTGCCTTCGGCTGTAGCATCATCAGGAAGGGTGAGCCATGGAGCCACGCCAGCCATCAATCTGCCGAAGCACTCCATATAGAGCACCTTCTTGTTGCGGTTGTCGAAGCTTGGACTGAACTCCGTCTGCATATTCTTCTGAAGCTCGCCCTTAGCCATATTCTCCAGCACAGGCTGAGCCATCTTATAGGCAAGCGAGCACCAATATTGGCGGTCGCTCTGCTGTTGAGCCTTCTTCCTTGCTGCGCTGATTCCCATGAACGGAACCAAAGCCAGAAGAAGGGTGATCATGATACTCTTATATATATTAATCATAGATAGTTGCAATTTGTTTGTCGAATTCTGTTTAACGATGATTGCAGTATTATCATTTCAAGCTGCAAATGTAATTAAAATAATTTAAAAACTAGCAGAGCGACCGTGTTTTTTATCATTTTTTCAACACTGGAGCACCATTTTCCCAGGAAATAGGCACCCAGAGATGACGACTGTCGCTCAAATGCTTCGGATTCCACATATCTGCCATGAAAACATAGTCGGCGCCATGGAACATCTTCTTCTGTGCTGCAGTTTCCACCTTATATATATAGGTACCCTGTGCACCGAAGGTCTTGTCGGCACCCTCGCCACGGCATGGATTAGGCAACTGCTCCCAAGGACCGAAGATATTCTTAGCCTTGAACATACGGGCAGCATTTGGAGCCCAACCTGTACATCCGCTGGTAATCATCCAGTAGGTGCCATCCTGCTTGAAGATAGTTGGAGCCTCGTTCTGTCCGCCGGCAGCTACTCGTACGTAGCAACCGTTGTGCAGCATGTAGTCATCTGTCAACTGTGCAATCTGGAGAGTCAGGTTTTCCTCTGAAGAATAGATGTGATAAGCCTTGCCATCATCGTCGATGAAGATGGTCATGTCTCTCGACATCTGTCCGCCCTCGAAGTCTCTCATCCAGAACATGCCGCGTTCTATCTGCTTGCGCCACTCCGGAGTCCACCAGCTCTTCAGCTCTGGGAAGAGAAGCTGATGCTTGAGGTCGGTGGTATCTGGCTTGGCAAATCCTACAGGATAGATACCCGGATTCACTCTGCCTGAACGGACAAACTTGAACGGACCGAAAGGAGTATCGCTGGTTGCCACGGCATAGCGGGCAGCACCATAACCCCTACCCTTCAGTTCGAGATGGAACCACATCACGAACTTCTTGGTCTTCTGGTTGTAGAGAACCTTAGGGCGCTCGATGATGCAACCACCCTCGATGTCGCTACCTGGTTCATTGGATACAGGAAGCACCAATCCATGATTCTTCCAATTCTTGAGATCCTTCGAAGTAAAGCAGCTTACGCCGAGAGAGCTATAAGGCTTGCCATCCTGCGAACGGCTTTCGCCATACCAATAATAGGTACCTTTGTAGTTGAAGATGTTGCCACCATGAGCATTGATATGCTTTCCGGTGTTGTCTTTCCATACACCTCCGTCCATCGGAGCCTGTGCCAAAGTTGGGAGACACGACATCATCCACAACACGATAAATGTGAATAGTTTATTCATTTTTCTGATAATGAGTTAATTATTTGATAAAAATGGGGATGAACCATATATTATGCTACATCCCCATTCCTTAACATGATTGTAAACCTAATCTATTATCTATTAGTTTGCTGTATCTTCATCAGCAATAGCATCCTCATAGTTAGTAAACATAGGGGTGCTCTCATCATAACCGTCGTAACCGAAGTTCTGACGAAGCTTAGCCTTGTTGTTGGCTGTGATTGCTGAATTTGGTACAGGCCAGAAGAGGTTATGCTTGTTGATCTTGTACTCGAAAGACTGGCTGCCTGAAACGCCCTTGCCGCATGGACGGTTGAAGACATTGTAGGTAGTACAACGCTTGAACCAGTAGCTGCCGCCATTCAGGTCGGTACCTTCCTGCTTGTCCCAGTTGTCGAGGCTGTAGGTATTGCCCCACTCATCAGGCATTCCGCTCTTGGCAAGACACCATGAAACACGAACCATCTCTGCCTGGCGGAACTCCTCCATATAGAGCTCACGGGCACGCTCTGCCATGATGTCGCCGATAGTCACTGTGGTGTACATCTTCTTGGCATTGGCACGCTTGCGGATGGCATTTACATCGTCAGCAGCACCAGTTACATTGCCCTGATAGAACTTAGCCTCGGCACGGAGCAGATAGGTATCAGCCAGACGGAACAGGTACATATCACCATTACATCCCTTACCGGATGCGCCATGGAACTGGTTGGCACCCATATTGTTCTCGTTGGTAACGTCCAGGATATAGAGCTGATAGAGAGGAGTAGGATACCAGCTGCGGATGGTATCACCGCAGAGGATGTCACCCTTCTTCACTACTACCTTGCCATCCTTCACGTAGTCTTCTGTGGCATAAAGCTGATAGTGCTTACCGTAGAAGTCGGAATTTCTGTTGTTGTATCTCAAGTCTTCCATCTCTACCCAGTTACCTACCTCACGGTTGTGACGGAGGTCCTGCCAGTCAGTTTCGCCATCCTGATACCAGATGGTCTTGTTGTAGAAGTATGATGTACGGTTCAGAGCGATACCACGGCCGATGGCACGTGTCCAGTCCAATGTGTCGTTATAGTTCTTATCATTACGGGCGATACACTGACCTGCAGGTGTAGTGCCGTGAGGATCCTTGATGACACCATTGCTCCAGTGAGCAAACATGGCACGCATCACGTTGTAGTTGAGGTGGTCCTCATCATTGGAGTTGATGATGGCCATGATGGTCTCCTTATTCTCTGGGTTGCAGATATTAGGAGTACGATGCAAATCCCAAACCACATTGCGGGTCACCTTCCAGGTAGTCTCGCAACCGGATGGCTGCCAGGTACCGAATGTCTGGGTCATCAGGTGCAGACCGTGATCGTTAATCAAATCGGTGGCAAGCTGCTCTGCCTTGGCATATTCGCCATTTACGAGATAAACCTTGATGAGCAACTGCATACAAGCCTCCTGGTTCACCTGTCCTACGTAAGACATCTGAGCCTGTGCTGGAACATGCGCTACGGCAAACTCCAGGTCTTTCTGCAACATCTGGAAGATGGCAGTCTTGCTGGTTGACTTGTAGTTCTGCTTTGGAACGGTAAGCAACTTGGTAATCAATGGGATATCGCCAAACTGCAGAGTCAGGTTGTAATAAGCGTAAGCTCTATGGAAATAAGCACGGCCCTTATAGGCATCGCGGATTTCATCCTTCAAGCCCTGTACCTTATCTACATAAGAGAGCACGGAGTTGGCATACTTCACCATGCTGAATCCCTGATCCCAGAAACGCTGCATGTAGTTGCCGTCGCCACCACCTGCCATACCGGATGTAGGAGTCAGCTTGGCATCAAAGTTGTCCTGGAAACCGCCACCTGCATCAGTCTTGGCATACATGCCCACATCCGACATCAGATAGTTGGTGGCAAGACCCACATTATTCCAGTTGTTGTCGATGATATAAGTCTTCAACTGCTTGTCACACTGTGTCATGGCAGCCTGCAGACCTGCCTCAGTACTATAGGTAGTACCTGGCTCATAGAACGAAAGAGGATCCTGCTTCAAGAAATCATCACCGCAAGAAACCATGGTACCTGCCAAAGCGATAAGGAGTCCTCCTCTATATATATTCTTGATATTCTTTTTCATTTTGATAAATCTTTTAGAGTGTAACATTAATACCGAACTGGAACTGACGGTTTGCGAAACCACCGGTCTCAGGATCACCATACTCCCAGCTGTCGAATGTGCATACATTGTTCACACCCAGTGTCAGGTGTACTCTTTCGATGCTGGCCTTGCGGGTAATCTCCTGTGGAATGGTATAACCCAAGGTGATGTTGTCCAGACGAACGAAGCTGCGGTTGTAGAGTTTCTGTACACCGGTACATCCAGTAGGACCTACAGCGTTCAGACGGCCATACTCGTTGGTAGGGTTCTGAGGTGTCCAGTACTCCTTCTTGTATGTATTGCAGGTATTGGTGAACATAGAACCCGAGTTATCACCATTCAGATAGTTACCGCTCAAGCTCTTATGACCCATGTAAGAATACATAGAGAACGAGAAGGTGAAGTTCTTCAGGAAGGTGAAGTCGTTTCGCATGTTCCAATAGATAGGAGGATTGGTTGTACCCAGGTACACCTTATCATTATCATTATATACTGGAGTGCGGGTGCCGTCTTCGTTGATCTTGTCGTCGGCTGTATAGATGTTAGCCACCTTAGGATCACCAGGCTTCTGGTTTACCTTGGCTGCCTCAGCTGCCTCGTCTGCCTGCCAGATACCTGTTACCTTGTAGTTCCAGATTTCGCCCACAGGCTTGTCGATGAACCATCCGTTAGAGGTATCGCTGCGCTCATTTCCATTCTCGTCATAGTCGTAATACAAGTGCTTGATGCGGTTCTTGTTGTAAGAGAAACCTACAGTTGTATTCCACTTGAAGTTTGGAGTATCGATGTTCTTTGAGTTCAATGTAATCTCAATACCCGAGTTGGTAATCTCACCCAGGTTGGTAGCGATGCTGCTGAAACCGGTGAAGTTTGGCAGACGCTGATACATGATCATATCCTTGGTAATCTTGTTATACCACTCGATGCTACCAGAGAGGCGCTGACCGAGAACGGAGAAATCAAGACCTATGTTGAGGGCTGATGTCTTCTCCCACTCCAGGTTAGGATTAGCCAATCGGCTGATAGAGAGTGCATTCAAGATAGTCTGACTAGAAGTACCATACTTATAGTAAGCCATCTTGCCACCATCACTCAGGTTGGAAAGAGCCAGATAGGTATCAGACAGCGAACGGTTACCATTGGTACCGTAAGAAACTCTCAGCTTACCATAGTCGAGCCATGGCTGCTTCAGGAAGCTCTCCTCTGAGAATACCCAGCTGCCACCAAGAGACCAGAATGTGGCCCAAGGATTGTTGGAACCGAAGGCTGAGTAACCGTCACGACGCACGGTACCTGTGAACATATAGCGGTCCTTGTATCCATAGAACAGACGGCCCAGGTAGGCTGCTGCCGTAGAGTGGGTATCGCTAGCCCAGAAGTTACTCTGTGACTTGTTGGCACCCGAAAGATAGTGGAAGCCCAATACATCTGTAGGAGTGATGTTGCGAGCCTCGATATTGTCGCTCCAGTAGCGGTATTCCTCTGCTTCCTGAACCAAAGTCACTGTGAAGTGATGCTCCTTGTTGAATGTCTTATCCCAGGTAAGGGTGTTGTTCAGAGAATAATCGAAGTTCTTTGCCGACTTGCGGTTGGAACCACGGGTAGCAGGGTCGCTGTTTGGAAGTTCAGCAGACATGAAGTAACGGTCGTAATGCCACTTGAAGCGTGGAGCAATATTGAACGAATAGCTGAAACCGAATGGCAGGGAAACCTTGGCATTGAAGATGGTGTTCAGAATGGTCTGACCCTTCTCCAGGTCGATATACTGCTGAACGAAATGATAGTTGTAACCACCATTGGTTGGGTTGCCGCTACGTGGATACTGCACCTCATGGCCATTCTCGTCATAGCGGGAAGCGTATGGAGACTCACGCAACTGGTTATCATCCCAATAGTTTCCTCCCAGTGGCACTGGGCTAGACTCATCAGAACGGTCCTGGAAATTCACGTTGGCACCTACTTCCAGCCAATCGGTAATCTGAGCATTGATCTTCATGTTAGAACGGAATGCATGATAGTCATCACCCTGGATGGCACCCTGATTGTTCAGATAGCCAAAGCTCAGGTAATAGTTCACCTTGTCGGTAGCACCCGAAATGCTGGCATTGTAGTCCTGGTTGAAACCTGTGCGGAAGGTGGCATCCTCCCAATCGTATGACTTACCAGCCAGGAAGTTGTTCATCACGTTGCTGGCATCAGCATCGAAGCCCATACGGCGGGCATAGAGCGAGAGAAGACTCTCGTCAGCACCCAAGGTCTTGGAACCCATAGATGCCCACTGATCTGAAGTAAGACCATAGAGACGCTGTGCATTCTCTACATTATCATAATAGCCGGCAGGAATGTTGCTGTCTACGCCATAATATCCCCACTTGCCATCCTTGTCATAACCATAAGTGGTAGCCTTGAACCAGTCCTCACGGTAGGTCATATACTCTGATGCACTGAACACCTTGCGATACTGCGCCTTGGTGTTGGCAGCCAGATTGGCACTAACGTTGATGGTTGGCTTGCCGCTCTTACCCTTCTTGGTAGAAATGATGATAACACCGCTGGCAGCCTTGGCACCATAGATGGCTGCTGAAGAAGCATCCTTCAGCACGTCAATCTGAGCAATATCATCAGGGTTAATCTCTGAAAGTTCACCGGCAAACTGCATACCATCGAGAATAATCAATGGTGAGTTGTGATTGCCTTCTGTATAGAGTGAGTTCTGACCACGCAACTGGATAGATGCACCGGCACCCTTGGCAGATGAATCGAAACCAATCTGAAGACCAGGAGTACCACGCAGCAAGTCCTGAACAGAACCAGGGTTCTGGTCGGCGAGCTTCTTGGCATCAATCTGTACCACAGAACCAGTCAAGTCCTTCTTACGCATCGTACCGTAACCTACAACAACCACCTCACTTAAAGTTTGGTTATCGTCCTGTAACGTTACCTTTACCGGTCCTTTGCCAACCTTTACAGTCTGATTTTTATAACCAATATAGGAGATTTCCAAAGTTGAACCAGGAGCTGCATTCAGAGAAAAGTTACCATCAAGGTCGGTAACAGTACCTCCTTTTTGCCCCCCCCACTTTTACGGTAGCTCCGATAACAGCTTCACCGTTGCTATCAACAACTGTACCTTGTACCTTACCTGTCTGCTGTACAATCTGTACAGAAGAAGCGGCCATAACAGACTGAGGAGAGAGAGCCAAGCCTGAGGCTATAGCAGCTAACGCCATCAATCGTCTTGATGAAATGTTAAGATTTACATTTTCCATTAGTTGTACCAATTTGCTAGTTATATACTTTATGTTTATTCTCGATTGTTATTTGCGGATTCAACATCTCTCGTACATGGAAAGGTTGTTGTTCCGGTTGCAAAATTCGTTCTTTTTTGTTAATATAAGGAGAAAAATTCGCTATTCATAGGGAACATATCGTTAAAAACCACTTATTTTTTCCCTTTTTACTAAATTCTTTATATCTTTGCAGCAAAAATTAAGAATCTAGAATTAACAGGTAAAAGACATGAAAACAACCATCTTTCACATCCTTATCGGCCTGATATGCTTTGTCACCCAGGTCAAAGCACAGGATTTTCCATATCGTTATCTTCCTCCTATCACCATTGCGCCTACCGAAGAGGCAAGCTGCATGTTCTTCGACAAGGAAGGCATGATGTGGGTGGGAACCAATGCCGGAGTGAAATCATACGATGGCTATCATGTGAGAACCTACAAGACGAATGCTTACCAGCCAGGCATCCTGCCCAACAATACCATCCGTTCCATAGCCGAAGATCATCAGGATAATCTCTGGCTGGGAACACGCAACGGTCTGGTAAGGATGAACAAGCGCACCGGAAAGTTCAAGACTTTCTTCCTGCCAGATGAATCTCAGCGCATCATCTATACCCTCTTTGTATCGAAAGATGGAACTTTATGGATTGGAACTGATGGCGGACTCTCCTACTTCAATTCCAAGACGGAAGCTTTCTATACCTATAATAATAAGAATACATGGCTCATTGATGAGGATGGCAGCAAAAAGAAAATGCCCGGCTATAGCGTGAAAGCCATCACAGAAGACAGAAACGGCGACCTGCTCATCGGCACCTGGTCGGCAGGACTCATGCGCTTCCGCCGTGGAGGCAACACCTTCTATCGCTATCCACGACTCAATGCCACTAATTCCGCCTTCTCCCTCTTTCTCGACAAGCACCAGCGTCTCTGGGTAGGAACCTGGGGATATGGCGTTGTGCGTCTTGACAATCCGGGGAATGTACGACAGCCGGAAATGCATCAATACCCGTATAGCACCAGCCATTTTGATACCTTCTACAAGATAGTACACGACCCTGTGACGAAAACGCTCTGGGCATGTACAAGAGAAGGTGCGTGCTATCTCGAAGAAGATATGCCTAATGCTGAATGGAAAGGATATACCTCCATCGGCAACAACCCTCTCAACTTCAACAACGACATCGCTACCGATGGCAAGGGAAACATCTGGCTCTGTACACAGAACAACGGCATTCTGCAGGTCAACACTCAGCCTTCGCTGTTCAAGCTCTGGAATCTTGATACCAGTCATACCCATCTCACCATCAACTACGTATATTCCATACTCACTACCGATGGCGAGAATTTCTGGCTGGGACTGAATCCATACGGCATAGCCCTGCACAACCGCAAGACTGGCAAAACGCTCTTCAACCAGGAAATTCCGGGATTCGACAACATCCCATCTAGAGACTTGACCACAAGTATCTCGGATATTGTCCAGAGAAGCAATGGAGAAATCTGGATTGCCAACAACAACTATGGCGTCATCGTCAAACCTTTGGGTAAGCCAGCCTATCTGATCAATCACGAAACCCATCCATCCATCGTACACGATAATTTCGTCAATACCATCTTCGAATCGACCGACAAGACCATGTGGATAGGACAACGCAACGGTCTGGGCATCGTATATTCCAACAATCAAGGTATTTCTATCACCATGAAGGAGGGAAAGAAAGACTTGAGTTCATGCGACATCCGCCATATCTCGCAAGATAAGAAAGGAAATATCTGGCTCGCTACCGATAACGAAGGAATCATCCGCATATCGGGTAACGCCAGAAATCCAAAGTCTTTGAAATTCAAGCAGTATAATCCTGACCGTCATAATTTCGCCATCGATGATGCCACAGCCTGCCTTGAAGACTCGAGAGGAAGGCTCTGGGCTATCTCAAACAGTGGCGGACTCTTCCTATATAATAAGGTGGAAGACCTTTTTGAACCAAAGAACCATGAATATCATCTGCCGGGCGACCGTGTGCTCACCATCAAGGAAGATGAGAAGGGCAATCTCTGGCTCGCCACCGACTATGCCCTTGTGAACATCATCTGGGGAAATGACAGCGAGAAACCGCAGGATATCACCTACTTTACCAGCGAGGACGGCATAGGAAATGTTCTCTTCTCGCCAAACACGGCATGCAAGTATGGCAAGGAACTCTTCTTCGGAAGCCGGACCAGCTTCTTCTCGTTCACACCATCCATGAAGGCTAAACTAAAAGGTAATAGAAGCCCCAAGCTGGTGATAACAGACATCATCATCGATGACCAGCCTTTCGCTCTACTCGATTCTATCGACAAGGAAGAGATTTCGAAAGAGATGCCAGACTATACCCGCAAAATCACGATACCGGCAAGGGTGAAGAAATTCTCCGTAGAATTTTCTCTCCTCACCTACGGCAATACAGAGAAAAACGTATATGCCTACCAGCTGGAAGGTTATGACGAAGACTGGCTGTATTGCGACAAAGGCTTGCACAGAGCTGCATTCCAGAATCTTCCTTCCGGAACCTATCACCTGCGGGTAAAGGCTACAGACGGTTACGGCAAGTGGCAGGAGCTGCCATACGCCATCACCATCAAGGTGCTGCCGCCATGGTATGCTTCCCGAATAGCCTTCATGCTCTATATTCTGATGCTCATTGGCGGAATCTTTGTTGCTGCCAGATGGTATAAGGAGCGGGTGAAGACCAAAAACAGTCTGCAGATGGGTGTTATCCTCACCAATATCACCCACGAGCTGCTTACTCCTCTTACCGTCATCTCTGCCACCATCTACAAACTCAAGGCGATGGCACCACAGTATGAGGAAGATTATCTGGTGATGGACAGCAACATCAACCGCACCACCCGACTCCTGCGACAGATTCTGGAAGTGAGAAAGTCACAGGCAGGACAGCTGCATCTGCTCGCGAGCCGCGGCAACCTGATTTCCTTTATAGAAGATGCCTGCGAGAATATCCGTCCGATGGCTGAACATCAGCAGGTTAGATTGAAGTTCAACAAGCCATATTCGGAAGGAACCGCATGGTTTGATGCTGACAAGATGGATAAGATTATCTACAACCTGCTCTCCAACGCTATTAAATATAATAAGGTGGGAGGCAAGATTGATGTATCACTCAGTCTCAGCAAGGAGCAGGCGGTCATCACGATAGCAGATAATGGCATCGGTATGTCTAAGAAGAAGATGAAGCGCCTCTATACCCGCTTCTTCGATGGCGACTACCGCAAGCAGAACATGCCGGGAACCGGTATCGGACTGTCTCTGACCCACGACCTGGTGAAACTGCATCATGGCGATATCCGCTGCGAGAGTCTGGAGGGCGAAGGCACCATCTTCACCATCACCCTTCCTATCAGAAAGAAAGCGTATGCTCCTGACGAGATAGATGTTTCCAACAAGCGAAAGGCGGTAGATCAGAAAGCCATCCAGCAGGTAAGCCAGGAGGTAAATCTTGAGGCGCCAAATTCTGAAGAAGAAGACAAGCCTAAGCTGGCACCAGTCCGCCAGAGCATCTTTATCAGAAAGAATGCAAGCAAGATCCTGGTGGTAGAAGACAACGAGGAACTGCTCGCCCTGATGCTTCAGGTTTTGAGCAAGAACTATCATGTGTTTACGGCAAAGAACGGCAAGCAGGCAATGAACATCATCATGAAGGAGAAACTCGACCTGGTGGTGAGCGATGTGATGATGCCGATCATGGATGGTATCGAACTGACCAAGCAGCTCAAGTCTGACAAGAGTTTCTGGCAGTTGCCGATCATCCTGCTTACCGCCAAGAACAAGGAAGAGGACAAGACGGAGGCTTACGCTACCGGAGCGGATGCCTACATCACCAAGCCTTTCAAGTTTGAGGAGTTGGAAGTCCGCATCAATGCCCTTCTTGCCAACCGCAAGAAGATGATAGAGAAGATAGAGACTGAAGTGTCGCTTCAGGCAAGCTCTGAGGCGGAAGCCCAGCAAGAAGTTCATCTGAGCAATCCTGAACAGGCATTCGTAACCCGCGCCAAAGAGACTATCATGCAGCATCTGTCTGATGCCGATTACGACAGAGAGACATTCGCCAAGGATATGGCGATGGGCGAATCCACCCTATATAATAAGGTGAAAGCCACCACGGGGCAGACCGTCATCGCCTTCATCACCTCTATCCGAATGAAAGAGGCGCAGCGCATCATCCAGTCGAACCCTAACATTCTGATCAGCGATGTGGCGATACAGGTAGGTTTCAACACTCCGAAGTATTTCTCGAAATGCTTCAAGAAGGAGTTCGGCGTCTTCCCAAAGGAGTATGCTGAGAAACTGAAAGGCAACAATTAGTATTATTAGTCGTGGAAATCTACCGTTTTTTCGCACATTTCCACGACTAATAAATACTATCTCCCTATCACTATTCTGCGCGAAACAGTGTTTTTAACCCATTTCGCGCAAAATAGTGACTCATTATTTTGCGCGAAACGATATTTTTAGTATCTTTGCAGCAAAATAACGACATCATTATGGCACAAGAGATTATAGGAAGAGAGCCTGAAATCAAGGAGATTGAGGCTCTATATCAAACAAACAAACCTGTTTTTGCAGTAGTATATGGTAGAAGAAGAGTCGGCAAGACCTTTCTGATAAGAGAATTGTTAGGCGACAAGTTTGCATTCTACCACACAGGACTCTCGCCATACGAATTACAAGGCAAGAAACTGAAGGAGCAGCAACTTAGCAATTTCTACTCTTCGCTCATCAAGTATGGCAGCGATATCAAACGAGTTCCAACCGACTGGCTGGAAGCATTTGATGCGCTCATATCCCTGCTGGAAAAAAAAGACACCAACAACCGACAAGTTGTATTCATCGATGAACTTCCATGGATGGATACTCCCCGTTCCGGCTTCATTACCGCCTTGGAACATTTTTGGAATGGATGGGGAGCTGGCAGAGAGAACTTAATGCTCATCGTCTGCGGCTCTGCCACCTCTTGGATTTCAGACAAACTCCTCAACAACAAGGGAGGACTCTTCGATCGAACTACAGATGAAATCAAACTCCGTCCTTTCACCTTGGGGGAATGTGAGAGATTTTACCAGGCAAACCATATCGTAATGTCTAAATTCGACCAAGTACAATGCTATATGGCTACAGGTGGCATACCTTATTATATATCTATGCTCCAAAAGGGAAAGAGCCTGGCGCAAAACATAGATCGCCTCTTCTTCGAGCCAAACGCCAAGCTCAAGTTAGAATTCGACCGTCTCTACTCTTCACTCTTTACGAACGCTGAAGACTGCAAGAAGATTGTACGATTACTGGCAAAGAAGCAACAAGGATACACAAGAAAAGAGATACTGGAACTGACGAAACTTGCAGACGGTGGCGGCCTCTCTATGACTCTGAAGACTCTGGAAGTGAGCGACTTCATTACCTCATATATCAAATACGACTATCCGAAGAGAGAGGTTTACTATCGTCTTACCGACTTCTACAGCAAATTCTATCTTTCCTTCATTGATGGCAAGAAGACTACCAATCCGAGCTTTTGGCAGGATAATTTACTGACACCCTCCCTTACGGCTTGGCGAGGCTTCACCTTCGAATCACTTTGCATCTACCATTTGCCACAAATCAAACAGGCGCTTGGCATTAGCGGAGTACAGACAGAATCAAGCCCATGGAAGAGCAGAAAAGAAAAAGATGGAGCACAGATAGATCTGGTTATCGAACGAGCAGACCACATCTGTAATATCTGCGAGATGAAGTTTTGCGAAGATGACTTCTCTATCAACGCCAGCTACGACAAGAACTTGCGCCATAAGCTCAGCACATTTCAGGAAGAAACCCATTGCAAGAATGCCCTTCACCTGACACTCATCACAACATACGGCTTGAAATTCAATGAGTATGCCGGAAGGATACAGAAAGTCATCACCATGAATGACCTATTCCGCATCTAATTTGTATAAATCAACTCGCAACGACGCTCACGGCGGATGTTGTAGAAAATGCCAATTAGTATTATTAGTCGTGGAAATCTATCGTTTTTTCGCACATTTCCACGACTAATAAATATGATTTCCAGTAACAATTCTGTGCGAAATCCATAGAAATCTGTCGTAATCTCAATAAAAAAGCGAGATTGCGACAGATTTTTCGCTTAAAAGTTGTCGTAATCTCATTTTTTTTGTAACTTTGCGACAGGTTTCACTAATATGAGATAGATATGAAGGAGAATATTATAGGCAGAGAACAAGAGATAGAAAAGCTTGAAAACTATATTTCAAGCCGTAAATCTGAATTTATAGCCATCTATGGCAGGCGACGTGTAGGCAAGACTTTTCTGGTAAAAGAACTGTTTGAAAACCGGTTTGCATTCCGCATCACGGGCAAAGACAATGTTTCAACCAAGGAGCAGCTAGCAAGTTTCAGCTTCGCCCTCAACGACCAGTTAGGCATAGAGACAGATGCCGCTAATTGGCCGGAAGCCTTCCGACTTCTTCAGAAAGCATTGGAAAAGATGCCAGAAGGAATAAAGATTATCTTCTTCGATGAACTTCCCTGGTTCGACACGTATGCTTCCCACTTCATCAGCGCTCTGGAACATTTCTGGAACGACTGGGCTTCCTACCGCAACGACATCAAACTGATAGCCTGCGGAAGTGCTACCACCTGGATGCTCAACCAAGTTATCAATTCACGAGGAGGGCTCCACAATCGCATCACCCACAATATTCTGCTATCACCATTCAAGCTGCATGAGGTAGAAGAGTATTTCAAATCACAGGGTTTCTATTATGAACGACCGGAAATCATCGAGTGCTATATGGCAATGGGCGGCGTGGCTTATTACCTATCTCTTTTCGAGAACAACAAAAGTGTGGCTCAGAACATCCAGCAACTTTGCTTCACACGTGGCGGAGAACTCACCGAAGAGTTTGACCGACTGTTCAATTCGCTCTTCAAGAAAGCCGACAACCATCTTACCATCGTCACAGCCTTGAAGAACAAAGGCAAAGGCATGACCCGACTTGACCTGCTGGATGCTACGGGATTGGCTAACAACGGAAGATTCAGTCTGATACTCAAGGAACTGGAGCAATGTGATTTCATCCGCAGCTACATCCCGTTCGGCAAGTCGAAGAAAGATATGATGTATCAGCTGATAGATCCCTTCTGCCTGTTTTACTTCAAATTCATGCATAACAAGGGTTCTTTCCTCGACAACTACTGGGTGAAGATACAGACCACACCAGAGTATGAATCATGGTGCGGCCATGCCTTTGAAATCGTATGCCTTCACCACATCAACGAAATAGTCAAGGCGCTGGGCATAGACGGCAGCATCAACACCCCTTGTTCATGGTCTTACCGACCTACAGCCAAAGTTATGGCAGATGAGGAAGCTGATGAAGACCTGAAGCATGGAACACAGATAGACCTGCTGATAGACCGTTCTGACAGATCGATTTCTATTTGCGAAATGAAGTATTGCAATGGGGAATATGAAATCAGCAAGGCATACGATGCACATCTGGCACACCGCCTAAAGGTGTTCAAGAAGGTGACGAAGACGACCAAGACGCTCATTCCAACCTTTGTCACGCCACATGGTCTATATAATAATATGTATGCAAGAAAGATCAACAGGCAGGTAACAGGAAACGATCTGTTTGAAAAATAAGGCATAAACCCTGCACATTTCAGGAAGAAACCCGATGCTAGTATCTGACAACTTCTAAAGCCTAGAGGAAAAAGTTGTTGTAATAAAGGAAAATCTCCGTTCAGCGACGTTGAACCGCCGTTCAAAAGATTTTCCCTAATGATAAAAACATGTTGCTCATGCAGGAGAAACAATTTCCATAAAGGAAGATTTTACCTGCTTCGCAAAAGACAATCGCCAAGGAAACAGGGTTGAGAATTCAGGGATGTTGTCGCAATCGCACTTTTTTTCGAGAGAACGACAGATTTTTCATTTAAAAGTTGCCGTAATCTCATATTTTTTGTAACTTTGCGGTAGATAATTATAAAACAGATGGTTATGAAGTACTTAGATCCTAAGGCAGACCTCACGTTCAAGAAGATATTCGGCAATCATCCCGCAAGACTGATCAGCCTTCTGAACGCACTCCTGCCACTCAGCGACGAGGAGCAGATACAAGAAATCAAGTATCTGCCTACAGAACTTGTGCCCCAGCTCGAAGGGGGCAAGAACACCATTGTGGATGTACTCTGCACAGATGTCAGAGGCAGAAAGTTCTGCGTGGAGATGCAGATGGAATGGTCTGACGCTTTCCAGCAGCGAGTACTGTTCAATGCATCGAAGCTCTATGTGAGTCAGGCTAAAAAGGGAGGAAAATACAGCGAACTCCAACCCGTGTATTCCTTGAATCTTGTGAATGATATCTTTGTGCATGACACTCCGGATTTCATCCACAACTACCGCATCGTGCATGATAAGGATAGCAATAAGGTCATCGAGGGCTTACATTTTACCTTCATTGAACTCCCGAAGTTCACTCCTCATTCCATCGCCGACAAACGCATGATGGTATTATGGCTCCGTTTCCTCACGGAAATCAATTCCAATACGAAGGAAATTCCTTCCGACCTGCTTAATGATCCAGAGATAGGAAAAGCCGTAGAGGAGCTGGAGATTTCCGGTTTCTCGGATGCCGAGCTCAGAGCCTACGATAAGTTCTGGGATTCGGTAAGTGTTGAAAGAACCCTCCTGGATGACAGATACCAGAAAGGAATGGAGAAAGGAATGGAAATGGGCATGAAGCAAGGCATGGAGAAAGGCAGAGCAGAAGGCATGGAAGAAGGCATGAACCAGCGAAGCCTTGAGATTGCTAAGAAGATGCTGGCTAATGGAATGGATGATGCATCGGTCATGGATATGACGGGGTTGACGGCAGAGGAGATAAAGCTGCTGAAAGCGGAGATGTAGATTTCGAATATCACCATATAATCAAGGGTCTATACGCCACCTGTTCATCGTGGCATATAGACCCTTTCTATTTCCAGTGAAAAAAAGTTTTTAGCGAGAAAAAGTATCAAAGTCTCATTTTTCGCAGTAAAAAGCCATTTATCTAATTAATAGTCAACACATTAACACAAATGAGACTTTTCTAATAATTTTACAAGAAGTATCATAGATGTATCATAAAAGCATCACGAAGTATCATAAAAGCGGCACTATGCATCATAAAAAACATCACTAAACATTGATATATAAGCCCTTAGCAGCTTACTTATGAAGTGCCCAAAAATCACACCACACTTTGGGCACTCAGTACCCATCGCACGGGCTATAAGCGACCGTCACTTGGTCTGTCAATGACCATCACTTGGTCCCTAAGAGACCATCAGACGGGCATATACAGACCAACTAATGGAGAGACTCTTACGATTTCAATAGACACTTCATTACTTGATTAACTGAAAAACTAGACACAATCAATTTTATGAGACTTTAATGAAGCTTTCATGAGACTTTAATGATACTTTAATGATACTTCTTGTAAAAGAATCAGAAAAGTCTCATTTCTATATCTTACTATATATCAAGCATATACAATACAAACCACCTCACAAAATGAGACTTTGAGACTTTTTCTCATAAAAAATCATTTCACGAAGCGATATTTTACTTTCGCCATCGGATAGTTATCGTTCAATCGCAGGATGATGCGATAAACGTTATCATTCCACTGCGTCTTCATGATGCCATCCGTCATCTGCACCTTTTCTACCGATGCCGAGAGATACTGCGCATCATATTCCAACCGCACATTGCCGCCCTGAAGCAGGATTCTTCCCGCCTTCTGCACCACAGGCTTGCCGAAAGCCATCAGGATAATCTGATTATCAAATACCTGACCGTTCAGTCGGTTCTTCTCTATCTGCAGAGAATCGAGCTTATACTGCTCGGTTACTTCCACCCAGTTGTATTCCCTATCCAGGGCGATGGTACGCTGCCATTTATCCACATGTGCCCCCTCGGTGTAAGCCTTTTCGAGATTCAGGGTAAGAGAAGAGACATCCTCGTTGAATACATGGCTCACCTTGTCGGCACGATACTTTTTGCCATCCTTCTGCTCCAATCCATTGATAATCGGCACATTGTGATAAGCCGAACGGCAGTTCATCAGTTCAAAACGCTGGTTGCTGAATGATTTCGAGGTATAGGTATCACGCCCCAGGTCGATGACCACCGGCTGGCTGTTCTGATAAACGATGAAGTTGCCGATGTCGTTGTGGTTATGACTTTCAGCATTATTTCCGCCTTTTGCAGCCACAAACCAGTTCTTGTTGCTCGCCACCATAATCTGGGAGTTTTCCAGATAGGCATCTTCCGTCTTTGGCTCTACAGCTGCTGTTGCCTGATACTTCGGGAGCATGGAGAGAAGCATCAGCTCTCTGCCCAGTTTCGGATAGTTGCCCGATTTCAGGAAAAGCGTAGTAGGCTTGAGGGTGTATTGATATTTCTTACCCACGTATGCCGCCAGCTGCATCATCTGTTCGTTCTGGAGATAGGCTCCATAAGGAAAGAGGATGTTGATATTCGGGATATTCTGAGCCTGGGCATCCGAGAAATTCACGAAGGTAAGATCATCAATATACATCGTAGTGATGAATCTGCCCATGTTCTCCACCTTCTTCTTCTGAGCTTCATTCAATGTCAGAACAGCCTGCTTGGGAGCAAACTGCATGAAATAGAGCGATTCGAAGAACGAGGCTCCGGCACAGTCCCAATAGCTGACACCTTCCTCGCAACCGCCATCATCGGGATAACCCTTCATAAAGGTTCGCAGACATTGCTGCACTCCCTTGAAGGCTGCATCGCGCTGCTTGGCATCGGGTTCGCAGATCAATACGGTCTGCAACCAGTTGGCGGTAATCCAGGTATTCCAATTGTTGGCATTGTTCTTCCAGCCCTGCGGCTGATTCAATACCGGCTTTAGGAACCGGTGTTCTATCTCGCTTCTCACCTGGTCGCAGAGTCCCTTTTCCTTTCTGTTGATTTCATCTTCCAGCATATAGAGGGTCCAGGCAAGCATGCCTGCCGTCTCAGCATTGAAGAGATCCACCGGTTGGATATTCTTTTCAGGATGGTCTTTCGGATAATGCGCCGGGATTCCCCACCAAGGTTCCTTCTCTATAAAATAATGTAGGCCTTTGCGGATGGAAGGCAGGAACCGTCCCCTGCCCTGCATGATTTCCGCCATCACCAGACAGACAAACTGTTTTCTGATACCAAAGCTAGCCTCCTCGTATCGGGTGCGGTTACCATTGGTTCGGAACTCGGCAAAAGTTTCTGCAGGAATGGCATTCCAAGGTTTCTTCTGATAAAGATTGCCCAACCGGATATAGTCGTTGCGCATCGCCACCGGCACCTGTTTCTGCCAATACTTGTCGCCAGCCTTCGGAAAAGGCACAAAAAAAGCCTGGGCTTTCATCAACATGGATGAAAGCACCAAGCCTATTATCATTATCAATTTCTTAGTCATATCGTTTGTTTTTTGCGTACAAAGATACAAAATTATAGCAAGACTAAAGTCTAGAAAATGATAATTTTAGAGGAAATATCGCTTTAAAGCGGTATTTTACGAGAGAGAGTTTCACATTTTCCTCAGTTTATACCTCCAGAACTTACTACTTCCTCAAAGAATTGGCAGTCAGTTCCAGAAGGCTCTGCAGATAATCATCGTCTGTATCCTTTTTCATCTTATTCAGCGAATTGGCGAGGAAATTCTTCTCGCCGGCATTCAGCAACTTAGCATAATGATACGACAAAGCATTATTTATGGCTCAAACATTTGGGGGATTTGGAACATTTTAGCAAAAAACATTTGGGGGATTTGGAACATTTTAACAAAAAACATTTGGGGGATTTGGAACTTATATGTATCTTTGCACTCAAAATCAGTAAGTTATGAGAAAAAGAATATTTAAAAGAAAAGTATACGACAAAATGCTCGAATGGAAGCGAGAGAGAAATGGTAGTACAGCCCTCTTGCTCAAAGGAGCACGCCGTGTAGGAAAGTCAACAGTAGCCAAAGCTTTCGCAGAAAATGAATACAAAAGCTATATCCTTATAGATTTCGTACAAGCATCTAAGGAAGTGAAACAGCTGTTTGACAACCTCATGGACTTGAACTACATATTTTTGCGCCTCCAATCAATCTACCAAGTAATCTTGGAGCCACGCAAATCAGCCATCATTTTCGATGAAGTACAAATGTGCCCACAAGCCCGGCAAGCCATCAAATACCTAGTAGCAGACGGAAGATACGACTACATAGAGACAGGCTCTCTTATCAGCATCAAAAAGAATGTAGAAAACATTTTGATTCCAAGCGAAGAGACACGTTTGGATCTCTATCCGATGGACTACGAGGAATTTCGATGGGCAATGGGCGATACTGCTACATTTCCCCTACTCAAGCAGTTTTTCGATGCAAAAGTTCCATTGGGAGCAGCGCATCGAGAAGCTATGCGCAACCTTCGTCTATATATGCTCGTAGGCGGAATGCCACAAGCCGTAAACGAGTACTTAGACACCAACAATCTGAGCAAAACAGATGCCGTAAAACGAGAAATCATAGAACTTTATCTTGACGACTTTAGAAAGATTGACAAAACAGGAAGAGCTGCCAAGTTATTCGAGAACATCCCTTCCGAATTAAACAAAAATTCAGCCAGATACCAGGTAGCAAGCGTATTGGATGATGCAGGCAGAAAGAACCTTATGGGAGTCTTGGCAGACATGAAAGACAGCATGGTGGTCAATTTCGCCTACCACGCAAATGATCCCAATGTTGGTTTTTCATTACACAGTGACGAAGACTACTATAAAATGTTTGTTGGAGACACAGGTCTATTCGTCACACTTGCTTTTTGGGATAAAGACTACACAGAGAACACCATTTACGAAAAGTTGTTGAGCGATAAACTGAGTAGCGATATGGGATATGCCTATGAGAATCTCGTTGCCCAAATGCTTACCGCATCAGGAAACAAACTGTTCTATTACACATTTCCCCATGCAACAAGCCACAAGAACTACGAGATAGATTTCTTGCTATCTCGTGGCAAGAAGATTTATCCGATAGAAGTGAAATCGTCAGGATATAACAGTCACAAGTCGCTAGATGAGTTTTGTCTGAAGTTCTCTGATAGAATCGACAAAAGATACCTATTATATACGAAAGATTTTAAAAAAGATGGACAGACCTTATTGGTGCCAATATATATGACACCCTTGCTATAAATAAATAGAGGAGGGTGTGTCATAAGTCCATGACGCACCCTCTTCTTGATTTTAAAAACTATTTATTACTTATCCATAAACGACAAACCCTGATAGAACCAGACATTCATCTGGTTGGCACCACGATGATTCCAGGCATAATAAGGAATCAGAGTGAGCTTCTGGTTCTTGACAGAAACGGTGCCGTCAGCAGCCTGGTCGAGCACCTGAGAAGAGGTCTGGATAGCCTTGACAGAGAAAGCAGGAGCGCCCTTCGTTTCTGTGTTCTCGATGCTATAGTTCTCTACCACAGAGAAGGCTGGCTTCTTGGCCATGATGGCACGGAGCACTGGCTCGTTCTGATTATCCACAGCCTCAGCACAATATACCAAAGGTCCACGCTCTACGGCAACCTTGCCCTTATCATCTGTCACCTTAGCATTGGCAACTACTGTGCGTACCGGCATATCGAAGTGAATGCGGATGACATCGCCCTTCTTGATGTTCTTGACAGGCAGATAACCCTTGTTGACATTGAGATCAGCCTCCACAGCCTTGCCGTTTACGGTTACTCTATAAGCTGGCTTCTCAGCATCGCTATACTTGTAAAGATCGCTAGGCACTACCTGGTTGCGAACCCATCCCGGAATACGGACCAGGAGGTTGGCATTCTTTACACCGCTCTTCTTCACTGCAATCTTGATGTCGCCGTTCCAAGGATACTCGGTAGTCTCCTCCAGAACCACATCCTTGCCATTCACCTTGATGGTAGATGTATTACCAGCAAAGAGATTCACATAGATATTGTTATCCTTCACACCATAGAGATAACCCGGTACGGAAGGGATGAAACGGCTCAGGTTACTTGGGCAGCAGGCACATCCGAACCAAGGCTGGCGGGTGGTGTTGCCATCGGCATTAAACTTATACTTGCCATCGCTTGACAATGGATTAGGATAGAAGAATCTACCGCCATCCATGCTCATACCAGAGATGACACCATTATATAAGGTACGCTCCAGGCAGTCGATATACTTGCTCTCTCCGTGAAGCAGGAACATACGTTCGAAGAGGTAAACCATAGAAATGGCTGCACAGGTCTCGTTGTAGGCAGTCATGTTTGGCAACTCATAATCGGCACCGAATGCCTCACCAGCATGGCGGGCACCTACACCACCTGTAAGATAGTATTTCTTGCCTACGATGTTTTCGAAGATACGGTCGATAACCTTCATATAGGCAGAATCCTTGGTCAGGGCAGCCACATCAGCAATACCTGCATACATATAGCCGGCACGCACCGCATGACCCACCGCCTCCTTCTGCTCCAGGATAGGAGCCTGACTCTGAGAATATGGGTTGCGGATATGAGTCTTGCCACGATAATCGAGCAGATACTTAGCCTCATCCAGATACTTCTTCTCGCCGGTCAGGGTATAGAGACGAGCCAAAGCCATCTCAGCTATCTGATGACCCGGAACGATGGTAGCCTGTCCTGGCTTAGGACCCACTTCCTTGACCACACAATCGGCATAACGCTTGGCGATGTTCAGGAACTTGGTGCTTCCGGTAGCCTGATAATGAGCGCAGGCTGCATCAACCATGTGACCGAGGTTGTAGAGCTCGTGGCTCAAATCCTCATCCTTCACCCAACGCTTATTTCCCGACCATCCGTGTGGATGCTTCGGATTGATGGTACGGGCGGTATAGAGATAGCCATCCGGCTCCTGTGCCGCACCTACCACATCGAGCACGCTGTCGATATAAGCCTTCAACTTCTTGTCTGGATAAGTCTGGAGGATATAGCTGGCACCTTCGATGGTCTTATACACATCGGTATCATCGAAAGAGAAGCCCATGAACTTGCTTACATCCCACTCCTTGGTGTTCAAGCCCTCGTGGTTAGGATGCTGCAGGGTATAGGCAGCCATCTCGAAGTTCTTGTAACGGTGCTCGCTTTCGCACTTGCTGAAAGCCAATGGCACGGTTACTTCTCGGGCAGCCTTCAGGCGGGCACCCCAGAAGGTATTCTGTGAAATCTTCACACTGGTGAATGGTACTTGAGTGAATGGATAGCCATTGCCCAATGTCTTCTGCTTCTGCGCCATTGTTGGCATTGCCACGGCAGCAGAAAGCAATACTGCTGAAATTAATCTCTTCATATTGATAGGTTTAAAATTTATTATTGTTATATGATTTGCGGTGCAAAGATAACAATAATTTTCGAATATAGTGTATATCAAACAACAAAAGATAGGCACTAATCGTTCAAAAACCATTTAGCACTGATAAAAACAGAGTCATTTCGTTCAAATGACCACCTTTTTGGGAACAAAATTAGCAAAAATACACTTTACGTCCCATTTTTCAGAATATTGTTGTATCTTTGCACGCATAAAAAACAAAGAATCACATAGAACAATGGAAAAAGCAAAACAGATTCCTTACCGTGCCATCGCCTTAGACTTGGATGGCACCCTGACCAACCATGAGAAGGTGGTTACCCCGAAAACCCGCGAAGCGCTGCTCCAGGCTGCCAGCCAGGGAGCCGTCATCATCCTGGCTTCCGGTCGCCCTACCTACGGCATCGAGCCGGTGGCAGAATGCCTGGAACTGCAGAAGCGAGGGGGCTACATCCTTTCCTATAATGGTGGCAACATCGTGAATGCCCAGACCGGCGAGAAACTCTTTACCCAGTTTCTGCCAGATGAGGTAATCCCTGTATTATATAAGTACGCGCGAGAGAAGAACCATGCCCTGCTGGGATACGCCGGCAATGAAATCATCACCGAAATGCCAGACGATCAGTATGTGAAGGAAGAATCGCGCATCAACAAGATGAACATCCGCAAGGTAGAGAATCTGCTCGAAGCTCTGGAGCCTCATCCTACCAAGCTCCTCATGACGGGCGACCCGTCGGATATGCTCAAGGCTGAACAGGAACTGCTGGATGTGGTGGGCGACAAGATGGACGTCTTCCGCTCAGCCCCATTCTTCCTCGAGCTGGTGCCTAAGGGAATCGACAAGGCGCAGTCGCTGAGAAGACTCCTGGCGAAGATCAATCTCACTCCTGCCGATATGATTGCCTTCGGCGACGGCTACAACGACCTGAGCATGCTCAAGCTTGCCGGCATGGGAGTAGCCATGGCGAATGCCGCCCCGGAAGTAAGAGCCGATGCCGACTACATCACCCTCTCGAATGAGGAAGATGGCGTAGCTGCGGCGCTGGAGCACTTCGGTATGTAGCAGGCTTCGCCCCACATACTTACTCTAACCGCTAAGGAAACTTGACGGGAATAACAAAAATTAAATTGAAATATTTTGTGTTTTCTTCCTTTTAAAGTACCTTTGCAGGCAAAATCACTCAGGAACTATCATCCTGACAGATTACAAATTAAAGCATATCAACGATTATGTTACAACTTGACGATTTCTACAAGGCCCGCTTCGTGCTGAGCCACGTGATTAGAAAAACTGAGCTGGTTCATACACCAAGAATCAACCCAGATAGTGATGTTTATCTGAAACCGGAATGCCTCCAGAAGACGGGGTCGTTCAAGATTCGAGGTGCATACTATAAGATTTCCCAACTCTCTCAGGAAGAGAAGGAGAAGGGTGTGATTGCCTGTTCGGCAGGCAACCACGCACAGGGTGTGGCTCTCGGCGCTACCGCTATGGGAGTGAAGAGCCTCATCTGTCTGCCCGAGGGCGCCCCTATTTCCAAGGTAGAGGCCACCAAGCGTCTGGGCGCAGAGGTCTGCCTGGTTCCGGGCGTCTATGATGATGCCTACCAGAAGGCGCTGCAGCTGAAGGATGAGTGCGGCTATACCTTCGTGCATCCATTCGATGACGAGAAGGTGATTGCCGGACAGGGAACCATCGGACTGGAAATCCTCGACCAGCTGCCTGATGTAGAAGCTGTGGTAGTACCGGTAGGTGGCGGCGGACTGATTTCGGGAGTCGCTTTCGCCATCAAGTCGCTCAACCCTAACGTCAAGGTCTATGGAGTCCAGGCAGAGGGAGCAGCCAGCATGGTTCAGAGTCTCCACGACCACAAGCAGGAGAAGCTGCCATCTGTGGCAACCGTAGCCGACGGCATCGCCGTGAAGGAACCGGGAAAGATTACCTTCGAAACCTGCTCCAACTATGTGGATGAAATCGTCACCGTAAGCGAGGACGAGATCTGCGCAGCCATCCTGCAGCTCCTCGAGAGCGAGAAGATGGTAGCTGAAGGAGCCGGAGCAGCCAGCGTGGCTGCCGTGATGTACAACAAGGTACCGGTGAAGGGCAAGAAGACCATCTGCGTGGTAAGCGGCGGTAACATCGACGTAACCATCCTCAATCGTGTCATCAACCGCGGATTGGTGAAGAGCGGACGTCTCTGCACCATCGAAATGGAGCTGGACGACAAGCCGGGCGAGCTGGTAGAGGTAGCCTCCGTCATCGCAAACCTGGGCGGCAACATCACGGGAGTTCATCACGACCGTTCTGCCAACCGCAACAAGGTGAATGCCTGCGTACTCCGACTCACAATGGAGACCCGCGACTCCGCCCACGTCAAGGAGATCAAGAGTGCCCTGGAGCAGAAGGGCTTCCATCTCTGGATCATATAAGTGAAGAAACTTACAAAAATCCATAAGATAAGAAACTTACAAAAAATCCATAAGATATAAAAAGAGGGTGCACTATCAACAAACGGCGCACCCTCTTTTTTTTATCTCATTAAACTCTTATTATCATCAAGCTCTTTTATCATCAAGCTCTTTTATGATTGAGCTTTATCTTTGATAGAACTACTTTACTTCCTTGAGCAAGCAAGGGCGAACCTTTTCGGTTACACCAGCTTCCTCAGTAATCACGGTAGTGAGAGGCTTGAGGTCGGCAGCATTCTTTGCCACCATCACCTTGTAATCACCAGCCTCAACCTGCCACTGACTATCAACCTCATTGAAAGAAGCCAAGTTCTTGTATGGGATGTCGATAGTAACTGACTCCGACTCACCAGGCTGCAAATTCTTAGTCTTGGCGTAACCACGAAGTTCTCTTGCTGGTTTATCCATATCCTTGCCAGGAGCAGCCACATATACCTGAACCACTTCCTTACCAGCTACCTTACCAGCATTCTTCACAGTCACCTGGACCTTGATATTGCCCTGTGCATCCTTCGTTACCACAGGTTTGCCATACTTAAAGGTAGTATAGCTCATACCATAACCAAAAGGATAAGATACAGGCACATTCTTAGTCTGGTAATAACGATAACCTACATAAACACCATCATTATACTCGGTGTAATCCACATTCTTCACGTCACCCTTGCTACCGATGCCCTTGCCCATAAACATACCAAGCACATCGTCAACCTTGACAGTCTCAGGGTTAGGGAAATCAGCCTTAGAAGGAACATCGTTATAACTTACAGGCCATGTCATAGGAAGACGACCAGAAGGATTCTCCTTACCCGACAAGATGTCGGCAACACAGTTACCGCCCTCCTGACCAGGCAACCAAGACAACAATACAGCATCAGGACCACCAATCCAACTCTTGGTCTCAACAACGCCACAAACATTCAGGATGACAACCACCTTCTTACCAGCCTTATGGAAAGCGTTGCAAACGCCAGAAATCATATCCTTCTCCTCCTTGGTGAGATTGAAGCTATCAGAAATCTTGCGATCCAAGAACTCACCAGACGACTTACCAATAGTGATGATTGCCATATCGTTGTTCTTGACGGCAGCAGACATATTCAATTCAGCAAGGCTCATCTCAGGGATGAAGTGACCCGGCAAGAAAGCCTCCAAAGGATTCTTTGGCTTTGGCAAGTTTGCCTTTGCCTTTGGAGCATACTCTATGTATGCCTTCTGGATGTCGCCATCCACCTGATAGCCAGCATTCTTCAAACCATCCAACAAACTTACCACATAAGCATGGTTTACATTGCCAGAACCGGTACCACCAGCGATGAAATCATAAGAAGTATTGCCGAAGAGGGCTATGTTCTTAATCTTCTGAACGAGTGGCAATACATTCTTGTTGTTCTTCAACAACACCATTCCCTCGGTAGCGGCATTGCGAGCCACCAAAGCATGTCCCTTCAAATCAGGGTTGTTGTCAGCAACATACTGCTTGAAACGAGGAGTCTGCATGATATACTCCAAGATATGGCGTACATTGCGGTCGAGGATTTCCATCGACAGGCGACCATTGAGCACAGCCTTGCGAATCTCCTTCACCTGGTCTGCCTTACCTGGCATCAACAGGTCGTTACCCGCTTCCATCTGGGCAGCTGCGCTAAGACCACCAAACCAGTCGGTCATCACCATACCCTTGAATCCCCACTCATGGCGAAGAATCTCTGTTATCAAGTCACAACGCTCGCTAGACATTGTACCATTGATGAGATTGTAAGAAGTCATCACCGTCCAAGGCTGAGCCTCCTTGACAACGATTTCGAAAGGTTTCAGGTAAATCTCACGGAAAGTACGTGGATTACCGATAACATTGTTACGAGTACGATTGGTCTCCTGGTTGTTCTGTGCGAAGTGCTTCAACGAAGTACCTACATCGTTGCTCTCGATACCATTCACCATAGCTGCACAAATGGTACCAGCCAACAATGGATCTTCTGAATAATACTCAAAGTTACGGCCACAAAGAGGATTACGCATAATATTGGTAGCAGGTGCCAACAAGACATCTACGCCATAATGCTTCACCTCGTCGCCCATAGAGGTACCTACGGAATACACCAAGTCTTTGTTCCAGGTAGAGCTCATCACTGTAGCCACAGGGAAGTGGGTACAGTAGAACGTCTTGTCAGTATCCTTGCGCTTAGGGTCGATGCGAAGACCTGCAGGACCATCGGCTACAACCGTAGCAGGAATGCCCAGACGCTCAATACCATTCACCTGACCAGCGGCACCCTGTACCAACTGACCTTGGTTACCAATGGTAGCCTCCATCTGGCTCTCATACTTACCCGTAGAACCTACCACCAACTGAATCTTCTCATCGAGGGTCATCGCATTGATGACATCCTGGATAGGAGACACACCCAACTTTGGGTTCTGTGCTTGCACTACGAAAGTCGCAGAAAAAAGCACACATGAAGAAACTAAAATTTGCTTTATCATTGTCTATACCTTATTTTTTAATGTTTGTAAAAACTATTACTTGAAAAACTTATTCTATCATTTGAAAATCTTCTGTGCGAACTCTGTAAGATACACACGCCAATTACGCCAGATGTGTCCACCCTCCGTCTCCAAATAGGTATATTTATACCCCTTCTCATCGAAGTAGCGACGCAAGTCTGCACTGCTCTTGTAGAGGAAATCAGTCTTGCCCATACCAATCCAATACAACTTTGGCTTGTTCTTAAACAGAGTAGCCAACTGTTTCTTAGCCTCCTCATTACCCTGCAACTGCTTGTAGAAGTCACTACGGAAATCGCCAGTAGTACCCACATGCAAACCTGCAGAGAAGAGTCCGATGTAATCAAACTTGGTAGGGAAACGACGAGAGATATCGAAAGAATGACCACCGCCCATAGAGAGTCCACAGATGGCACGATGAGCCTTGTCTTTAGCAACCTTGTAGTGGCTCTCCACATAATTCATCACATCAGGGAAACTCTCATCCATGGTGGCAGCTGGCTTGGCACCTTGATAGCCATAGAAAGAAGGAATGTATTGACCTGCTGACCACTCACCTGGAGCTGCCTGGCAATTAGGATTGCCATTGGTCATCACTACGACCATAGGCTTAGCCTTACCTGTGGCAATCAAATTATCAAGAATATGCTGTGCACGACCTAAAGTAGTCCAGGCATCCTCATCGCCACCTGCGCCATGGAGCAGATAGAGTACAGGATAATCCTTGCCTTTGTCATAACCTGCTGGAGTATAGACCGTCATACGGCGCTGCATCTTGAGCGTTGGACTATCATACCATACCTTAGATACATTTCCGTGAGGCACTTCGTTAACGGTATAGAGGTCACCACAATCACCTTTCTTGTCTGAAAGTATGAATATATTGGTTTCTGAGGTAATATCACGAGTGATATACACGCTTCCCGGGTCAACGATCTTCACTCCATCCAAAAGTAAATTGTAAGAATACAACTCAGGAGAAAGCATTTGGCTGGTAAAAGTCCAAACACCCTTTTCATCTTTTGTCATATCAGCTACTCCAGGAGCATCATACTTTCCCATTGGTGTATCAATGGTTTTCGGTGCCAGGAAATCACCAGTAACCTGCACCTTTTGGGCATTAGGAGCCTTCAAGCGGAATGTTACGGTATGGTTGGCATTCACCTCGGGTGAGATAACAGGAGCATTGTCAAACAAAGCCTGTTGGGCAAAGCTGCTCAAGTTTAAGAGTAGCGCAACAGCTAAAAATGTGAACTTTTTCATTGTTATGAAGTTTAAATGTTACTTGAATATTTTCTGGGCGTACTCGCTTAGATAGATGCGCCAGTTGCGCCAAATGTGTCCACCCTCTGTCTCCATATAGGTGAAAGGATAATGATTCTTCGTCAGTTTCTCGCGGAGTGCAGTATTGTCCTTGTAGAGGAAATCTGATTTTCCAATGCCAACCCAGAAAAGTTTTGGCTTGGCGGCAAACAAGTCTGCCAACTTCTTGTCGAAATTGTCGTAGATGTACTCATTGCTTCCACCGGTCTTCTGTTCCTTGCCTATGGCAGCAGAGAACAAGCCTACATAGCCAAAGGTCTTAGGATTGTTGATGGAAATGTAAAGGGAATGGAAGCCACCCATAGACAAACCTGCTATGGCACGGTTCTGACTATTTGCCAAAGTGCGATAACGGGCATCCACAAACTTCACTACCTCAGGGAAAGATACCTCGAAAGAACCCTCCATGGTCTTAGGCAATCCCAATGCAGGGACTATCAGATTATCCGATGTCTGTCCAGGAGCTGCCTCCTGAGAGATATTGCCATTGGTCATGACGACGATCATTGGCTTCGCCTTGCCTTGCGCAATGAGGTTATCGAGAATTTGCGAAGCACGTCCCAAATCCATCCACGCTTCCTCGTCGCCACCGATACCATGCAAGAGATAAAGCACAGGATATTTCTGCTTGCTGGTCTCGTAACCTGCAGGAGTATATACTGTCATACGGCGAGTAAGGCCAGCTTTGGCATCATCATACCAGACCTTTGATACGGTTCCATGCGCTACCTTGTTGACCTTGTAGAGATCAGCCTTTCCACCGCCTACCAAGAAATAGTTGGAAACGTTGGCGATGTCACGCACGGTATAGACGTTGAGATGGTCGGTAACACTGGCGCCATCCACCATCATGGTATAGCTATAAAGCTCTGGAGCCAAAGGAGCAGTGGTTGTAAAAGACCACACCCCCTTCTCATCCTTCTTCAAATCGGCTACTCCAGGCATATCATACTTACCCATCGGGGTATCAATTTTCTTGGTTGGCAAGAAGTCACCTGTTATCTGTACTTTTTGAGCCCCTGGTGCCATGCAGCGGAATGTAACGGTCTTGTCTGCATGAATCTCAGGAGAGAGAGGCATCTGTCCTCCGAACAAGGCTTGCTGTCCGAAGGCAGAGCCACAAACAGCACACAATGTAATTGCTAATAACGAAAATCTTTTCATTGAATATAACGTTTTATTTTTTATATTTATTACTTGTTACTTGGCGATGGCAGCAAACTTAATCTTAAACGATCCCTTGCCAGCCGATCCATCCACACCACTCTGGGTGTCAAGGTCAGCGCCCTCGAATGAGAATAAGTCCTGTCCCTCTGCATCCTTAGCGGTAGAGATGATAATCTTACCTGCCGTGATGTATTGTGCGACACCAGCCTCATCCACGAAGTAACTACCACCCACAACACCATATTGAGGGAAAGCATAACCATTGCCCATCAACCAAGGCTCTGAAGCATTACCTTGAATGGTATATTCACCAGCCAAGTCTGTATTACCGAGCTGATTGGCATTCACGGCTTCCAGATAAGCAGCAGGCTGACCTGCCGGATTGTTGATAGAGATGATATACTTGGTAGCATCAGGATTCACGATGACAGGAGCACCTGTTGACCAATCGACAATCTGAGTTGGAGCGATAGTAAGAGTATAGCCCGATGCTTCTGGGTCGTCCTGTCCCACAACGAAGGCAAGCTCCCCTACATAATTCAACTTCACTCGCTGACCAGCGGCATTGGCAAACAAACCGTTCAGGTAATACTTGCCCCCGATAAGAGATACGTCGATATCGCCACTCTTCATTGCCTCACCATTCACCTTGACCACACAGGTTTTGTTAGCCACGGTCTCAGCTACGGTATAAGAGGCAGCGGGAAGAATCCATTCGGTACTACCAAAACTAATCTGAATGGCAGTTCCCTTTACATCTCTTATATCTACATTGAGCGCCTTCACGCCTTTCTTTAACTTAGTGGTAGGCTGCACGGTAGCCTCTTGCGATGTATAAATCTGCATATCTGCATATACCCCCTGCATACCATCAAGAGCATCGTTATCGCAGGCTGTGAAACACAGCCCTGCAATAAACAGACTTAATATTGAACCTATATATTTTTTCATATCAATATCATTTAAATATCAGTTAATTAGAAGATTACCATCCCGTATTCTGCTGGATATTAGGATTCAATTCTCTTTCCTTCAAAGGAATAGGAAGCAACATGTGCTTGTCTTGGAATCCGAAAGTAGAATTGGTGAAATCCCAACTTACGCCCTTGGAAGAGTAGTTAGGGATTTCCTTGCCCTGTGAAGCCAAGGCATTCTTGGCATCACCCCAACGTACCAAGTCCTGGAATCGGGTACTTTCCAGGCAGAGTTCCAAGCGCTTCTCCGTCTTGATGTCGTCCAAGGTAACGCTAGTCAATGGAGTTTCCTTGGCGCGGATACGAATCTCATTGATGTCTTTCAGCGCTACGTCTTTGTTGCCAGCCTCCAGGTTTGCCTCGGCAGCCAGGAGGAGAACTTCGGCATAACGCATAATCTTTCGGTCGGTATATTGTAATCCCTGGAAGTAAGAGGCATCCATGATGTTGTCACTCTTCAATATGCGGTTCTTGAAGAAGAGGTATCCTTCACATCCATAGATATTCTGACCAGGATTCAACTTCACACCGTATGCTGTCATCTGATCACTGTTGAGCAGGGTCTTCTGCAAACGATATCCATTCTCGCCCTCTGCTTTTACAAATGCCTCATAGAGAGACTTGCGAGGATTCAAGAAGCCGTAGGTTCCCTGAGCCACTTCGTCGGCAGCCTTGCCTTCGAGCGTCATATTGCCGGTACGCCATCCTTGCATCAGGAAGGTCATGTCAAACTGACTCCAAGCCTGCTCCTGGTCGTTACGCCACTGCAATTCGAGCATAGACTCACAGTTGTTGTTGTTGACGGCATGAAACTGCATGTCGTAGTCGCCACGGAAGAGGTCGTACTTCTTGGAATCCACCACCTCATTGAGTGCGGATGCAGCCTCCTGATACTTTTTCTGGAAGAGATAAGCCTTACCCAGATAAGCCTTTGCCACTTCCTGGGTAACACGCATACCCGTCTCCTGATCGTCCTTGTTCTTCTTGGAAGGCAAGGCATTCATGCCGATAGCCTCTTTCAAGTCTGCCTCCACAGCAGCCCAAAGAGCCTCTGGAGTACTGTTTGGCTGACGGTACTCACCTGTAGCCAAGAGATGATCTACCAATGGAGCTGTACCCCAAAGGGTAACCAGCTCGAAGTTAGCCCAGGCACGGAAGAAATAAGCCTCGGCTATGGCACGTTTCTTGACTTCCGTATCATTAGCCACCTTCTCTATGATGAGGTTTGACTGATAGACGACACCATAGAGCCCCGAGAACAAGCCCTCGATATTGCTGTTGCTGGAATCGAAGGTAAATTCGTTCAACTGCTCGAAAGAGTTGTTGTCGCCACGACTGCCGCCGCCACACCAGGCATCATCCGAAAGCATATTCTTGGTAAAGAACCAAGAATAATACAATCCCTTCACACGGCTATACATGGCAGCCACCGCCTGTTCGGTCTGCTCATTGGTCTTGTAGAAATCATCCTGACCACCCATATTGCCATGCTTTGCTATATCGAGTCTGTCTTCACAACCGGCAAAAAGCACTGCCACAACAAGAAGCAGACTATATATGATATTCTTTTTCATAATTTCCTAATGTTATTATATATAGAATATGTATAGTGTTAGTTATATGAACCCTCCAGACTTTAGAACTCCAGGTTGAAGCCCATTACTACCTTTCTTGAGGTTGGATAACCGCCCTTGTCGATACCCATACCCACTACATCATTGGTAGAAACCTCTGGGTCGAAGCCTGGGTACTTGGTGATGGTGAAGAAGTCATCGAGAGATACATAGAGACGCAAGTTATTGACTGCTATCTTCTTGAGAAGGGTTCTCGGTAAGCTGTAGCCCAACTGGATCTGCTTAATCTTGAAATAAGATCCATCATATACCATTGCACTGGATGTAGCATACTTGTCCATATTGTTGGCACCAGCACGTGGCTTGCTACCATTAGGATTGCTCTCCGTCCAGCGGTCGTCATAGAAGAGTTCCTTCATCTTGTTGACCATAGGGAAGTCGGTACGGTTGATGCAGTTGAATATCTTGTTGCCTGATGCACCAGAACCGAATACTGCCAAGTCGAAGCCTTTGTAAGCTGCGGTCAGGGTGATACCATAGGTGAAGTTTGGAATGGCACTGCCCAAATCCATCTTGTCATCATCGGTCAGATCACCACTATCGTTCAGGTCGGCAAAAGTTGGATCACCTGTCTTTGGGTCTATGCCTGTAAACTGATAGCCGCGGAAGTAATACACAGGATAGCCCTTCTCGAAGTATGTGAGAGGCACATTCATAAAGGTAGTACCCTGCAAGCGGGTCAAGGATGGGTCGAGATAAGTAACCTCATTCTTCAAGGTAGCGAGGTTGCCGCGTACGCTGTAGTTGAAATCACCGATGTTGTCTCTCCAACCGAGTTCAAACTCGAATCCCTTGTTGCTTACGTTACCAGCATTGATAGGAGATGTGGTGCCGCCGATAACCAAAGATGGAGTGGTGCCGCTTACGAGCAAGTCCTTGGTCTTCTTCACGAAATAGTCCATGCTGAAGTTCATCCTGCCAGCGAAGAGGAGCGCATCGATACCCAAGTCGGTCTGCTCAGATGTTTCCCACTTCAGCTTATCGTTACCCATACTAGATGGACTGACAGACGTTGTATAATTATTACCAGGAACTAACGGATAAATGCTACCCTGCGCCATATCGGTGCTGTAGGCATAGCCACTCAAGGCAGCCAAGCTACCATTCTGTCCCCAGCTGGCACGCAACTTCAAACTCGTCACGACATCTCTCAAAGGCTCGAAGAACTTTTCCTCTGAAATGGTCCAACCTCCAGACACAGCTGGGAAATATCCCCAACGGTTGGTAGCTGGAAGCTTAGACAAGTCGGCAGCATCTGCACGGAGGGAAGCCTGCAGATAATAACGGTTTCTATAATCGTAGCTCAAACGGCCAAAGTAAGAATACTTGGCTGAGCGGGTTTTCTCACCACCCACAGACTTGGTAGCAGAAGCGGATGCGAAATTCAGATAATAGAACAATGGATTGTTCTTCTTGACAGCATCTTCACCATTAGCCTGCAAACCACCCTGCACGTAATCGTAGGTAGATTCCTGGAAAGACATACCAACCATAGCATTCACGGTATGGTCGCCGAGTTTCTTCATATAGTTGGCAAAGTTTTCCCACTGATAATAGATAGAGGTAGAAGAAGATGCACTCTGATCTACATAATCACGGCTTTGCGTTGCATTTCCATAGAAAGGAAGTGAAGTGGAAGAACTGCGGGTACCCGACAAACGGTAACCAAAACGAGAAGTAATCACAAGATCCTTGATAGGCTTGAAATCTGCATAGATGGAACCATTCACATTGAATCCACTGTTGCGGGATATGCTGTTGTCGCGCATCACGAATGGGTTGAACTGCTCACCTGCATAGAATGCAGACACGCCATAGTAGTTACCAGCCGCATTGGTCAGGAGATGCTTTCCGCTTGCCAAGGCATTAGCAACATGAGCAGGCAAGTTTCCACCCTCGTATGCAACAGGGGTCAATGGATCCATAGAAAGCACAGCTGCCATCATAGAACCATACTCAGAACCCTCTGATACAGAACGGGCGTTATATTTTTCAATCTGGTTGGTAGTGCCCACCTTCAGCCATGGCTTGATCTGATATTCAGCATTGATGGTAGCGGTGAGACGACGATAGAGGTCATTACTGCCTTTTACCATACCATCATTGTCAAGATAAGTAAGCGAAAGATAGTAGTTGCCATTTTGGTTACCACCCGTAAAGCCCAGGTTGTGCTTCTGCATCTTACCCTTGCCATAGATGGCATCTACCCAAGAGGTATTGGTTGTTCCATCCCAATTTTTCAAGAGATAATCCTCGGTAAAGGTCTTACCTTCTTTCATATATTGGATATATTCTTCGGCATTGAGCAACTTAGGCTTTTTAGCAAGCGATTCGATGGCATATTGGAAATCGTATGTTATCTTTCCACTACCCACAGTACCCTTCTTCGTAGTAATGAGAACCACGCCATTACCAGCCTCTGCACCATATATGGCAGCAGAAGCAGCATCCTTCAGCACTTCCATAGATGCAATGTCATTAGGATCGATACCACTGATATCGCTTAGGCGCACACCATCTACTACGTAGAGAGGATCGGAAGAACCATTGGAAGAGAAACCACGGATACGAACGGTTGGTGATGCACCCGGACGAGCCGAAGAAGAAACAATCTGCACACCTGCGGTCTTACCCTGAAGAGCAGACTTGGCATTGGTGATGGTACGATTCTCCATATCCTCTTTCTTCACCTGAGAGATGGCACCTGTTACAGAACTCTTCTTCTGAACGCCATAACCTACAACCACCACATCGTCGAGCACCTTGTTGTCTTCCAGCAATGTAATCTTGAGCTTGGAAGAGTTGGCTGATACCTCTTTATTCTTATAGCCAAGATAAGAGAAGACAAGGGTCTTACCCTTTTGCACCTGGATTGTAAAGTTACCATCCATATCGGTTACAGTACCACCCTTGTTGTCTCCCTGCACACGCACGGTAACACCAATCAAAGGGTCGGCATTTTGGTCAACTACGAGACCAGCGACTTTCATCAGTTCCTGCGCCAAGGCTGCAGAACCGGAAATCATCAATAAGAACACGAAGGTCAGGAACCTTCTGTAATCATTCATTTTTCTCATAGATTTTACTCATTAAAGATAATACTTTGTTAGTTAAGCTTTTATTCTTGTAAATCTGTTAATCGTTTACGGCTGCAAAGGTATTGCTTTTTTTCATATACCTTTTTCTAACTTGTTTTCCTGTGTTACATTTTTGTTCAAAATGGGGTTTTCTATATGTTCAAAAACTTGCGTATTTGTTTAATCGAGTAGGAGGTAAACACTAATCATAGGTGTTTATCTCCTATTTTCATGTTT
>OICE01000039.1_pt1 | contig 59648 bp, 42 predicted proteins | sample 1581171 | NCBI WGS metagenome assembly OICE01 (sample SAMEA3882545, study PRJEB24775) | human gut metagenome | biome: human-associated habitat; feature: intestine environment; material: feces | place: Netherlands | collected 2009/2010 | reverse complement strand
TTACGGAAAATTATAGATAGAAAAAGGGTGCGTCATGGACTTATGACACACCCTCTTTTACAATATATATAATAATAGGAGTATTACTTCAAGACAATCTTGCAATCATCCAGGCTCTCTACTGTTGCGAGTGCCTCATAACGGATTCCCTCCTTGCGCAGGAAATCACCACCATGCTGGAAAGCCTTCTCGATGATGAAGCCCATCGCCTCGATCTTGGCACCAGCCTTCTCGCAGAGATCCATCACACCCTTGGATGCGTTACCGTTGGCGAGGAAGTCGTCGATGAAGATCACGTGATCCTCAGGAGTCAGGTAGCTGTTGCTCACGCAAACCGTATAGTCACGATCCTTGGTAAAAGAGTGAACTACTGAGGTAATCATACCCTCCATTGTCTTAGGCTGCTTTTTCTTGACGAAGACAACAGGAAGATTGGTCAGGTACCCCACCATGATGGCAGGAGCGATGCCCGAAGCCTCGATAGTAACAATCTTGTTGTACTTGATGTCCTTGAAAAGGCGCACGAATTCCTTAGCCAGATCCATCATCAGGATTGGGTCCATCTGATGATTTACGAAGCTATCTACTTTTAAGATTCCACCAGGAAAGCAGCGGCCCTCCTGCATTATTCTTTCTTTCAGTAAATCCATTATGACTTGAACTTTTTGGTTATTGGGTGCAAAATTACTACTTTTTTCGCAAACAAGAAAGTTTATCGCCCAATAATTTTGTTTTGTCTGCAATTTACCGTAATTTTGCAGCAAAATAACTGGGAGTGAAAGAAGTTAAGGAGTTACCCCCAATAAAAATTATAAGATTATGAATCCATATATCAAGCAATTCCCCGACCTGATGTCGGGCAAGAAAATCATGTATGTGCACGGTTTCCTCTCTTCTGCACAGAGCGGTACCGTGAAAATGTTGCAGGAACTGATGCCGAATGCTACCCTCGTGGCTGAAGACATCCCGGTTCATCCGGAAGAAGCCATAGAGATGCTGCAGAAGATGGCGGAGACTGAGCAACCCAACCTCATCATCGGTACTTCGATGGGCGGAATGTACACCGAGCTGTTGAAAGGATTCGACCGCATCCTCGTGAACCCAGCTTTCGAGATGGGTAACACGATGAGTAGCATGACCGGCAAGCAGGAGTTCCAGAACCCAAGAAAGGATGGAGTGAACGAGCTGATGGTTACCAAAGGACTCATCAAGGAATACCGTGACTTTACCGAGCGTTGCTTCCAGGACATTACTCCCGAGGAGCAGCAACGTGTTTACGGTCTCTTCGGCGATGCTGATCCGCTGGTACATACCTTCGACCTCTTCCATGAGCACTATCCGCTCGCCATCCCATTCCATGGCGAGCACCGCCTTATCGACAAGGTAGCATTCCACTATCTCTGTCCGGTAATCCGATGGATAGACGACAAGCAGAACGGCAAGGAGCGCCCTATCGTATACATCGACTTCGATGCCCTGCACGACAGTTACATGAAGGCAACCAGTTCGATGCACAAGGCTTACGAGATGCTGATAGAGCATTACAACGTATACATCGTAGCCCAAGCGCCAACCAACGACCATGAATACATGGCGAAGGTACAGACCTGGGTGGAGGAATATCTCTCTACCCCAGCCTACAACCACATCATCTTCTGCAACCAGAAGAACCTGCTCTACGGCGATTACTTCATCGACCCTCGCCCATGCGATGGTTTCATGGGTACAACCATAAAATACGGCAGCGATGAATTCAAGACCTTCGAGGAAATCATCACCTTCTTCGAAAGACTGGGAGGACAGTAACAAAAGTCGAATATATAAAATAAGGTGCAACTCACGTTTTATCTTGTGAGTTGCACCTTAATTTTATATATAGGGAAAAACGATTCCTATGCCTTATCCAAATTCTTTGGCAATACGAGGTTCAGGATTACGGCGAGCAGGAAGACTACTGCCACACAGTTATCAGCAAATACGGTACGAACAATCTCTGGGAAGATGTTAAACATACCCGTAGCTGATGTAAAACCGAGACCTACGCTGAGCGAAAGACTCACGATAACCATGTTGTGCTGAGAGAACCCCGTGCGAGCCATCATACCGAAACCGGCAAAGAGGATGCTACCAAACATCATGATGGTACATCCGCCCAATACAGCCTGAGGAATGGTGGTGAGCACATATCCGATAGCAGGGAACACACCACCGATAATCATGATGATGGCACCCAGGGCAATGGTAAAGCGGTTTACAACTCCCGACATGGCTGCCAAACCTACATTCTGGCTGAACGAAGTGATAGGAGTACAACCGAAGAGACCCGATACAGAACTTACGAAACCATCACAGCAGACAGCTGCACCCATCTCCTTGGTATTAGGATCGCGTTTCAAGGCACTATTGCAGAGCGCAGAAGTATCACCGATGGTCTCTGTGGCAGAAACCAGATAAACAGCTACCACCGAGAGAATGGCACCGATATTAAACTCTGGAGTAAACGGAAGGAGCTTTGGCAAGGCAATGATTGAAAGACCGGTAAGTCCACTAAAATCTATCATTCCCATAAAGAGAGCCAAGACATAACCTACCAGCAGACCGACCAATACCGACAGAGAGCGGAGGAATCCCTTGGCGAAAATCTGGCAGAGGAGACAAGCGAGCAAGGTTACAGAACCCACAACCCAATTGTTCATGCTACCGAAGTCGGCAGCACCCTGACCACCGGCAAAAGAGTTGGCACCTACAGGAAGCAGCGAGAAACCGATGGCTGTTACCACGGTAGCGGCTACTACAGGCGGAATCAACTTAATCCAATACTTGGCGAAGAGACCAAGTGTTCCTTCTATCAGACCGCCGATGATGACTGCACCAATCAGCGTACCCATGCCATGAGCACCGGCAATGGCGATGGCAAGTGAAAGGAAGGTGAAGGAAATACCCATCACGATAGGCAGACGGGAACCGATGCGCCATACAGGATAGAGCTGTACCAAGGTACCGATACCGGCGATGACCATACAGTTCTGGATGAGCACGGCGCTCACCGAACTATCCAATCCTATCGCACCGGCAAGGATCATAATTGGAGCAATGTTGCTGACGAACATCGCCAAGACATGCTGAAGACCAAATGGGAGTGCTTTACCTACGGGCACTCTGCCGTCTAATTTGTAGAGATTTTCTATTGACTGTTCCATTATCTTTATAATAATTAGAGAATTTCCATATAATCAGAGAATTCCTTATAATGAATTCCTTGAAATGAATTTCTTATAATTAGAGAATTTCCATCTTCTAGAATTCAGGGGTTTCTGAATTTGGCGACAAAATTACAAAGAATATCCGAGAAATCAGTTCTTTTAGTAGAATAATTCGTTGAACAATAAAAAACGGAGTGTTAATACTCCGTTTTTTCTGTATTTTCCTCCCACATGCGGAAGGCACCCAGCGCCTCATCGCGCATCAGGGCAATCATCGGCTTGTGGCGATCTTCTATCTTGCGGTCTATCTCCTCATAGATAAACTCATCATCGAAACCTATCTTTGCCGCATCCTTTCTATCATTGGCATAATAGATTTTGTCGAGATGCGCCCAATAGATAGCACCCAGGCACATCGGGCAAGGCTCGCAGGAAGTATAGATCTCGCAACCCTCCAGATTGAAGGTTTTCAACTTGCGGGTAGCCTGGCGGATGCAGTTTACCTCGGCATGAGCCGTAGGATCGAGGTCGATGGTAACACTGTTGGAAGCCTCAGCGATGATGATTCCGTCCTTGGCGATCACGGCACCGAAAGGTCCGCCACCCGTCTTCACGCTATTCTTTGAGAGCTCAATGGCTCTATGCATCAATTCTTCTTTTGTCATTCGTTTAATATTTTAGATTAATAATATCCCATCTTTCATTTTGGGGCTACAAATATACAAAAAAGAATTGATACGGCAAGGCTTTCTTACGAAAAAAATACTTAATGGAATACTTCTTTTTCCATCACCTCGTTAATTATCCATAATTATAAATACATTTATTATAAGAGTATTTATAATTTTTGTAACTTTGCGCCATCACTTATAAAAAATTGATTATGGATATACCCTTTATTTATGGAAGACTCGCTGAGAAAGAGAGTTTTATCGACAGAGTAGAAGACCGAAGGGAACTTAAGAATTTCCTTCGCCACGGCATCAATGTCATCTTGGTATCTCCAAGAAGATGGGGAAAATCTTCGCTTGTCAGAACCTCTATGGAAGAATTAATGCAGGAAGAATCCAAGGCAAAGGTTTGCTTCATGGATGCCTCCAAGATTCATACGGAGGAAGAATTCTACAACAAATTTGCCTCCATCGTGATACAAGGAGTTTCTTCCACATTGGAACAGAAATTATCTGACTTGGTGAAATTTATCAATCGTTTTACCCCAAGCATCACGATAGCTTCCGACCCAATGAATAGCGTAGAGGTCAACCTAAAGGTGAATCCTGTAAAGGAAAGTCCTGAAAACATTCTGCAACTCCCCGAAAGGATAGCCGAGGCTAAAGGCATCAAGATTATCGTCTGCATCGATGAGTTTCAGCAACTCGCCAACCTGCCAAAATGGAAGAACCTTGAAGCTATGCTGAGGGCTGAATGGCAGTTGCAGCACCATACCACCTATTGTCTCTACGGCAGCAAGATGCACATGATGAAAGATATTTTCAACAAGGCGAACAGTCCTTTCTTTAAGTTCGGACAACTGATGAACCTGAAAAGAATAGCCAAGGAATATTGGATACCATATATCATGAGCAATTTTAAGAAGACAGGAAAAACTATCTCTGAGAGCCAAGCAGAATGTCTATGCGAAAGAGTGAAGTATAACTCTTGGTACGTACAGCAATATTGCTTCTTCCTATGGTCACACACAGACAAAGAGGTGACGCAAAAACTCCTTGACAACCAGCTCCAACTGGTTTTGGACACCAACGAAGACTTGTTCTTGACAGAGATGGACGAGCTCACTCCCACCCAAATCGGCATGTTGAAAGCCATCGCTTCTGGCGAAAAGCACTTCAATGCCAAGGATGTCGTAGAGACGTATGGTCTGGGGCAGCCACAGAGCATCACACGTAACAAGAAAGTATTAGTAGAGAAAGATCTCGTTGAGAAACATCTTCAAGATTTCTCATTTGTCGATCCTGTCTTCGAGCTTTGGCTGAAGAGAGAATACAACATTTTACCATAATGGGAATAAAAGCAGCCAATAATCGCATTTTCGAGGAAAGAGATGAGGTAAACATCTCTCAAGATTAAGCAACAATTCATGAATCAGAACAATATCAGCGCCGCAGAACTTTTCCAGCGGGTAAGGGAACTCTTGACACATCCCGACCTGGAGCCGAAGACATGCAACAAGATGATGCACGATACGCTCATCCTCTGTTGCCACGAAGGAGTAAAGGATACCAAACAGGCTTTCGGTAACCTTTTCTCGCAGGTGGACTATCTCTGCAAGGCACGCGGCATCAAGGTGGCAGACAAGATTGCCATCCAGACCATGCGCCGACACAGCAACTCGCAGGAACCGCTTTCGGGCGAAGACCTGAAATACGATGCACGTGCCCTCACCCTCTTCATCTCCGCAGTCTTCGGAGTGGATGTTCCCCACGAACTCAACGTGCTCATTCCGCATACTCCCCGACCTTATCAGAAGGGACTGGAAATCAACAACCGCCGCATCCGATGCATCGTGAAGAACTGGGACGGCGATTTTATCCGTGTGGATATCGACCAGGATGCCGATGAGGAGGAATATCTCGTGCAGTTGAAAGATGAGGAGAACCATATCGACCATACCTATCTCTGGGATATCCTGAAGGAAGGGATGCAGCTCAACCTGCTCGACTGTCAGGTGAAGCAGCCCATCATCACTCCCCGACTCATCGTGGTGGAACCCGATTATCTGGTAGATATCAGTAGCATCGCCACCTGCTTTACGGCTTTCGGGCATCATCCCCTACTCTATCTGCTGAACCAGATGAAGCCCAGAGCCAACACCCAGGCTACCCTGCTGGGTAACTTTGCCGGAGCTGCGCTGGATGACATCATCAACAGCCACGGCAAATACCAGATGAACGAGACGGTGAAGACAAACTTCCGGGAGAAAGCCCTGGAGTTCTGCACCTGTCCCTGGTTTGACCCCAAGAAGTTCTATACCGATGCCAGCCTGCAGGCTTTCAATCTGCAGCAGGTAGTGGATATCCTCTTTCCACGCACCGCATCGCAGGCACAGATGACGACTTTCCGTGGCGAAAGTCTTTACGACCGGAAGAAAGCCATCCTGGAACCTTCGTTCGTCTGCGAAGCCCTCGGCATTCAAGGTCGTGTGGATCTGATGACCACCGACTGCAAACTGCTGGTGGAACAGAAATCGGGACGCAACATGAATATCGAAACCCATCAGGTGGATCCGGGGTATCACAGTTATCAGCTGGAGCCTCACTATGTGCAGCTCCTGCTCTACTATGGGGTATTGCAGCACAACTTCAAGTTGAGCAACGACCGCGTGAACATCCGACTGCTCTACTCCAAATACCGTCCACAGGACGGACTGATGGTGGTAGCCTACTACCAGAAGCTCTTCAAGGAAGCCATCCAATACCGCAACCAGCTGGTTGCCGCCTCCTTCGAGATAGCCAAGGAAGGTTTCGAGCATGCGCTGAACGAGTTTACCCCCGAAGTATTGAATGTGGCAGGCACCCAGGACTTCTTCTACAACAAGTATCTGAAACCGCAGATAGAAGCCATCACCAAGCCGCTCCATAGCCTATCGCCCCTGGAGGAAGCCTACTTCTGCCGCATGATGACCTTCGTACTGCGGGAACAGATGATCAGCAAGGTGGGTGCACAGGAAGGAACGAACACATCAAGTTCCGACCTCTGGACCATGCCGCTCGCCGAAAAGAAGGATGCCGGAAATATCTATACCGACCTGCACATCATCCGAAAGGAACAGAGCTGCGCCGGAAGCGGATATGATACCATCACCCTCAGCGTACCCGACCAGGGCAAGGACTTCCTGCCCAACTTCCGCATCGGCGATATGGTGTATCTCTATACCTACAAGCTCAAGGAAGAACCGGATGTAAGAAAGGCTATATTATATAAAGGTGTACTGCAGGAGATTCACAGCGATGAAATCGTGGTTCACCTGACCGATGGACAGCAGAATGCCGACATCTTCGAGATGAACCTGCCGTACGCCATCGAACACGGAACGACTGACGCCTCTACAGGAGGAAGCATCCGCAACCTGCATCAGTTTATCTGTGCACCTAAGGACAAGCGCGACCTTTTATTAGGTCAGCGTGCTCCACAGAGAGATACTTCGCAGGAATTGACCAGACATTATGACGATGTACTGGACGACATCATTCTCCGTGCCAAACAGGCACAGGATTACTTCCTGCTCGTGGGACCTCCGGGAACAGGAAAGACCAGTCGTGCCCTGAAGTTCATGGTGGAAGAAGCGCTGAACGACGGAACGGGAATGCCTACAGCAGAAAGCATCGCCGCCGGAAGCAAGACGGCGCATCAGCCTGCTTCCTCTATCCTGCTGATGAGCTATACCAACCGTGCCGTGGATGAAATCTGCGAGATGCTGGTAGATTCCGGCATCCCATTCCTGCGTCTGGGCAGCGAGTACTCCTGCGATGAGCGATTCCGCCCATATCTGATAGAGAAGGCTATCAGCGACTGTCCGAAACTGGAAGCCATCAAGCAATATATAATAGGTACGCGCGTGATTGTAGGCACCACTTCGATGATGACCTCCAAGCCCTTCATCTTTACGCTGAAGCACTTCAAGCTTGCCATCATCGATGAGTCGAGCCAGATACTGGAGCCTAATCTCACCGGCCTGCTTTCGGCTGTAGATAAGTTCATTCTCATCGGCGACTACAAGCAGTTGCCAGCCGTCGTGCAGCAGAGCGAGAAGGATTCGGGCATCCCTACCATCAACGACAGCCAGAAAGGGGGTGTCATCGATATGAGTATCCTGCAGGACATCTGCCTCACCAACTGCCGCAACTCCCTCTTCGAGCGCCTGATCAGATGGGAAGACCACGAGGAGCGCACCGAATTCATCGGCATCCTGCGCCGCCAGGGACGAATGCACCCGGAGATTGCCGAGTTCCCGAACCGGATGTTCTATCGCCGGGAAAAGCTGGAGCCCGTACCTTGTCCGCATCAGTTGGAGTCGGAACTGTCGTACACCCTCCCATCAGAAGATGCACTCGACGACCTGCTGAAGGAGCACCGCATGATTTTCCTCCCTTCCAGGTTCTGCAAGGAGCCGAATGTATCGGACAAGATCAATGCCAACGAGGCAGAAATCGTTGTGGATATGCTTCGCCGCATCCACCGTTTCTACGGCGACCGGTTTGATGCCCAGAAGACGGTGGGCGTCATCGTACCCTATCGCAACCAGATAGCCATGGTGCGCAAAGGCATCGAAAAGCTGGGCATCCCGGAACTGGAGAAGATCAGCATCGACACCGTGGAGCGCTATCAGGGCAGTCAGCGTGATGTCATCATCTACAGTTTCACCATCCAGAACATCTGGCAGCTCGATTTTCTAGCCGGCAACAGCTTTGTGGAAGACGGAGCCATCATCGACCGCAAGCTGAATGTAGCCATCACCCGAGCCCGGAAACAGATGATTATGACGGGCAATGCAGAGATATTGCGCAATAATCAGATTTTTAGCCAATTAATGGACTATGTGAAAGAAAAAGGAGGATATTTTCAAAATTTCACCGAAAAAGTTTGGTGATTCAGAAATAAAGTCCTATCTTTGCAATCGGATATAAACAAAAGGATAAACAAGAGACACAATAAGATATAGGATTCCGGTGCTCAACAGGCACTGGAATTCTTTATTTTTTATGCCTCCTGCAAACTTAATTAATAACAATAAACAAAAAGAAAATTATGGCTTACATGTCACAAGAAGGCTACGACAATCTCGTAGCTGAGCTGAAACAGCTCGTAACTGTAGAGCGCCCTAAGGCATCAGCCGCAATTGCTGAAGCCCGCGATAAGGGTGATTTAAGTGAGAACTCTGAGTATGATGCCGCTAAAGAGGCTCAGGCTCATCTAGAAGATAAGATCAATCGTCTGAAGCTCACCATTGCCGAGGCTAAGATCATCGACACCAAGCAGCTCAGCACCGACAGCGTGCAGATCATGTCGAAGGTAGAGATGACCAACATGGCTAACAAGGCAAAGATGACCTATACCATCGTGAGCGAGAGCGAGGCTAACTTGAAGGAAGGCAAGATTTCCATCAAGACCCCTATCGCACAGGGATTGCTCAACAAGAAGGTTGGTGAAATTGCAGAGATCAAGATTCCTCGCGGCACCATCAGTCTTCGCATCGACAAGATTTCATTTGAATAAAAAGAATAAAGGAACTATCATACGGACAGTGATGCCCGTATGACGGTTCCTTTTATGTTACATGTAAGCCCATCAAGATATATTATTCATTTTAAACAGAAATAGAGATTATGGCAAGCATTTTTTCAAAGATTGCAGCAGGAGAGATTCCTAGCTACAAGTGTGCAGAAAGCGACAAGTTCTATGCTTTCCTCGACATTAGCCCTATCGGCAAAGGTCATACATTGGTGATTCCTCGCAAGGAGGTGGACTACATCTTCGATATGGAGGATGCAGACTTGGCTGAGTTTGAAGTATTCGCCAAGAAAGTAGCCAAGGCTATCAAGGCAGCCTTCCCATGCAAGAAGGTGGCTCAGGTGGTTTTGGGTCTGGAGGTTCCTCACGCTCACATCCATCTCATTCCTATGAACAGCGAGGCTGACGTGAATTTCCGCAAGGAGCACCTCAAGCTCTCTGAAGAGGAGTTCAAGGAAATCGCCAACAAGATTTATACAGAATTCCAGAAGTTATAAGCAATAAAAAAGAGCAGCGAAGATTCGCTGCTCTTTTTCTATCCTATACGTATTCATCACCCTTCTTCATCTGTATCTCATTCACATACTTGCGAATCAGGGCAGAGGAATCTTCCTTCTTGCATACCAGGAGCACATTGTCTTTCTCGGCAACGATAAAGCCATCGAGACCATTGAGTACGGCAAGCTTGCCCTTCGGCATCTTCACCACCGTATTATGGCAATCCTCGATGATGACATCGCTGTCTATCACCACATTGTCATCCTCGCTCTTCTGCATCGCCTCATAGATGCTGTGCCAGGTACCCAGGTCAGCCCATCCGAAGTCGCATTTCATCATGCAGGCATTGGATGGCTTATCCAACACGCCAAAATCTACCGAGATGTTAGGATAGGAAGAGAAACTCTCCTTCATATAGGCATTCTCTGTTTCTATGCTGAACTCCGGATATTTCTTATCGTAGTCACGAAGCACAGGAGGCAGAATCTTGCAGAAACACTCACGCAGATGCTTGACATTGCTCAGGAAGATACCCGTATTCCAATAGAACTCTCCACTCTCTACAAAGATCTTGGCGAAATCACGCTCAGGTTTCTCCGTAAACGACCGTACGGAATAGATATCCTCTTCCACCACATCGCCCATCTGGATATAACCATAACCCGGTTCAGGACGGGTAGGCTTGACTGCCATCGTCAGGAAGCGGTCATTAGCTGCCACAAACGCCAATCCCTCCAATACATTCTTGCGGAAAGCCTCTTCATTGAAGATGGCCTGATCGGAAGGAGTATTGATGATGCACGCATCAGGGTTCAGCATAGAGATGCGATGGTTAGCCCAAGCCATACTTGGAGCCGTATTGCGATGAATAGGCTCAGCCATAATGCGGTCGGCAGATACCTCTGGCAACTGCTCTTTCACCAAATCTACATATTCCTCGTTGGTATTGATATAAATATGGTCGGCAGGTACTATCTTTGCCATGCGATCGAATGTCTGCTGCAATTGGGTACGTCCGACTCCAAAGAAGTCAATGAACTGTTTTGGATGACTGCTCCGACTGCATGGCCAAAGTCTTCGACCTTTTCCACCTGCGAGAATCACACAATAATTATTATTATCATTAAGTGTCATATTATAGTTCATTTTTTATAAGTTACTAAATTCAAGTGTAAAAGTACTCATTATCTGCGAGAAAGCCAAATCTTTTCTAAGAATTTAATAAAGAATAGGAGAAATAAAACACATTTTTAGCTTTTTTCGCCCTTGGAATAGTTTTTTCAAAAAAAAAGTCACCAAAAAGTTTGCTATTTCAATTTTTATTTGTACCTTTGCACCCGCAATCGCCCAGATGGCGGAATCGGTAGACGCGCTGGTCTCAAACACCAGTGGAGCAATCCATCCCGGTTCGATCCCGGGTCTGGGTACAAGGAGCTGCAAGTTTTTACTTGCGGCTCTTTCCTTTGCAAACACCATCGCCCAGATGGCGGAATCGGTAGACGCGCTGGTCTCAAACACCAGTGGGGCAACCCATCCCGGTTCGATCCCGGGTCTGGGTACAAGGAGCTGCAAGTTCATACTTGCGGCTCTTTTTTTTTTGCCAGATAAGAAGATAACGACTCACCTAAAACGTTTGCGGTGATATTTTCCTCTTTTCTTTTGGTAATACCAAATAATATTCCTAATTTTGCAGACGAAACAAACTATATTATTAAACCCAATAAACAAACATCATTCGTATGAAGAAAATATTCAGCATTGTTTGCGCTTGTTTGCTGGCATTAAGTGCACAGGCAAACTCTATTGACAAGTACGACGCTCTGTACGAGAACCTTCCATTCAAGATGGAAAAGGTGACTCGCCCACAATTCCCTGCCAACGAGGTAAACCTCAAGGATTTCGGAGCTGTCGGTGACGGTTCTACCCTCTGTACCGATGCCTTCAAGAAAGCCATCGAGGCACTGGAGCAGAAAGGGGGCGGTAAACTGATCGTACCACAGGGTGTATGGTTTACAGGACCTATTACTCTGAAGAGCAATATCAACCTGCATATAGAAAAAGGTGGAGTCATCCTCTTCTCGGCTGACGTCAACCTCTATCCTCTCGTAGAAACTTCTTTCGAGGGTCTTGATACCCGCCGCTGCCAATCTCCTATCTCTGGCCGTAACCTGGAGAATGTGGCTATCACCGGTCAGGGAGCCATCGACGGCAACGGAGAATACTGGCGCCCATTGAAGAAGGCAAAGGTTACTTCGGCTCAGTGGAAGGCGATTACATCCCGTGGAGGTGCCTTCAAGCGCCCTGACTACTGGTTCCCTTCTGAGGCTGCTCTCAAGGCGGATGCGAAAGGGGCGGGAATGAACGTGCCACTCGGCATCACCACAGAAGAAGGTTGGAACGAAGTGAAGGATTATCTCCGTCCTGTGATGGTAAGCCTCATCAGCTGCAAGAATGTCTGGCTCAATGGCGTCATCTTCCAGAATTCTCCTGCCTGGAACATCCATCCTCTGATGTGCGAGAACGTGCTCATCGAGGATGTACTGGTACGCAACCCTTCCTTCGCACAGAACGGTGATGGTCTGGACCTGGAGTCTTGCAAGAACTCGCTCATCGTAAACTCTACCTTTGATGTGGGCGATGACGGTATCTGCATCAAGAGTGGAAAGAATGCTGACGGCAGAAAGCGCGGTATTCCTTGCGAGAATGTCATTGTAGATGGCTGTACCGTATTCAAGGGCCACGGCGGTTTCGTGGTAGGCAGTGAGATGAGCGGTGGCGTCAAGAATGTGATGGTTACCAACTGCCAGTTCCTCGGTACCGATGTGGGCTTGCGTTTCAAGAGTGCACGTGGTAGAGGTGGCGTTGTTGAGAATATCTACATCAAGAATATGTCTATGTTTGATATCCAGACTGATGTGGTTACCTTCGACCTTTACTATGGCGGTAAGTCTGCAGTAGAGGTATTGAACGATGGCGACCAGAAGAAACAGCAGGTAGTAGATATGAAGAAGGTGGATGAAACTACCCCAGCCTTCCGCAACATCGACATCAACCATGTTATCTGCCGTGGCGCCCGCCGTGCAGCCTACTTCAACGGTCTGCCAGAGATGCCTGTACAGAACATCAGCATCAAGGATATGGAAGTAAACAATGCCGAGCAGGGTATCGTCATCAACCGTACTGAGGGCGTGAAACTGGAAAACATCAAGGTTTCTGCCAAGTCTCATACCTTCGATGCCAAGAACTCGAAGGATGTTACGGTAAATGGAAAGAAATACAAGAAGATAGATGAAAAGGGCATCACCCTCGACTTCTAATCAAATCCAAACACTTAATTGGATGAAGCCCAAAAATTAAAAGTCGCTCAACGGATCTGCCTGTTGAGCGGCTTTCTTATATGGAAATCATAGCACAGCAGCTATGATGCCTAGTCTTTAAAATCGAGTGAGAGCTCACCTGTGCCAAGAAGATTGTAGCTCTTGCGATGGTAAGGCGTAATGCCAAACTCCCTGATGGCAGCACGATGCTTCTTGGTAGGATAACCCTTGTTGCCCTTCCAGTCGTACTGTGGATATTCCTCTGCAAGCGCATCCATATAGTCATCACGATAAGTCTTGGCAAGAATGCTCGCCGCAGCTATCGAGAGATACTTACCGTCGCCTTTTACTATCGTGGTATAAGGCAGGTCCTTGTAAGGCTTGAAACGGTTGCCATCCACAATCACTGCCTCTGGACGCACCTTCAGCTGATCCAAGGCACGATGCATCGCCAGGAAACTGGCATTCAGTATATTGATCTGATCGATTTCTTCGGGAGTAACAATGCCCACAGCCCAAGCCACAGCATCCCGCTCTATCTGTTCACGGAGCGCCTTGCGTTTCTTGTCGGTCAGCTTTTTGCTGTCATTGAGGTCTGGGTTCTGATAATCGGGAGGAAGAATCACTGCTGCCGCATAGACACTACCAGCCAGACAACCTCTGCCCGCCTCATCGCAGCCCGCCTCAATCATATCCTTATAATAATGACTTTCTAACATATTCCTATCTACTTAAGAAGATAAATGGAGTTAAGAAGACGAACAGTTCACTGTCCTGCCTAGAACATCTGAGAAATGCGTTTTACGCCTGCTATAAGCGCATCAACCTCCTCCTTGGTGTTGTACAGGGCGAAGCTCGCACGAACGGTTCCCAGAATGCCATAACGGTCCATCAAAGGCTGAGCACAGTGATGACCGGTACGGACAGCAATACCCAGACGGTCGAGCAAGGTTCCCATATCCATGTGATGAATATCACCAACCAAGAAGCTGACAACGGCATCCTTGCCTTCCTGCTCGCCGAAAAGTCTGATTCCATCGATGGTACGCATCTGTTCCATGCAGTAGCGGGTAAGTTCCTGCTCGTGCTTGGCGATGTTGTCCATACCGAGCGCAGAGATATATTCGATGGCCTTAGCCAAACCGTGAGTAGCCACATAGTCAGGAGTACCTGCCTCGAACTTGAAAGGCAGCTTTTCGAAAGTAGTTTTCTCGAAGCTTACGCTCTCAATCATCTCGCCACCTCCCTGATATGGAGGCAACTTGTCGAGCCATTCTTCCTTGCCGTAAAGCACACCGATACCGGTAGGACCATAGATCTTATGTCCGCTGAAAGCGAAGAAATCGCAATCCAGATCCTGTACATCCACAGCAAAATGAGGAGTACTCTGAGCGCCATCCACCATAACTGGCACATCATGCCCGTGGGCAATCTTAATCATCTCTTTCACCGGATTCACCGTACCGAGCACGTTGCTCACCTGGGCAATGCTCACAATTTTGGTGCGTTCTGTGAATAAACCGGCGAATTCATCGAGGTTGATCTCACCCTTATCGTTGATAGGAATCACACGGATGGCGATTCCCTTCTTGGCAGCCTGCAACTGCCAAGGCACGATATTGGAATGATGCTCCATGGTAGAGATAATCACCTCATCACCCTCGCTCATAAACGCATCGCAGAACGATGAAACCACGAGATTCAGGCTCTCCGTAGTACCACGGGTAAAGATGACTTCCTCAACCTTAGGCGCATTGATGAACTTGCGCACGGTTTCGCGGGCAGCCTCATGAAGATCGGTAGCCTGCTGAGAGAGATAGTGCACACCACGATGCACATTGGCATTCACGTTGAGATACTCGTCGCGCATGGCATCGAGCACACACAATGGCTTCTGCGTGGTTGCCGCATTATCCAGATACACCAATGGCTTATCATATACCGTTCTCGATAAAATCGGGAAATCTGCTCTTACTTGATTGATATCATACATAGTTTTAAGAACTTTACTCCTTTAAAAGGATATTATCTACTTGCAAAGCTTGCAACCCTCGCACTTATTGAGTTCACCACGGAATCGCTTCTCTACGAGATGATGCAGACGATCGCGCAATGGCTCCAGCTCCATCTTGTCGATGACTTCGTTGATAAATGCAAACTGAAGGAGCAACTTAGCCTCCTCACGGCTCACACCACGCTGCTGCATATAGAATAATGCCGCATCGTTGAGCTGACCTACAGTACTACCGTGCGCACACTTCACATCGTCGGCATAAATCTCCAGCATAGGCTGGGTGAACATGCGGGCTGTCTTCGTAGCACAGAGATTCTGGTTGGTTTCCTGAGAAGTAGTCTTCTGGGCACCATGACGAACCAATACTCTGCCGGCAAAAGCACCACGTGCCTCACCATCAAGTACATACTTATAAAGCTCGTTGCTGGTGCAATGACCCACCTGATGATCGATGAGCGTATTGTTGTCAACCACCTGGTTCTTGTCGGCAATCACACAACCATTGCAGAAGCACTCGGCTCCCTCGCCCTTGAATACGAGGTCGAGACGGTTGCGGCTAATACCGTTATGAAGGGTAATCACATTATGGTTCACACGGCTGTTAGCCTGCTGCTCGATATAAACGTTGCTGACACGACGGTTCTTGTAATGTGTCTCTTCCAGACAATAGAGATCGAGACTGGCATTCTCGCCTACAAATGCCTCGATAACCTGGGTTGCGAGGAAGTTCTTGTCATCAGCAGCATGATCGCAGAAGAGGAACTTTGCCTCAGCGCCCTGTTCCATCACGATGAGCACACGACGATTCACCATCAAATCGACATCAGAACGGAGAATATTGATGACCTGAATAGTTCGCTCCACCTTTACATTCTTTGGAACATAAATCAGCAAGCCATCCTGTGCCAGGAAAGTATTCAAGGCTGTAATGCCATCTTCATCGGTTTTGGCAATCTTAGCGTAGTATTTTCCGATGAATTCAGGGTTTTCTGCAGCAATCTTGCTCAAAGAATCCACGATAACGCCCTCCGGAAGCTCTACTTTAGGCAATGCCTTGCTATAGAAAGCATCGTTTACCACGAAGTAGAGCGAAGTGCTCAAGTTAGGCACATCGCAGCGGAAAGCCTCGTATGGATCTACCGGAATTTCCAGACGATTCAAGTTCAAGCCATAGTCTGGCTCGAAGATGGCGCTCATATCTGTGTACTTATATCTTTCTACCTTTCGGGAAGGGAAGCCCAGGCGACGGAAGTCCTCGAAGGCTGCGTCACGCACCGCATTGAGAACCTCAGCACTGTTCTTCTTGATCATTCTCGAAGAAGACTGATACAAGTCTAAATATTGTTTTTCTGAAAGCATAGCTATCCTCCTTATTATTTCTCATCTACTTCAGCCTTGATCCAGTCGTAGCCACGAACCTCAATCTCCTTGGCAAGTTCAGGACCTGCAGTCTTCACGATTCTACCCTTATAGAGAACGTGAACCACACTTGGCTTAATCATATCGAGCAGACGCTCGTAGTGAGTGATGACAATGGCAGAAGTCTGGTCGGTATGCATCTTGTTCACACCATCAGCTACAATACGCATCGCATCCACGTCGAGACCAGAGTCGGTTTCATCAAGGATAGAGAGTTTTGGCTCCAGCATAGCCATCTGGAAAATCTCGTTGCGCTTCTTCTCACCACCCGAGAAACCTTCGTTTACAGAACGGCGAGCCAACTTACTGTCCAATTCCACCAACTCGCGCTTCTCACGCATCAGCTTCATGAATTCACTTGTGTTCAATGGCTCCAAACCCTGATACTCGCGCTTGGCATTGATAGCCGCACGCATGAAGTTAGTCATGGATACACCAGGAATCTCTACCGGATACTGGAAAGAGAGGAACAAGCCTTCACGGGCACGATCCTCTGGCTTCATATCCAGAAGGTTCTTGCCGTTGAAGATAGCCTCACCCTCGGTTACAGTATAGAGAGGGTTACCTGTGAGCACAGCGCTCAAGGTTGACTTACCGGAACCGTTAGGTCCCATGATAGCATGTATCTCACCATCATTAATAGTCAGGTTGATACCTTTCAATATTTCTTTGCCTGCAATAGTAGCATGCAGATTCTTTACCTCTAACATAATTTTAGTCAATTTTTATCGATTTCATCGAGAATTATGATGATTATCCTACGGTTCCTTCGAGTGAAACACTCAGGAGTTTCTGTGCCTCTACGGCAAACTCCATAGGCAACTTGTTGAGTACATCCTTGGCATAACCGTTTACGATCAAGCCGACAGCCTCCTCGGTAGGAATGCCTCGCTGATTGCAATAGAAGAGCTGGTCTTCTGAAATCTTCGAGGTGGTTGCCTCATGCTCGAACACGGCTGTATCGTTATGGGCATCCATATATGGGAAGGTATGCGCTCCACAATCGCTACCCAGCAACAAAGAGTCGCAGGAACTGTAGTTGCGGGCATTGTCGGCATTGGATGTGGCACGAACCAGGCCACGGTAGGAATTCTGGCTATGACCAGCCGAAATACCCTTCGAGATGATGGTACTCTTGGTGTTCTTACCCATGTGAATCATCTTGGTACCGGTATCAGCCTCCTGATAGTTGTTGGTAACAGCCACACTGTAGAACTCAGCCACAGAGTTGTCGCCACGCAAGATGCAGGAAGGATACTTCCAGGTAATCGCAGAACCTGTTTCTACCTGAGTCCAACTCAACTTAGAGTTCACACCACGCAAGTCGCCTCGCTTGGTTACCAGGTTCAGCACACCACCCTTACCATGTTCATCACCAGGATACCAGTTCTGAACGGTAGAATACTTCACCTCAGCATTATCCTTGACGATAATCTCTACGATAGCCGCATGGAGCTGGTTCTCATCACGCATTGGCGCAGTACATCCCTCCAGGTAAGAAACGTAGGCATCATCATCGGCGATGATCAATGTACGCTCAAACTGACCGGTGTTACGGGCATTGATGCGGAAGTAACTGCTCAACTCCATCGGACAGCGGACGCCCTTAGGAATATAAACGAATGAGCCATCACTGAATACGCAACTGTTTAAGGCTGCATAGAAGTTATCACGATAAGGAACCACGGTTCCCAGATACTCTCTTACCAAATCAGGATGCTCCTTCACTGCCTCACCGATACTGCAGAAGATGACGCCCTTCTCACGGAGTTTCTCCTTGAAGGTAGTCTTCACCGACACAGAGTCCATGATGGCATCTACGGCGGTGCCGCTCAAAGCCAGACGCTCCTCCAGAGGAATGCCGAGCTTATCGAATGTCTTCTCCAACTCTGGGTCTATCTCCTTATTCTTTGGTTTCTTAGCCAAAGGATCGGCATAGTATGAAATCTCCTGGTAGTCAATAGGTGGCACGTGAACGTGTCCCCACTTTGGCTCCTTGAGCGTCTTCCAGTAATTGTAGGCTTTCAGACGAAATTCGAGCATCCAGTCTGGCTCTCCCTTCTTCTGCGAGATCAGGCGCACAACATCCTCGTTGAGACCCTTTTCTATGATTTCAGTATGTACATCGGTGGTAAAACCATACTCATATTTCTGGTCTATCACATCCTTGACAACCTGATTCTGTTCTTTCTCTATTTCTGCCATTTTATTTAGAATAACCTTTCGTTATTTTAACCCTAAATAGGGATAAGCCGCTGAGGACTCATCCCTACCTTAATTATATATAATATATGCTATATTACAATTTCTGCTCTACCTCGATCTCTGTGAAGGTCTCGATAACATCGCCCTCCTGGATATCGTTGTAGTTGACGAGGCTCAAACCGCACTCCATACCGGTAACCACCTCCTTGACATCGTCCTTGTAACGCTTCAAGGCACCGATTTCTGCAGTACGGATCACGATACCGTCACGGATGACGCGAGCCTTATCCTTAGCGTGTACCTTACCCTCGGTAACGAGACCACCGGCAATAGTACCCACCTTAGAAATCTTGAAGGTCTGCTTCACCTCAACCTGACCGGTGATGATTTCCTTCTTCACCTTGTCGAGCATACCTACCATCGCGCTCTTGATATCGTCGATAGCATCGTAGATGATAGAGTATGTGTTGATTTCAACACCCTCACGGTCGGCAGCCTTGCGAGCATCGGCAGATGGACGAACCTGGAAACCAACGATGACTGCATCTGAAGCAGATGCCAGCATCACATCGTTCTCAGAAATCTGACCTACCGCCTTGTTCACTACGTTCACCTGAACCTTCTCGGTAGAAAGCTTAATGAATGAGTCGCTCAAAGCCTCAACAGAACCGTCGGTATCACCCTTCACGATGACGTTCAACTCATGGAACTCACCACGTGCGATACGGTGAGAAATATCACCCAAGGTCAAGCGCTTCTGAGTACGCAAGCCCTGCTCACGCTGCAACTGCTCACGCTTGTTGGCGATTTCGCGAGCCTCCTGCTCTGTCTCGATTACGTGGAACTGGTCACCTGCTGTAGGCGCACCGTTCAAACCGAGGATGATAGCTGGCTCAGCTGGAGCAGCCGACTTGATGTTGGCATTACGCTCATTGAACATCGCCTTGACACGACCCCAAGAAGTACCGGCGAGTACGATGTCGCCTACCTTCAAGGTACCGTTGGCTACCAATACGGTAGAAACATATCCACGACCCTTGTCAAGAGAAGACTCGATGATGGTACCAGTGGCACGACGGTTAGGATTAGCCTTCAAGTCGAGCATATCAGCCTCGAGAAGCACCTTGTCGAGCAAGTCGTGAACACCGATACCCTTCTTGGCACTGATTTCCTGGCACTGATACTTACCACCCCACTCCTCAACGAGCAGGTTCATATTAGCCAAGTCCTCACGGATACGGTCTGGGTTAGCACCTGGCTTATCTATCTTGTTGATAGCGAATACCATTGGCACACCAGCAGCCTGAGCATGGGCGATAGCCTCCTTGGTAGTAGGCATCACAGAGTCATCGGCTGCAATGATGATGATGGCGATATCGGTAGCCTGAGCACCACGGGCACGCATAGCGGTAAACGCCTCATGACCTGGGGTATCCAGGAAGGTAACCTTGCGACCGCTGTTCAGAGTAACACTGTAAGCACCGATGTGCTGGGTAATACCACCTGCCTCACCGGCAATCACATTGGTATTGCGGATATAGTCGAGCAAAGAGGTCTTACCATGGTCAACGTGACCCATGACGGTTACGATTGGAGCACGTGGAAGCAAGTCGTTCTCATCATCCTCTTCCTCGCTCACTGCCTCCTGAACCTCGGCACTCACGTATTCGGTCTTGAAACCGAACTCCTCAGCCACCATGTTGATGGTCTCAGCATCCAGACGCTGGTTGATAGATACCATGATACCTACACCCATCAAGGTAGAGATAACCTGAGTAACGCTGATGTCCATCATCGTAGCCAACTCGCTAACGGTAACGAACTCTGTAAGCTTCAGAATCTTGCTTTCCTTCTGCTCCTGACGAGCCTGATCCTGCAACTTCTCCTGCACAGCCTCACGCTTCTCCTTACGATACTTAGCACCCTTCTTGTTCTGGTTCTTGCTGGTCAAGCGAGCGAGAGTCTCCTTTACCTGGCGTGCTACAGCCTCGTCGTCCACCTCAATCTGACGCTGGTTGCCACGGTTGTTATTGTTATTGCCGCGGTTGTTATTATTGTTATTATTATTTCTATTCTTGTTCTTATTCTTCTTGTTGTTGCCACCATTGTTACCCTTATTCTGGCCATTACCCTCGGCACTGTTGTTCTTAGCCTCGGCATTGATGTCAACACGCTCCTTGTTGATACGAACACGCTTCTTGCGATCATTGTGCTGCTGCGCCAACTTCTCCTCACGCTCCTTGCGGCGCTCCTCCTTAGACTTCTTCTTAGGACGAGTGCTCTGATTGAGAGAAGAAAGATCAATCTTACCCAACACCTTAGGTTCATTTGAAGTATATTTCTTCTCACTCTTCAATGTGAACACGCTAGAAGGCTGGCTGTTGTCAGCAGTCTTCTGCTCAGCATTCTGCTGCTGAGCCTCTACATTCTTGTTACCTTGTGCAGCATTCTTCTGACCCTTAAAGTCGTTCATCTTTGGCTGCTGTGACTTTTGCTGATTCTCTTGTTTCATCTCTTGTTTTTGATGAGACCCATGGTTAGATCTCTGGTCATGTTTTGGCTCATTACGATGAGCTTCTTTCACTGGCGCAGGACTGACGGCAGCAGTCTCATGCTTCGGTGCCTCCGACTTTTTAGCAGCAGACTCTGCAGACTTACCCTTTCCGATGCTATCCAAGTCGATCTTACCCAACGGCTTATACTGCTGCTGGTTACCCGACTCCAATAAGCTTTCGGCACGATGGTCTTTCTGCTCAGGCGCACGCTTTTTATCCTTGGCCTTTTTGGTGATGAGTTTCTCGGCCTGATCACGAACCTCCTTATCTTGACTGAAGGCATCGTTCAATGCCTTGTATTGCTGGTCGCTGAGTTTGAAGCTCGGTTCGGCCTTGACCTCTCCCAGGTCCTTTCTTTTTTCTAGGAATTCAACTGCCGTCTGAAGTCCTATATTCAATTCACGTAGTGCTTTATTTAATCTGATGCTCATAAATTATTTTATTCTCCTATTTTAAAAGTTAGATTCCCTGCAAGCACTCGCCAGCAAGGGAAATTATTGTTCGAATTCAGCTCTCAATACCTTGAGTACGTTATCCACGGTTTCCTCCTCAAGGTCAGCCTTCTCTACGATCATGTCACGTGGGGCATTGAGCACCTGCTTAGCAGTGTCATAACCGATACCCTTGATGGCATCGATAACCCACTGGTCAATCTCGTCAGAGAATTCATCCAGATAGATATCCTCGTCAGCCTCATTCTCATCTACCTCACGGAATACGTCGATGGTGTATTCTGTCAACATAGAAGCCAACTTGATGTTCATACCGCCACGGCCGATAGCCAGGCTAACCTCCTCAGGCTTCAGGAACACCTCAGCCTTCTTGTTCTCCTCGTCGATATTCACAGATGTAATATTGGCTGGTGCCAAGGCACGCTGGATAAACAGCTTGGTATTAGAGCTATAGTTGATGACGTCGAGGTTCTCGTTGCAAAGCTCGCGAACGATACCGTGAACACGACTACCCTTAACACCTACACAAGCTCCAACAGGGTCGATACGCTCATCGAAGCTCTCTACTGCAATCTTGGCACGCTCTCCTGGGAGACGGGCAATGCGACGGATAGCAACCAAGCCATCAGCAATCTCAGGAACCTCTGCCTCCAACAGACGTTGCAGGAAAATTGGTGCTATACGGCTCAAGATAATCTTAGGATTGTTGTTATCGTTGTCAACACGAAGGATGACAGCGCGTACGGTCTCTCCCTTACGGTACATATCACCAGGAATCTGCTCTGTCTTAGGCAACATCAACTCGTTGTTCTCGTCATCAACGATAAGAACCTCGCGCTTCCAAACCTGATAAACCTCGCCAGAGATTACCTGTCCTACACGATCTTTATACTTATTGTAGAGTGAGTCGTGCTCAAGCTCAAGAATCTTAGAAGCCAAAGTCTGGCGAAGAGTTAAGATGGCACGGCGACCGAACTTATTGAAATCTACCTTCTCGCTCACATCCTCACCTACCTCATAGTCAGGCTCAATCTTGCGTGCTTCGGTAAGTGTAATTTCCTTGTTCTCATCCTCTACCTCACCATCAGCAACAACGACACGGTTACGATAAATCTCGAAGTCACCCTTGTCCGGGTTTACAATCACATCGAAATTCTCATCACTACCGAAAATCCTGGCAAGTACATTGCGGAAGCTTTCCTCCAATACACTTACCAATGTAGTACGGTCGATATTCTTGGTTTCTTTAAACTCGCGGAATGTATCAATCATACTCGCTGTTAATTCTTGCTCTTTTTTAGCCATAGCTTATTTGAAACTGATTATATATTTTGTATATTTTACTTTATCCATCTGGTAAACATGATCAACCTCCTGCTTCACAGGACGCTTCTTGCCCTCTACCTTCACTTTTTCTTCTACGCCTACTGTGAAATCATTGCCATCCACAGCCTTCAAGATACCCTTTACCTTGATACCGTCAGCATCAAGCACCTCTACCTCCTTGCCAATGAAGTTGATATACTGCTGTGGGACCTTGAATGGTTGACCCAGACCAGCAGAGCCTACTTCCAGCTCATAGTCCTCGTCATCACGACTCAATCGTTCCTCGATATATCTACTCAAAGCCACACAATCTTCAATCCATACACCATCTACATGGTCAATCTCGACTACGATACGATTGTCTGGACTGATTTCAATGTCCACCAAGAAATATTCCTGATCTTGGAGCCATTCATCAACTAATTTTTTTACGACGTTTTTATCTATCATATATACCTATTTAAAATAAAATGAGGAACTCTTGCGAGCCCCTCATTCCACTGAACGTGTGCAAAATTACTAATATTTTTGAAAATCTCCAAAGATTTTTCTGTTTTTTATTCATAACCTGCGCAATTTTAGGCGATTGTGCAGGTTTTTGTTGCTATTTCTTCACAGGATGGAGTATTTTTCCGTATTCTTCCGGAGATTTTAACAACTTGACGGCAGCCTTAACCTGCTTGTCGTAGCGCAGGGAATTCTGGATGGCTCCAGCCTGGAAATAATAAGCTGCCACGATGTCGTTTTCCAAAAGCTGCTTAATATATTCTTTGTTGAAATCCAAGTCTTTCGCCACATTGTGACTCAGCTTCTTTTTCAATGCCTCGAACTCAGGCTTTGCATCCTCGTAATATCCTTCAAACTTAGCGAGTTTCTCCAAATCCTTGAGATATTTCTCTGTCTCACGGTCGTACTTGAAATCCGCTTTAAGAACACGGGCCTTAAACTCATCATAGTCTGCATCTGTCAGTGTAAAATCCTTAGCAGGCGCAATAGTAGGATGCTTGGCGATGTAATCCACTTCGTAGTTGAGCATCACCTCATTACTGTCGCGGGCACCGGCGAGATAGAAAGCAATGTTCGGCAAGGAATCCGGCTTCACCTCTACATCCGGCTTCACGCCGCCTCCATCACGCACCTCTCTGCCTCCGGCAGTATAGAACACCTTGGTAAGCGAGTCGGGAACATGCTCTACATAGCCGCCTTTAGCATGCTTGTAGTTAAGCGCCTGCACGCATCTGCCACTTGGGATGTAATACTTGGCTGTGGTAAGTTTCATCTGTCCATTGTATGGCAAATCCATTGTGGTCTGTACCAGTCCTTTTCCATACGTGCGCGTACCTAATATAATAGCACGGTCATAGTCCTGCAGACTACCGCTCATAATCTCGCTGGAACTGGCTGTGTTTCCACTCACCAGAACTACCATCGGCATCACGGAATCAACAGGTTCTACCGTTGTCTTGTATTCATTGTTGGAACGTTGCAATCTACCTTTCATCTTCAATACGGTCTTTCCCTTTGGCAAGAACATATTGACGATGCTCACAGCTTCGCTCACCGAACCACCTCCATTGCTTCTGAGGTCAAAGACGAGTCCCTTGGCTCCCTGCTTCTTCAGATCAATGAAAGCACGTCGCACATCCTTAGCACAATTATCGGTGAAAGAATTGAAGTTGATGTAACCGATACCATCTTCCATCATTCCGTAATATGGTAGGAAAGGCATCTGGATGGTACGGCGAGTTACCTTAACCTTCAGTATCTTACCTGTACTTGGTCGCTTTACCTTCAACATAAAGGAAGAACCCGGTTCTCCACGAAGATGATCGCTCACATAGCCCACTTCCTTATTGGTCATATCCTCGTCATCAATACTCAGGATGATATCACCCTTTTTCAATCCCACTTCTGCAGCAGGCATGTTGGCATAAGGTTCACTGATGCACACACGCTGCAACTGGAAGTTATAGCGCACCACAGCTCCCACACCTGCATATTTGCCGGTGAGCATATTCTTCAGTTCGTTGACTTTTTCCTCCGGATAGTAAGTTGTATAAGGGTCGAGGCTTCCCAACATCGCCTTAACGCCATTACCCACCACCTCTTCGGCATCGAGCGTATCAACGTACATCAGGTCAAGATTCTTATAGATAGCATTGAAGATATCCATATTCTTAGCCATCTTGAAATCGTGATCTTTATCTGTTTGTGCAATAGATGGCACCACGAGGAGCGCCATCAGCAATGAAACCAATACTTTTTTCATGTTTACCTTGTTATATGATTATTCGACCACAAAAGTACTCATTTCTTCTCGAAAACTGCCATAATTGATGCAAAAAGTAGTGAAAACCACCGAAAAATGCACTTTTTTAAGGAAAAACAGAAAAAAGTTGCCGAAAAATTTGGCTGTATGAAGAAAAGTTAGTACTTTTGCACACGCAAATAAGGAACGCAATATTCCCGCAATGCAAAATGCTTCAATAGCTCAGTTGGTTAGAGCACCTGACTGTTAATCAGGGGGTCGTTGGTTCAAGCCCATCTTGAAGCGCAAAAGAGTCGCAAGTTTTACTTACAGCTCATTTTTTCAAACCAAATGCTTCAATAGCTCAGTTGGTTAGAGCACCTGACTGTTAATCAGGGGGTCGTTGGTTCAAGCCCATCTTGAAGCGCCTTACATAAGCCTTGCAAGTTTTCACTTGCAGGGCTTTATTTTTTAGTTTCCCCCTATTTATACCCAATATTCTCAGACTACCTCCCCCCTTTACACTCATCACGAATCTTTTACATATAATTCGACCGTCAAAAGTTTCCTTAAGGAGAATATATTTTTTCCTTAAGGGAAAATATTTTTTTCCTTAAGGGAAAGTGTATTTTTCCTTAAGGATACTGTTTCATAGGGTTCTGACAAAAAAAACGGGTGCATTCCGCTTTTTTGACGAAATGCACCCATCTATATTTAATAATGTATATAACACCAGGATTATTCTACATCATTGTTATGATCCAAAGAATCGTTGAAATCCTTAGGAGCCTGCTCCTCGTTACGATGCTCGTAACGACGTGGCTGACGAGCAGGACGCTCACCACGACCCTCACGACAATCATCACGACGACCGCGACGCTCACCGCGCTCACCACGCTCTGGACGTGGACGACGCTCACGCTCTACGTAACCCTCTGGCTTCTCCATCAAAACACGATGAGAGAGCTTGTACTTGCCAGTCTTAGGATCAATCTCCATCAACTTCACCTTGATCTTGTCGCCTTCCTTGATGCCAGCCTCTTCAACTGTCTCAAGACGCTTCCAGTCGATCTCAGAGATGTGGAGCAAACCATCCTTACCAGGGAGAATCTCTACGAAGCAACCGTAAGGCATGATAGAACGAACAGTACCCTCGTAAACCTCACCAACCTCAGGAACAGCTACGATAGCCTTGATCTTAGCCAAAGCTGCATCGATAGAATCCTTGTTAGGAGCAGATACCTGTACGTGACCCTTACCATCAGTCTCCTCGATAGTAATTGTAGCACCAGTATCCTCCTGCATCTGCTGGATAATCTTACCACCAGGGCCGATAACAGCACCGATGAACTCCTTAGGGATATCGAATGCTACGATACGTGGAACCTGTGGCTTCATCTCAGCACGTGGCTCAGAGATAGTCTCCATCATGCAGTTGAGGATGTGCTCACGGCCAGCCTTAGCCTGCATCAAAGCCTCCTCAAGAATCTCGAAGCTCAAACCGTCACACTTGATATCCATCTGTGTAGCGGTCAAACCATCGCGGGTACCTGTGGTCTTGAAGTCCATATCACCCAAGTGGTCCTCATCACCGAGGATATCACTGAGGATAGCGTACTTGTCCTCACCTGGGTTCTTGATAAGACCCATAGCGATACCAGAAACTGGCTTCTTCATAGGAACACCTGCATCCATCAAGGCGAGAGTACCGGCACAAACAGTAGCCATAGAAGAAGAACCGTTAGACTCGAGAACCTGGCTTACCAAACGAACTGTGTAAGGGAAGTCAGCAGGAATCTGACCCTTCAAACCACGCCATGCCAAGTGACCGTGACCAATCTCACGACGGCCTACGCCGCGCTGAGCCTTAGCCTCACCTGTAGAGAATGGAGGGAAGTTATAGTGAAGGAGGAAGCGCTGGTAACTCTTCTCGAGCACACCGTCGATAAGCTTCTCGTCCATCTTTGTACCGAGAGTACATGTAGAGAGAGACATAGTCTCACCACGCTGGAAGATAGCACTTCCGTGAGGCATTGGGAGTGGAGACACCTCGCACCAGATAGGGCGGATATCTGTAGTAGCACGACCATCAAGACGCAAGCCCTCATCGAGGATGCAACGACGCATAGCATCGCGCATTACGTCATCGTAGTAGCGGGTAGCCTCAGCGTGCTTCTCCTCCAAATCTTCCTCAGAGAGATCGGTATGAGCTGCGTCATACTTCTCAAGGAAGTCAGCCAAAACCTTGTCGAAAGCATCCTGACGAGCATGCTTCTCCAAAGCCTGGTGGTTGATATCATAAGCAGGCTTGTAAAGCTCAGACTTGATCTGCTCACGGAGTTCCTCGTCGTTGATCTCATGATCATACTCACGTTTTACGTCAGTACCCTTTTCCTTAGCCAACTCATACTGGAGCTCGCACATAGGCTTGATAGCCTCGGCAGCAGCCTTGAGGGCACCGATCAGATCCTGCTCAGAAACTTCCTTCATCTCACCTTCCACCATCATGATGTTCTCCTTGGTAGCACCAACCATGATATCCATGTCAGCCTCTTCCATCTGCTGGAATGTAGGGTTAACAACATACTCACCATTGATACGAGCTACACGAACCTCAGAGATGTAATGCTCGAAAGGAATATCTGAACAAGCCATGGCAGCTGAAGCAGCGAAACCTGCAAGGGCATCTGGCTGGTCAACACCATCGGCTGAGAGCAACATTACCTGTACGTAAACTTCTGCATGGTAGTTAGAAGGGAAAAGTGGACGCAAAGCACGGTCCACAAGGCGAGAGGTAAGGATCTCCTCGTCGCTAGCCTTGCCTTCGCGCTTGGTGAAACCACCAGGGAAACGGCCAGCAGCACTGTACTGCTCACGATAATCTACTTGCAAAGGCATGAAATCTGTACCCGGAACTGCATCCTTTGCTGCACAAACAGTTGCGAGAAGCACTGTGTTACCCATGCGGAGAACCGCAGCACCATCAGCCTGTTTTGCAACTTTTCCGGTCTCAATTGTGATGGTTCTTCCATCAGGCAACTGAACACTTTTTGTAATTACGTTCATCTAATTATTAAAACTTATTGTTTTGTCTAACATCTAATATCTAAAACGGTGCAAAGATACCTCTTTAATAATTAATAAACGAATATTTGGGCAACTATTTTCTACTTTTTTAATAATTTTATCTATCTAAGGTGCATTATTCCCGATTTTATTACTACCTTTGCAGTCGATAATTTCGCAAAATACTAAAATTCATGAAGATATCTAGAATCTATTCAGCGGCAGTGATTATGGTAGCTGCGCTGGCTCTCACTTCTTGTAACAACAAGAAATTTCATATCAACGGTAATATTACCGAGGCTCAGGACTCTATGCTCTACCTGGAGAACCTCAGCCTGAATGGTCCGGTGAAAATCGACTCGGTGAAACTGGGTGAAGATGGATCCTTCGCTTTCGAAGAGAATGCGATGGACAGCATCACTCCTGAGTTCTACCGTCTCCGCATTGCCAACCAGAGCATCAACCTCAGTATCGACTCTACCGAAACCGTCAACGTGAAGGCAGCTTATCCTCAGATGAGCTACAAGTACGAGGTGGAAGGTTCTGAGAACTGCAGCAAGATCAAGGAACTTTCGCTCAAGCAGATGACCCTGCAGAGCAACATCAACGGCATCATCAAGAGCCCTAACATCGGGGTGGATTCCATGGATGTCATCGTGGCTCGCATGCTGGCTGCATACAAGCAGGATGTAAAGACCAACTACATCTTCAAGGAGCCGATGAAGGCTTCCTCTTACTATGCACTCTTCCAGACTATCCAGTTGGGCAACACCAACTCACTCATCTTCAACCCTCGCAACAACAAGGATGACGTGAAGGTATTCGCTGCCGTAGCTACAAGCTGGGATACTTACTATCCAGGCGCAGAGCGTGGCAAGAACCTGCACAACATCGCCATCGAGGGTATGAAGGATATCCGTATCATCGACCGACAGCGTGCACAGCAGCAGATTGAGGCAAGCAAGGTGAGCGTGAACGGATGCATAGAAATTGCCCTGCAGGACAACAAGGGACAGGTTCGCCGTCTCTCTGATCTCACCGGCAAGGTGGTATTGCTCGATTTCCATATCTTCGCCAGCAGCGAGAGCACCAAGCGCATCATGATGCTCCGTGAGCTTTACAACAAGTATCATGCTGCCGGACTGGAAATCTATCAGGTTTCCGTAGATCCAGATGAGCACTTCTGGAAAACATCTACCGCTGCCCTTCCATGGATCTGCGTACGTGAAGAGAACGGCATCCAGGGAACAAGTCTCCAGCTCTATAACGTACAGAGCATCCCTACCTTCTTCCTCATCGACAGAAGCAACACTCTGAGAGCCCGCGACATGCAGATCAAGGACATTGATGCAGCCATCAAGAACCTTCTTTAATACGAGCTTTCATACAACAGATAAATCGGAAGTCTGGACTTTTCTCCAGACTTCCGGATTCTATCATCCTATACGAGCTACAATAGATTAACAGCAACAATAAATTTTAAGCACTAAAAAATGAACAAGAAACTTTTAGCTTTCGCAGCATTGGCTCTCGTTACAGCAGGAGCAAACGCTAAAGTAAAGTTGCCACACATCCTGGGTGACAACATGATTATCCAACAAGATTCAGAAGCCAACCTCTGGGGTTGGGACAAGCCTGGCACCCTGGTAGAGGTAAGCACCTCATGGTCGCGGCAGAAGTATTCGGCAAAGACCGGAAAGGATGGCAAGTGGGCTGTCAAGGTACAGACTCCCAAGGCTAGCTACACTCCACTCTCCATTACCTTTGATGATGGCGAAAAGACCACCCTCAAGAATATATTGGCTGGTGAAGTATGGGTATGCGCCGGACAGAGCAATATGGAGATGCCGGTGAAAGGTTTCGGCAACTGTCCTGTAGAAGGCTACAACAAGGTTGTATTGGAAGCCAACCAATATAAAGGTGTACACTATGTGAAGATTCCTAGCGTGATAAGCAGCAAACCGCTGGATGACGCCAACTGCGAATGGAAGGAGATTAATCAAGAAACTGTGGGCGATGCATCTGCCACCGGATATTTCTTTGCACAGGTTGTCAACAAGGCGCTCGACGTACCTGTGGGACTGGTGATGGCAAACAAGGGTGGAAGCCGAGTAGAAAGCTGGCTCGACCGTGACTATCTGAAAAAGAACACGAAAGAAGACCTCGACTCCCTCAAGATGACGAAGAATCCTAAGTTCAAGTGGGACTTCCTCTACCCTCTTCTCTGGGGCAACGGAACCTTCCATCCTATCCTCAACTATAGCGTGAAGGGAATCCTCTTCTATCAAGGCTGTTCCAACGTGGGCGACCCGGCAGGTCAATACACCCAGCGTCTTGCCGACCTCGTAGCCCAGTGGCGCAGAGACTTCAAGCAGGGCGAGCTGCCTTTCTATTTCGTACAGATTGCACCTTATCATAATGGCGATGTGAATGGTGATGCAGGTTCAAGACTCCGCGAGCAGCAGTTTAACGCAGCCAAGATCATCCCGAACAGCGGCATCGTCTGCACAGAAGATCTGGTTTATCCATACGAGGTGGAGCAGATTCACCCATGCCAAAAGCAGCCTGTAGGTGAGCGTCTGGCTCTCCAGGCTCTCAGCAAGACCTACGGCATAAAGGGACTCTTCTGCGAGAGCATGACCTTTAAGGAGATGAAGATTGTAGGCGACACCGTGAAGGTTCACTTCGACAACACCTACGGAGCCTACAACCGCTTTGAAGGCATCAAGGGCTTCGAGGTAGCCGGCGAAGACAAGGTGTTCCATCCTGCCACAGCCAAGCATTTTTGGCAGGAAGGCAACGACGGATGGAACGAGTGCATCATCGTAACCAGTCCTGAAGTGAAGAAGCCAGTGGCTCTGCGCTACTGCTTCCGCAACTTCCAGCTTGGCAACATGGCGAATGCAGGCGGTCTGCCTCTCTTCCCATTCCGTACAGACAATTGGTAATTAATAACATAGCGGTCGATCTTTGTGTAATCCAAAGACCGACCGTTCTTCAATATATACATTATGACTCACGTCTTAGACAAATTCAAGTTTTGCCCAGTTTGCGGCTCTCAACATTTCGAAATCAACAACTTCAAGAGTAAAAAATGCAAGGACTGCGGATTCACCTACTATCTGAATCCCAGCAGCGCCACAGTAGCCTTCATTCTCAACGAGAAAGAAGAACTTCTGGTGGTTCGCAGAAAAAACGAGCCTGTCAAAGGCACCCTCGACTTGCCGGGCGGATTCGTAGATATGGATGAAACCGGTGAAGAAGGCGTGGCTAGAGAAGTAAAGGAAGAAACGGGCTTGGAGGTAATCGGGGTGAACTATCAGTTCAGCATCCCTAACCTCTATCTCTATTCCGACTTCCTGGTTCATACCCTTGATATGTTCTATGTGGTAAAGGTGAAAGACCTCTCTCACGTGGAGGCGATGGACGATGCCGAGGAGTCGTACTGGATTCCTCTCAGCAATCTCCATCCCGAAGAGTTCGGATTAGGTTCCATAAGACAGGGAGTGGCCAAATTTCTTGCAAAACACAAGACGAAAGAATGAAAATACGCCCCAAAACATTTAAAAAACCAAAAAAATCGCTATACAATAAGGTATAAGCAAAAAGTTTATTTACTTTTGCAGACCAAAAGAAATTGTGTAGAAGCGTATGCAAGAAAATTTAGTAATCGTCGAGAGCCCTGCAAAGGCTAAGAAAATCGAAGAGTTTTTAGGTAAAGACTTCAAGGTGATGTCTTCTTACGGCCATATCCGTGACCTCAAGAAGAAGGAACTCAGTATAGACGAGAAGACCATGGAACCTTGTTATGAGATTCCAGAGGAAAAGAAAAAGCTCGTCACAGAATTGAAATCAACAGCGAAGCAAGCTAAGAAGATTTGGTTAGCATCCGATGAGGACCGCGAGGGAGAGGCCATCAGCTGGCACCTTTGCGAAGTACTCGGACTGGATGAAGCGAAGACAAGCCGTATCGTCTTCCATGAAATTACCAAACCTGCCATCTTAGACGCTATTGAGCACCCACGCCACCTGGACATGAACTTGGTGAATGCCCAGCAGGCACGTCGTGTGCTCGACCGCATCGTGGGCTTCAAGCTCTCTCCTGTGTTATGGAGAAAGGTGAAACCAGCCCTCTCTGCCGGTCGTGTACAGAGTGTTGCCGTACGCCTCATCGTGGAGCGTGAGCGTGAAGTCCAGAAGTTCAAGAGCGAACCATACTATCGTGTCAATGCCGTATTCGCCCTGATCAGCGAGAATGGCGCAGCCACAGAGGTAAAGGCTGAGCTCGATCACCGTTTCAAGACCCATGAAGAGGTGGAAGCCTTCCTGGAGAAGTGCAAGGACGCCAAATTCACCGTAGAAGCTGTCACCAAGAAGCCGCTGAAGCGTACACCAGCGCCTCCTTTCACCACATCAACCCTGCAGCAGGAAGCAGCCCGCAAGCTCGGCTTCACCGTAAGCCAGACCATGATGGTGGCTCAGCGCCTGTACGAGGGTGGACGCATCACCTACATGCGTACCGACAGCGTGAACCTCTCTTCCCTCTGCAGCAATGCCAGCAAGGATGAGATCATCAAGGAGTACGGCAAGGAATACAGCAAGCCACGTGCCTATCATACCAACTCCAAGGGTGCACAGGAGGCTCACGAGGCCATCCGACCTACCTACATGAGCGAGACAAGCATCGATGGCACCAGCCAGGAAAAGCGTCTTTACGACCTGATCTGGAAACGTACCATCGCTTCGCAGATGGAGGATGCACAGTTGGAGAAGACTACTATCAATATCAGCATCGATAACACCAGCGAGAAGTTTGTTGCCAATGGTGAGGTTGTTGTATTCGATGGTTTCCTCAAGGTATATCGTGAATCTACCGATGAGGATGAGAACGTAGAAGATTCAACCCATCTCCTGCCAGCCATGAAGGAAGGCGATGAGTTGCAGCGCCGTGAGATTATCGCTACAGAGAAATTCTCTCTGGCGCCAGCAAGATACACCGAAGCAAGTCTGGTGAAGAAGCTGGAAGACCTCGGTATCGGCCGTCCATCTACCTATGCTCCTACCATCAGCACCATCCAGCAGCGTGAATACGTTGTGAAGGGTGACAAGCAGGGCGAGGAGCGTACCTACACCGTAGATACGCTGAAGGGTATCATGATTACCCAGAAGACCAAGAAGGAACAGGCTGGTTCTGAAAAGGGCAAGCTCCTCCCTACCGATATCGGTATCGTGGTAAACGACTTCCTGATGGCCAACTTCCCTAACATCATGGACTATAACTTTACGGCCAACGTAGAGCAGAAGTTTGATGATATCGCTGAGGGAAAGACCGAGTGGACCAAATGGATGAAGGATTTCGACAAGCGATTCGAACCGGAAGTGAAGGGTGTGATGGAAGCACGCAGCGAGCACAAGGCAGGTGAGCGTGAACTGGGCAAGGACCCTAAGAGCGGTCGCCCTGTATTCGTAAAGATCGGAAGATTCGGTCCTGTGGTTCAGATTGGTACCGCTGAAGACGAGGACAAGCCACAGTTTGCCCAGTTGCCTGCCGACAAGAGTATCGAGACCATCACTCTGGAGGAAGCTTTGGAACTCTTCAAGCTGCCTCGCCAGGTAGGTGAGTTCGAAGGCTCTACCGTAACCATCGGAAGCGGCCGTTTCGGTCCATACGTACTCCACGACCGCAAGTATGTATCCATTCCAAAGGAAATCGACCCAATGGCCATCACCCTGGAACAGGCAGTGGAACTTATCAACGAAAAACGTTCTAACGAACAGAAACGCCATATCAAGACCTTTGAGGAAGACGACAAGCTGGAGCTTCTGAATGGCCGCTATGGTCCTTACATCGCATTCGATGGCAAGAACTATCGCATTCCGAAGGCAAAGCAGGAGAACGTAGAGTCACTCAGCTACGAGGAATGCATGACCATCATCAAGGAAGCACCAGAACCAAAGGCAAGAGGCAGAAGAAGTAAAAAAGAATAAAATGAAGTCTATCATCATCATTGGATATATGGGAGCCGGCAAGACTACTGTCGGCAAAGCCCTCGCTAAAGAGCTTGGCGTGATGTTCTACGACCTCGATTGGTACATTGAGAGCCGTATGCGCAAAACCGTGAAGCAGATCTTTGACGAAGCAGGAGAAGAGGGATTCCGCCAGATAGAGCACAACATGCTCCACGAGGTGGCGGAGTTTGAAAACGTAGTGGTTAGCTGTGGCGGAGGAACACCCTGTTTCTTCGACAACATGGAGTATATGAACCAGTCGGGCAACACCATCTACCTCAAGGCAACGCCAGAAACCCTCTATGCTCACCTCAAGATGGGCAAGGGCGTACGCCCCCTGCTGCTCAACAAGACTCCGGAGGAAGTACAAGTATTCATCCGCGAGCAGCTGAAGCAGCGCGAGCCTTTCTATGAGAAGGCAAAACATATCATCGACATCAATGTGATGGACAACTTGGATAAAGTAAACGAAACGGTACAGGAGGTTCGTAGCCTGCTGAACGTATAAAGAAAAAAGGTAAGCCAACTCAAGACAAGAGACGGCTTACCTTTCTACGATTTATCATAAACAGAAAATATTATTAAACAAACTTTTTAGCAAGACCAAGAACAGAAAATGAAGAAATGGACTATTGAAGACTCGAAGGAGCTCTACAACATCGGTGGTTGGGGCACTTCTTACTTTGGCATCAACGACAAGGGTGATGTCTATGTAACTCCATGCAAGGACAACACGCAGATAGACCTGCGCGACATCATGGACGAGTTGGCATTACGAGACATCAATGCTCCCGTACTGCTCCGTTTCCCAGACATCCTCGACAACCGTATCGAGAAGACAGCCAGCTGTTTTCAGAAGGCCAAGGAAGAGTATGGATACAAGGGAGAGAACTTTGTCATCTATCCTATCAAGGTGAACCAGATGCAGCCGGTGGTTGAGGAAATCATCTCTCATGGAAAGAAGTTCAACCTGGGACTGGAAGCCGGTTCCAAGCCAGAACTTCATGCCGTTATCGCCGTACAGGCACAGAGCGACTCGCTCATCATCTGCAACGGTTACAAGGATGAGAGCTACATCGAACTTGCCTTGCTCGCACAGAAGATGGGTAAGCGCATCTTCATCGTGGTAGAAAAGCTCAATGAACTGGATATCATCGCCAAGGTGGCAAATAAGCTCAACGTGAAGCCAAACATCGGTATCCGCATCAAGCTTGCGTCTTCAGGCTCAGGAAAATGGGCTGAGAGCGGTGGCGATGCATCGAAGTTCGGTTTGACAAGCGCCGAACTGCTCACCGCCCTCAACAAGATTGAGGAGATGGGATTCCACGACTGCCTGCGCCTCATCCACTTCCACATCGGAAGCCAGATTACCAAGATCCGCCGCATCCAGACGGCTCTCCGTGAGGCTGCACAGTTCTACATCAACCTCCACAAGATGGGCTACAATGTAGATTTCGTTGATTGTGGCGGTGGCCTTGGCGTAGATTACGATGGCACCCGCTCTTCCAGCAGCGAAAGCTCCGTGAACTATTCTATCCAGGAGTATGTGAACGACTGTGTCTATACTTTCGTTGATGCAGCCAACAAGAACGATATCGAGCACCCTAACCTCATCACCGAGAGTGGCCGTTCGCTCTCGGCACACCACTCCGTATTGGTCATTGATGTGCTGGAGACTGCCTCCCTGCCGGAAATGCCAGAGGAGTTTGAGGCAAAGGAAACCGACCACCAGCTGGTGAAGGACCTTTATGAGATATGGGACAACCTGAATCCTCGCAACATGCTGGAAGACTGGCACGATGCCGAGCAGATTCGTGACGAGGCATTGCAGCTCTTCTCTCACGGCATCGTAGATTTGAAGACCCGTGCCGAGATTGAGGCGATGTACTGGAGCGTGTGCCACGAAATCAACAATCTTGCCAAGCACATGAAGCACGTGCCTGAGGAGCTCAGAGGATTGGACAAGATTCTTGCCGACAAGTATTTCTGCAACTTCTCCCTGTTCCAGAGCCTGCCAGACAGTTGGGCAATCGACCAGCTCTTCCCTATCATGCCTATCCAGCGCCTGGATGAGCGTCCTACCCGCAACGCTACCTTGCAGGACATCACCTGCGACAGCGACGGTAAGATTGCGAACTTCGTAACCGATGGTCATATCGGCAACGTTCTCCCACTTCATCCACTGAAGAAGAACGAGCCATACTATCTTGGTGTGTTCCTCGTAGGTGCCTACCAGGAGATTCTGGGCGATATGCACAATCTCTTCGGCGACACCAATGCTGCCCACATCTCCGTAAAGGATGGCAAGTACAATATCGACCAGATATTCGATGGCGAGACCGTGGAGGAGGTATTGGATTACGTACAGTATAATCCGAAGAAGCTCGTCCGCCAGTTGGAGCAGTGGGTAACCAAGAGTGTGAAGGAAGGCAAGATTTCTCTCGACGAGGGTAAGGAATTCCTGGGCACCTATCGCAATGGTCTCTTCGGATACACATATCTTCAGTAAACATTCAACATAAGATAAGATGGAAAAAGTAACAGTAGTAAAGGTAGGCGGTGCCATCGTTGAAGACAGCGAGCAGCTGGCACAGCTCTTGAAGGATTTCGCAGCCATTCCTGGCAAGAAAGTACTGGTGCATGGCGGTGGCCGCCGTGCCACCAAGGTAGCCGCAGCCCTCGGCATCGAGAGCAAGATGGTAAACGGCCGTCGCATCACCGATGCAGACATGCTGGAGGTGGTAACGATGGTTTATGGCGGTTTGGTAAACAAGAACCTGGTTGCCAAGCTTCAGGCTAACGGCGTGAATGCCCTCGGTCTGACAGGTGCCGACATGGACGTAATCCACAGTCATAAGCGCCCGTTGAAGGATGGCATTGACTTCGGATACGTAGGCGATGTAGAGCGTGCCAACGGCAAGATGCTCCAGACCCTGATCAATGAAGGCATTACCCCCGTAATGGCTCCACTGACCCACGACGGCAAGGGCAATATCCTCAACACCAATGCCGACACCATCGCAAGCGAGACAGCCAAGGCTCTGGCTCCTTACTACGACGTGACATTGATATACAGTTTTGAAAAGAAAGGCGTGCTCAGCAATCCTGAGGATGACGACAGCGTGATTCCAGTGATTACCCATGCCGATTTTGAGAGATACAAAGCAGACGGTACCGTGGCAGGCGGCATGATTCCAAAGCTGGAGAATGCCCTTGCAGCCATCGATGCTGGTGTGAAAGAGGTGATTATCACCCTTGCTACCGCCATCGACGGAAAGCACGGAACTGTTATTAAGAGTTAAAAATAGAAATAATTTAGAGTTGCTTGTAACTTTCTTACAGGTGAGTCGTCATTAATTATAGAGGGATGAAAAAAATCAGTTTCCAAAACGATGTTTTGCCTCTGAAGAATAAACTCTTCAGGCTGGCGCTTCGCATTACTCTCAACCGGGAGGAAGCGGAAGACGTTGTGCAGGACACCATGATTAAAGTCTGGAATGCCCGCGAAAGATGGCAGGAGCTTGACTCCATCGAGGCCTACAGCCTCACTATCGCCCGCAACCTCTCGCTCGACCGCATCAAGAAGATGGATAATCAGAACGATTCGCTGGAAGAGCAAAATACGGAAAGGCTCGACGAGACATCATCCACTCCTTCCGAACAAATGATTCAGAAAGACAAGCTGAACATCGTAAGGAACATCATTAATGAGTTGCCCGAGAAACAGCGCAGCTGTCTGCAACTTCGAGACATCGAAGGAAAATCCTATAAGGAAATAGCAGATATCCTCAGCATCACCGAAGACCAGGTCAAGGTGAATATCTTCAGGGCTCGACAAACAGTTAAACAAAGATTTCAACAATTCGACAGTTATGGATTATAAGTACATCAACCAACTTTTGGACCGCTATTGGAAGGCCGAGACTTCTCTCGAAGAAGAGGAGATTCTCCGCGCATTCTTCAGCCAGGACGAGTTGCCTGCCGAGCTGAAGCCATATCAGGCGCTCTTCTCTTACGAGATGGGCGAGGCTAAGCAAGAGACACTGGGTGATGACTTCGACCAGAAGATGATGGCGATGATTGAAGATGAATACACCAAGGAGCCTAACAAGGCGAAGGTTGTTTCACTGACAGAGCGCCTGAAGCCTCTCTTCAAGGCTGCTGCCGTAGTAGCTATCGTCTTGACCTTGGGCAACGCTGCTCAGGTTCCATTCCAGAACGATGTCGATAATCAGATTGAAAACGTAGGATACACCAAGAGTGGCAAGGGCGTTTCCGTAGCCATGGGCGATTCTGCTTCGGTTGATTCCATGCAGCGCACGGGCATCGATCAGATAAGCACCACCACAGCGTCTCCTACGATACTGAAGTAGTTATTTCTATGCTTTCTCTATATAAAAAATCATGTTTAGTAAAACAATTCAGAAACTGTGAAGTTTCAATTCTCTCAAATTTTTCATAACATACTAACGTAATAGGGCTGCCAGGATGTACTGGCAGCCCTTACTGTTCTCTTTTTCAAGCATTTTCTTTGTTAATCTCGTTATTTTTTCGTAACTTTGCCACAAATATAAAAATGGCAGCAATATATGAATTATCTTAATAAGGGAAATGATGGTTTTGCATCGCTACGCAACTCAAAGTTTGTGGATAAGAGTTTGCTGATAGCGGAAGTGAACTCTGCAATGATGACAGAGAATCGCTTTCTCTGTGTTACTCGTGCCCGAAGGTTTGGCAAGTCGGTAGCCGTAAAGATGCTCAATGCATACTATGATAAGTCATGCGATTCCCGAAACTTGTTTCAAGGACTTGCCATTAGCAAAGACGAGGATTTCGAGAAACATCTCAATCGCTATCCTGTGCTTTATTTAGACATGACGGATTTTGTGACCAAATATGGCAATGATGAACAGTTGGTAGAGCATATCAAACGTGATATTTGCGAGGAATTACTGGAGTTGTACAAGGGTGTTGTGATGAAGCCTAATGACGACTTGATGGATTTGCTTGTAAGTATCGTAAATCAGACAGGAGAGAAGTTTGTGTGCTTAATAGATGAATGGGATGCGCTTTGTCGTGAGGGACAGGAAAAGCAAATGGACGAATATGTCAACCTTTTGCGCCGTCTTTTCAAAGGAAGCATGTCAGAATATGTATTTGCATGCTCATACATGACTGGCATACTGCCTATCAAACGCTATAATACACAATCAGCCCTGAATAATTTCGATGAATATACAATGCTGAGTCCTGCTCAACTTGCACCTTATTTCGGCTTTACGGAAAATGAAGTAGAGCAGTTGTGTACCGAAGTGGGAATGGATGCCTATAAGATGAAACGATGGTATGACGGATATGAGTTGGGCGCAGAGAAAGCTATGTACAATCCGTATGCTGTGATGCGTGCATTGAAGCGCAAATCGTATGAGAGTTTTTGGACGAGTACTAATACTTTTGAAAGTTTGAAACGTTATATCACGATGAACTTTGAAGGTTTGAAGGATGATATCATCAGTGCTCTCAATGATGTTCCTGTACGGGTGAATGCGTTGCGTTTTAGCAATGATATGCACAAAGTGGATTGTAAAGATGACGTGCTCACCCTTCTTTGCCATTTGGGCTATCTCTCATATAATAATGAAACCAAATGCGCTAGCATTCCAAACTATGAAGTACGCCAGGAATTTGAGACGGCCATTGCCGACACAAGTTGGCGAGAGGTGACGAGTGCTTTGGAACACTCGGAGGATTTAATGGTTCATTTGCTTCATGGCGATGAGGAAGAGGTGGCTTCATGTGTAGCGGAAATACATGAACAGAATACCAGCATATTGAAGTATAACGATGAAAATTCCTTGGCTTGTGTGCTGTCCTTGGCATTTTATACAGCGAGAAATCGCTATGAGATAATTCGTGAATTGCCAACGGGCAAAGGTTTTGCCGACATAGTACTGTTGCCTCATAGAAATGTAGATGTTCCTGCTGTTGTTCTGGAATTGAAATGGAATGAGAAGGCGGAAACTGCAATCAGTCAAATCAAGCGGCAGAATTATGTGAAACCTTTGATGCATTATGTTGGCGATGTAATCCTTGTAGGTATTAACTACGATAAACATTCCAAGAAACATAGTTGCAAGATAGAGACAGTAAAAAAGAGATAACAATATAGAAGCAACACATGAACGAAATGTTAACGAACTATTGAGATATTAAAGAGGGTGCGTCATGGACTTATGACACACCCTCTTATCGTACAAAAAACTAACCTAACTTAAAAACTCATATCTTTCATTCTATTCAACGCTTCCAAATAGTAGTAATCGGCATAGATGATACTGGCATCTATCTCACTCCCTGCGGGATGATGACCCGTGCTATGCATCAGGAACGCTACATTCTTCTTACCACTCAAGTATTTATCGGTGCTCAGTTGGGCTAGCGACTGGATGGCAAACTGCTTATACTCCTCGCCTTTCTCGCCTCCCACATACTGCTGGAGTTCCAGTAGAGCATCAGCAACCACACAGGCAGCACTTACATCCTTAGGAGCACCTTTCACTCCACGAGGATCATCCATATCCCAAAGAGGAATGAGATCATCGCTGGTTTCCTTCAATCGCTTGATGTAGATATCCGTCACCTTCTGGGCGAAATCCAGGAACATTCTGTTGTGGGTATAGCGATACACCATCGTATAGCCATAGATGGCCCAGCTCTGTCCTCTCGCCCACATCGAATTGTCGGCATAGCCTTGGTGGGTTACTCCCTTGATCAAATTACCACTGATGGTATCATATACTGCCACATGATAGCAACTTCCATCCGGACGGAAATGGTTCTGCATCGTGGTCTTGGCGTGGGTTACAGCCAGATCATAAAGCAGTTTGTTTCCACCATTTTTAGCTGCCCAGAACATCATATCGAGATTCATCATATTATCCATGATGGTATTGTGCGGCCAGTTGCGGGGCTTCACCTCTCTAGGCCAACTCAATATCGTACCTACAATAGGATTGAAGAGTGTGGCTAGAGAATCTGCAGAAGCCTGGATTACGTTCTTGTATTCCTGCGAATGATTCACCTCGTAGCCCTTGCCATAAGAGCAGAACATCAGGAAACCGATGTCGTGGTCGTAGCAAGGACGATAGGCGATGCCTTTCAGCGATTCCGTATATCCTTCGGCAGCCTTGCGCACAGCCTCATCCTGGGTATTCTGATAGTCCATCCAGAGGATGCCTGGCCAGAAACCATCACACCACTCTTCCGGAGTAGCCTTGCGGCAATTCCATCCCTTCTGCTTATCACCCTTCAGGATGTTGCGAGGTTCCATCGTATAATCGAAAGAGCCATCCTTCTGCTGCAACTCTGCCAGGGCACGCTTCACCTGCTTGTGGCAGTATTGCAACTGCTTATCAACATCGAGTGCCGGAACCTGCGCAGCAGTCTGCACCTTCTGCGCCATGCTTATCTGCGATATGGCAACAGTAGCCATACCCAAAAGTATTCTTCTTATTTTCATCGTCATTATTTTATTAGTAATACGAACCGGATAAGAAGAATACTTAAAGTCGTAGTAGAAAAGTTGACGATAAACATATAAGTAATCTTCCTTCATCATACGTATCATTATAAAAGAATAAGAGAATCATATGAATAAGAGAATTACATCATTGCTCTTTTCGAGCATTCTACTGGCAACGCCTATGTCGCTCCAAGCCCAGTATCATTCGCAGGTTTGGAATCCCGATAATGGCAACAGCACTTATACCAACCCCGTAATTTATGCCGACTATAGCGACCCAGACGTGGTGGCTGTAGAAGAAGACTATTATCTCACGGCAAGTTCTTTTAATTGTATCCCAGGTCTGCCTATCCTTCATAGCAAAGACCTGGTGAACTGGGAAATCATCGGTCATGCCTTGCAAGAACAAGAGCCTAAGCAACTCTTCGACCAGCCTCAACACGGCAAGGGAGTATGGGCACCTGCCATCCGCCATCACAACGGAGAGTTCTATATCTATTGGGGTGACCCTGACCACGGCATCTTTATGGTGAAGACCAAGGATCCACGCGGCACTTGGGAGAAACCCGTCTGCGTTATAGCAGGAAAAGGAATGATTGACCCTTGTCCGCTCTGGGATGAAGACGGAAAATGCTATCTTGTGAACGGATGGGCAGGAAGCCGTTCTGGTTTTAATTCCGTTCTCACCATTCGTGAGCTTTCTACTGATGGAACCAAGGCGATAGGCAAGCCTCGCATCGTTTTTGATGGAGGACAGAAAAACCATACCACAGAAGGTCCGAAATTCTATAAGCGTGACGGCTACTACTGGATTATGTGCCCTGCAGGAGGTGTACAACATGGCTGGCAACTCGCCATGAGAAGCAAGAACGTATATGGTCCTTACGAAGCCAAGAAGGTGATGGCACAAGGAAAAACTAAGATTAATGGTCCGCACCAAGGAGCATGGGTTCATACATCGCAAGGTGAAGACTGGTTCCTGCATTTCAATGACAAGTATGCCTACGGCCGTGTCATCTTCCTGCAACCAGTGAATTGGAAGACAGGATGGCCAGTAATGGGCAATGACAAGGATGGCGATGGATGTGGAGAACCTTATCTCACCTATCGCATGCCGAAGTCTGTATCAAAGGTAAAGGTGAATCCTCAGGAATCAGATGAATTCAACAGCACAGAGCTAGGCTTGCAATGGCAATGGCACGCCAACTATAACCAGCTTTGGGGAATGCCAACCAACAATGGTTGCATGCGATTATATACCGCAGATCTTACGGCTATTGACGAAGCGGGCAAGCCACAGCCTTTCAAAAGTCTTTGGGAAGCAGGAAATCTCCTGTTGCAGAAGACTCCATCAGAGAACTTTACCGCCACGGCAAAAATCCGTTTTGCATCAAAAGAAGACGACCAGTATGGCGGCATCATCATGATGGGCATGAACTACCAAGCCTTGGTGGTACGAAGAATGGGTGACAACTTCCTGCTCCAGCAGCTTCACTGCAAGGGCGCAGATATAGGCGGCATAGAGACAGAAAAGACACTCGCCACCTTCAAGCCTACCGAGAAGGATACCATTCCATATTCTCCAGCCATCTATCTCGACATCTATCTCCAGATGAAAGTCAAGGCAGGGAAATGTCAGTTTGCCTATAGTCTTGATGGCAAGCGATATAAGAACGCTGGCGATCTTTTTACCCTGAGACAAGGAAAATGGATAGGCGCCAAGATGGGATTCGTGAGCGAGCGCAAGAACACCAAAGGCAACCGAGGATGGATTGATGCAGACTGGTTTAGAGTTAAATAAGAGTAAAGACTACAGATACAAATATATGCGCTAATCTACGACCAATATATATATTAAAAGGTGGATGACAGAGCCTCTTGTCAAAGAGATTTCTGCATCCACCTATCCTTGTTATTTCATGGTTTTGATCTCTTCAGAGACAGCATCATAAGGGAAAGTCTTTCCGCCTTATCCTTTAGCAGTGTACGCACCTATCAGATTAGCCTCAGTTCTTGCAGCAGCCTTTACGTAAAAATCCCCCGCTGAAAATCTAGAAAGATTTCCTAACGAGGGATTTTACATTGGGTTATTCAAAAGCCATAACCTATCGAACGCTTAAAAACTTATATCCTGCTTAGCGATAGAGCATCAAGGTGCCCCATCCCAACTGGTCGAAAGCACCAGAGTTGTCGCCATATCGACTATCACCAGCGCCACACTCCGGACGGAGTTTCTTTGCCATTTTCTCTGAGTAAATATAGCCAGAAGTTAAGCCTTTCACCTTGGCATAATGGTTAAAGAAGATTTCCCAACCTGGGCGAACTTCACCACGTCCACCGGTTTCCTTGCCATTTTCAACCTTATTGTCAGCCAAAGCTACATGGGTAGCTCCATGATTCTGGTCCTTGCAGGTACAGCCAGTACAGTATACATACTTGTTGAAAGGCATATCGCTGGCATTGACGAGCCACTGACCTTCCTTGTTGGCATTGTCACTACCATTGCGAAGGTTGCTCAATGCCACATATTCACCGAGTTTCAAGAGGGCATTGTCATTGGCTGCGAAGAAGTCAAGCTTAGCAGCATCGGCATTCAACTTATTCTGCTCATAGAGGCTATATGCCATCTGAGCTAAGTTAGCAACCACCATGGCAGACATCTGCGCATGACCCTGGTCACGACCGCTCTCCTGATCCTGTGCCAGTTTTTCACCAGAACCCAGAGGGTCATCCAGCAAGTCGCCAACAATCAGGTTCTTGAGACAGCCATTACCTGCTCCTGTATAGAAATAGTTTACTACATAGTTCACCATCTCGCTATTCTCGGTCAATATGCCGATAGCCATATAAGAACACATATTGAGCAAATCCCAGTTACTCCAGTAGTGGAGGGCGCAGACGTTATTACCTGTATGGTTGTCGAGGAAGTCCTTATTCTTGCTTGCAAATACATCGAGCATCCATTTCTTATAGACATCCCGGTCAGCCTTAGACCAGCCGCTATAAGTAGTCATGATTTCTGCGGCACAGGCAAAGGTATATCCCTGGGCTCCAGCAGCAAGTACCTGGTTGGCATCATTGGAAGCGATTTTCTTACACTTAGCAGCCCAAGCCTGAAGGATTTCCACAGACTTTTTGGCGTAAGCCTCATTGTCGGTCAATTTCCAGAGCATTGCCATCTGATAAGCTGCGGCAGCATCACGCATGGCGTACATATAGTTTTCACCCGAAACACCTGTTCCTGTAGCATCACCGCGAACGATGACTTCCTGAGGATTAGCCTGATAGTTAAGCCCCACATACTTACTGGTTTTCAAACCTTGGAATGCTTTCGTCACCTCAGGAATGGAACCAGCAGCAATTTCAGACTTTACTCTATCGAAATCAGCGGTTGTATACATTGCACATGGGTGATTGAATGTATATGTTGCATTGACACCTGGGTCAGTAGGAGTCTCCGGCAAGGTTAAATCCACCTGTCCGAACTCATTCTCTCTGCAAGAGGTTGGCAGCAGCATGAGTGCTGCCAAACCTGCTATGATAAAACTTTTCTTGTTCATAATATGAATATCTTTTTTATTAAAGATACGGATTGTTACGAAGGGTTACTTAATTATTTCTTCACCTCGTAAGTCAAACCATCCACATTCTTAATGTAGCTTTGAAGGTCTTCAATGCTCTTAAAGCTCTGCATCCAATATACATTATACTGAATCTGATGAGTTACAGTAGCAATATCAGCCAACTTCAACTGGAAGGTGTTGAATGAGATTGCCTCATTAGTAGGAGCAATACCACCAGTACCGAATGCCACGGTGCTCAGGTCGTAGATGAAGACATGGCTACCATCAGAACACTTATACTCACCCGAGTACTTGTTGTTACCACCACCAAGAGCCTTGAAGTCAGTACCACTCTCACTCTTACCAACCACATCGAAGTTGAGGTTACGGGCACTGATGCCTTCCTGATCCTTCACATCATCCATCTTGATGGCGAGGATAGGATAATTACCGGCATGGAGCGTTACAGGAGTATCCCACCACTTGAGGTCACCACGCTGCTTGGTAGCATTCTGGGTATAAGTGGTTATTGTGATATAACCATCGTGCCATACATGAGAACTCTCTGTGCCATTGCCACTCTGCTTAGCATTGTAGAGGCTATAATGCTTCTCGTTGTGGAAGGTTTCACGAATCAAACCTAAAGGAATATTGAGGTTGATGCTGCTACTCTTGCCATCAGGAGTTGCCGCCGTAATGGTGACAGTACCAAAGCCCTTGAAGGTTACAACACCAGCATCTACCGTTGCCACACTCTCATCAGATGAAGACCACTTCAGCAAAGAGGTGGTACACTCAGCAGGAACTGTAGTGTAGTTGAGATTCAAAGTCTTCTCGTTCAGAGCACAGTAATAACCTTTCTCTGCAGCGTAAGCCTGATCGATGGTTACATTCTCTGGAGTAACAATTCTCTTCACTTTGATGACCTTCTCGCCCGCTACGTTGGAACCATCGAGGGCTGTTGCCTTTACGGTTACAAGAGTAGAGATTGCAGAAGCCTGCTTGGCAGTCAGCACACCGGTCTTTGAATCGATGCTTGCTGCATTCTCATCATCAACAGACCACTTCACGGTTTTGTAAGTAGAGTTAGCAGGCAAGATACTTGCCTGCATGTGGAGCGTATCACCCGCATAGACTTCATCTGCAGAAGAAGTCACGGGGATGGCTGTAGCCTTACGCAGTTCGCTGGAAACAACGACCTTGAGATTGGCACTGATGCCGCTACCCTCATAGAGGCCGACAGGAGCTACCTGTACGATGGAATATCCATCACCATCAACGGCAGAGACGGTACCGTCATCTGATACGGTGACAAAGTCGGCATTCGATGTTGTCCAGACTACATCTTTATATGTGACTGTATCTGGAGTAACCGTGTAATCCAACTTCAAAGTCTCGCCCTTTACCAATGGCAAGCACTGGGCACCGGTCTCGTCGGTGTAAACCAGCATCTGCTTGTCCTGTGCGAGGTTGAATTCGACGCTTGATGCAATGACTGCAGAATAAAGGTTGCCACCTTCATCGTCATCGCTACATGATGTGAACGATGTGACAGCCAAGCCGAGCATCAGCATCATGGTGTATATCTTGTTATAACGTTTCATAATTGTCTATTATTTAGAATATCTCATTAAACACTAAACATTACTCATTAAACACTACCTTATTCCCATCCTGGGTTCTGACCCAAATTAGGGTTGAGCTGCAACTGTTCTGATGGCAATGGATAGAGATAGTTCTTATCGCTCCATGTGCGGTTGCTGTAGAGAATGATGCAACCCTCAGCATTCACCTGACGGCTCTGTTTTGCCCAAAGAGACTCAAACTCTGTTCCCTTCCACTTCACGCCAAGCAGATCTTGCGGCATCTCTGTAGAAGCTGTAGCCCAACGCTTGAGATCGTCGATGCGATAGCCCTCGAAAACCAACTCTACGGTGCGCTCACGGCGAATCTCATCTCGCATACTCAAGCCATTGTTAGTAACCAAGGCATTGCTGAGTTTCACCATATTAGGATTAGAACGCTGGCGAACCAGATTGACGCTCTTGTTGAGGTCGTCATCTGAAATCTTGTTTTCCAACTCATAGGCAGCCTCAGCATAGTTGAGAAGCACCTCTGCATAGCGGATGACAGGAAAATCCATGGTTTCATACTTATCTGCCACCTGGCGCTCCACAGCCCACTTATGGGTCTGATAACCACTATTGGCTGTAGCACTCACATTCTTGGCACGGCTTTCATCGCTCTCGTCCCAAGCTGTGCGGCAGTGGTCTGCGGTATTATCCCAAACCTTATCACCACGCTTGGTCAAGGTAGTGAGCATACGGTTGTCACGATTCTGGAACTCAGAGACAGCCTTGTCGTAGCCTTTGAAGAGAGGCGACTTCTCGATAGGCAGACCATCCTGGCAAACATACAAATTAGCCAACTTACGGGTAGGATAAACAGCATTCATCAAGTAAGCCTTTGTGATGTTCAAGGCTACACCGTCTGTGCTCTTGTGGCGACGAGCCAGGATATACTCCGTATTGTCCTTGGTGGTCAAGCCAGCAGGGTTGCACTGTGCATCCTCCAGGATGAACATGTAGCGGTAACTCTCCGTGCCCAACTTCTCATTGTAGAAGAGTTTGAAGTGACCACCATCCATCACTGCCTTAGCAGCATTCTTGGCAATGGTGAGGAGAGAGGTAACGCGCTCGCTGTTGCTGGTAGCATTGGCACCACCATTGTGGAACTTCTGCCAGGTAGCCTCATAGAGAGCTACACGAGAGAGGTAGGCATTGGCAGCATCCTTGCAAAGGCGGCCAGCCTCAGATGCAGTCTCAGGCAAACCTTCTGCTGCTTCCTGGAGGTCTTTGATACACTGGTCGATAACCAATCCACGATCATCACGTGCAGCGTTCATTGCTGGCGAATCCATATCTACAGGTTCTGTCAGGAGAATCACGTTTCCATAAAGCTGTACCAATTCGAAATAACTGTAAGCACGGAAGAACTTAGCCTCAGCCACAGGTACGGCAATAGCCTTCTGATCTGCATAGCCTGCTGCATTCTTCAGCAGCAAATTGGTATAATAAATATGTGTATAGAGCGAAGAATAGTTCTTGTCACGCTCAGGGATGGTATTGGTTCCCTGGCTATACACATTGACATTTGCATCTGCCATCAAGTCGCTTCGAGTATCGCTATGAGGACCGTCGCTCACGGCATACTGATAGCCATTGGCATCTCCTGCCTGGATATCGCGGGTGTAAGAATAGAACTGGTTGGCGAACAACTGGAAGTTGGTAGCCGAAGACCAAACGGTTTTATCGTTCATCTGCGACTCTGGTGAGAAGTCCAAACAGCTGGTCATCGCCATCGTCATCATTCCCACACAGGCAACCTTGATTGTATTATATATCGTTTTCATATCTATCATCTATGAATAATTAAACATTAAATACTAAACATTAGAACGTAAGATTCACTCCGAAAGTAAAGTTACGGCTGAATGGATAGCGACCTGTGCCACTTGCATTGCGCTTAGCCTCCGGATCCCATCCATCTGAAATCTTGGTGCTCTCCCAAAGGTCTTCACCAGTGAAGTAGATACGGGCCATGTTGATGAAACCTATCTTCTTCAGCAAACCAGCTGGCAAGTTGTAGCCTACGGTCAGGTTTTTGAGTCGGATATAACGACCATCCTGTGCTGTCTGCGAATTTGCCTGATAGTTATAGTTGATGATGTTGGCATCCATTGTATATGGTGCATAGTAAGCATTCGGATTGGTCTCGCTCCATGTGTTGCCAATACTGCTTGTTGTAGAGTTGGTGTAAGGAGAACGGAACGGTACGGTCCATGAGTCTATGCCACGATATACAAATCGGTTGGCTGAGCCTTGGAACACGATATTGAAATCGATGCCCTTCCATGATGCACCTGCATTGAATGAGTAAGAGATTTCCGGAACATCACTACCAAGATAAATGTAATCATTGTAGTCGAGCACTCCATCGCCATTCTCATCACAATACATGTTGTCACCCACACGCAGGTTGGCTGGCATGTTGATTCCGTTGTTTGGATAGTATTTTGCCATGTATGCTTTCAACTGCTCCTCGTTCTGTATCTTGCCACCATAGCGAAGACCAAAGATAGAGTTGAGTGAATAGCCCTGTTGGGTGCTGGTATAACCCGACTTCAATACGGTGGTGCCACCGTAATCGGTCAACTCATTTCGGGTGAAGGTGATGTTACCACCTACATGATACTTCACCTCGCCTATCTTTCCGTTGTAATTAAGGCTACCCTCATAACCCCAGTCCTTGAATTTACCATTATTGGCTGTAGGCGCCTTGTCGCCGAGTATAGCCGGATAGGTAATAGCCACGAGCATATTGTCGTTCTTCTTCAAGAAGGCTTCCACGGTACCAGTCAATGCACCATTGAAGAATCCGAAGTCGAGACCCACATTGTAGTTCTTAATGCGTTCCCACTGACGCGTGGTAGAAGCAAACTTGCCATTAGTCTTGATGGTAGTAAGCTTGTCGCTGCCTACATAGGCACCGGTCAATGTACCGAGGTTATAGAACTGATAGCCGTCATAATTGTCAATACCGCTCTGAGAACCCATCTCGGCATAAGAAGCACGAAGTTTCAAATTGCTCAACCATTCCACGTCCTTCAGGAAATTCTCCTGGTTGATGCGCCATCCTAAGGAAGTTCCCCAGAAGAATGCCCAACGGTTCTGTGGCAAGAACTTGGAACTACCGTCGTAACGACCGTTGAACTCCAGGAGATACTTACTGTCGAAGTCATAGTTCAAACGACCGAAGTAAGACATGATGGCATTGCGATAGTTGTTCTTGAGGATATCATCGCTGGTCAAGGTCAACGTACCATTACCATTGATAACATCGAGACCTGCCAAAATATCGGTGTAGTTGGCACCAAACATCTCCATATCCTTCAATTCATACTGAGCACCGAGAGTGAGGCTCGTATTGTGCAACTTGGCGAATGTCTTGTGAGCATTTACAAAACCAGAGATACTATAGAAGTCGGTACGAGAAGAAGTCTGCTTGAAGTAAGACTTGGCCTGCGTAGGATCTTCCAGGGTCTTGCTGGTACCTGTATAATTATAATAGGTAATGCTGTTCTGGATGGTGCGGCGGCGAGCCTCGTTGGTATTGTAGCCCACGTTGACATTGGCATCCAACCAGTCGGTCAGCTTAGCCTTCAATGTTTCGCTGATACTGAGGGAACGAACAGAGAGTTTGTTGTCACCACCCTGCTGCAACTTTGCCACAGGCGATCCCCAGGAACCCCAAGCGTAAGCCTTGCCATCCTGTGTGGTCAATGGCAAGCCTGGCATAGGCATGCTGGTAGTCAAGGCAGAACTTACCAATGTAGGAGCCACCTGCTCCTGTCGGCTATATGCGATGCTACTCTCAAGAGTAAACATCTTGTTGAGTTTGTTGGTATTGTTCCAGCGGATGTTGTATCGCTTATTGTTATTGTTACCATACTGGAGAGGTGAGCCATCATAGAGGAAGCTACCTGAGATACGGAAAGAGTTCTTGTCGGTACCACCTGCCAGACTCAAGCTCTGGCTGGTACTCCATGTAGAGCCAAAGAGACTGCCGAGCCAGTCAGCCTCATCATCAAAGACAAAGTCCTTCACATCGGTGAAGGCTGCCTGTCCGAAAGGATTGGCAGTCTTCTCCAGGTCGATGTAGCCACCCTTGTACTTCTTTGCCAACTCTGCATATGTGTACCAGACATTACTGGTGTTTTTGTCATTGCGGAGCATCTGCTGTACGCCGTCAGCCCACTGGTCAATGCTGCAAAGCTCAGGCATCAAGCCCACAGTCTTCAGCGTTGCACTACCACTATAATTGATTTGCAGTTTGCCTTCCTTACCTTTCTTGGTAGTAACGAGCACAACTCCACCTGCAGCACGGCTACCATAGATGGCAGCAGAGCCGTCCTTCAGGAAGTTGATACTCTCAATATCGTCTGGATTGAGGAGTCGCAACTCGCTCACGCTGTTGGCAGCAACACCATCAATGACAACGAGAGGCTCCGTAGAGTTCATGGAAGAAGAGCCACGGAGGTTCAAGCCCCAGCTCTCATCACCAGGCGCAGAAGAAGAACGGCTGATCATAACACCTGCCACCTGACCTTGCAATGCCTGCAAAGGAGAAGCCAAGCCACCCTTGCCTTCAAAAGCCTTGCTGTCAATTACGGTAACGGCACCCGTCAAAGACTCCTTTTTCTGGGTACCATAACCTACTACTACCACCTCCTGAAGAGCCTGGCTATCCTCGCTCATCGTTACGTCGAGCTGAGACCCCGTGACCTTAATGATTTGTTCCGTGAAACCGATATAAGAGAACTTGATTTGAGCACCCTTTGCCGCCTTGATGGAATAATGTCCATCGAGATCGGTAACGGCACCACCTTGCTGTCCTACAACCTGTACTGTAACACCAATAAGCGGTTCACCCGTCTTATCCACCACTGTACCTTGCACCTGTTGCTGTTGTGCTACTATTGGATTAGGATTGCCCGCTGCCATCAGAGAGGCAGAGAAAAGAGGCATCACCATTCCAGAGAGCATACAAACTTTAATGAATTGTCGCTTCATAATTAGGTATAATTATATTGTTTATTCTTGTTTTTAAAAAAATTGTATATCTAAAAGACGGATTATTAGATAATCTTACGTAAATAGTTCTTCATTTCTTTTGTAGAATGATAGATATGGGTTTCTACCGTACGTTTACTCAACTGGAGCTTTTCCACGATTTCATCGGTGGTCAGTCCTTCGTGCTTATACATATTATATATATTGGCACGCTTGGTTGGCATATGGGAAAGATAACGCTGCTCGAAAGAGAGAATGTCGGCTGCCTCTACTCTTCGAGCTACAGAAGAGCAGTCGTGACTTTCCATGGAAAGCATCATTTGCTTTTCGGTCGCACGTACAAATGCTTTATGACGGGCATCATCTATAATCATGCGCTTCGCCATCACGAAAATTAAATTCTTGGCGGTATTCTCAGAAATTACATCCAGAGACATCACCTTGATAAAGAGATCTTGAAGCATGTCTTCTGCAGCCATCACATCGTGTGTATAGCTCACAAGATACTGCTTGAGGTCGGCATAATACTTCTCATAGATAGAAGCCACCAAACCGCGGTTTTGAAGATTGTAGTCTTGTTCCATATCGAATAACAGTTTTATTTTGCACTTTAAAAAGATTGTCATTTTCAAGCGTGACTCTCTGAATCACGGTTGCAAAGATATAACCTTTTTCGATACGAAGCAACATTTTAGACAAGAAGTACCGCCAACTGGTTTTTCGATAAATCCAAATCGTTTAACACACTAATTACTAACCATTTACAAACATCAACCACAAAGTCTATCTAAATTAGGCGAAGTTATGAGTGTAACAATGTACACTCAAAACTTCGCCTTTCACCAACACATATCGACACCTTATCGAAGCATCTCACCAACCATTCTTTTACCTTTTTACCCTTTTACTTTTTTACCTTTTTCATATATTCGGTAGGAGTCATCCCCTCCACACGTCGGAAAGTACTGAAGAAGCTAGACTTCTTAAAACCGCATTTCTCGCTCAAAGCCGTTAGGGTGAATTTCTTGTATTCGCCTTCTTCTATCAACCGCTTAAACTCAGCCAATCGATACTTATTGATAAACTCATAATAGTTCTCCTTGACAAAAAGGCTGAAGACTTGACTCAACTTACTCGACGACATTCCCAATTCTTCGGCAAGCTCACTCATCTTCAATTCCGGGTTTGTATAACAGCGGCTCTCCTCGATATAGGATTTCATGCGCTGGGCAATCTCAGCAAACTCCTCTTCGTCTATCTTCACACGAGCATATTTAGGAGTGTTCGGAGAAGCATCACTATTGGATTCTTCACTCTTTATCCTTCTTTCTTCATCTTCCATTTCAGCCTGCTGCTGTTGCAGCTCCACTTCCATCAAGGCACCTTCTATCTCATTTCGTTCCTCCAAGAGCACCTTGGTATTCTTATGGTAGCGATACCACATAAAGAGCAAGGCGAGGGCTGCCAAAAAAATGATCAACTCCAGTATCGCTACCCAAGAAGGTGTTACCATAATACGATACTCACACTCTGTAGCAGGAGAGCCTGCCAATCTCACCTTCAGATTATGTACGCCAAGTATCAGATGCTCGAGAACAATATCCTGTTCATCACTCACACTTCTCCATTCCTTATCACCATCCAGCTTGTATTGATAGAGACGACCATTAGAACGGGCATAATCTTGCAGCAGGACACGGAAAGCCAACTTCTCTGAGATGATATTCCATCGAATGCCTATCGTGTGGGCTTCATTGGCTTTATCTTCCAGTGAAAACTCCATCAGGTCACTTCCCCTGCGTATGTCATAAAGACTGATGCGATAAGGATTATGATTCTCCCAATAGTTTAATGCCTGATGATTCACCTCCATCAAACCATTGGATGTAGCCACCCAGATTTGCCCTTTATCATCCATCCGCACGCCATTGGAATTGATAATCTGGCACATCAGGCCCTCACCATAACCAAAATGCTGCAAATCCTGCATTTGGTAACCGATGCGGAACAAGCCCCTATCGGTTGCTATCCAGTAATATCCCTTCATGTCATCCTGGAAACCATAAAGCCTGCTGTTAGCCAAGTCTTGCGGCAAATCCATCTGTCCGAAATGGGTCATCGATGGATTGGTATAGTATAATTTTGATGGTTTGAGAAAGAACATAAGTCCCTGATGACCTCTCGAAGCAATGAGGCTTTCCTCTGCCTGGAAGAAGCCCTTCGGGAAATTGGCATTCTCGAAAGTCTGCGTTGCCGCCACATAGAGCGACACACCTTGTGAGCAAGCCCAGCCATTGCCCATCTTATCAAACTGGAAGTTGGTGATACCTCCGCAAAGACGGGAATTATTCTCAGTATATCTTTGCAGGTTGCCTTCGCCATCCCATACGAAGACACCCTCAGCCGTACCTATCCACAATCTGTTATCCCGACTTACGTCGAAAGAAGAAACAGACGCTGTTTCCAACAAGGGTTGGTTCGGAATGCGGGAAACAAAAAAAGTCTGCGGATTCAATATCAGCAAGCCTCCATCATAAGTACCTATATAATATTGTCCTTTGAAATAAGTGATATTTGTGATGATATGGGCACCCAGCAGTTCACTTGGCGTGAGCAACTTAACAAACATTCTTGCCTCATCCACATAATACAGACCATCGTTCGTACCAATAAGCTTCACCTGATTACCGATATAGAAAGAGCGCACCATCAACCCCTCAGTAATAAAAGAGCCGAAGGAATAACGGCGGAAGATAGGAGCACTATAGAACGTATAGCACAATCCAAAGCGGTAGAAACCAAACCAATTGACACCATGCTTGTCTTTCACAAAGCAATAGACGGCATCACTCGGCAAGCAATGCTTTCTGTCACCCTTAGAATGATAGGCTTCCTTGATTTCCAATGTCTTGGCATCAATCAAAAAAGCGCCCGAACCATCAGTACTTACAGCTATTTCCTCATTCTCTGTTACCTGCAAGTGTGTAATCACATTGCCTATACCAGGTATCTGACATGGAGCCTTCATGCCATGAGGACTATATACATACAATCCGTTATTCTTCGTGCCGATAAAGAACTTGCCTTGCGCTATGACCAGCTGGCTCAATGCCGAACCTTTCGGCATCTTGTCGGCAATGACATAAGAACGGAATTTGCCTGTCTTCGGAAAATAGCAGTTGAGCGCATATCGGCTCAAGAACCAGATATTACCCTGCTTATCGGCAAGGATGTCTCTCACTCCATTCTCTACTCCCATACGGGAAGCTCCTACCGTTATCAATCGGGAAGTTTTACCATCATATACATGCAGACCTTGGCGGTTGCCTACATAGCGAATGCCCTTGCTGGCAAACACCGTCTCTCCTTGAGTGATTTCAGGCATTTTATGATGAAATGATGCTTCTCCACTTTTCTTCTCAAAAATACCCTGTTTTGTGGCAGCATAAATGGTATGATTCTCGTCTTCATAGAGGTCATATACATAGTTGGCAGAGTTATCTTGTCCATTCAGCCGAAATGTAACCAGTTGCTTACCATTATAAAGAGCCACTCCATTGCTCGTGGCAAGCCAGATTCGCCCCAGGTGGTCGGGCATGATGCGAGAGACTGATTCACCTGGAAGTCCATCTTCCTTGGTTACAAAATGAAACACCTCATCATTGACGATGTCGGCACGAATACCGGCAACGTCAATGATGAGGAGTACGAATAATATGATATATTTTAAAAATACGTTCATGACCTCAAAACTTCGTTTATATCTTCTGTTCTATTTGTGATTGCAAAGATAAAACAAATTCTAGAAAATACAAAATAATTAACGAGTTTTTGTTTAACCAGCAACGTATTAATCATTTACCTTTACCCCAAAGGCGCAATATGCCAGATAGACGGCACACACCAGAAGTACACAGATGCCTGCGGTAATACTGCCAAAGCCATCGGTTGCCCACCCGATAAAAGGTGTAGCTGCGCCTCCACCTGCCACAGCAGTAATCATCAGTCCGGAAATCAGATTACCCTTGGTTGGCTCCGTCTGCACTGCCATAGAATAGATGATAGGGAAGATGCAGGAACAAAGAAAGCCAATGGCTCCGATAAGTGCCAGCGTGAAACCTGGCTCAAAACGGCAAAGTGCCAGTAAGCTCACCACGGCAATACAAGCCACGATATTGTAGCGATAATAAGTGGCAGGCTTAATCTTTGTCATCAGGAAGACTCCCAGAAAGGCTCCGACGGTACGGCAGATGAAATAAACCTGAGGAGCCACACCCGCCTGTGTCACTTCCCAGCCGAAGCGCTCTATCATGATTTTGGAACTGATGAAGTTGGTACCTACATCGATTCCTACCACGAAGAAGATACCGAAGAAGAGCGTCAGGATGGTCTTGTTCTTCAACAGACCGAGTGTCTTGCCTACGGTTACATCTGAAACCTCACGTTCTTCACGCTGTATAGGAGATACCCAGAGCCACAAGGCTGAAACCAAGGTTACCACACCCAATACCGGGAACACATAATACCAATGCGCCTTATCGCCATTGCCCAGCACGTTAACTGCCAGGAGCATGAAGAAAGGACCACAGAACGAAGAGATGGCCTTCACCACCTGTCCTGCCGTAATGCTGCTGGTAAGCATCTTTTCATCGGTAAAGACATTGCGCACCAGTGCATTCTGCGACACTTGCAGAATAGCATTACCGATTCCCAAGGCTGCATAACCCACCAGACAAGCCCAGCTGGAACCCACCAGAGGCACTAGCATACCAGCCACGGTTACAGCCATACCCAGCAATACAGTATTTTTTCTTCCCCAGGCATTCATCTTGATTCCCACTGGTATTCCAAAGAACAGGAACCAGACGAAGACCATTGATGGCAGGAAACCAGCCATCGTATGACTCCAGCCGAAAGCTTCTCGGGCATATTCGGCAGAGATGCCTACTATATCACAGAACCCCTGGATAAAGAAGGCGAAAAGTACGGCACTGATACATGCCACTTGCTTTGCTTTCATATCGTATTCGTTTTATAATTGCTTATTATGATTTATCAGATTCTTTTAATTTTATTACGTGCAAAGATATACAAATACGTAATAATCGCCAAATATTCCTTCAAGAAAAAGCCTCGACCACCCAATGGGCAACCGAGACTTTTAATATTATAACGCTAAAAAACTAATTATCTGTTATTTTACAGGAACAAAGCGCAGGGCTGCACCACCCGAAGCCTGCAAATGAAGCTTCAGCTGCTTGCCTGCCTTGACATTCACCACTGTAGAAGAAACCTTGGTGCGAGTCTGCAAAGATGGATCATCATTGTAGATTTCTACACGATATTTCTTGCCCTTCTGCAGGAAACCGGCAGTATTGAGGGTGATATCACGAGCCTGCAAGCCATTCATTGCTCCTACAAACCAATCATTACCCGAACGGCGAGCCTGAACGATGTACTCACCTATCTCACCTTCCAGAGCCTTGCTCTCATCCCAAACAGTAGGACAATGCTTCCAGAAATCCAGTTCCTTCTCGCCCTTGTAGGCATTCGGCAGGTCGTACCAATACAAGAAAGTAATCGGGCTATAATATACCACCGGCATTGCCAACTGATGAGCCTTTGTATTCTTCACTCTACCGTTGAAATAACAAGGAGTATAGTCGGCAGGACCACAGAGGATTCTTGTAAATGGAAGAACCACATTGTGATCAGCAGCTGGCATCTCCTCATTGCCTCCAATGCCCTCCTGAGTCATCAGGTTAGGATAAGTGCGGCTCCATCCCGTAGGACGATACTCATCGTGAATATCCACCATCAGGTGATAATCGGCACACTTCTTCACAGCATTATGAAGCCAGGTGGTCCACTCCTGCGAACCAATCTGAACAAAACCGAACTTGATGCCGCTGATGCCCCACTTCTGATAAAGAGGCAATATCTTATCAAGTTCCTGATACAAGGCTCTCTGGTTCACATACACCCAAACTCCGATGCCCTTGCTCTTGGCGTAGGCACAAAGTTCAGCCATATCGAAATCGCGGTTATCAGCCACCATCAAAGCCGAAGAACTCATCTTCATCTCCGGGCCATACCAGCCTGCATCCAGTTCGATATACTGCAAACCTCTATCCACACAGAAATCTACACCCTCATATAATGTCTTCTTATCCAGACGACAAACACGGAAAGCCTTGCCCGGGCGAATCCACTCCTTAGCATCAGCAATCTGGCATGGAGCATTGAGATTCAGCACCATCTGCTTGTTGTTAATCAGGTCGATGGCCTTCTCACCCACCATGATGAAGCGCCAAGGCATATCGTAGGCGGTGATGATATCAGCAGACTGGAACATCGACATCTGAAGTTCATTATCAGCCTTCAACTTGAGTTTTCCACGAACGAAATCAGAAAGGGCTGCTTCGCCGATAGCTGCATAGAGACCATTAGCAAGATGCAAGACGAGAGGACGTTCTGCCTCATCCTTCCAAGCCTTCTCACTCTTCAGCAACTTTACCTTGTTAGAATGTGACTGAGCCCATGCAAAATGGTAAGCCTCAGCACCGGGAGCCAGGCGGAAGGATGTCAGATCATCGGTGATGTGCATGAACAAGCCGTTCGTTGCCTCTGGGAAGTGGTAGCGGATAGCCACACCCTCATCGTATGCTCTCACGATGATATCGAAGAGATACTGCTGGCGCTTGTCGTAGCCATTGCCGCTGTTATCGTGGTTGCCACCCTTCATCAAGTGGACAACCATCTCGTTATAATGGTCGCGGATAGATGAATTCTCACCATAGATAGGGTTCCAGGTATCATCCTTGGCTGTACGCTCTACCTTGATTACTTCCATACCGCTTGTCCAAACCTTGCTGTTATCTACAGGAATGCCCATCGCTGACTCCACCAGATGGTTATCGATGTTCACACCCAGTTCGCCCTCTTCTATAACCTGCTTGTCTGCATAGTCGAGATGATAAGTTAATCTTCCGTCTTTCTGTTCGAAGACGAAGTTATATTTGCCGTCAGGCGACTGCAATGTTTCTGCTGCATGAGCAGAAGCAAAGGCAAAGATTAAAAAGATGATGTATATATAGCGTTTCATACTTATAAGTGATATACCTTAATTCCGCAACACTATAGTTTAACATTATTTATAAGTGCCTGAGCAACAAAAAGTTGCCCAGGATTTTGCCATGTCAGAATTTTCACTTACCTTAGTGTTGCGAAAAGAAGACAAGCAAAACTCTAATATGACATGGCAAAGATACAAATAAAATCTGAGAAACTCACTCCTTTTGGAGGAATTTTTTCTATTATGGAGCAATTTGATGCTCTTTTAGCTCAAACCATAGATTCCACCTTGGGAT
>OICE01000030.1_pt1 | contig 67990 bp, 55 predicted proteins | sample 1581171 | NCBI WGS metagenome assembly OICE01 (sample SAMEA3882545, study PRJEB24775) | human gut metagenome | biome: human-associated habitat; feature: intestine environment; material: feces | place: Netherlands | collected 2009/2010 | reverse complement strand
TGTTGCTCAGGCACTTATAAATAATGTTAAACTATAGTGTTGCGGAATTAAGGTACATTAAACGATTGTATTATGGCAAAAACTAACAAAACAATGAATCTGGCATTCGCCTTGATGGTTGGTTCTGCTGGTGCTGCTTACGCAGGTATTCCTGCCGTTAACAGTGTTCAGAACGTACAGCAAGACGAGACATGTACAGGTATCGTCAAGGATGCTACTGGCGAAACAGTCATTGGTGCTTCTGTTCTCATCAAGGGAACAAGCAACGGAACTGTGACAGACATTGATGGTAACTTTTCACTCAAGGGTGTGAAAAAGGGAACAATTCTCCGCATTTCTTACGTAGGATTTGAAACTAAAGAGGTTATTACAATGGCAAACCTCTCGAAATCACTTTAAAAGACGATTCAAAAGCACTTGAAGAAGTCGTAGTAACTGCTCTTGGTATCAAGAAGGATGCCAAGAAGTTGGGTTATGCAGTCAGCTCTATCAATGCAGAAGATTTGAACAGAACAGGTGGTGCGAATTTGGCAGCTGGTCTTTATGGTAAGGCATCTGGTGTCCGTATTCAGTCTGCACCAGGTGGCGGTACATCTGCAGTATCTATCTCTGTTCGTGGTCTTTCTTCTATCAATGGTAATACCCAGCCTTTATTGATTCTTGATGGCGTGCCAATCCATAATGGCAATACCAACAATAATGACTATTGGGGCAACCAGCGAATCCAATCTAATGGTCTCGTAGATATCAACCCTGAGGATATTGAGAATATCTCTATCTTGAAGGGTGCTGCAGCTTCAGCTCTTTATGGTTCAGAGGCAGCTAATGGTGTAGTAATGATTACCACCAAAAAGGGACAGAAAGGAAGCGGAACACATGTTGACTTCAGCGCAAACGTAAGCTTCGATAAGGTGGCTTATATGCCTGAAATCCAGAAGGAATTCGGTCCTGGTTATGATAACTGGGCTCTTGGCGACACACAGGAAGCAGCTACTGGTTTCCGTAACACTCGCTTCGACCGTAATGGCAACAACATTGTTACTCCAAACCGCGAAACCATCTATACCTATGGTGCCCGCTATGATTCCAGCAAAAAGGTTACATACTTTGACGGCACAGAACGTTCATTTACTCCTATTGATCACAACCAATGGGAAGATATCTTCCGTACAGGTATAAACCTGACTTATAATCTTGCATTGACCAACAGTACAGACCGCAACAACATACGTTTCTCATATACATACAATGATGTACAGGCAATGCAGTATAACTCTAACAACAACAAGCACAACTTCAACTTAAATGGTACATTTGATGTTACCAAGACCATCAAGTTGAACTATGCTGCAACATTTACATCACAGTATATCAAGAACCGTCCTTATCGTATCAGCCGTTTGGTATGTAACTATACTGGTATGTTCGGCGGTTTCACAGATGTTAAATATATCCGTGAGCACACACTTACCAGTCAGGGATACCAGAACAGTATCTACCGCGCCAATGGCGGAACAGACCAGACCTTGACTCCAGACGAGCAGTTCCTTTACACACCAATGGGTTCTACTTCTTTGATGTCAGAGTACTTCTGGAATATCCTGGGTAAGACTCAGGAAGAGAACCACACTCGCTTTATCGGTTCTGTAAACCCTACATGGGACATCATCCCTGGATTGAAGCTGAGTGCCCGTATCGCTACAGATATCACAACTAATAAGACTGAGAATAAGAACCGTGCAGAAACTCCACACATGTTCTCTACTACAGGTCAGTTCTCTGATTCATACGGTTTGAGCAACGACCAGTATTCTATCGTATATGGTGATGTCATGTTGATGTTCGACAAGACTTTCGCTGAGAAGCATAACATTACCGCCAATTTCGGTTGGAATGGACGTCATGAGTCATATTATCAGTCAAGTGTCAGCACAACAAATGGTCTGTCACAGGAAAACTGGTTCCATCTGAATGCTTCCGTTGGTACAAAGAGTGCAGATATGAACAAGCAAGACCTGCTCCGCACAGGTATGTTCCTGACAGCCAGCTATGGCTTCGACAACTGGGCTTACTTAGAAGGAACTATCCGCCAGGAGAAGACTTCTACTTTGTCTAATGGCAACAACTCTTTCTGGTATCCATCAGTTAGTGCAAGTATTCTCTACACAGAACTTCTGAAAGACAAGTGTCCAAAGTGGTGGAACTATGGTAAGGTTCGTGCTTCATACGGTATCGTAGGTAATGCTCCTGAGATTTACAAGGCAAACATGGCCTTCAAGCAGGGTTCTTTGAACAAGAACAATACCTATACATACGCATTCGTTGATACCGAAATCGGTAACGAAGGCATCAAACCAGAAAAGAAGCATGAGTATGAGTTGGGTATCGAGAACAAGTTCCTGAACAACCGCTTGGGAATGGAGTTCAGTTACTATTACAATGATATCAAGGATCAGATTCTCCAGACTTCTGCAGCAGCCTCTATGGGCGGTCGCAGTATGCTGATGAATATCGGTGAGTTGACCAACAAGGGTATTGAGTTGAGCGTATATGGAACACCAATCCAGAACAAAGACTGGAACTGGGAGCTCCGTGGTAACTTGGCCTGGAACAAGAATACGGTAAAGAAGCTGGCAGATGGACTTGATGTTCTTTCTCACCAGACATTCGATGGTGGTGCAGCCAGCCTTGAGTCTCATGTAGGTGAATCTATGGGTGACTGGTATGCATATACCTGGAAGACAGACGATAAGGGTAACTACATCATTGGTGCCGACGGTCTTCGCATTGCAGACAAAACCGAACGCCACAAGGTGGGTAATGCCATGCCTAAGATGACAGGTGGTTTCGGTACCAGCTTAAGATACAAAAACTGGGCTCTTGATATGTCATTCGACTTCCGCATTGGTGGTGACGTATTCAATCAGCCATGGCAGTATATGATGGATGCAGGTAACATCAAGGAGGCAGTAGGTGCACGAGATGCAGCCTCTGGCGGTCTCTTCTACTACAGTACAGCAGACGATGTTAGCAAGAAGGGTTCTATCGTAAGAGTTGATCCTTCAACGATCAGCAACTACAAGCGTGGAGAAACTAAGATTGACGGTCATTTGGTATGGGACAATGGTGTTATCCAGAAGGGGGTAAAGGAAGACGGCACCCCTAACGACATCATCGTTACCCAGTTTGAAATCAATGACAGCCAATATGGTTGGGGTACAGATGCAAACAAGAGTTACGCTGATGCTATCCAGAAGAACAGTTACGTAAAATGCCGTGAGATCAGCTTGGCATATACATTGCCAACCTCTTTGACCAAGAAGTTCGCTTGCACAAACCTGACGATTTCTGCATTCGCACGTAACCCATTCTATATCTATCGTTCATTGAAGCTGTTCGATTCAGAAACTTCTGATGGTACAAGCTGGATCTATCAGGCACAGGTGGGTGGTTCTACAGCCAGTGCCCGTACATTCGGTGTTTCACTCCGTGCTAGCTTCTAATTAAATTAGTAATTCATAGTTAATTAAGAAACGTATATGAAAAAGAAGATATTTTCAATCATGATGGCTGGTTTGGCACTCGTTGCTCTCGGTTCATGCTCTAATACAGACTACACCGAGAAATATCCAGATCCTTCAAAAACCAATACGGTAAGTGTGCCAGACGTATTCACAGCCGTACTCGTTAAAGGTAATACTTGGTTGAATCCAGTATATTATCGTTATTATTGCCAGACCCAGACATCAGGCGTCTTTGGTGGAATTATCGGTTCTTCCAACGGAAAAGGACGTTTTATGGGCGGTGGTGAAGGTCGCTTCAACGACCGTTGGACTAACTTCTATGATATGCTGACTCAATATCGCGTATTGGAGAAGACATACAATAAGCTTGATGAGTCTGAGCAAAAAGCCAACAAGGTTTACCTGATGGTTAGCCGTTCGATACTGGAGTCTCAGCTCCATGAGATGTTGTCACTTTTTGGTGCAGTTCCATTCAAGGGTGCCGGCACTTTATGGGAGAATAGCGACTATACCGGTGCAAAGCAGAAAGCAGCATACGATGATGATGCAGACCTCTACAAGATGATTCTGGCAGATCTCAAGGAAGCCGGTGATTATTTTGCAGAAGGTGGTCCTTCTACAGCCGTACAGAACGCAATGGCTTCTAAGGATTATACCATTGCTGCAGGAAATGCAGCTCGCTGGCAGAAATACATCAACTCACTTCGCCTCCGTATCGCTCTCCATCTTTCTACAAATGGTAGCGTAATAAGCGAAGCTCATGCCGCAATCAAGGAAATCGTTGAGAATCCATCCAAGTACCCAGTTATTGAAAGCAACGCAGATAACATGGGTGTTGAGCCTAGTACAAACTCAGATGATTTTAACTGGGGCAAGAGTATTTCTCAAGCTCTCTGGAGTGGTTACACTCCATCGCAGGCAATGCTCGATGCTTTGAACGTACCAGCCAATGGTATTCCTACAGCAGATACCGACCCACGTATCCAGGTAATGCTGGATCCTAATCCAGACGGTGAGTATATCTCATACGATGTAACAAAGACCAATTCTGAAATTTCTGATATCGCCACAGAAAAAGGCAAGGACTACCAGAAACGTAAGCTTTTTCCAGCCAACTACTATTGTGTACTTGATTCACAGGCTGTTGCAGGTTGGAAAGAATACGAAGGTAATTCCAACGTATTTGGTCTTTGGATGGGTGCTGCAGAAGTAAGCTTGAGCAAGTCTGAAGCTTACCTGATGGGCTATGGTGTCACCAAGGATGAGGCTAAAGCTAAGGCATGCTTCATCAAGGGTGTTGAACTTTCAACTGAATACTTCTGGAATGAGAAGAAAAACAGTTCTCTCTACAAGAAGGGTAATGACAGCTACAATGCTAACCGCGATTTGATTGAGCCTACAGCTGAAGAAATCGCTGCATACGCAGAAAAAGCTTGGAAGCCAACCCAAGAAGCTGTTTGTACTCAGTTGTGGTTAAACTTTGGTTGGACAAACTTGCTTGAGGCTTGGAATGTAACACGCCGCACAGGTTATCCAGAAGTAAGCTTTGCAAAGGACAATCAGCTAGCTAGCTATCCAACACCTCCGGGTCGTTTGCCTTATCCAAGTGATGAGTTGAACTACAACAAGGACAATGTCCAGGCTGCTATCAGCAAGTACTACAAGGAGCCTCTCGGCTACTTCAGCACATTGTTCTGGGCTAAGGATGTTTACTACAAGATCGTAGCAGAACACTAAAATAATTATAAAAAGGTGTGTCATCGAATGATGGCACACCTTTTTTGTATGATACCAAGATTATCACCTTTCGAATATTCCTGATTGAGTTTCAGTACAAAAAATGCAAAACACTCTTCACCCTTCACCAATCCATTATAACCTTCTGATATACAAAAGCTTGAATAGGGTGAAGAGTCTGCTTAACTCTTCACCACTCTTCACCCTCTCTTCACCTTATCAAATTTTTCCGTTTCTCCAGCATCCATCTGAAGATTTCCGGCGGGTGAAGAGTGGTGAAGAGAGAGTAAGCACTCTTCACCTCCCGAAACCCCAGTGTTTATCGGGGTTTCAGGCGAAAAGGTGAAGGGTGAAGAGTAAAAAAGAGATTAGGATTCTATACGACGCATCAGAAGAAAGCCTGATGCGCCAATTCCTCCAATACGAGAGGACGCATCATTTCTTGCCTCGCTTTGGCATTATATTGCCCTGTACTAGAGCAATATTATGCCAAAGCAAGGCATTATATGAAAAGAGGTTTTGTCTATCTATATCAGTATAAGTCATATTTCACTAAGCTGAGGTTATTGTTAGATGCTTTCTTAAGCATTCATAAAGGCTTCAGTTCATAGGCTATATGATCAGAGATAACATATCTTTCACCTAAAGGAACCTGATTCATATTATTGCTTGTATTTACCAGCAAACTTGTTGGCAAATACAAGCATAGTTGCTGCCATATGGCAGCAACTATGCTGGCAGCTGAAAACAATATTGCTGGCAAATGCCAACAACTATATAATTCTAGATGTACTAACCAATAATACGTGGATGTATGACTATTAAGCCTATGAGTTAATAGTTTTTTTCTTGGTTGATTCGAGAAAAAAGGCGATAGGTGTACTAAATCTTATTGATTTAAGAGTTAGTGCACCTATCGCCTTTTTTTATTCTTCTTTGATAATCCAATCGCTGATAGTGCGCTGAGTGCTGTCGTAATTTACACCAATCTTAAACAAACGCTTGCCATCGGCAGAATATGGAATCAGGTATCCCTTTTCATCTATCTGTCTGATAGCTTCCTCAGCAGAACCATCATACTTCAGCTCGAACACAAATACTGCATCCGGCATATACACCACAGCATCAGCCCTGCCTATCGCACTGTTCTCTTCTACCCTCATGTGGGCACCCATCAGATTGAAGATAAGATAGAACACGGTCTGGAAATCACGTTCACTCTTATTACTCAACCGGTTGGAGATGCTGGCAAGATAAGCCTTCAGGCGCACCATCGCTCCCTCTACATCAGTATCATAGAGCTTTTCCAGGAAATCACCCACCAGACTGTTGTTATCCAGTGATATTGGCGAGAGATAGTTGGGTGCAAGACTCTTGAGCATGCCTATCTTCACCTCCCTGTTAGGGTATTCCAAAGTATAACGATGCAACATCGGATTATACTTCTTGATGGTGAGGTAACCACTCTGATAGAGCAGTGGAAGTGCTGAAGTCATCATTTCCGGTGAAACATCAAAATCATCCACATCACATGATTTCTTCTCTATATCCATCACATTGACGTGATACTTCTGCAGCGTCTTGATAAGATAAGTTGGTGTGCCTGAGCCAAACCAGTAAGGAGCAATCTTGCGTGCATTTAATGCCTTTACCAGACTGAACGGATTGAAAACATCTTCGGATTTCTCACTGAAATGATAACCGTCGTAGAATCTTGTCAGCTCAGCCAGACATTCTTCATACGTCATGCCAAGATCTTCTCCCAGTGCTGCCACATCCGGTTTCATCAGAGTGGTAAGTTCCTTCTTGCTGATACCGCAGATTGCCGAATACTGGTCGAACATGCTGATGTTGTCGAGGTTGTTGAGTTCGCTGAAGATGCTGAGCTGCGAGAACTTGGTGATACCCGTGATGAAGGTGAACTCCAGGTATGGGTCGAGCATCTTCAGAGGACTATAGAAGTTCTGCATGATGCGACGAAGAGGCTGCAGGTTCTCCTTCTCGTGTACTACGTCCAGCAGAGGGGCATCATATTCATCGATGATGACAACCACCTTCTTGCCCGTCTGCTCGTAAGCCCGCTTCACCAGGTCTTTCAGGCGAAGGTTGGCATCTACCTGGTGCGTCTTGTATCCCCAGATAGTCTCCTGCTCTTCAAGCATATCTGCCAGGTATCTTTCCAGCTGCTCCACGCTCATGTGCTTGGCACCGCTCAGGTCGAAATGAAACACAGGATGCTTCACCCATTCCTTCTCGTAATCAGCAATGGCTAATCCATCGAAAAGTTCCTTTCTTCCCTCAAAATAAGCCTGGAGGGTAGAAGCAAAGAGCGACTTTCCGAATCGTCTTGGACGACTCAGAAACACGTACTTCATCTTTTTCTCTCGAAAATCCACGATGTATTGGGTCTTATCAACATAGAGATACTTCCCCTCTCTGATATTTGAGAATGTCTGTATTCCTACAGGATAGAAATTTACTATTTTTGCCATATTCCTTCATGCTTTACGTTTTGCGCTGCTAAGTTACAAAGAAAATCCGAATAAACCAAGCATAATGGTTAAAAAATGAGCCATAGCTGAAAGTTCGCCGAACATACCGAACTTTCAGCTATGAGAACTTACTTGACCTTCACTTCTATCTTAGTCTTGGTTGCATCTGCGCTGGAGCCGCCAACAAATACCTGGTAAGTGCCAGGAACCACGCGGATAGTGTTGGTCTGGGCATCCCAACCCTCGAAACTCCTGCGAGGAAGATCGATGCTTACCATCTGGCGCTCGCCAGCCTTCAAAGACACACGTTTGAATGCTTTGAGACTCTTGATAGGTCCATCCACATCATCTATGCGCTTGATATAAACCTGCGCTACTTCGGTACCCTCTTGCTTGCCCGTATTCTGCAAGGAGAACATCAGCTTGTAATCAGCAGCCTTGCTGCCACGCTTCCTGCTCTTCACCTGCATCAGGGTAGGCTTGCTGTACTCGAAAGAGGTATAACTCAAACCGTAACCGAATGGGAACAAAGGCTCACCCTTGAAATAACGATAGGTACGATTCTTCATCGTATAATCGAGGAAATCAGGAAGATCGTTCACACTCTTGTAAAAGGTAACCGGAAGCTTGCCCGATGGATTCACTTCACCAAAGAGAACCTTGGCCACAGCCTCACCACCCCGTTCGCCAGGATACCATGCCTGAAGAATCGCCTCGGCATTCTCTGTCTCAGGAACCATGGCAATGGCACCTCCCGAACAGTTGACAAAGACAACACGCTTGCCTGCCTGATGCAGCATGGCGATAACCTGGCGCTGAGCCTTCGGCAACTCCAGGTCGGTTCTGTCGCCGCCCTTGAATCCAGGCTCCTCAATCTCAAGCTGCTCTCCCTCCAGGTTTGGAGAGATACCGCCTACGAATACCACGGCATCCGCATCTCCCACCTCTGCCAGGATCTGCTCATCGGTAGGCTTCGAAGTCTTCAGGATATCAAACTGCATCACCGCCACATCTTCCTTCTGGGTATAATCTACCTGAATCCTGACCGGCTTGCCTGCTTTCAGAGAGAGCGGCTTGATGATAGGCGCCACGCGGCCCCAGCACTCCCGCATGTTCACGATGGTATCGCCATCCACTATCAGGCGGCAACCGTCATCAATACCCATATTGATGGTAAGATCCTCATCCCTGTCAGGAGTCAATACTCCCTCATAGCGGGCAGAGAAATGGGTGAGATTCACGCCCGGCGCAAACACGGTATTACCACCATTGCTCAGATTGATGGCAGTCTTCATCACATCCGTAGCCACCGGCTCGCCCTTCTGTTCCTGATTGTTCCAGTAGGTGGCCTTCATTCCCTCACGGAAGTGGTTGAAACGGCTCTCCTGCACCTCGTTTCTGGTCAAGGTACAAGCCGGAACATACTTTACTTCAGCCCCCTTCATATAGTTGCGGATGCCCTGGAGGATGGTGGTAGAACTGGTAGGATAACCCGAATAGTTGCCTCGCAGCATGATGGAATCATTGGCATTTGGTCCCATCACCACAATCTTCTGATTGCGGTTCAACGGCAGCAGCTGGTTTCTGTTCTGAAGAAGCACGATACCTTCTTCTGCTATTTTCTCAGCCAGCTCCTTATGAGCCTTGCAGGCGATGACGTTCTCAGGAATCTGAGTCCATGCCACCGTTTCATCCTTATCGAAATCGCCGAGCTTGAAACGAGCCACCAGCAGACGCTTCAGACTCTGGTTTACCTTATCCTCATTGATCATTCCCGCCTTTACAGCCTGTGGAATAGTGCGATAGGCGCTGCCGCACTCCAGGTCGGTACCGGCATTCACAGCCTGGGCAGTTGCCTCGGTAGCGGTCTTTGCCGTTCCGTGATAGCCCGGCATATAGAAATCGTTGACAGCTCCACAATCGGAAGTTATCAATCCCTTGAATCCCCATTCATCTCTGAGAATCTGGCGCTCAAACTTGGCGTTGGAACAGCAAGGAGCACCATCTATACGCTGATAGGCACACATCACCTCAGCCACATGTCCATCCTGTACCAGCGACTTGAAGGCAGGGAGATAAGTCTCCCACAAATCACGGGCTGGCAGATTTTCCAGATTGAAGACGTGGCGATTCCACTCCGGACCGCTATGCACGGCAAAATGCTTGGCACAAGCCAGTGTCTTGACATATTGGGGAGCCTTAGACTGACCAGAAGCCTGAACACCAGGAGCCGCCAGCGGCTTGCCGTCAAACGACTGTCCCTGCAAGCCATTCACCACGGCGAGTCCCATACGTGTAGTGAGATATGGATCTTCGCCATAAGTCTCCTGACCGCGTCCCCATCTAGGATCACGGAAGATATTGACATTCGGAGTCCAGAAGCTCAGACTCTGATATCGCTTTACATTACCCGACTTCTTCGCCACCTGCGCCTTGGCTCTCGCCTCATCGCTTACGGCAGTAAACACCTGATAGAGCAAGGCGTCATCCCAGGAAGAAGCCATGTGCATGGTAATCGGGAAAACCGTGGCATATCCGTTGCGTGCCACGCCATGCAGCGCCTCGTTCCACCATTGAAACTGAGGGATACCCAATCGGGAGATGGCAGGCGAAGCATCCATCATCAGCTTCGTCTTCTCCTCCAGGGTCAGACGTGAAAGTAAGTCATTGGCTCTTGCCTCGGCAGAAAGGTTAGGATTCTGATAAGGCAACAGCTGACTGGCTGGCTGTTGGGCATGAGCTGAGAGCGCCAGAGCGGACAGCATGGCCAGTGTAAGTATTTGTTTCTTCATAACTGCTATTGTTATTACGTTATATTGTATAGATTCGTTTTTATATGCAAAAATACATATTTTTTCTGAATACTGAGACAGATGAAGTGTTAAAAAGCTCAACTGTTTTCCATTTTTATGTGATTACTTCCTAATTTTTTCGATTCATTTAAACAATAAAGCACTTTTTCCTTGCTAATTCCAAATATTAGTGCTAACTTTGCACTCTGAAACAACTCTATCTTTTTAGAAGACAAAGATACAATAAGACAGATACAACAAGACAGTAAGATCGCAATGACATGGAAAAGATTCTAATAGTTGAAGACGATATCGCATTTGGAACCATGATTCAGACATGGCTCAGGAAAAAGGGATTCGAAGTGGAGAAAACTACTTCGGTCAAGGCTGCCATACAGGTTTGCGAGGAGACAGAAAGAGGATTCGATCTGGTATTATCAGATCTCCGCCTTCCCGACCACGATGGCATTTTCCTGCTGCAATGGATGAGAAAGCATGGCATACAGGTGCCTTTCATCGTGATGACCAGCTATGCAGAAATACAGAATGTGGTGCTCGCCATGAAATCGGGCGCTACCGATTATGTGGCAAAGCCTTTCCATCCGGAAATCCTTCTGGATAAGATCAAGGAAGCGATGAAAGCTCCGAAAAAACAGGATTCGAATGCAGACACAGCAGATAGTCTGCGTTCCAACGACTCAAATTCTACCCCCACAAACGCAGCACCAGGCAAGCAAGCAGGAAATCAGGCTTCATCTGCCAATGGGGATGTACCCAAATACCTGGAAGGTGAAAGCGAGGCTTCACGCAAGCTCTACAGTTTCGTTTCGCTGGTGGCCCCTACCCCTATGTCGGTACTCATTCTGGGTGCCAGCGGTACGGGTAAGGAATATGTGGCTAGAAGAATCCACGAACTCAGCACTAGAGCCAATAAGCCTTTCTTTGCACTCGACTGCGGCGCCATTTCTAAAGAGGTGGCGGCATCAGAATTCTTCGGTCATGTGAAGGGATCGTTTACGGGTGCTGACCAGGACAAGAAGGGCGCTTTCGAGATTGCCAACGGAGGAACTCTCTTCCTCGATGAGATGGGAAACCTGAACTACGAAGTGCAGGTACAGTTGCTTCGTGCCCTCCAGGAAAGAAAAATCCGTCCGGTGGGAAGCAACAAGGAAATCGATATCGATATCCGACTGGTATGCGCTACCAATGAGAACCTGGCGCAGCGTGTGGCTGAAGGCAACTTCCGCGAAGACCTCTACCACCGCATCAACGAGTTTACCATCTACATGCCAGAGCTGAAAGACCGTGGTGCCGACCTCTTCCTCTTTGCCGACCTCTTTATCAAGCATGCCAACAAGGAGCTGAACAGAAATGTGGAAGGACTCGACGGCAAAGCCAAGGAGCGAATTGCCGCCTACAACTGGCCGGGCAACCTGCGAGAACTGAACAATGTGATGAAACGAGCTACCCTGCTCGCTACCGGAAGATACATCGGAGTAACCGAACTGGAACAGAGTATGGCGCATATCCAGCCACAAGCCCCTACCGCCCTGCACGATGAGGAGACGGAACTGCAGAGAATAGAAGCTGCACTGAAAGCAGCTGGTGGTAACAAGAGCAAGGCTGCACAATTGCTCGCTGTGGATAGAAAGACGCTCTATAATAAGATGAAGAAATACGGTATCTGATGACCATTCCCCAACTTTTTGGGGAATAATTCCACACTTGTTCCACAGATTCCACAAGTCTGAGAATTGGCATAAAGAGAAGCATCAACTGATTATCAAGCACTTACTTCATTTCATACTTTTTTGGCACGCAGATTGTGATATTAGATTGTGTAATAACAAACATAGTATTCACAATAAAAAAATAAAAGATTATGAAGAAGTTAGTATTCGCAGCTATCGCTGCCATGGTTATGGTATCAGTTAGCAACGTATTCGCCAGCAACAAGATGGCAAGTGTATCATCAGTAGCTCCAGTTGACACAGTAGCTCCAGCAGAACCAGCTGCTCCAGCAGACACAACAGTAGAGAAAGAGACTCCAGCAGAGACACCAGCTGAAACTCCAGCAGAGACTCCAGCAGACTCTACAGCAACAGATTCTACTGTAGCAGAGTAATATCACCTTTAAAAAATAGTAATTAACAGAGGAAAAGATAGAATAACACTAGTAATTACGCGTCGCTTTCAATCAGGCAGGAGACTAATGATAGAATTCATTGGTCTCCTGGCTTGTTTTTAGCCCTTTTGTTTTCTAATATCATTTTTTTGCATTAACTTTGCAAACAAATATCTATCGAGCAAGATATCAGTCTGCTCATCAAATTTAAATGATTTCTCATGCACAAGAACAATATTCCTCTCAAGGTAGCCCTCGGATATAGCGCCATTGCCATTATCATGATTCTGGCAATCAGTCTGGTGTATAGCAATACCAAGAGCATCAATGCCATCAATGAAGCTTCGCGCGAGTATATCCAGAAAAGGGGAGCTGCCGACAGTACCATCTCTGCCCTGCTCAAGGAGGAGCAGAGAAACCTGAAGAAACTGTCTGATGCCATGACAGGAAAACCTACCCAGAACTATCTGCAGGATAAGGTGAAGAATCTGAATACGGGAAAGGATTCCATTCTGGTTCACTCCAAGGCGCCTCAAACCCACGAGGCGAAAAAGACAACGGTAGAGGTATTGAAGACCCGAAGAGGATTCTTCCGCCGACTCGCCGATGCCTTCAAGAAGGAGCACGCCGAGACCTTGAGCGTAAAACAGGACAGCAACCGGGCTGTCATCGATTCCGTTACCACCCCAGTAAACGTGGCGGAAAACGTGGCGACCATCCTCGACCAGATAGACAAGAAGGAGAAAGTGGCTACACAAGACCACAAGCAGAGCATCAGCAAGGAGATGGAAGAGCTGAAGATGGTGAGCGCCAAACTCGCCCTGCGCTCCGCCAAACATCTGAGCGATGTACACCAGCGTGAGAAAGACAATATGCAGGAAGCCATCGAGAAAGCGATGCAAGCAAGAAAGCATCTGTTGTGGCAGATGGAACTGCTGGGCATCGTTGCCTTCTTTGCCATCGTTATCATGATCTTGTTTATCTGGCGCGATGCTAGAAAGGAACGCATCTACAGGGAAAACCTGGAGGCTGCCAACGAGGAAATCCAGCGTATCATGAACCAGCGTGAGCGCCTGCTCCTTACCATCACCCACGACATCAAGGCGCCAGCTGCCTCTATCTCTGGCTTCATCGATCTGATGAAAGCCTACGTCAGCAATCCGCAGGGTATCGAATGTCTCCAGAACATCAAGAACTCTGCCGCTCATCTTTCGCATCTCGTTGCCTCCCTGCTCGATTATCATCAGTTGGAAAATGGCTTGATGAAGGTGCAGCCTACCTCGTTCTCACCGGCACAACTGGTAACAGAATCGGTAGAGGGAATGAAATTGAGAGCCGAAGAGAAAGGACTGGCGATTTCGTTCGAATGCAAGATAAAGGGGATGGGAACTTCGGATTCTTCGGAAACTTCAGATTCTCCGATGAAGAAGGAATTCTTCCGTGCTGATGCCTTCCGCATTCGTCAGATATTGGATAATCTGGTAAGCAATGCCATCAAATATACCGACCAGGGCAGCGTTACCATCCAGGCACAGGTTTCAAAAATCATGGGCAAGCCGACGCTTACCCTGAGCGTAAAGGATACGGGAAAAGGAATGACCAGCGAGGAAAAACTGAAAGTATTCCAGGCGTTTACGAGATTGAAGAGCGCCCAGGGCATCGAGGGTACCGGTTTGGGATTGTCCATTACCCAGGAACTGGTTTCGCTGCTTGGCGGAGAAATCATCCTCCACTCTACCCTGGGCAAAGGTTCCACCTTTATCGTCACCATCCCTATCGAGCCAGCACCAATGGAGGAGTCTCAGGAAATGGCACCATCAGAAGTTAAGCATGATCCTTCTCCCGATTCTGCTCAAGATAAGGAAGGACAGAATTCCGGCAGCCATCAGGTTACAGATATAAAGAAGAAGCCGGAATTTGCCAACCACAAGATTCTGATTCTGGATGATGACAAGCTGCAGCTCCAGCTTCTCCAGGAGATGCTGCGCCGCATCGTAGGCGACACCTGGCAGGTATTCGCCTGCAATCATGTGATGGATGCCCTCACCACGCTGCATAACGAGCAGCCAGCCCTGATGCTGATGGATATTGAAATGCCGGAGATGAATGGCATGGATATGATAGCCCACATCAACCATTCCAATATGATGGTGGTGGCAATGACGGCTCACGATACAAGCATCCTGGAACAGCTCCTGAAAGCAGGCTTCGACGATTGCCTGTTCAAGCCATTCAGTATGGAGAAGCTGTCTGATATCCTGGGAATAGAGTCCCAGCCTCAACAGGATGCTCAGCCTGAAACTCCATCCCAGCCAGATTCATCATCCCAGAAGAAAACAAGCCCTCAGCTGGATGCTCTTCTTGCTTTTGCCGGAGGCGACGAAGAGGCTGCAAAAGAGATTCTTGATACCGTGAAGCAGGAACTTGCCGCTCATCTCACGAATCTTAAAGAAGCCATAGAAGAGGAAAACTTATCTACCGACCGCATAGGAAAGGCAGCACATAAGCTCCTCCCTATCGCCACGATGATGCAGATGGGATGCCTGGAAGAACTCAAGGCGCTGTCACCTGAATACATCAGCGAGATAGAAGAAGCCGAGATCAAAGAAAAGCTGCAGGTTGTGATTACGACCTTATCTGCTGCGGTGTCAGACCTGTATGCTTCTTGAAATATCGGCAGAAGAAACTGACATCAGCGAAATGAAACTCCCAAGCCATCTCCTTGATGCTTTGCGTGCTTCGCTTAAGATGCAGCTTGAGCTGCAGAATCACGTATTGGTCGATGATGGTCTTGGGGGTATGCCCCGTTACCTGATTCACGATGTTGGTGAGCGGAAAAGACTTGCTTCCTGCTGACTGCTTAATTCTGATAATTCCATCTACACCTTATTATATATAAGCTATTATATCTTTTTATTCCTATTTCGGTTGCAAAATTACACAAAATATGTGATATAAAAGAACTATTATTCCCAAATCGTCCATCCACTGCGAAATATTTAAAGCGAATGTTCGCCCAAAACTCCGTACCTTTGCACCCGAAATTCAAAAAGTTATGATCAATGATTAAGAAAATCTTATTTGTAAGCCTTCTGCTTGCAGGAGGACCCTTTGGGCTTCGGCTCAATCACAAACCACCGAAGGGGCGGCTGCTTCATTGCCAGTCAGCAAGAAAGAAAACATGACCATCAGCCAACTCTTCCAGAAGGTGGAGGATAACAGCAAAAGTCTTCGCACTTCATTATCAGAAGTAGAAGCAGCCCATCTCGGCATCGAATCGGCTAAAAGCAAGAAACTGCCCGACCTTGATGCTTCCCTTTCATTCAGCTACATCGGCAATGCGCTGATTACCGACCGTGACTTCAGCAACGTTCATGGTTTGAAATCCCCACATTTCGGCAACAACTTTGTCTTCCAGGCACAGCAGGTGGTTTACGTCGGTGGAGCCATCAACGCAGGCATCAAGCTCGCCGAACTCGGAAAGCAGCAGGCAGAGGTAGGCGTAAAACTCACCCGACAGCAGATTCGCTTCATCGCCCTAGGTCAATATCTCGATCTTTACAAGATAGACAACCGCATCAAGGTGTATGAAAACTACCAATGTACCCAACTTCGTGGAATGGACGGGTGCCATCGCCGGTTGCCTCTTCTGCCTTTTCTGGTGCAAGGTGCTTCACCAGAAATACACCCGTCTGCTCACGATAGGTGTGGCAACGATGGTATGCTAGCTTGCCCTACGATGCCACCAATCTTCTGATGCTCAGCATCCGGAATCTCTATGGCATCACCTGTCTCATTGGCATTGCCGTACTGCTCATCTTCCTGCTCTGGGATGTACAGCCCGTGAGAAGTACCCTCAAAAAGATGCCATCCTGGAACTTCGTGGGTAAGAGGATGAAGAAAAAGAAAGGATTTGCGAAATAGTCATCGGTTCTGCTATCGGCGTGATCATAAACCTCGTACTTCCTAAATCGAAGAAGGAAGAGGTGTAAAGAAAAAAGGGGAAAATCTTTGATTATGAGATAGTTTTCAAAGTTTTTCCCCTTTACAAGAGTAATGTCCCAACTAGATTGCAAGATTCTTGCAGATTTGTGAATCGATACAATTTACCTAGATGTTCCTCATCATATTTTATAGAGGAACCTTTAAAATTTGGGCAGGAATCTCTGTCTTTGTATATTTTAGCAAGAGCTTAGCCGCATTTTTATCCTTATCATCCTCATTATCTGTACAGCCTCCAATTGATCTTTCGCCAAAGGTGAAAAAATAATCTTTTGCTCTAGAAACTGCAACATTTATCAGATTGTCATTCTCCTTGATAAACTTCCACCCCTCTTGACGACCATATACAGTAGAGAATATAACTATCTTGCTCTCTGCACCTTGGAAAGTATGTACAGTTCCACAAGGAATCTTTCCAACCTTATGATTCTTAGACACTTTTTCTAAAGCTACTTTTATCTTGTCCACCTGAGCCTTAAATGGCGTAATAACCGAAATTGTTTTTTCTATCGCAAATTTACCATCTTTCGAATATGCATTCCTTATCTCTTCAAAATTTTGGTCTATCCATTTTGCAATAGCTTCAGCCTCTTGCATGCAAATTCTACTCTCACCATCAACTTCAGAGTTCTGATGACTAACATGAAAAGACCCCATGGCAGGACAGTTTGGACCTAAGAATCTATCATTTTCAAACTCATCTGGCCTACGAGGATTCAGACGTCCATGATAAACCAACTCATTGCAGAAGCTAATGATTTCTTTGTAACAACGTCTATGCTCACTAAGAAACATTCCTCTCTCCCCTTTCTTTTGAAACTTGCATGCACTTGTTGCCAAAGACATCAAGCTTGAAGAAGAGCAGTTTAAAGGAAGAGTTAAGAACTCCGATATATTTTCTATTGAATCCTTACCAAGAATTTTCTTATGCATTTCGTAATCTACGATTTCACTAACAGAATACACTGGTGGTATTTGATGCACATCTCCTACGACGATAGCCTTCTTGGCTAAGGCAAATGAAGGAATGGCCAATTCTGGAGCGACCTGTCCTGCTTCATCTACAATCAAAAGATCTATGTTCCGCATATATGGTAACTGCTTTAAATCATCAGATTCTTTCGATATTTTCATTTTTCCCGATTGGCTTGAATTCTTTGTTCTATCTAATGCTCCCTTAAAGACATCAGGTAATTTAAAGAATGTCATCACCATACAAGGTGTAATCTTTGCCATTCTATGGAATCTTTTGTCTTGGATGCTTAAATATTTATAGGTATATTTTCTTTCATCTAGACAATCATTTGCCATTAACCAACTAGCCTCATAATAATGAACTGCAAGCCAAAACATCTGATATCTTAACGTTATATCTAAAATACCATTTATTTCTTCAAGCCCCACAGCACTCAACTCACTAATACCATTTTCGGGGATACCTTTAACTTTTTTATCATCTTTATGAAGACTTTTTGTTATATGCAAAAGTTTCTCCTTATAATCGAATCCAAATTCGTTCAGACTCTCTAATAGATTCTCAAGTTTTCTATTAGAGGAATCTGGCTGAGCTTCAGATTTATAAAAACCTAAAAAACTCAAGAACTTCTGACACAATGTCTTTTTTTTCTGATTACTATTTTGAACCGTCGGCTTTTCAACAGCAGATAATATTTCTTTTAATTTCGATTCACGCTTTTGAATTTCGTTTTGAAGATACTTCATTACACCCTCCCAATAGGAGTTCTCATTAGTATTTTTTATATGATAACATTTATCACAACACTCCTGAAACGTATTCTTAAATTCTTCAAATTTTTCGTTTTCTGCTTGGCTATTATTTTTATGTTCTATACTCTCATAATCTATACCACCTTCTTTATTCGTCTTAAAATGTGGATCATTCTTCTTAGCATCAGAAGGAAAATATACTGAAAAAGAAGATAGTCCAATCCATCTTCTTTCCAACAACTTTCTCATTTCATCCTTACCAGAATCTTCCTCTACCACATTTGCAAAAGAATCCATTACATTGGTAACAGCTTTGTTATTAGTAGAAGTTGCTACAATAATGGGGGCTTTCAGACCTTCTTTTGCATGTTTGACAAACAAATCAGCAACAACACTTTGTAAAAGTGTAGTCTTACCTGTTCCCGGAGGACCAGACACAGCTAAAATCTCTCCATCTTTTGTTCCATTCAAATGATGAAGTGATTCTCTTTGAGAAGGAGAAAGGGGCCATTTACCACTCATAACTCCTAAATGTTTTTTCATTGATTTAATATTCAATTCTCCATATAAACCTTCTTCGGTATCTTTTGAAGGAAAAAGCAGATTGTTGAGTAATGGAACCGATTTCATATTTTCATCGATATGCTCAAACAAAAAATGATATAATTCGAGTATCTTGCCATAAGCTTCCACTGTTTCATCCAAAATAATCCATGCAGAAGGATAAATCTCATAACAACAGTTTTTCTTTTCAGAATTTTTAAGGAATGTAGAATCCCAGTCATTTTCAATCTGAAAATTGTAATATTCCTTCACCTTAGCAATATATTTATCCCAAAGAATTTCATTTTTATTGCTGATACCTTCTGTTAGATTGAAATCTTTATCTTTCCATTCACCAATAGAAACGTTATTCCCAAAAGGAGCCAAAATCTCAATCGGTATCCATGGAGCCTTAGTCTTATTTACCTTTAATTGTCCATTCACGTCAAGAATAGCTGGAATATAAAGAACAGGTATATCTAGTGCCCCTGTCTCTTGATTTATCCCCCTTTCTTTATTCATTTCATCAACATGTCTTTCGCTTTTGATAATTTTAGGCAAAATCAGCACATTTAGGTCATCTTCCTCTGTAACCTTTATCTTTTTCTGCTTTTTCTTTTCATTATATATTTGAAAAAGTTCTTTATAAACTTCTCTACCCAAAAAGCCATTTTCTAAGTTAGAAGATTCATCTAATTTCAAAGGCTTTTCCTTTTTAAAATCGATACCACTTTTGATTTTAATTATCTTAATGAGATATTCCAATATTCTTTTTTTGTCCATATAAAACATATTTTTTAATTAACTAAAACAAAATAGTGGCAGCAAAGTTACATAAAGAAATAATAACAGCCAACTTTTTCGGCAAATATTTTAGTATCACAAGGGGAAATTTAGAGATGTCATCCTGGAACTTCGTTGGAAAGAGAGTGAAGAAAAAGAAAGGATTTGCGAAATAAAAGAAAGAGATTCTTGGTATTTTCAAACTTTATTCGTATTTTTGCAAAGATTTAGCAAGCTATAAACAGAAACAAAAAATCATTTTCATATACCAACAATGAATACAGAACAACTTTCTATGACCAAGAAAACCCTTGTGGGAGTACAATTCCTCTTTGTGGCTTTCGGTGCAACGGTTCTGGTGCCTCTCCTGATAGGCATCGATCCGGCAACGGCTCTCTTCACCGCAGGTGTGGGAACCTTTCTCTTTCACTTCATCACCAAGGGCAAAGTGCCTATCTTCCTGGGCAGTTCCTTCGCCTTCATCGCCCCCATCATCGCTGCCACCAAGCAGTGGGGACTGCCGGGAACCATCGCCGGACTTACCAGCGTCTCCCTGGTGTATTTCATCATGAGCGCCCTGGTAAAATGGCAGGGCAAGAAACTGCTGGATAGGATTTTCCCACCAGTAGTCATCGGACCAGCCATCATCCTCATCGGTCTCTCCCTTTCGGGCAGCGCTGTGAATATGGCTAAGACCAACTGGATTCTCGCCTTTGCATCGCTCATCACCGCCATCCTGGTGCTTACCTTCTGCAAGGGACTGATGAAGCTGGTTCCTATCATTTCGGGCGTTATCGTGGGTTACGTCATCGCCATCTGCATGGGCGAGGTAGATTTCTCGGGCGTGGCAGAGGCATCGTGGTTCTCCTGTCCGGTAAGCTTCGATACCATCACCCATTTCTCTTGGGCGCCATTCCTCTATATGTTGCCTGTGGCGATAGCGCCGGTGCTGGAACATATCGGCGACGTGTATGTGGTGAGTGCCGTGGCGAAGAAGGATTTCGTGGAAGATCCGGGATTGCATCGCACGATGTTGGGAGATGGAGTGGCGTGTCTCTGTTCCGCCTTTCTGGGTGGTCCTCCTGAGACTACCTATTCTGAAGTAACGGGAGCCATGTCTATCACCAAGGTTACGAGTCCTGCCGTGATTCGCATATCCGCAGCCACTGCCATCTGTTTCTCCATCGTAGGCAAGCTGAGTGCCTTGCTACAGAGCATACCTCAGGCGGTATTGGGTGGCATCATGCTGCTTCTTTTCGGCACCATCGCCAGTGTGGGTGTTCAGAATCTGATGCAGAACAAGGTAGATATGAATGAAACCCGCAATGTCATCATCATCTCGGTGATGCTGACGATGGGCTTGGGTGGCGCCGTCCTCTCCTCCGGTTCCTTCGCCATTTCCGGCATCGGTCTCTCCGCCGTCATTGGCGTAGTTCTCAACCTCGTACTTCCTAAAACGAAGAAGGAGGAGGTATAAAAAGTGGGAAAACATCTTTTTTCGAAGAAAAAATGTTTTTTAATCATGAAGAAATAAACTAATTCGCAAAATATCCGTACCTTTGCAGTATGAAAACATTATTAGACGTACATACGCATACAATAGCATCGGGTCATGCCTACAGCAGTTTGCAGGAAATGACCATGGCAGCAAAAGAAAAGGGTTTGGAAATACTGGGAATCACAGAGCACGGACCTCATATCCCGGGCACCTGTGATCCCATCTATTTCAGAAACCTGCATTGCGTTCCCCGTCAGCTCTATGGAATCAAGCTGATGCTGGGAGCAGAACTCAACATCCTCAATACCCAGGGCGATATTGACCTTGATGAAGATTACTGGCGCATGCTTGATATCCGAATCGCCGGCATTCATAGCCTTTGCTGGCAGGGAGGAACCAAGGAAGAGAATACACAGGGTGTCATCAATGCCATGCGCAATCCATTCGTGCAGATTATCTCCCATCCAGGAGATGGAACGGCTGAACTGGATTTCGAAGCTCTGATGAAGGTTTCCAAGGAGACGCATACCCTGCTCGAAATCAACAACCACTCCATGGCTCCCATCCGTCACAAGACGGTAGCAGCTCCCTATAACTTGGAACTGCTGGAACTTGCCAAGAAGTACGAGACACCTGTCATCTTCGGAAGTGATGCCCACTTCTCTACCATGATTGCCGACTACAGCAACATCATGCCGCTGGTAGAGAAAGCTGAGTTCCCAGAAGAACTGGTACTCAACTATCAGCCGGAGAAGTTCATGGCTTATCTCAAGCCTACCCCAGAAAAATAGGAAAATTTCGTTTCACATTTCATTTGCACTACTATGATTATAGAGGAAATTATCAAGTATAATAAAGAATTCGTAGCCAGCAAAGGTTACGAAAAGTATCTTACGAGCAAATACCCAGACAAGAAACTTGCCATCCTTTCCTGTATGGATACCCGCCTGACAGAGCTTCTGCCGGCAGCATTGGGATTGAAGAATGGAGATGCCAAGCTCATCAAGAATGCCGGCGGACTGGTTATCAGTCCATTCGACTCTGCCATGCGCAGCCTTCTGGTTGCCATTTATGAACTGGGGGTAGAGGAAATCATGGTCATCGCCCACTCCAACTGCGGTGCCTGCCACATGAACGGCCAGCAGATGAAGGAATTGATGCTCAAGCGTGGCATACATCAGGATGTCATCAACACCATCGGACTTTGCGGCATCGATCTAGACCATTGGCTGGAGGGCTTCCACGACACCGAGGATTCTGTAAGGAATACTATCAATACGATCCGTACTCACCCTCTTGTACCAAAGGATGTAAATCTGCATGGTTATATCATCGATTCCAAGACGGGTAAGCTCACAGAAGTAAAATAAAGGATAAGTCAAGATTAAAATTTAAAATGTTACCATGGTTCTCCCTGGATAGTAACAATATTGCTAGCAGAACCGAAATATATTGCAAAATACCATATTTGTGGGATTGCAGACAAGGATAAAAAATAATACTTTTGCCTTTTAAAAATCAATAGTTTAAAATCATGGTAAAAACAATGAATGATATTGGAAATAGACAGACAGATTGCAATGCTGGCTGCAGTAAGCAAAAAGGAGTGAAGAATAAGCAAACCCGGCAGCTGGCACTATGGATTGGTGCTTTGATAGTAGGCGCCGTCTTGGGTATGTTCGGCATCAGCTGGCTGGATGGTCTGATGAATTTCATAGCCACGGTCTACACCCGCTTATTCCAGCTTCTGGCAGTACCTACCATTGCCTTGGCTGTCATCACGACTCTGGCATCCTTGGGCAACCAAGCTGATACCGGTAAGATATTCCGCCATGCCATCACCTACACCCTGCTCACAACGATAGCTGCTGCAGCTGTGGGACTGGTACTTTACAACATTGTTTCTCCAGGCAATTTACCTACCACTTTGGTACAGAGCGGTATGGCAGATGTTCCCCAAAACCTGGGAGAAACCAGCTATTATGACCATATTCTTGGGGTAATACCCAACAACATCATCAAGCCGTTTTCAGAAGGAAACGTTCTCTCCATACTGATTTTGGCAGCAGCTGCAGGTATTGCTTTGGCCAAAATGCCATATAGCGATAAGAAAGATGTCGTGATGAAAGGATTATTTGGATTGCAGGATCTGCTTTTCATGCTGATTCATGGATTAATCTGGGCTTTGCCCTTGGGTATCGTTGCCTTTGCTGCACAACTATCAGCCCAGTTCTCTGCTGGTATCGTGATGGCTTCGCTGGGGAAGTACGTTGCTGTTATCCTGGGAGGTAATGTCATCCAATTTTTCATCATCCTTCCGCTCTTCCTCCTGGCAAGAGGCTTGAATCCTGTGCGTACATTGGGTAAGATGATGCCGGCTGTATTAATGGCTCTGTTTACAAAGAGTTCTGCTGCTACGTTGCCTGTGACGATGCAGACTGCAGAAGACAGATTGGGAGTTTCGAATAAAGTTTCCCGCTTTGTATTGCCTATCTGTACCACCATTAACATGAATGGTTGCGCAGCGTTTATCCTCGTAACCTCCTTATTCCTGATGCAGAATGGAGGAATGCCTTTACCTTGGTCGACGATGATTCTCTGGCTCTTCATTTCTGTTATCTCAGCAGTGGGTAATGCAGGTGTACCGATGGGATGTTATTTCCTGACCCTGTCTCTGATGTCTGGTGTCAATGCTCCTATCGGCATCATGGGCATTATCCTGCCAATCTATACCATTATCGACATGATAGAGACGGCAGAGAATGTATGGTCAGACTCCTGTGTCTGTGCTATGGTGGATAAGGACCTGAAAGGCTAATTACAGCCGGCAGACTTCTCTTTTCACTAAGAGAATTAAACAAGACTGTGAATCTGACTTTCGATCAAGATCATCTGCATCAGCTCAACATTAGTATTGTTGTTAATCGCAGCATCTTCTACTTCAGTAAAATAATCAAGAGTGGCAGAACACTCTCCGGTAATATCTATACCAATCACTTTCTCATGGGCATAGATAATACGAAGTACGGCTTGCAGCTGCATAACCGTCAGGTTGCCATTACTCCAATCTGTGATGGCATCCTGCTTTCTTAAAACATCCTTGTCGATGGAAATATAGACAGGTTCGTGAATGAGTTTACCGGCCTTGGATGGCCATGCCTGATGGTGATTTATTTCTGCCTGACTATAGAACAAGACCTTTTCTCTCAGATGAACGGGTACTTGAGCTATCAACTCATCCGATGCCCCAACAACAATAATGTGTCTGACAAACGGGTTCTTCTCCAACACATCTCTCACCCAGCCGCCACATGACACTACACCCTCCCATTCCGGTTGCTGCATGTCTGGATGATGATCGAAAATAATCAAGGAAAAAGGTTCATGGAGTCTGGATACCCAATATTCGGTGAGATAATGAAAATCACCGGAGTCTATGAAATGGATAGCCTTTGCAGGAAAAGGAGCAAGCCTGCGATGCAGTTCTTCTCTGCCTTCTTCATCACAATAGCAATCCACTCCCTTCATGTCCTGACAATCTACATGGATGATTTGCTTGTTTGAGGCAAATGTCTCATAGTTATATACGCCAGTAAAGTTCAGAAGAATGACAGGTGTTTTCTTTTCCATACGCCAGTAAGATAAAAATAACATATTTGAAATGTAGAACATCAGCCGGTGATGAGAAGATAAAATATCACCACTGGCTGATGTCCGAAAAGATTTAGAAAGTGAACTGCTCCAGTTTCAAGCCGTTCTTGGTAAGGGCTTCAATCTTTGGAACCAATGTGGTGAAATGCTCAGAAGCCATGTGAGCTTTCAGAACGTCCTCGTTCTCCCATGTCTCGCAGATCATCATCACCCCATTACGAGTTCCACTGGTGAAATAGTCGTAGGCAATATTGCCATTGTCCTTCAAGGACTTCTCTACCAGCTCCTTACACAAAGTGTTGATTTCCTCAACCTTTACCTCTTCCTTTTTCTCAAAAAATACATTTAATCTAATCATAGTTCTTTATTTTTAATATTGACATTGTATGCAATTGCTGGTTGCAAAATTACCTATTTTTTATGAATCCCCAACAAATTATGCGTTATATTTTTGTTAAAATTAGAAGTTTTTATACTTCTACGAGGGAAAGTCATCAGTTTACTCATTAATCTTTTTATTTGAAAAATAAGATTGTTTTCAATGCTTGATGAACGCCAACCCCATCTGCATCGCCTTTTTCACCATATTTGCCACATTGCTGGCTTGCAGTTTGCTCATCAAGTTGTGGCGGTGAAATTCTACGGTATTGTTGCTGATGTTCAACTCCCGGGCGATGGTATTGGTGGAATGTCCCTCGGCTATGTGCTCTAAAACTTCGAGTTCTCTGTTAGAGAGGTTGACTTGCTCGACATTCTGCTGATTGATCAGTCTGAAAAACTGTTGACTGTAATACCCCTTTCCTTCTTCTATCTTGTGCAGGGCGGTAAGAAGTTCCTGCGGGTCATCGCCTTTCAAGACTATGGCATCTACATCCTCGTCCATCAGCTGGCGTATCGTCCAGATTTCTTCGTGCATCGTATAGACGATGATCTTGGTCTTGGGATGCTTATGATGAAGCTGCTTGACAAGCTGCAGACCATTCTCATCACTCAGTTCCAAGTCGATGATAGCGGTATCGATATTCTCCCTGTTGATAAAATCCCTGGCGGATAGGAGACTAGAGGCGGTCTGTACATTTTTATAGACACCATCTTGCAGGATGAGTGCTCTTAAACCAACCAGGACGACAGGATGGTCATCTACAATGAGGATGCTTTTGCTTTTTTCCATGATGATACAATTTTAAACGTTGTCTATCGCAAACCTAGGCTCGCAGATTATAGTTGAAACTTGAGTTCTACCAGATACTCTTCTCCATTGTTTCTTATATTGAGTTCTGCCTGCAGAGCATCTGCTCTCATCTTCAGGGTATCTTTGCCGATGCCTGGTTTGTCCTGGCTGATAGGGTGAAATGGTGACAGATCGTTGATGATGGATATGCTCCCCTGCTTTCCATAAGTATCCAGCGTGACGCTTATCATCTTGCTGTATCCATATTTGATGGCGTTGGATACGCATTCCTGGATGATGCGGTAGATTTCTACCGCCTTGCCGTCAGGGAGATTCCGTGCATTGAAAGAGGTACTGATGGATGGCTTGACGATGGTTCCGTTTTCAACTGTTACCGATTGACAGAAGCTTTCTACCAGCTCTGCAAGCGAAGTGTTGTCAAACCTAGGTGGTATCAGTTCATGCGAAAGACGGCGTACGTCATGTCCCACGTTTTTAAGCATTCTTTCTGCTTCCCCCTTATCGGTCTGCATCATGATATTCACCGCCAGAATATCGTTGCATACTCCATCATGCAATTCCTTAGCCAGACGCTTGCGCTCATTCTCCACACCATTGATATAGGATGTCTTTTCCGACAATTCTGCTCTCTGCCTGTCGAGTTTCCTGCGGTATAGGATGACAAGAATGGCTATCAACAATACGATGAGTGCCAGGATGAGCCATAAGATGCGGATATAGAGCAAACTCTGTTCGTGGTTCATCTTTTCTATCAGTATTTCTTTCTCCAAGGTCTTGTACTTGATATTGAACTCACTCAACTGCTTGTCGATGTCACTCTGCTTGAGGGAGTCACTTTTCATGTATGCCTCTTGCATTGCCTGGTATGCCTGAGTGTATTTACTCATATTGTAGAGGCATCTGGCCTGGGTGGCGAGAAGCTTGTCTTTAGGCATCGGCAGATTGGTACCCGCCAACCTACCGATGCTGTCCAGAAGTATCCATTGCTCAGCGTATTTCTTCTGTTGTCCCAGCAAGTCTGCCTTGATTTCCAAAATGCCAAGTACCCCATTGCTCGTAGGTACCAGATTGCGGCAGGCTTCATTGGCGTAAGTGAGATAGAAGGCAACGGAATCGGCCTTACCCAGTTGCAAGTACGACTTGAGCAACGGAGAAAGGTATTTGAGAGTCAACACATTATAATTGGCTTGCTTTACCATGTTCCACAACGGAGTAAGGCTGTTGACGCTTTTCCGGTAATTTCCCTGTCGCATCAGAATAGCACCTTTATTGGCATGGGCCGATAGTCGTTCGATGGTATCGTTGATAGCGATAGCTTTAGATTCAGCCTTGTCGGAGTACTCTATGGCTTCTCTGAATCTCTTCTGTTCGTTAAAAAGCACGGAGATACAATTGTAGAGATAAATCTCATATTCCGCATTTTCGCTCTTGATGGCTTTCTGGATGCCCTTCTTATAATAGATAAGCGAGGAATCCAGGTCTCCGATTCTACGATAACAGATGCCCATTGCTCCACACATGGCAAGCATACCATCGTAATCTTCAATCTTCTCGGCAAACGGGATGCCTTTCTTTCCGATTTCTATGGCTTCTCTCATCTTTCCCAGGTCTGTATATGCAGTCATCTTCTCGCTGGTAAGCCAACTGCGAGTGGTGTCGGCACAGTTCATATTGAGTGCGCTGTCTATCAGAAGGATGGCCTGTTTCTTATCACCATCAGCATTATAGTTGACGGCTTCCAGAAACAAGGAATATGCACGCTTCTCGTCTTTGCTGCTGTCCCGTTGACAAGCGGCAAGAAAAGCAATGGATGATAACAGAAGGAAAATATATGTGAATATGGCTTGTTGTCTGTGATGTATTGTTTGCTTCATTTGCTATTATATTTACGTTATTTGCAATTACTATCATAAACGATTGTCCGTGCAAAGATATGAAAAATAATCGGAAGAGACATTTTTTCTATTGTTAAAAAAGGTGGCGGCTGTTATTTTTCCGCCCATGCGTCACTTTACCTACGGAAAACCATAGGCTATATGCTGTGGTATTCCGTAGAAATGATTTTAAATATCCTTTTTTTTACTGTCGTTTGAAGCTTTGTATGGTAATTGTCGCTATCTTTGCATTCAGTCATTCTCTTGTTATACTTAGTAGCTCTAAGTGAACGGCGAAATGTAGTAGTAAATAATCAAATAATAAATGTCTAACTTAAATTTTAAGGATTATGCGTAATATTGGTGAAGAAATCTTGTGGGATATCGTGCGTGTTATCAAATGGATAGCCATGCGTGTGCTGCGCCTCTTCGGCAAGTTATTCTCCTTTGCATGGGACAAGGCAAAGGAGAAACAGGAAATGAAGAAAATGGAAGAAAGGGAACAGGGCTTATGAAATACATGAAACTATTGTTAGTATTCGCCTTCGCATTGCTTTCGATGGCTGGCTTTGCCGAGAAAGGCGATATGTGGGAGGTGAAAGATGCCGACCTGACGGTGTGGGATTCGCCTAATTATCTTACGAAGTTGGGCATGATGCATCAGGGTGATACTTTTGAGGAGGAAGGTATGGATGGCGACATGATCAGATTCCTCTACAAAGGCAAAACGGCTTATGTGGCTTCTTACTGCTGCCAACGATTTGAGCCGGAACCGGATTCTGATGTTGATGTCGAAGAAGAAATGCCTGCAGCTGCCACACAGCAGGATGCCAAGGAAGACGCTAAGAATGAAAAGACAGAACTGGCTGCTGTTGCCCAACAGAAAGGGATACAAGCCTCCAAGGCTGATGCCAGAAAAGAGGATATGCAAGCACCAGCAGGAACTCAGCAAAGTGCCGAAAAGGAAGAAACAGGAGTATTAATGGGCATAGGAATGCTGCTCCTGTCACTTGTTGGAGGCGCCCTCGGTCTTATCGCCATCATGTTTACTTTCTTTTATGTTTTCAGATACCAGAAATTGGCAAAATGGATGAATGGGAAATGTGGAACGGAAGTGATACCTTACAAACGATTCAACAAGTTGCTCCTCGTTCCAGTACTGGCAGCATTAGCTACTGTAGTGATTACCATATCGTTTGGATATCTGGCAACGCTGGTAGAACAGGACAGCACTTCGCAGATCTTCCTATCGCTGACAGGTGTAGCATTAACTATAGCAACCCCCGTTCTGTGTCTTTGGTACAGATATAAGAAAGACAAGGAACAATATGGCAAGAAGGCTGCAAGATGGATGATGCTCTATTCGTTCCTCAGCATCGTGGCAATATATCTGGTTTGTGTTGTAATAGCCTATATTATTGTGGGAATTGTTGCTGTACTGATTTTTGCCCTGATTGTAAGTCTGGCATTCCCTACAAGATACTATGTTGTCCGCAGGTGGTAGCAGACCTGATTTCAAAGACAGCTATATGTTATACCACCATTTGACAATGTTATAACTATACTTTAAGCAATACGTACAGAAAAAGGAAAAAGCTTTGAAAACAATCTTATTTTCAAAGCTTTTTCCTTTTTTCTTGCATCATTCAGATAAAAGCCGTATATTACCATGCCTCCAGCTTATCAGCAATCTCAGGCATCTTATCCTTGCTGAATACAGGATTCTTTCCTTCCTTTTTCTGCTGACGATAATCTTGCAGCAGGAAGACGGCTTGGCGAGAAAGCAGAACAATGGCCACCAGATTACAGAGCGTGAGAAGAGCCATCGTGATATCGGCAAAGCTCCATGCGAAATCCAGCGATACCACAGCTCCTACCATCACCATCGCTGCCACAGCAAGGCGATAGATAAATACGCCCAACTTGGAATCCCTGATATATCTCACATTGGTCTCGCCATAATAATAGTTGCCGATGATGCTACTAAAGGCAAAGAGCCAGATCATCACAGCCACAAATGGATTGCCGAGACTTCCGATTTCGTGGGTCAAGGCATCCTGCGTCAGCTGGATACCATTGGATGCGGTAACATCTACCCCACTCAGAAGGATGATGAAGGCGGTGCAGGAACATACCACCAAGGTATCAGTAAAAACACCCAAAGCCTGAATCAAACCTTGCTTCACCGGATGACTTACCGTAGCCACAGCTGCTGCATTAGGTGCACTACCCTCACCAGCCTCGTTACTGAACAAACCTCGCTTGATGCCCTGTATCACCGTAACACCCAGCACTCCGCCGGCAGCCTGATTGAATCCGAAGGCATTCTCCACTATGGCAAGCAACACCTTAGGCAGACTGACAATATTCCAAGCCACTACTCCTACAGCTATCAGAAGATAGACGACAGCCATCACAGGAACCACGATAGAAGAGAACTTAGCCACTCGCTGGATACCACCGAAGATGATGAGAAGGGTAAGCGCAGTAAGCACAATTCCCATGGTAGCTGGTTCGATACCGAACGCTTTCTGCCAAGCCAGACAGATGGTATTGCTCTGAACAGAATTATAGGCAAAGCCAAAGGTGATGATCATCAGGACGGCAAAGAGAATACCCATCCATCCCTTTCCCAATCCATACTTCATATAATAGGCAGGTCCACCAAAGAAGGATGTCTTGCCCTTACGCTTATAAAGTTGGGCAAGAGTTGATTCGATGAAAGCCGATGATGAACCCAGTAAAGCCAGTACCCACATCCAGAACACGGCTCCCGGTCCACCGATACTGATTGCAGTAGCTACGCCTGCAAGATTACCCGTACCGATACGGCTGGCCAATGCCACCACGAAAGCCTGGAAGGAAGAGATATGTTTCATCTCGCCATCCACCTTTACCTCCATCGACAGCTCATCATGGCCTATCTCCTCCGGTTGAATCTTGTCGTGATTCAACAGCAGCCTGATCATCTCCTTGATGAGTCGAAACTGTACAAACCTAGTACGCCAAGTGAAAAACAGGGCACAGCATATCAATACGGTGATGATGATATACGACCAGAGAAAATCGCTAACCTGAACTAAAAAGTTTTGTAATGTATCTACCATTTGTCTATTAAAAACTGAATATTATTCCTTTTCGGTTGCAAAATTACACAATTTCTTTCAAAAACCAGCAATTTATTCAAAGAAAACAGAATTTAAAGGATACTATGTTGCCCGAAAGTGGTAGAAGACCTGATTTCAATGACAGCTATATGTAATAACACTATCTGACAATGGTATAACTATACTCTAAGCAATACGTACAGAAAAAGAATTGGGATTTGCAAGAAAATCGGAAAGTTTCTTGCAAATCCCAATAAAATCGTATAAAAACCCATATAAATTATTCTTTCCTCTTCACCCAAACCTTGTGGCTGCCGCTGCCCATCGAACCTATCGGCGAAGTTCTATCGGCGGTGATTTCCTTCAGCTCCAGGGAGGCAGCGGTGCGGCTCAGGTTGTTGATGTAGGCATAATCAGAGAGGGTGATGAGACCATTGGCTTCTATCACCTCCAGGGCACGGGCGATGCGCTCTTCCTTGGAATAGAGCTGCTTGCGAATCACCTTTACCCCACCCATATCTCGCTCCAGGTCACGATCGGTTTCTCGCTTCACCTCCCTGATAAACTCAGGAGATGCCTTGAAGTTGATATCCTTCACTCCCACCTTGCGATAGGTCATCTTATCATCTGCACTCTGCATCTCCGTAGGCTTATCGTCCTCGAAACCGAGGGAGAGGGAGAAGGTGCCGATGCCTTCCAGATTCACATTGTAGCCCATGGAGAGCATTTCTACCAGCATATCAGCCACATCTATCAATACTGCCTCCGTGGCACTTTCCGAAATGCCACGATGGTAACCCTGCATCATCTTGATGAACTCTTTTCTGGATAGTGTCCGGTTGGTCACTATCTTGGGATAAACTCTGCGCTTGCCTTCATCACGCATATCAGTTAACTCTTGCAACTTGTACTTTGCCATAACGATTCCTTTCTTATTAAGATTGTTATCACTCCATATTGAGATAGCCATTACAGTCAAGAGTAATGATGATTGCTCCTCATCATAATAGTTCTCAAACCTAGAGATAAAAGTATTTATCCCTAGATGAAAGTTCCATTCAGCGACGTTGAACCGACATTCAGCGACGTTGAATGCAGATTCAGCGACGTTGAACGTACATTCAACGTCGCTGAACGAAACTTTCTATTAGGCAAAAGTACATTTTTTCCTGATAACAACCAAGACTTTTCCTAAGATTAACACAAAATTAATATTGGAAGGAAGGAGAAAGAAGACAAGAGGCATAAGGAAAGGAGACAAGAGGCATGGAGAAAGAAGAATCAGGCAACGGGCTATTGCACAATTCAAAGAGATAATATAGGCTGCCTGTGTGTACTGGCAGCCCTATTACGCTAGCATAGTATGAAAAGTATAACAAGACTTTCCCTCATATTTTTCACTTTTTCGAGCAAATATTTTACTTCTCACAAATAAAAGCTTGCATATTCCAAATATTAATTGTATTTTTGTAGGCAAATAAAGAATTTGACACAATAATTTAATCAAAACAGAAAAATAAGATGAGCGATTTTCTGACACAACTCAAGAAGCTCCAACCCATCACCATTGCCAAAAGCGGCAAGACGATGACGGGCAAGGAGATTTTCTTCATGATAAGAACTGGGGAAAACGATACTTTCATCATCCCGGTAGATAAAAAACAGAAGCCAGTGGAGGCTGACTATCATTACTATTCAGGCGATACGGCTCAAGTCCTGCGCAGCATCGACAGCATCAAGGAGGAGATGGCTTTCCAAATCTCCTGGAACGAGAGCGAGACTACCGACGTGATCCTCAGCCAGAACCCTCACTTGCTCTACCAACTCATCCGTTGCAAGAACCTCATCGATGAGAAGGGTAACGCCATCTCCATTCACCCCGACACCTCTGTGCTCCAACTGGTATTAAAGAAATTCGGCAGAAACATCGAACCGCATTTTATCATTGCCGCCAAGGATTCTTCGGATGCTGAAGAATACGACGGAGCCAAGAAATACGAAGCCAACAAGTTGTACTTCAGTCTTCTGTCAGACAGTTTCGTCTTGTCAGACAATGTCATTTATCCCATCGCCCCTATCGGCGACAACTATCAGCAACTCAGCTATTTTTCCACCCGTTTCTCCGAAGATCTGCTGGAAGAATACCTCTCCGTATTCTTCTCCTTCATCGAAAACGTGCAGGTGACTTACGAGGATTATACCGTAGAATTCTCCGACACCGACATCGTGCCTACTCCTTCTCTTTCGTTTGAGAAGATAGATGCCGACAAGACCCTGTTCCTTCGACTCGTAGAATCATACAAGGGATTGCCGCTCGATTTCGTGCAGCAGTTCGACCTGAGCATGTTTGCATCGCTCTCGCTCGACCAAAAGATTGTGGTGAAGCGACTCGCCCATCTTCCTATCGACGAAATCACCAACAACCTTAGAAAGGAAATCATACAATACGCCCCTAGCAAGGCGGCACAGAAGGAAGTGTATGTGGAGGACAATCTCTTCATCATCCCCGAGGAGACGGCAGGTCCGTTCCTGCTCCAATCGCTCCCTTCCCTGCTGAGAACCTACCAGCTCATCGGTGCCGAGAAACTGCGTGAGTACAAGGTGAAGCCAATGACGCCTAAGCTGAACATCAGCCTCTCATCGGGCATCGACTTCCTGGAGGGCGACGCCAGCATCACGCTCGAAGGCGAACAGTTCTCGCTCCAGCAAATTCTCTCGCAATACAACAAGAAGAAATACATCCAGCTGTCGGACGGCAACCGTGCCATCATCGAGGACGGATACATGCGCCGTCTGGAACGCATCTTCAAGAAAAAGGACAAGGACGGAAAGGTCAAGGTGTCGTTCTTCGACCTGCCTGAGATAGAAGACCTCATCAACGAGCCTTTGGAGGGCGAGGCGTTCAAGCATCACCGCAAGGTGTACGAGGGCTTCAACCACCTTGCCGAGGAACCCCTGAAGGCTCCAAAACTGAAGGCCCAGTTGCGCCCATACCAGGCAGAGGGAATCAAATGGATGAAATATCTCTACGACAACAACCTGGGAGGCTGTCTCGCCGACGACATGGGTCTCGGTAAGACCGTGCAGACCATCGGTGTCCTCACCCTCATCTATCCGAAGGTGAAGAAACCTACGCTCATCGTAATGCCTCGCAGCCTGCTCTTCAACTGGCAGAACGAGTTGAAGAAGTTCGCCCCACAACTCTCGGTCTATACCTATTATGCCGCCGACCGAGACATCAATGAGGCGATGAAGCACCAGGTGATACTGACCACCTACGCCATCGTGCGCAACGACATCGAGACCTACTCCAAGCAGGAGTTCCACTATGTGATTCTCGACGAGAGCCAAAACATCAAGAACACCACCACGCAAACCACCCAAGCCACCCTCGTGCTCCATGCCGAACACAGACTGGCATTGAGCGGTACGCCTGTGGAGAACAATCTGACGGAGCTATACTCGCTTTTCCGTTTCCTCAACCCAACGATGTTTGGCAGTTTGGACGATTTCAACAGCCGTTACACGGGTCCTATCCAGCGCGACAACGACAAGGACACCCTGTTGAGCCTCCGCAAGAAGATATTCCCATTCATGCTTCGCCGACTGAAAAAGGACGTACTCAAAGACCTGCCCGACCGCATCGAGCAGACCCTCTACGTGGAGATGAGTCCAGAGCAGCACGACTTCTACGAGCGAAGAAGACTGTACTACTACAACCAGGTGCGCCAGACGATAGCCACCGAGGGAATTCAGAAGTCGCAGTTTGTAATGTTCCAGGCGCTCAACGAACTTCGCCGCATCGCCTCCATCCCAGAGAGCCTCAGCGACGGACACATCAAGTCGCCTAAGCTCGACCTGCTGACCGACACCCTCCTCGAAGCCGTTGCCAACGGACACAAGGTGGTGGTATTCTTCAATTTCATCGCAGGTATCGAAGAACTCAGCGAACGACTGGACCAAAACGGGGTGGATTATGCCTGCATGACAGGTTCAACGAGAGACCGCAAGAGTATCGTGGAGCGATTCCAGAACGACCCACAATGCCGAGTGATGCTGATGACGCTGAAGACGGGTGGTGTGGGTTTGAACCTGACAGCCGCCGATACCGTGTTCATCTTCGAGCCATGGTGGAACAAGGCAGCCGAGGAACAAGCCATCAACCGTCTGCACCGTTTCGGACAGAAGGCAAAGGTACTCAGCTACTCGCTCATCACCCAGCAAACCATCGAGGAGAAGATACAGCTCCTGCAACAGCAGAAGACCGAGCTCTTCGAGGGCTTGATAGGTGCCGACAGTTCATCTTCCAAGCATCTGTCGGAAGATGACATCAACTTCATTCTGGGATAAAAACATCATTTCATAATAGAAACAAAGACATGGCAACAGAAACAACACTCTGGGACATAAGCGACAAGCGACCAGAGAAAATCATATACGTACCGGAAGGGACGGAGAATGAACAAATAATAAGCACCCTCATGCACGGACATGATTTAAGTAAACTACAGGAAGCAGCTTACGACGTGCGTGAAACCTTTAAGAAGTACAAATTGGTGGCACTGGACAAGGACGGCAAGAAATACGAGCCAGCCCCTATCACGCTTATGTTCTCCAACAAGAAGAAACTGAAGAAGGATTATGCAGCGTATCTTGCCATTATGAAGCATACCAACAACTTCTCCCTATATTACGATGAATGGCCGGAACCTGTAAAAGAACTCTTCAAGCAGACTGCCGCCAACCATTACATCCTACATACAGAGGCAACCAAGATTCTCGGCGAACCTAGCATCACAGAGAGCAGGTATTTCTGGGACGATCCTAAGATCAACCAGAAACTTGGCAACTGGTATGGCACCATAGAGGCAAATGCGCCAATTTCTACCAAGAACACATACGGGCGCTCTAATTATTACCTTGAATTGGCAGACAACTCTTATTATGACCAGACATTGCCTTCACTCTTCCCTGAGTTGATGAATATCGAAAAATGCGAGGAGTTGCCTGATGCAGAAGCATACAAGACCTATAGCGGTGAGAATACGATTTTCACCGTCGTGCCTATCATGTCTTCACTCTTCGACAGCGGACAGCTGAACCTGGGACGAAACAAGCTGCCAGCCAGCGAACTGAAGAAGACTTCCAAGCTTCTCAATCTCCCTGAATTTTTCACGGATGGCAACAAATATTTCTCCAACATCTGCGCTTCGTTTGTGCTCAATTTCTACACCATCTATTGCATGAACTTGTACAACAACGACCTGCCGGAAACACAAGACCTATTGAAGGATCTCTTCAAGAACCTGAATGAAATGCAAGAGTACCTGATGCCTATCCTTTTGCCACACATCACAGGATTCAGAAAAAATCTATTCGACTATTGCAGTTGTGGGTATCAGATAGAAGTTCTTCAGTCGGTATTGAAGGAATTCCACAAAGAAGGCTGGTTGCCGATAGACAAACTTTTGTTCCATTGCCGAGTGAGTCCAAAAAACACAGAGAGTCAATTTTTGCTGTTTTACTACTCAGACCTCTTCAAGGCCAATTTTTGTAATGAATATGATGGCAAAACACTCTTTTGCGACGACACCATCCAAGAGTTGACCTACCCTTACCTCAAGGCGGCACTCTTCATGATGGCGGCATTCGGTTTCGTAGAGATAGCCTACAAGGAAAAGCCCGACGAGGGAGCCACCTCTTACTATGACACCTTGGCTTATGTACGACTCACCAACCTGGGGCTCTATGCCCTGGGCATCAAGAGGAAATATGTGCGCACCAAGGAGGCAGAAATCCATTACTTCGAACTGGACACCGAACGCCTCATCATCAAGTCGCTGGTGGACAACAATCCGTACGAGTCGCTCCTAGGCAACATGGCGACAACCATCTCCAAGAAGATGTACAAGGTGAGCTACGAGAGTTTTCTGAATGGTTGTGAGAAGCTACAGGACATCAACAGCAAGATTGACTTCTTCAAGGAATACATCTCTTTCCAGGACTTGCCCGACAACTGGGCACAGTTCTTCAAGGACATCAAGAAGCGATGCAAGCCGATGAAGGCACCAAAGAAGAAATATTCCCTGCTACAGATTCCGACCGACGACAAGGAGTTGCAGCACATCATCCTCACCGACCCTACCATCCGCAAGTACACGCTGAAGGCTGAGGGCCTCATTCTCTTGGTGGAGACGAACTATAGAAGCAAGATAGTGGAAGTGCTCAAGAAGTATGGATATCTGATATAAAAACAGACGGTGCAAGAGATTGGAACATTGCCAATGGCTTCCTATCTCTTGCACCATCAAAAACTGATAAAATCGACTGATATTACAGCCACGCTCCGAATCTTGCGCTTGGCAATGGGGCGGTGAAGTAATAGTTCTGGTCGTTATTCTTATCCAGGAAATTCACCTGCTTCATGCCGAAGAATGGCAGACCATTCGGGAAGAGGCGGGCGAAATCGGTAACGCCACCCGAGAGGGCAGGACTGTTATCCTGATACTCGAAATTCCAGGTCTTGTCGAATGCCAATGGAGCACCCTGGGCCACATCATCAATCTCGCAATTGATGTTCATCTTGTCGCTCTGCTTGAAACTCTTGAAGAGAGGATTGAGCTGACCTGCCACGCTGCTCTTGATATCGGTATCATACCAGATGCCCAAAGCTGCATCCTTCGCCATCTGCTCTACTCCAGTCTCTGTTGATGCAAAGTAGTAGTTTGGTGTAAGACGACTGTGCTCCATATCAGCACCATCCTTCTTTGGCTGCTTCAGACCGAAACGGGAATCGTAGATGAGGTTGTTTACGAAGATAGGCTTCGCAGCCTTCTCTACCCAAACAGAACCACCCTTCTTGTTCTTGGAACGGCGCCAGCCGCAGTTGATGATGGTGTTGTTATAGGCGGTCATCTCGCTGAGAGGAATCACCTCGCTATTGCCGGCATTAGAAAGCTTGAAGGCATTGGTGCAGGCGTTGTAGATGATGTTGTTGGCTACTTCGAGCTTGCAACCTGACTTCACATTGATGGCCTCGCCACCATCGGCTGCATTTCCGCTATCGGCAAAGATATTATTGATAATCATGCCATTACCACCTGTGAAGTAAGTCTGATCGTTGTAGTTATCATGGAAGAAACTGTTTGCCATCACAAACTTGCCGTTCACATTACAGAAGTGAAAGGCTGGCACGCCACCATCAATGGTGGTCTTGAAAAGCTTGTTCTGGAAAGAAGCAGAACTCTCGGTAGGAGTAGCACCGGCATAGGCCACATCTACGTGGTTGAGCACCACCTCTTCTGAATTGTAGCCGCAGATGATGCCGCCCCAATCAGCAGGCTTCTTGGTATCAGAAGTGATGGTAACTGGCTTCTCGGCGGTTCCCAGGCAATAGAGATTGCCTAATACCACGATCTCTACCGGCACCTGAACCTCTGATTTACAGGTAACGGTTACGCCCGGCTCGATGTAGAGCGATGCTCCTACCGGAATCTCCACACTCTCGCTCAGGGTGGTATCCTTACTCCAAACTACAGAACCTGCGGGATATTCTGCCACCTTCGTTGTAATGACATCCTTAGAACCCTGGTTCTCATTACTTCCATTACCGCCATTATTCACGTAATCGTATGGATTGATATTATCGTTCTCGCAAGATGTGGAGAACATTGCAGCTGCTGCCATCATAAGCAAAGCAGCAAAAGTATTTATCTTTTTCATTTTTTACCTTTTTACTTTTTTTACATTTTTACCTTTTAAAGCTTGTATCTTACTCCCAGCAGGAAGGTTCTGCCATACTGATAAGTTCCCACGATGGTCTTATCGCTCTTCTGGCCCTCATACTCCAGGTTGCTCTTGTTCACGGTCTTCAAGTATCTCTCGCGCTTGGCATCGAGAAGATTGTTTGCCTTGAAGAAGAGGGAGATACCGTTCTTGAATTGCTTCTCGGCACTCAGGTCGAGACCGAACATCGCCTTGTCCCACTGGTCGGCATCCTTGAAAGGAGAAACCAGGGCGAGCTTGGTGCCCGTGAAGGAAGAGGCCAACTGCGCATTCCAGCCATTCTCGGTATCCTTATATAATAAGGAGATGTTGGCGGTATGAGGAGCCTGGTTTACCAGCGGACGGGTCTGGGTTACGCCCGATTTATACTCGGCACTACCCTCCTTGTACTCACGCTTCGAGGTGGTGATTTCAGAATGGGTGTAAGTATAGTTCGCCTTTACTCCGAAGTGGCGGATGTATTTGATGACATCGATTTCGAAGCCCATGTTCTTGGCATTACCCAGGTTGTCCGGCATGTAGTAGGCATCGGTTCCGGCGCCAATCTTGCCATCCGATGTTACGAACACCTGCTCGATAGGGTCTTTCAGATACTTATAGAATACGCCGGCAAGAATCTGCTCGGTCTTGCTTGGGAACCATTCCCAGCGCAGGTCGATGTTGTCGATGCGCGCACGCTTCAGATTTGGATTACCTTTTTCCTGATACTCCTCGCCCTGAATCTGATAAGGCACTATCTCGTAGAAGCCCGGACGGTTGATGGAGCGATAGTAAGAGAGACGCACGTTCATCTTCTTGGTCGGCGTCCACTTGATGGAAGCCGATGGCAGATAATCCCAGTAGCTCTGCTCGCCCACCTGCCCCATGTTGCGGAAGTGCTGTAGCATGGTGTAAATCTGGTTGGTATGCTCAGCACGGAAACCGGCATTCAGCTCGCCCACCTCGCTTTTCAGGGTAACCATGGCGTAGGCACCGCCGATGTGCTCCTTGGAATCGTAGTTGAGCTGCGAAGCCTGAGAATAAGGTGTCTTGCAGACCCAATCGATGTTGGCATACTGGTCTAATCCGTTGCCATCCAGTTTCTGCGAAATATCGGCAGGATTGAAGATGTAAGAATAGTATCTGTTGCTGCGCTCCTTTCTGCGATACTGTGCGCCCGCCTTCCAAAGCGCCTCAACAGAGTTGGCGAAATGGGTATCGTAAGAGAGGTTGATGTAACCAGCCCAGTCGGTATCCTTGTTGTGCTGGAATCGGCGCTCGGCACTCTTAGGCAGGGTCTTGGTGATGTTCTTGTCGGCATCCCAGATGGAACCCGAAACGGCATCACCGCCATTCTCGGCTGTTCGGCTCACGGTATTCGTCAGGGTGACGTAGGTTCTGTCCGGATCTTCCTCCTTTGCCTGCGAGAAGATGCCCGACCAATCGAGGGTAAAATCCTTGGTAAGATGATGCGTACCCTTCAGGTTGGTGGCGAAGATACTCTGGGTGGTTGAGAGCGAGCGAACCTCATCGTCCTGGGTGTAGCTGTCAGCTCCGATGTATTCGGTATTGATGCCGCTATTGTATCTGATGCCCTTGGAATTGGTGCGCACATACATGTTGTACCACTCCAGTTTGTGGCCTGGCAGGGTTAAATCGAACTTGGCATGAGCACCCGTGGTAAGATCGTGGATGCTGTAGTAGCGATGGTGCAGATTGGAAATGTACATTGCCTGCTCGCCCGATGCCATCTTTACGGAATTGTAGGTACGCTCGGTGCCACGGAAAGTATTCTGCACGCTTCCGGCGAGCATCACGCCCAGGCGGTCGCCCCAGAAGCGGTTGCCGATGCTCAAGCCTCCGATGAAGTTAGGAGATGGCATGGAATGACTCTTCAACTGAACAGGACCGTTCTTGAAATCACTCATCTGTGCCTTGTATTCTTTTCCGAAAGCCTCGTAAGGAGATTTCTTGGTGTAGTCAGAGCGGTTGCTGGTAAGATAATCCCTGCCATCTTTCCAGAAATAATCACTCGCTCCGATGGCTGCATTCGCCTGAATCTGGAAGCGGGATGGGGCATCCTTCATCACCATGTCCACCACGCCGCCGGCTGCATCGCCTTCCATATCAGCCGTCAAAGACTTGGATACCACGAGGCGATCCATCAGATCAGAAGGGAAGATATTCAACGGGATGTAACGGTTTTTATCATCCGGACTTGGAATCTTCACACCGTTTACCAGGGTGTAGTTGTAGCGCTTGTCCATGCCTCGGAGGATGGCGTAGGAAGCTTCGCCCGATGCATCACGCTCCATGGTTACACCCGATACACGCTGCAGAACGCTCGCCACGTTGACATCAGGCGAAAGCTGGATGCTCTGCTGACTCATCACGTTGAGCACGTTGCCTGCATTCTTCACGGTTTCTATGGCGCTGCGGTCGCTGCGGTATTCACGGTGGCCTGTAACCACCACTTCGCCCAACTGCTTCAGGTCTTCATCCATCGGAATATCCACCTTGTCTTTCTTAGCCACATCCACTACCATCTCCCTGGTCTTGTAAGACATGTAGGAAACGATGATGGTAAACTTGCCTTTATCTGGCAATTCATGCAGGGTGAAAGTACCATCGAGTCCGGTGGTGGTACTCACGTTGGGCAGTTCCTTTACTCGGATTACGGTTCCGATGAGGGGTTCGCCCGTTTTGTTATCCTTGACTATACCATCCAGCGTGTGAGCCTGGATGGCGGTAGTCGCAGCGGCAAGAAGCGCCGCACTCAGTAAAAATCTTTTCATCTATATTGCTATTGAATACTTTACTTGTTTCTTGTAATCGTGTGGATGATTTTGCCATCCTTATCTATCATCGACATTCTCAGCTGCTTCTTATCTACAGTAAATACAGAGAAGCCATCGGCTGAACTGCAGAACACGGTGCCATCGATAGGCTTCACAGGACGAGCCAGAGATGATGAGGAATTAACTACGTAGTCGATGTTGTCGCCCTTCTTCTGAATGTGCTGGAAGTTGTGTATGTGACCGCAGGCATAAATTGCCACATTATTATATTTATGGAGGATAGGAAGAAGGCGCTTCTGCATGTCGAGGCGCTCACTCTCCTTCTTGCCTGTTTCGGCATAGATAGGATGATGGCCTACCACGATGACCCAGTCTTCCTTGGCATTCTTCAGCGTTTCGTCGAGCCAGGAGAGCTGAGCCTCAGCATCCTGCTTGCAGGCATCAGGATAGATTTCTGAATTCTTGCGGTAAGAATCGATGAGGGGTGTGGTGTCGAGGAAGATGACGCGCACGGTGGTTCCCTTGTGGTCGAACACCTTGGTGTAATATTTGGCTGGCATCATCCAGCGGCGGCTCACCTTGCCGTAGTCCATAAAAGCCTGGGTATTACCACGATATTCATGGTTTCCGCAAACCGGGAACCAGTTGAGCATCAAGTCGGGATGAGAATAAACCCATTCGTAATTGGTAAGCCACAGAGGATCCTGTGTAGAAGCCACACCATTGAAATGGTGAATGTCGCCCACTGCAAGTACGCATTCCGGATCTACCGTACCCGCCATCTCGCCCATCAGTTCGGCGATAGGCTTCTGGTCGTAGTAGCCGTTGCGACCCATGTCATTAGTCATGTAGAGGGTGATTTCGCCCTTCAGTTTCTGCCATTCGGCAGCATTCGCCTTCCAGTTTGGATTCTGCTGAATAGCGGTTGCTGTACTTTGAGAACAAGTGGTTACTGCTGCGTTTTGAGCCTGCACAGTCAAGCCTCCGCCCAACAATAAAGCCGAAGCCAAAACAACAGTTGCTACTCTACCTTTCATCATAGCAAAGCCATTCATGCTGCTATGCTTACCCGATACATTCTTTTTCATTTTTCTTTATCTGACTATAATACCTTTATTAAAGATTTCCCCTTTCGGGGTAATACCTGTTAAATTTCGGGTGCAAAGGTAGGGGTATTATGTGTCAAAGAGGTTACAGGGATTTGAATTAGCAGATAAAGAATGCTACAATTCTGTTACGGCTTGCATATAAAAGATGAAAATATCCTGTTACGGCAATATGCTTATACCGCTTTAGCTCTATCCTTCAAAATCGCAGCCATATTATCGCTCGCCCATCCTATCAGACTATTCATGATAGGAATCAGGGATTCTGCACGAGGGGTAAGCGAATACTCAACTCTTGGCGGAACCTCGGCATACACCTTTCTGTTTACGTAGCCATCCGCCTCCAGGGTCTTCAAGGTGCTGGTGAGCATTTTCTGCGAAATATCGGGGATGAGCTTGCGGAGAGCGTTGAAGCGAAGCGGCTCCTCCTTGTGGACATTCAGCGTGTAAATAACGAGCAACGACCACTTGTCGCTAATGCGGGCCAGCACATTGCGAATCGGACAATCCTGGAAAACCATTTCCTTTATCATTCTTGCCATAATCTCTATTCTTACCTTATTAATAATCTACTTTTTCTTTTCCATTTCTATCGCTACAACTATCTTATTATCTGCAATAGGCTACAAAAGTAACTAATATCCCCAAAGAAACCAAACATTCAAAGTTAATCTAAGTTAACGCCTGTTTTTTCTTTCTCCAATTCCATCGCAATAGTTACCTCCAGGTAACCATCTCACCCCAAAGTGCCTTCTTGTGGGAACGGATTTTTTGCAGTACCTTTGCAACGCAATTCATAAGTATAAACATTTAAATAATAGAACAAGATGAAAGAAACAAAGACTATCGCAAAGGCTACCAACTTTACAGCCGTTGATTTTGGTAAGATGAGTGAAATCAAGGATTACACCTTGCAGTTGGGTCCTGAGATTAAGATTCCCGGAAAGGTATTCGGAGGTCAGAGCGTGAACGCTACTGGTGGCGAATTCTCATTCCAGAGCTTTGCTCCTGGCACAGAAACTGGCTTCCTTCATACTCACAAGAACCACGAGGAACTGTATTTCTTCATGAGTGGCAAGGGCGAGTTCCAGATTGATGGCGAGGTATTCCCAGTTCAGGAGGGCAGCGTGGTAAGAGTGGCTCCAGCCGGCAAGCGTTCTGTTCGCAACAATGGTGCTGAGCCTCTGCTGATGCTCTGCGTGCAGTATCGTGGCGCAACCTTTACTGCTGAGGATGCTACCGATGGCGTTATCCTGAACGAAAAGGTAGAGTGGTAATTGAACATCAGGGAATCTCCCCCGATGCTTTTAGGGAAAATCATACGCAGGTTTATGATTTTCCCTTTGCTTTTTTCAGCTATTCTCTCTATCTTTGCACCATCAAAAAGTTGATAGCGGCACCAAGTAGCCTCTTCAATTAAAATAAATGCAGTAATAACCCTTTAAAGAGAAGATAGTTATGAAAAGAATGATTATGACATTGGTAGCAGTATGGATGATGATTACATCTATGAATGCTCAGAGACTGACAAATATTCAGGCAGAAGCTCGTTTTATCACAGATAAGATGGTGGTGGAACTGGGATTGAGCAGCGTTCAGCGCAACAGCATCCTGAACATCAATCTCAATTATCTCAATGGCATCCGAAGCTATCGCGACATTGATGCCTACGGCTGGCATTACCGCAACAAGCAGCTCAAGCGCATGATGACCGCCAGACAATGGAAGAGATTCAAGAACTCATACTATTTCTATCGCCCTATCGGCTGGAATAATCATGTGTATGTTCACCATATTTACACCAAGTATCCAAAGCATAACTGGGGACACGACAAGCGCCGCCCTCGCCCTGAGTGCAGCTACGGAAGACCAGGATGGCCAGGCGGAACCCATGTAACTTATAGACCAGGAAAGTGGAAGCACGATAGAGATTGGGATGATGATGATGATGATGACGATGATGATGATTGAGATAATGACAGTGATGATGACTAAGATTAAGACTGAGATTAAGACAAACATTCGATGATAAAACAGAAGAAATCCAAGCTAGAGATGATTCTCCGGCTAGGATTTCTCGTTAAATAAAAACTAACTATGCCGTCTAACTAATAACTAATCATTAATTACTAACAAAACGTCTTCCACAATCTGCTCATCGAGCAGGCGATTATCCGAAAGCAACTCCTTCACATCGTATCTGTCGTAGAGTCCCTTCCTGATGCCGCCCACCATCACCTTCATTTCTGAAGTGCCATAGTAAGAGGCGATACGCTCGCCGAAACCGCCATCCTTCGAACCATCCTCCAGGGTTACCACCAACTGATGGTTTGCTTTCAGGCTATCCAGCGTCTCGGCATCCACCTCGTTCAGATAACGTGGGTTGATGAGCGTAGCATCGATGCCCTTATCAGCCAACAGGCGGACTACATTCTCGCCCTTCTGATAGAACGAACCGGCGGCGATGACTGCCACCTTCTCGCCCTGGTGCATTACCTTGTACTTTGCCTCGTAACCATATTCAGCATCAACGGCTTCTGACGTATGAACCACGCCATTGCTTGGCACGCGGATGGCGATAGGTTTCTTATCCTGCAGAATGCTCCAGCGGAGCATGGCGAAATACTCCTCGCAGGTGGTTGGAGCCAGATAGATGAGCCCCGGAATGCTGCAGAGCATCGGAATATCGAAAAGGCAGATGTGGGTGATGTCGTTCATCGAGTTCACTCCGCCTCCTACCACGTTGATTACGGCTGGGTTGGAATTGATGCAGAGGTCTTGCGCCATCTGGTCGTAGGTACGTTGGATAAAGGTGCTGTAAACGGTCCAGACAGGATGCAATCCACCCTTCGCCATTCCCGAAATCATGGCTACTGCCTGCTCTTCGGCGATTCCCATATCGATGTGCTGCTTGCCAGCCAGTTGGCGCTTATCGGCAGTAAAGCCACCTGCGGTAGGAGTACCGGCGGTTACTGCGATGAGGGTCTTATCCTGCTTCATCTCGCTGAGCATCCAGTCAGAGAATAATGTACCGTAATCCTCTGTCGGAGCAACCTTCGGGAGGATTCCATCGGCATTCCTTCTTGGTCGCGAACCGTCTTCCAGATTGAAAGGCATTCCCCAATGCCAAGCCTCCTTATTGGCTACGGCTGGCGCAAATCCATGACCTTTCTCTGTGTGAATGTGAACCACGGTAGGCTTATCCGTATCCTTCACGCTCTCGAAAACCTGGATGAGTTTTTCGATGTCGTTACCCTCTTCCAGATACTTGTATTCAAAGCCCCACGCCTTGAACCAGTTGTGCTCGCAGGTGCCGTTGCTCTCGCGCAAGGCACGCAGGTTCTTGTAGATTCCGCCATGATTTTCGGCGATAGACATTTCGTTGTCGTTCACCACGATGATGATGCCCGTGCCGAGTTCCGAAGCCTCATCCAGTCCCTCGAAAGCCTCGCCGCCCGAAAGGGATCCGTCGCCGATAATGGCGATGATGTTCTCATCGGTACCCTTGACGTCGCGCGCCTTCTGCAAACCAGTGGCAAGACTCACGGAAGTGGAAGTATGCCCCACCTCGAAGTTATCATATTCAGGGCATTCGGCAGGAGATGAATAGCCCGAAATGGCATTCATGTCATCCACGTCGCCGAGGAATCCCGCAGCACGCCCGGTAAGCACCTTGTGAGGATAGCATTGGTGGCTGACATCAAACACAAACTTATCCTTTGGCGCATTAAACACATAGTGGAGCGCCACGGTAGCCTCCACGAATCCGAGGTTCGGTCCCACATGACCGCCATGCTTGCTCACACGGTTCAACACAGCCTGTCTTGTCTCATCCGCCACCATCTGCAGCGCCTTCAAATCCAGCTCCTTCAAGTCGGCTGGCGACTTTATTTTCTCAATATACATTTTCTTATATTTATAATTATGATTTCCGGTTGCAAAGATACGAAGAATTCAGAAAACCCGCATTACCCAAACTACAGAAAAAATGAATAATTTTCCCTATTCCGCCAAAAGCCTCTACTTTTTCTTCCCCCAGCCCCATTTTTTCCTTCCAAATCGCTTTCATTTCAAAAACTTTTCGTAACTTTGCCACAAAGAATAAAAATGCAAAGACTATGGTAGAAAGAATTTATCCTGTGGGAATACAGACCTTCAGCGACATCATCAACAGAGGATGCGTGTATGTGGATAAAACTGACTTGATATACAAGTTGACCAAGAAGTACAAGTATATATTTCTCAGTCGTCCCCGTCGGTTCGGAAAATCCTTGCTGAGCACAACCCTCCATTCCTATTTCGCAGGCGAGAAAGACCTGTTCAAGGGACTTGCCATCGAAGGTTTGGAAAAAGACTGGACAGAATACCCTGTCCTGCACTTCGATATGTCTATATTCAAGTATTGCGACATCAAATATTTTAATGAGAAATTTGACATACAACTTGAAGATTACGAGAAGAAATACGGAATAGAGCGCAGCAAAAAGACCCCAGGAAACAGATTGACAACGCTAATCAAGACCATCAAAGAGAAGACAGGCAAAGACCTCGTCATCATCATTGACGAATACGATGCTCCTCTGCTCGATGTTCTTCACGACAAAGAGAAATTAGAGCAAGTGAGAACCATCATGCAGGAATTCTACACTCCTATCAAGGAATGTGACAAGTATTGGAGATTCGCCTTCATCACGGGTATCACCAAGTTCTCGCAGCTCAGCATCTTCAGCGCTATCAACAATCTGACCAATATCTCCATGGACCCAGAGTTTGCAGCCATCTGCGGCATCACCAAGGAGGAACTCACCACCACCCTGAGCCAAGACATCGAACTGATGGCGGAGCACAATGGGGTGAGCAAGGAAGAGATGGCACGGATGCTCCAGGAGAATTACGACGGCTATCATTTCACAAGAAACAGCCCCGACATCTTCAATCCGTTCAGTCTGATGCGAGCCTTGGCGTCGGGCGAGATAGAGGACTACTGGTTTGCATCGGGCACTTCTACCTATCTTATCAATCAGATGCAGAGATTCAAGACTGACGTGACGGAGCTGGATAATGTCTTCGCCTTCTCGTCTTCGTTCGACCGTCCTACGGAGAAGATGACGGATGCCCTGCCATTGCTCTATCAGAGCGGTTATCTTACCATCAAGGGCTACGACCCTCTCTCCAAAGGCTACTATCTGGGCATTCCAAACAAGGAAGTAAGGGCCGGACTGATGGAAAACCTGCTGCCGCTCTACACGAATCTGAGCGATGGCACTTCGCTGGGCTTTGCGGCAAGATTCTATCAGGCTTTGGTGTATGGAAACATCGACAAGGCGATGACGCTGATGAAATCCTACTTAGCTTCCATTCCTTACCCGGAAGGCGGAAAGGATGTATTGGCAGACATGCAGAAAAATGAGTATTATTACGAAACCGTTTTCTACATCATACTTTCGATGATGAACATAGCCGTTCTCACGCAGGTGAAGAGTTGCAGGGGCAGGGCCGATGCCGTGATGTTCTCGCCCCACACCATCTTCGTCTTCGAGATAAAGATCAACAAGCCTGCCAAAGAAGCCCTCGCCCAGATAGACGAAAAAGGCTACATGGTTCCTTTCGAGGCTGATGAAAGAAAGCTTGTAAAGATTGGCATCAGCTTCAGCACAGAGACAAGGACTATTGAGGATTGGGAATACAGGGTTCTGGATAAAACTTCAACAAAACCAACACATAAGAAAGCGTATTCTGTCGAAGAAAAAAGAAAAGAACACGGAAACGCCTATCTACCTTGGGAAAAAGAAGCAGACGACATTCTGATAAACTTTTATAATGAAGGAAAAAAGATAAAGGAAATAGCAGAAATCATGGAGCGCTCGAGAGGAGCGATTTACTCTAGACTCAAAAAGCTAGGAATTATAAATTAATAAGAAGACTCTGAATCAGCATTTCTTATGGCTAATTCAGAGCCTTCTTTTTTTTCTACTTTTTTCCCTATTCCTTCACCTCCATCATTTCCGGATGCTCCATCCGCTCCTGTTTCTTAAGTTTCTTCACCACCTCGGAATAGCTGTGGCGAATCAGGGACTGGATGAAATCATCTTCCAGCGAGCCATAGAGATTCACCTGGTTCCAATACTTCTTATTCCAATGCCAGGCGCCTTCTATTTCGGGATGCACTTCCCGGAGTTCAAGGGCGTAATCGGCATTACATTTCATCGTAACCCACTCGGGACGTTCCAGGTCGAGGCAGGCGAAAATCTTGCCCATAATCCGAAACACCAAGGTGGTTTCATCAAAAGGGAAATCCTCGGTAACGAGGGGGAGTGAGAGGCAATACTCTCTAACTGATTCTATGTTCATAATTTCTTCTGACTAATTCTGATTAAGATGATTCTACGTTTCTGCTGCAATTTCTAATGCATCTTCAGCGGCATAATCTTCTGCTGTATTTTCTGCTGCAAAGATAATGAATTCTGATGAAACGGCAAAACTTATCTCTGGAAAAAACAAAACTTATCCGGGAAAAATTCCGTTATATTAAAATCGCTTTCATACCTTCTCCGTAATTTTGCAGCATCATTCGCCAGGATGAGCCGGATATTTTTTCCGGAAGAAGATAAAACTCCCTGGTTCTCGATGCAGCACAGCCTATCGCCCAGCACAAGATCATATTGAATTTCCATCCCCCTCTTCCTGCTTATCTTCAAAATTCGGGAAACATCGAATGTCTTGGTCAGGGTTACCATCGGCATCGGCGACGACATCCATAAATCGAATGCCGCCGCCCTGGAAGTTTCTCTTGGATTTATCTCTTTCTTCATAACATTCTTTTTTGTTTTAGCATGATTTCTACTCTATTGGAATCCAAATTTCTGTTAGCAATTCCTCCGGAGCTGTTGTCTCCGGATCGTTCAGGTAACGTTCAAACATCTGACAATGCTCCAACACTCCGCTTCCCAACTTCACCTTCTCGCCTGATGCAGGAAGGAGTTCGCCATAAACCTTGGCGTTTACTTCTGCCAGATTCTCATACGGTCCCTGATAGCGATAAACCAGGAAGCGACCACCATAAATCGTAATGATGTTCACATCTTCCTCAGGCTGAAGCAGCTCTACGATAGGAGCTGCGATACAAACATCCATACGGCAGGCATCAGCAGGAGTTGCTGCCGGATTGTCGTGATAGATGTTGATGTATTCTGCATCTGGACAATCATAATCAAGATGATGCTTCTGGCAATAAGCGCCCAACTTGTTCCAAACCTCCATGTAATTGACAGACTTATAATCACCCAAAAGGCGATCGCCGGCTGCATCGGGGCATAATAATTCTCCGTCCAGCAGGTTTCAGACTTTTCTTTCATATCATTCTTATTCATTTTCTTTTCTCCTATTTTATACAATAAGTTTTTTACATCTCATTTGATGTAATGAGACTGCAAAGATAGGCGATTTTTGGGAAGACGATTTTAACATAAAGGAATAAAACGCAATTTTTTAGAGAAGATAGATTACTTTTTGATGGATAAACAGATAAAATTCAAAAGAAAGGCTTTAAAACACCCCCTTTATGAGATACCTAAAAATAACCCTTTTGTAACTTTTTCAAGAAAATATTTGGTAGTTACATAATTTTATTGTAGATTTGCAGCAGATTTTCAAAAGAAGGAGTGCTTATGCAGAAGAAAAAAGATAAAAACCTGATGAAAACGGATGTGAAGCCGATGAAACAAGGACTGCTATCCCAAATATTCCATCTCTATTACGATGGTTTCAGGAAGATGACCCTGGGCAAGACGCTCTGGACCATCATCCTCATCAAACTTGCCATCATCTTCCTGGTGCTCAAGCTCTTTTTCTTTCCTGATTTTATCAATACGAATGCAAAGAACGGAGACAAGGCTGGCTTCGTCTCCAAGGAAATTCTCAACAGATAAAACTCTGGATTTCAATCTCATATTATCGAAAGAAATACAAAAACATTATATAATAACAATTTTAAAACCATCCAACTATGATGACAAATCTATTGTTAGACATTACATCAGCGACCATCGACTGGTCGAGGGCGCAATTCGCACTCACGGCCATCTACCATTGGCTGTTCGTGCCGCTCACCCTGGGACTGGCAGTAATCATGGGCATCGCCGAAACATGCTACTACCGCACCAACAAGCCGTTCTGGAAGCACGTAACCCGTTTCTGGCAAAAACTCTTTGGCGTCAACTTCGCCATGGGCGTTGCCACAGGCATCATCCTGGAATTTGAATTCGGCACCAACTGGAGCAACTACTCCTGGTTCGTGGGCGACGTGTTCGGCGCTCCCCTAGCCATCGAAGGCATCCTGGCATTCTTCATGGAGAGCACCTTCGTAGCCGTAATGTTCTTCGGCTGGGATAAGGTGAGCCGGGGCTTCCACCTTGCCTCTACCTGGCTCACGGGACTTGGCGCCACCATTTCTGCCTGGTGGATTCTCGTAGCCAACGCCTGGATGCAGTATCCGGTGGGACAGGAATTTAATCCCGATACCATGCGCTTCGAGATGACTTCGTTTATGGATGTGGCACTCTCGCCATTCGCCATCAACAAGTTCACCCATACCGTTACTTCCTCCTGGATCATCGGCGCCACCTTCGTAGTAGCCGTAAGCTGCTGGTATCTCCTGAAGAAGAGAGAAACCCAACTGGCGAAGGCGAGCATCAAGATGGGTGCCGGAGTAGGACTCATCGCCACCCTGCTGGCTGCGATGACCGGCGACAACTCTGCCTACCAGGTGGCACAGGTGCAGCCGATGAAACTGGCTGCGATGGAAGCATTATATAATGGTGGAAACGGCGAAAGCCTCACGGCGATAGCAGCCGTTCATCCCTTCCGGCAGCCCGATTACGAAAACGAGCAGGAGCCAGCCATGCGCATCGCCATCCCCAACATGCTCTCGTTCTTAGCCACCCGCACAGCCGATGGCTACGTGCCTGGCGTAAACGATATTATCAAGGGTTACACTAAAGAGGATGGCACCCGGGAACCATCCGTGCAGGAAAAGATAGCCCGGGGCAAGAAGGCGATAGTTGCCCTGAAAACCTATCGCGAAACGAAGGCGAAAGACCAGCTCCCTATCCTCAGGGAGAATATGAAATACTTCGGATATGGTTACATCAAGGACGCCAAAGAACTGGTACCGAGCATCCCGATCTGCTTCTACGCCTTCCGCCTGATGGTGGGAGTAGGCTGCCTGCTCATTCTCTTCTTCGCCCTCAGCCTATTCCTGGTCTATAAGAAGGAAATCGCCCAATACCGATGGTTCCTCATTTCCGCCATCATCATGATTCCGCTGGCTTACATCGCCTCAGAATCGGGCTGGATAGTAGCAGAAATCGGTCGCCAGCCTTGGACCATCCAAGACCTGCTGCCAGTAAGTGCCGCCATCTCCGACATCGAGGCAGGCAGCGTGGCCACCACCTTCTTCATCTTCCTGGCACTCTTCACCACCATGCTCGCCGTGGAAATCAACATCCTGGTGAAGCAGATTAAGAAAGGACCGGAATACGAATAAAAACTTAAGATAATAAGCTTAAGATGATAAACTTAAGATTATGAAATAACTTTATGACATTAGCATTATGACATACGAATTTTTGCAATCATACTGGTGGTTCCTCGTATCATTATTAGGAGCCCTGCTGGTGTTTCTCATGTTTGTACAGGGAGCCAACACCTTGATATTCTGTTTGGGAAAAACGGAAGAAGAGCGTCGCCTCATCATCAACTCTACGGGACGAAAATGGGAGTTCACCTTCACCACGCTCGTCACCTTCGGCGGAGCCTTCTTCGCCTCGTTTCCATTGTTCTACAGCACCAGTTTCGGCGGAGCCTACTGGCTGTGGATGATTATCCTGTTCTCGTTTGTGATTCAAGCCGTGAGCTATGAATTCCAGAACAAGATAGGTAATTTTCTTGGACCGAAGCCCTTTCAGATCTGCCTCATTATCAACGGCATCGTGGGTCCGCTGCTTCTTGGCGGAGCCGTAGCCACCTTCTTCAACGGCAGCAATTTCCTGATAGACAAGGGCAATATTACCAACAGTCTGCAACCCGTCATCAGCCGCTGGGCAAATGCCAGCCATGGTCTTGATGCCCTGCTCGACCCATGGAACGTAGTGCTGGGACTTGCCGTACTGATGCTAGCCCGTATTCTGGGCATGCTCTACATCAAGAACAACATCGAGCACCAGCAGATTCAGGAGCGCTGCACCCGCCAGTTGCCATGGAATGCCCTCCTCTTCCTATTGTTCTTCCTGCCATTCCTCATCAGATTGCTGGTAAAAGATGGATTCAGCACTTCTTCCGGCATTACGATTGAGAGTATGAAGTATCTTCACAATCTCCTGGAGATGCCAATTTTGCTTGTAATATTATTAATAGGTGTAGTACTCGTTCTTTTCGGCATTTTCAAGTCATCGAGGAGCGTGCAGTATAGAAAGGGAATCTGGTTTACGGGCATCGGAACCGTGCTTACCGTGCTGGTTCTGCTGCTGATAGCCGGCTGGAACAATACCGCCTACTATCCATCCAACATCGACCTTCAGAGTTCGCTCACTCTCGCCAACAGCTGTAGCAGCGAGTTCACGCTCCGCACCATGGCGATAGTCTCCCTCCTCATCCCGTTCGTGCTCGCCTACATCGTTTTTGCCTGGCGCGCCATCGACCGCAAGCGCATTACGCAGGAAGAAATAGAGCAGGGAGAAGCGTATTAAAAAAGGCAGTGAAAGCCTATTAAATATGCTCCACACGCCCTGATCAGGGCGTGTGGAGAAGACGTCCCATCAAACAAAAATCTGTAACCAATCTTTTGTCTTTCTAAATAAAAGCAGTATCTTTGCAGACATGAAACAGAAAATCATAGATAAAATCAACCGATTGGCAAGCCAGAAAGAGCCTTTTCTCTTTGTCATCAACTACCAGGCAGACGAGGCCTTCATCCGCAAGCTATCAGATATAAATCCCGAAGAATGCCTCTTCGATTTCGAAGGAAGAGGTAACTGGAGAGAAAACCATTCGAAAGAAATGGGGGATTCTAAAAGAATTTACGAGGAGATTTCAAGGGAGATTCCAAAGGAGATTTCGGAGAAAAAGTTTTTCAAAGGAACTCCTTTGGACTCTCCTATTTCTTGGCAGATAACCCCGCCCCTTTATAACGATTATGAGCGAAGCTTCAACATCGTGAAGAGCAACATTATGGCGGGCAACAGCTATCTTACGAATCTCACCAACCGGGTTCCCGTGAGCTGCAATCTTTCATTAGAAGAAATTTTCCATCGTGCAAAAGGGAAGTATAAACTGCTGCTCAGAAGAAAGAGAACTCAAGCAGAAGATAAAGCTCATCTGAAAGAAGAGAACATAGAAGAGAATCTCACCCCCTTCGTCTGCTTTTCGCCCGAAACCTTCGTCAGAATCAAGGGCGGAAGAATCTACTCCTATCCCATGAAGGGAACCCTGGATGCATCCCTCCCCAATGCAGAAAAGCTGCTGATGGAAGACCGGAAAGAGGCGGCAGAACACGCCACCATCGTAGATCTGATAAGAAACGACCTGAGCCGGGTGGCAGAAGATGTAAGGGTAGATAAATACCGTTACGTCGACGTGCTGCACACCAACAAGGGCGACATCCTGCAAACCAGTTCAGAAATCAGCGGTCGCCTGCCCGAAGATTACCCGCACCATCTGGGCGAAATCCTCGATGCCCAGCTCCCAGCCGGTTCCATCACGGGTGCCCCGAAAGATAAAACCATGCAGATTATCCAAGAGGCAGAAGGCTACGACCGCGGCTTCTACACGGGCATCATGGGAATCTACGACCAGGGCGAACTCAACTCTGCCGTCATGATAAGATTCATAGAAGAAGAAACTTCGCCGGTTGATTTTGAAGCCGACGGAGAAAAGAATTTCAAGGCAAACGAAGGAAAGAAGCCGAAGGAAAGCCGAAAATTGTATTTCAAGGCAGGCGGCGGCATCACTTCGAAGAGCGATTGCCGGAGGGAATACGAGGAAGTGATTCAGAAAATCTATCTTCCGTTTTAAATCCACCTTTCATCTTAGAAAAAATAAAAGAGATTATGAAACAGCAATTTATAGAAACAATAAAGATCAAGAACGGCAAGGCTCTGGCCCTGCCCTATCATCAGGCAAGAATGGAGAGAACCATCCGCAGGTTCTTTCCAACCCTCGCATCTGAAGAAATAAAACTCTCATCCCTCATTTTCCCAAAAGAGGAAATGAACCTTTACAAGGCACGAGTAGTTTATGGCACCCAGGGCGTGGAAGCCATCGAGTACGCCCCCTACAAGATGAAGGAGATTCATTCCCTCAAGGTGGTAGAGGATAATAATATCGACTACACCTATAAGAGCACAGACCGAAGTGCGCTCAACGCCCTGGTAGCCCAGAAGGACGATTGCGATGAAATCATCATTGTAAAGAACGGGCTCATTACCGATACCTCCTTCACCAATCTCGCCCTTTTTGATGGCAACAGATGGCTCACCCCCAAGCATCCCCTGCTCCAGGGAACCAAACGTGCCCAGCTCCTGGAAGCCGGCATCATCCTGGAAGCCGACCTCACACTAGAAAACCTCAGAAAGGCGGAAAAAGTGAGTCTCTTCAACGCCATGATAGATTTCGGAGAGCGGGAAGTAACCAAGATTTTCCTACCGGATCAAAACTGATTAAGCCCACAATTATAAAGAAAGAAATTCTACAGCTCTATCACCTCCAAATCATCCGGAACGAAGATTCTACCCTTGAAGTTCTCGGCAGCTTCACGGGTATAATTTTCTTTACGATTAGCGAGTGTTTTCTCCTCCGTATGATACAAGATAAGATTCTTCACGCCCAGTTCCTCCGCCAGTTTTCCGGCATCAAGCGCCGTACTGTGGCATTTCTCATAAGGCTTGAACGTATCGCGGTCGGCATAGAGACAAAACGCCTCACACATCATCCAGTCAGCCCCCACTATGTAGCGTCGGTTCTGCTCGTTATAAGGTTCATCACCCAGGCACGCCAAGACCAAAGGCTTATCCGATTCATCAGAAGAAGGCAACTCAGCCCGGAATCCGAACTGTTTTTCCTTAGTAGACTGAATATCAAAGCATTCCAACTTCATATCCCCCACTTCGAAGCAATCGCCATCTTCCAACTGATGGAACACCACCCTTTCAGCCACCTTAGCCAGTTGCTTCTTGGCAAGAATCATGTCGATGATGGTCTTGATCACCTTCATCACCTTATCGTTTCCATACACATGCAGCAATCCCTCGTAACCCTTACATTGTGCCACCATTCGGATTACCCAGATCACACCCAACACATGGTCGGTATGGGCATGGGTAACGAAGAGGTGATGAATATCAGAAATCCGAACATTCACCTTCTTCAGCTGCGCCAGTATTCCGTTTCCTCCGCCCGCATCCACCAGCATCAGGGTGCTGGGAGTCTGGAGCACAAAACAGGTATTATAAATCTGGGAAACCGTAGCATTTCCCGTTCCGAGCATCGTAATTTGAGTCGTTGTCTTATCCATTGTCTTATTCGTTATCTATTTGATTCACGCCCACAAAACTACTCATTTTCTGATAAACCACCAAGAAAAAGCCCCAAAAACTTTGCTTATTCCAAATAATAATCTTAACTTTGCGGCATAAAAACAAAAAGCAGGTTTCGATTATGGCAAAAATAGAAAGACAAAAGCGAATCTATCGCAAGCGCATCCCTTACGGAATGCAGAACTTTGAGGATGTAATGGAAAGAGATTGTTACTATGTTGACAAGACCCCATTCATAGAGAAAATAGAAGAATCTAACATGTATTTCTTCTTCATTCGCCCTCGCCGTTTCGGCAAGAGCCTTACCCTCTCCATGCTCGAAAACTATTACGACATCAACAAGAAGGATAAGTTTGAAAGCCTCTTCGGCAAGCTTTACATCGGAGAGAATCCTACCCCTGAACGCAACAGCTATCTCATCCTTCACCTGAATTTTGCCATGATTTCAGCAGGATTGGATAATTATAAAAAAGGACTTGATGCCCATTGCAACAACAAGTTCAATTCCTTCTGCAGCAGATACGCCCACCTTTTGCCACCGGACATAAAGGAAGAGATGAACCAAAAGGAAGATGCCGTTGCCCAATTGGGATTTCTATGCGACAAATGTGCTGAAGCAGGCTTGAAGATTTATCTCTTCATCGACGAATACGACCACTTTACCAATCAGATTCTTGCCCACAAGGAGCATGAAAAACGATACCGCGAGCAGACTCACGGTGAGGGATATCTACGACATTTCTTCGACACAATCAAGGGAGCCGCAGGAGATTCACTGGGCAGAGTTTTTGTTACAGGAGTAAGTCCCGTAACCATGGATGATCTGACCAGCGGTTTCAACATCGGTACCAACTATTCTCTGGCTCCGGAGTTCAACGAGATGGTGGGATTCACCGAGGAGGAAGTGCGTGAAATGCTGGCTTATTACGCCAGCGTGCTGCCATTCCGCCATAGCGTGGATGAGCTGATAGAAGTGATGAAGCCATGGTATGATAACTATTGCTTCGCCATCAAAAGTTACGGCAAGACAACCATGTACAACTCCGTGATGGTACTCAATTTTGTGGACAATTACATCCGCAACGATTACGACATTCCTGATAGCATGTTGGAAACCAACATCCGCATCGACTACGACAAGATTCGCATGCTCATCCGCCACGACAAGGAGTTTGCCCACGATGCCAGCATCATACAGGATATCGTGACCAAGGGATTCACCACGGGAACCCTGATGGAGAATTTCCCTGCCGAGCGCATCAACGACCCCGATAATTTCCTGAGTCTGCTCTTCTATTTCGGCATGGTGACGATAGGCGGCACCTACCAGGGCAACACCCGCTTTGTGGTTCCCAACGAGGTGGTGCGCGACCAGATGTACACCTATCTGCTGGATACCTACAAGGAGAACGACCTCACCTTTGAGCAATACGACAAGACCCAGCTGGAGAGCAAGTTGGCTTACGAAGGCGCATTCAAGCCCTACTTTGCCTACATAGCCGATTGTCTGAAGCGCTTCTCCTCCCAGCGTGACAAGCAGAAGGGCGAGGCTTACGTTCATGGCTTCACCCTGGCGATGACGAGCCAATGCAAGTTCTACCGTCCTATATCAGAACTTGACAACGACGGCGGTTATGCCGACATCTTCCTGCTGCCCCTTTGCGACATTTATAAGGACATGGAAGATTCCTACATAGTGGAACTGAAATATTGCAAGTCGGGCACCAGCGATGAACAGCTGAATCATCTCTTCGAGGAAGCTTCTGCCCAGATAAGGCGCTACGCCGATAGCGACATCGTGCGCGAATCTGTGAAGACCACGAAGCTTCATCAGCTCGTTGTGATTTACCGGGGAACAGAGATGGCGATGTGCGAGGAGGTGGAATAAGAAGAAAGAGAGAAAGGGCTATGTAAAATCAGGAATTATGGCAGAAAAAACAAATAAGGGGATGAACGGATTGTTCACCCCCTCTCTCTACTTATTGTTCTATCTTCCATTTGCCCTCCCCGTACCATTTAACCACTTCACTTGCGGTATAAGGCTCAAAATCCCAGTCGCGTGAGTGCATGAACAGGTTCGTCTTGGGGTCCCAATACCAATAATGGGTGGAACCTAGGCCATTGCCCAGATAGAGTCTGCATTCTTTCTCCTTATTAGGATGTTCCTTCAGATAGTTAAGCAGCTCAATAGTTGAAATCCATTTCTTTTCCATAAATTTCATTATTAAAATTCAACAATATAATTATTTAAATATCAAACACGTCGCAAAGATAGGAGATCCCTGCGAAATGAACAAATCTATTAGATCTTCTTAGATCGATTCCCTAGAGTTTTAGATCTTCTTAGATCCAACTCGAAAATAAGATTACAAAACGACTTATAAACAAGACAATTATGATGGTAGATAAAAATATTTTCAATCTAAACGGGAAAAGCCAGGAACAGGTGAAGAAGGCATTTCTGGAATTCCTGAAAATAGACCATATCAAGCCCGGAGGCTATGCCAGCGTCGGCTCAAACAAGGTTATCTGCGAGGTGGCGAAAGAGGCCTGCGGGGTAAACTCGGTATTGGATATCAAGAATGTGGCGGATGCCACAGAAGTGAGCAGACTCTTAACCGTTAAGATAGACGAAGAAGAAGATTACGGCAAGAGGCACCAATTGGGAAGCCTGAGATGCCACGTTAGAAAATACATCGATTTTCTTGACTACTGCGAACGTATGAAAGGCAAGCCAGTTTACGAATTTGAGAAGGATCCCGACAAGCCATTCATCAACGCAGGTCAATTCAAGAAGATAGTTTCCCTGCTGAAGGTAAAGAAGAACATCATCCTTGAGGGAGCCCCCGGCGTTGGCAAGACCTTCTTGGCAAGAAAGATAGCCTATCAGCTGATGGGAAAAATAAAGGATGAAAACATCGAAATGGTGCAGTTTCATCAATCCTACAGTTATGAGGATTTCGTGCAGGGCATCCGTCTTTCAGAGGAGGGTACTTTTGTGCAAAGAAATGGCATTTTCTTTGACTTCTGCAACAAGGCAAGGCGTTCTCCCGACCAGCAGTTTGTCTTCATCATCGACGAGATAAACCGAGGAAACATCAGCAAGATTCTGGGCGAACTGATGATGCTGATAGAGGCAGACAAGCGCAAGAAGCAGTATGCCATCAAGCTGACCTACAGCAACGAGGATGATGAACGCTTCTTTGTGCCCGAGAACGTTTATCTGATAGGCTGCATGAATACCGCAGACCGCTCGCTCGCCATCGTGGATTATGCCCTGCGCCGCCGATTCCGTTTTTGCCCCATCAAGCCTGAGTTCAACGAAGCTTTCATCAGTTTCCTGGAAGAAAAAGGCATCAGCCAGAAGAATGCGGAACTGGTGGTGAGCAAGGTAAAGGGTGCCAACGAGGTGATTTCCACCATTGATAGAGGATTGGAAATCGGTCACAGTTATTTCTGTCAGACAGATGGCTGTGAAGATTTTTCCACCTGGTGGAGTGACATCTGCGAGTATGAGCTGTTTCCGTATCTTCGTGAAATCTGCTTCGATGATGAGGATAAATATGAGTTAATCTGCAACAAACTGAAATTCTGAGATGCAACAGAAAATTCCTATTGAGAATCTGTATTATCTGCTCTGTTATGCCTGGGGCGTAAGCGACCAGCTTGACAAGGTGAAGGTGGATGGCGAGAAATGCCATTCGCTGGAGAACCTATTGTCGATGGTTCTGCTCAATGTTTGCGACAAGTTATTGCGCCAAGGTCTAGTAAGAGAGTATCGATACGAGGAACAGGAGGTGGAAGGCATACGCGGCAAGCTGAATCTTGCAGAGACCTTGAAGAGCGGTAAGTATCTGTATGGTCAAACTATCTGTCAGGTAGATGAACTGACGCAGGATGTGGTCATCAACCGGGTTATCTTTTCTACCGTGAAGAGGCTGATGAGGATTGAGGGGATTGATGAGAATATCAGAGTGAGGTTGCGAAAGACATTGGCAAGATTTCCTCATATTGCGGAGATTCGTGTTACAGAGGGGTTGCTGGGGCGGCTTCTGAGGCATCTTCCGGGGCGGTTTCAGGGTCATCGGCAAAACGGAGTTTATTCGTTGGCGCTGAATGTTTGCAAGCTGATCTGGGAATCTACGCTTCCTATCAAGGGAAAGGATGGACGACTGGAGTTTGTGGATTTCACGGAGGATGAATTCCGGATGAACTGCATCTTTGAGCGATTTCTCATGAATTTCTGCAAGCTAAATTGCAGGGAGGAGTTTCCAGAGGTGCATAGGGAATACATTGATTTCCAGCTTTCTCCTTTCGGGATGATGTTTAAGGAGGCTGGCGAGGCTCTGCCGATGATGGAGACCGACGTGACACTCTTCAATCCGGCAACGCAGGAGAAGCTCATTCTTGATGCCAAGTTTTATAGGGAAGCGCTGGTTTCGAAATATGGAGGAAAGGAGAAGGTGCGCAGGGAGCACCTCTCGCAGATTCTTTCTTATGTAATGAACCAGGAGGACCGGAGCAAGCCGCATACGCTGAATGCCTACGGAGCTTTGGTTTACCCTACCGTGGATGAGGATTTCGACTTTTCTTATAGGTATAAGGAAACGGGGCATCGCATCTATGTGAGGACGGTGAACCTGGGGCAGCCGTGGCGGAAAATAGAGGAACGGGTGAAGGAGATAGTGAAAGGGGGATGGGGATAAAAGGCAAGCGAGGATGGACAAGCGAGGATAGACAAGCGATGGAATCGCTTGGAACGGGGGTGAGAGGGATGCTTTAATTATTAACATTTTTATTAGTAATATTATGGATAGAGATGAAGCTATAGCTAGAGGATTGGAGATACACGAAACCAAACACTCTATGAAACGCAGGAGCCCCTGGCATGATTACCATGGGAAGGGTACTTATATGCTGACTCTTGTGGTGGAGGGACGCATGCCTCTGCTGGGGAAACTGGTGGGACGGGTGAATGCTCGACCTGGGGATGGTGATGGGCCTAAAGTGATGCTTTCGGAACTGGGGGCTGCTATCGTGAAGGAGGAAATTCCGAAAATTCATAAATATTACCCCCAGGTGGAGGTTTGGAAGGTTTGCATCATGCCGGATCATATTCACGCGATTGTGAGGGTGAAGGAGGACTTGAGAGGAGGACAAGCGATGGAATCGCTTGGAACGGGGGCGAGAGGGGGACATGGCGCTGCTCTGACTTGGGAGACGGGCGCTGCTTCTGCTCTGGTGAAGGAGGGAAACCAGGCTCTGAAGAAGGAGGCGAACCTGGCTCTGGAAAAGGAGGGAAACCCGGAAATGGAGAAGGAGAAGGAAGCGGCTCAGATTGAGATGACGGCGAATAGAGGGAAAGAGATGGATTCGCTGGGAATGGTGGTGAAAGGATTCAAACTGGGATGCAACAGGGCTTACAGGAGAATTTACGGGATGAAAAAGATGACTGGAAAGGGGCTCTTTGAACCGGGGTATAATGATAAGATTCTGCTGCATGAAGGACAACTGAAGGGATGGATGAAGTACTTGGATGACAACCCGAGAAGACTGATGGTGAAGAGACTGAATCCCGAGCTTTTTACTGTGATGCAGGACAAGATGGTGGCGGGACGCAGATGCCAGATGGTGGGCAATTGCTTCTTGCTCGATATTCCTGATAAGGTGGCGGTGATTGTGCATCGCAGGTATTCTGAAGAAGATTTGTGCCGCCTGCGCAAGGAATGGCTGACTTGCGGAGAACGTGGAGGCGTGCTGGTGAGCGCTGCTATTTCTATTAAGGAGAAGGAGGTTTTGCGCGAGGCTATGAACCGGGGGTACCGTATCGTGCTTTTGAGGGAGAATGGGTTTCCGAAGTTGTATAAGCCTTGCGGTGAGAGCTTTGATGCCTGCTCTGAGGGGCTGCTGCTGCAAATTAGCCCCTGGGAATATCATATGGAGAAGAAAACTATTACCAGGGAGGAATGCCTGGAGCTGAACGAGATGGCGGAAAAGATTGCTGAATGGGCATAGGGATTTTTTTGGGGGGCTGAGGCGTATTGGGGAGGAATGGGAGGAGAAGTGGGAGGAAACAAGAGAGGAGACAAAGGAAGAGACAAGGGAGGAGACAAGCGATGGAATCGCTTGGAACGGGGGCGAGAGGGGGAAACGGATGTAATAGAGCCAAAGTGTTATTTTACATTTTCTTTATGAAGGCGAAATAATAGCCAATGCTCTGTTTTTACTAAAATGCGTAGAAGCGGATTCTACCGAAGCCATGCGTAAAAATACCGAGAAACTGGCAAAAAACAAAATGAAATAGGATTTATTTTCATTTTTACACCCAAATATGACAAATATCTCACTTTTTTATATTAATTTCTTATTTTCTTACGGTTATATTTTGTCAACTCAGATATAAATTGTACCTTTGTATAAGTAAAGCATCGATTACCCTTGCTAAATAAAAACAATAACAATGAAGCAACAGAAATTCATTTTTTGTAGATATAGCTTCCAGGAAGATCCTGATACTATACCTGATAAGAGAGTAGCCATAGAAGAGATCAGCAAGCGTTTTACTGGCCTTTTCCATGCCGGAGAGAAGTTAACTATGTACATGAAGAAAGGTAAAGCTGATGTCAGCTTGCGAAATGATACCTTTGCCGTGCGCAAAGATATTATCGTGTTTAGACTCAACGATGACAAAGATCTGAAAAGAACCTTGCCAACAGGTACCACAACCAATGCCGTAGATGACTATGAAGAAACGACAGAAACATCATATCCTTTTTGCCATATCATCTTCTTCAATCAGCCAGGAATGCAATATGTGGCTATAGAAAAAAAAGCTGGTGCATTCTATGGAAAGATGGACAAGATTACCAAGATTCTGAAGCAGAACTTCGATCGAATGATAAAGACATTTGGCTATACTGTAAACTTTGAAGAAATCTATATGCAAGCAAAGGCATGGGATGTGGTAAAAAGAAAATGTAGAGAGAACAACGACTATGTAATCCAAGTTTGCCTGACTGCCAAGCGTGACAAAGATAACACAAAGAATTCTGATTACACTCGCAACAGCAATATCAATGATTTTATCGAAGAAGGATTGGAAAATGAAGCAAAAGAGGTGTTTGCTGGATGCAAATATGGCAAAGAGGCAAGCGAGCAGAGCGTCAAAAACTTTATCGACAACATGTTCTATATCAATAAGTTTGCAGAGAACAACGAGTGCGAGATAAAGGTGAAGTTGAGTAAAAGCGGCATCATCTGCCTCAACGAAGAAGTTGTGCCTATGTACTTCCTCCCAGAAAGAGCTATAGAGAATTTTCAGATAGGTTTTTCTATAAGTGCAACCGAAGATGTTTCCACTCTAGAAGAATGGCTCAATAATTGTATAAATGACATAAAGAAAACTGAAGATGCAACAACGCCTCCCCAAAAACTCACAAGACCTCATCAGTAATTCGTTTAAAGATGACATCATCTTAAAAGTGATAGACAAGAGTTGCAAACAATACGAGAGCCGCATGAATACCATGCGGTTCTCTACAACCGAAATTTTCGTTGAAGTAGTTTCCATGATAGACGATATCAGGGAACAATCTATCGATTATGACTTCGGCAACGCTTTCGACAATCTTTTCTGTCGCCTACGTGAATACGACTCTAGCGCAAATAATGCCGACGCAAAAATAGCCACGAGTGTCAGTATAACATGGGTAGCCTACCTGCTTTTCCTATGTTATGACAAAAAAGACGACTACGACCATTGGGCACATCGTCTGACAGGGAATCTTAAATCACATAATATTGAATATCGTAAGATTCTCGAAGATATTAATTCAAAACTTTCTGAACATCAGCACGAAGAAATCAAAGCCTATATTTTGGGCTATATAGATACCCCCGACAAATGGTTGTCGCAACTGATTGAAGATACCATTAAGTATGAGGGTATGAACAGAAAACTCATCCAAGACTTGAAACCATTTTTCTATACAGGCGAAGACCAACTGGCTCATATCATCGCCTATATAAAAGAGGTAAAAGCCGCCAGTTCTGATTCAACAATAGCCAAGATTACAGCAAAATACATTCATGAAAAAAAGATTTCTGACAATAATAAATCTATCAAAGGTCCTCTGTGGGAGATACTTCACGAACATGAATTGTATAAGACCAAGAAAGACAATTGGAACAAGGCAATAAACAATGCTATGAAACAATAATCTTTCATCTTGCTTGTTGGAGCCGATTATATTCCACGTATTTCCGCCAAAATCTCCCGATTTTCCGCACAATTTCCCCGTTTTTCCGCTCATTTTCCTCGATAAGATAGAAAATCTGAGCGGAAAAACGATGTTTTCTTCTGTAAAAACTGAAAAACACATATTCATCAGAGTTCATTCCCCTTATTTTCCTCGATTCTTTCCTTTTTCATTCCTTTTCATTCCTTTTCATTCCTCAGCTTGGCGAAAGAAGACTTTTTTGGCCATGAGCAATTCCTTTTTGCCTATCTTTGCATCGTCATCTGATAACAAGATGACTACCCATCAAGTGAGTTGCAAATCGCTAAGTGGGGAATGATGGTACTAGAAAAAGATGACAGGGAAACCTCTTCGAATGTCATTGTACTAGAGAGGCTTATTTAATACGCTTATAGAAATGAATATAGTATTAAATGGCAATATGAACGAAAGTTCTAGCAAGGGAGAAAAGAGATTCTACCCAAACACAGAGTTGGGAATCGACCTCAAGTTGATAATACGCAAGCCAGGACGCCTGGGCATCGGCGAGTATCTGGATGGAGCCATCACACACGACGGCGAAGATCACTTCACATTCGTGCAGAACGACTCCGAGAAGAAGAAGGAAAAGGTGGTGCAGAGAAATCCGCACGTGTATGAAGGTACATACATCAACGTGAACCGCAAAAAAGACGGAACTCTCTACCCTACCTTCAACCGTCCGCAGTTCACGGAGAAGTTCACCTTCCAGGACTTCTGCCTTCAGGCAGCCAAGGAGCTCTGGGTTATCAGCGGCCAGGAGAAAGGGCAGCCTATAAATATGAAATAGGAAATCTCTCAAATCTCAGTCTCAGTTAGCAAAAAAGTCACAATCCAACCCTTAACCCGCTTTCTAAGCGTTTATAACTTATTGATATTTAATTAGTTATATATAATATAAAGGAGCGGATACCACATTTAAAACAACTGAGACACTGAGACTGAGATTTTCGACAATTGAACGACAGGTAAAATTTTGATTTAATTCTCTAAAAAGTAATGAGTTACAATATTTTCAGCAGCACCGCTCCGGCGATGCCCAAGCCCAGCAAGGGCACAGAATTCGTGAAATTCGCCATCTCGCAGGCATCAAAAGATATGCGAGAAGTGCTTATTCCGATGGCTATTCCGGCTTTGGCCGCTCATCTCACGGACGTAAGATTCATGTATTCCGACAACAAATTCTATGAAATGTGCGGTCAGATGGGGCATTTGATAGGTCCTTCGGGTATCGGAAAGGCACAATTGGGACATCTTGTAGAGGCTATCATGCGAAATTTCCGCAAGCATGATGAGACTGAGTTCAAGAAACTCGTGGATTGGCAGCGACAGATGAAGACAAAGGGCGCCAACAAGGAAAAGCCCGAGCGACCAGACGTGAGTTTCTGGTTTCCGCCTGCAGATGTTACTAATCCAGCCTTCATACAGAATGCCATGGCATGCGAGAAACTGGGCGAAAGAACGCAATACCTCAACCTGCCCGAGGTGGAGATGGCGGATAGAATCTGCGGTGGTCATAAGCAGGTGAGCCAGATGGTGAGAAACATCTTCGACTGTCAGAGAGCCGGAGCCCTGCGCGCCACGGCTGATGGCGTAACGGGCAATCCCGTGCTCCGGGTAAACCTCACCTTTACTTCTACTCCGGAAGCAGCCCGACAGTTCTACAAGAAAGATATCACCAATGGTTTCTTCGGGCGTATCCCTTTTGCCTACAAGGCTCGTGGCGAGCGTAGCGGCAGGATTCCACGACAGGGTTCGTATGATGAGGATTTCCTGAAAAAGCTAGACAGCTATCTGCTACGCCTGGACAACTGCAAAGGAACCTTTGTGGTAAAACAGCTCAACAAGGTGGCCGACCAGCTGGCAGAAGAAATGGCAAGACTTGCCGACCTTGCCGATGATGATACTCTCTGGGAACTATCCCACCGCAGCATCTTTTCGGCATGGAAGAAGGGGGCTGTACTCTGGATTCTGAACGACCAGACGTGGACGCGATCCATCGGCGAGTTCGTTGTATGGTTCTGCTATTACGACCTGTGGTCGAAGGTAAAGGTGTTTGGCGACATGTTCAAGGGCTACGATGCCCAGGAAGAAGAGGTGCAGAGAAGCGGTCCTAAGAACATGCTCGACAGTCTTGAGCATTCCTTCAACGAGCAGCAGCTGGAAGCACTCCGCCTGAGCCTTGGAAAGAGCAAGGAGGGCACCAAGCACCAGCTCTACGTATGGAAGAACCGCAAATTCATCACCTACAGCAACCAGACGGGGCTCTATACCAAGACGCAGGAGTATCTTACGGGCACGCCGGAAGCTAAGGAGAAGAAATAAACATAATTCTATAAAGAGAAAAGATGAATGGAAAAATATGAGATTCAAAAGCTGCGCGACCTGCCGATAGAGAAGGTTGCGAAAGAGATGGGGATGAAGGTGGAGCACCACAAGGCGCTCTGCCCCTTTCATGACGACCACCATGCCAGCCTCTCGTTCAATAAAGCAAAGAACAGCTGCAGATGCTATGTCTGCATGGGGAATTCCTTAGGCACCATCGACCTGGTGATGCGATATCTGGGAAAGGATTTTCTGTCGGCTTGCCGATGGCTTGCCGAGGAACATCAGGTTCTACTGGAGGAGGATAGGAAGCGAGAGGCTTCTTCCTCATCTTCTTCCCTTGGAGGCTCTTCATCCGGAGGTTCTCACTCGGAAGATAATTCGGGTGGTTCTCCTTCGGGAAACTCCTCCTTTGATGCGAGCAGGTATGCGAGATTCTTCGAGCATCCCTGGCTCAACGAGGCGGCAAGAAGGTTTCTCTTCGAGGAAAGGAAGATTGACGAGAGAGTGGCCGGATGGTGCAGATTGACTTCCTGGACGGATAGAAAGGGCGTGAACTGGCTGCAGATTCCATACTTCAGCACGGAGGGGAAGCTGATCGGGATTCAGAACAGAAACCTCGATTATAAGAAAGGGGAATCAACTCCCCGATTCCGCTTTCCCTATGGTGCAAAATGCTCCATCTACAATCTGCCTATCGTGAGGGGGATGAGTCCGGGCGAGCAGCTCTTCATCACCGAGGGATGCAGCGACTGCTGGGCAATGCTCTCTGCCGGACACAAGGCGATTGCCATTCCTTCTGCCACGTTGCTGAAACCTGACGACAAGAAATGGCTGGCGGAAATCGGCTCGCAGCTCAAGATAGATTGGCACATGTTTCCCGACAGGGATGCGCCGGGAGAAAGCCTCTTCCTGCAGCTCAAGGAGATTCTGCCCTCGCTGGTGCACCACCAGCTGCCACCGGGTTGCAAGGACTTCAGCGAGTATTATCTGGAAGAGAAAAACTAGTTTATTAATTTTTAAAGCAATATGAATATGAACTATAATAATAAAAATGAATACGGTTAACGAAATTTAGCATAAA